>NPIG01000697.1_pt1 | contig 22964 bp, 21 predicted proteins | sample 8637441 | NCBI WGS metagenome assembly NPIG01 (sample SAMN07420675, study PRJNA396082) | bioreactor metagenome | isolation source: sample BR6 brine-fed electro-methanogenic bioreactor BR | place: Japan: Kochi | collected 2016-06-14 | reverse complement strand
TGCCGCTGATGCTGATGCTGGTCCGCTTCTGCCTGAAGACGCAGGGGTGGTTCGCAAGATGACCGATTAGGACGGGCGGACGGCGGCACGGGGTGCTAAAGTCCGGGTATGACAAATACCTGAAAACGGAATACCGATGTCCTTCGATTCCCCGTCACCGGACTCCGCCGAGGCGGTCGTCCTGCATCCCATCGGCGTGGTCGAGACCGACGCCGAAGAACTGCCCCGTCATTGGAGCCTCTCCGACGTCGAGGGGGCGCTGGTGCTGAAGCCCGAGTTCGCGCCGGGGCTGCGCGACATCGCGCCCGGCCAGCGCATCGTCGTGCTGTTCCATTTCGACCGCAGCCCGCCCTTCGAGCCCGGTCTGCTGATCCAGACACCCCACCATATGGACGGCGAGAGCCGCAGCGTGTTCAGCATCTGCTCGCCGCGCCGGCCCAATCCCATCGGGCTTTCGGTGGTCGAGGTGCTGGCGGTGGAGGGGGCGCGCGTCCGGGTGCGCGGCCTCGACATGATGGACGGCACGCCCATCCTCGACATCAAGCCGCATGTCGAGGGTAGCCGGGAAGACTGAGGAAAAGATGAACCCCGCCTTCATTTCCGCGACCCTCCGCGGCTCCGGCGAGCCGGTGATCGAGGGCTCGCAGGCACCGGTCCCGTGGTGGAGTTTCAGCAAGACGGCACTGGCGGCTTGCACCCTGCTGCTGGCCGCCGAGGGCCGCCTGGCTCTCGATGACTCGCTAAAGGGGCGGCCCTACACCCTGCGCCAGTTGCTGCAGCACCGCGCCGGCGTGCCGGAGTACGGCAGGATGGCGGCCTATCACGAGGCGGTAGCCGGCGGTGACGCGCCGTGGACCGTCGAGGAACTTCTGCGCCGGGTCGATGCCGACCGTCTGGATTTCGAGCCCGGAACCGGCTGGGCCTATTCCAATGTCGGCTACCTTCTGGTGCGCCGGACCCTTGAGGAGACTTTCGGCAAAGACATCGGCAGCGTCCTGCAGCGTTTACTTTTCGAGCCGCTCGGGCTGGCCTCCGTCCGCCTCGCGTCGACGCCGGACGACCTCGCGGGGACGGCCTGGGGAAACGCCGACGGCTACCATCCAGGCTGGGTCTACCATGGGCTGCTGGTCGGCAGCGCGGGCGACGCCTTACGCTTCCTGCATCTTCTGATGTCCGGCGACGTGCTGGGCCCCGACCTGCTGGCGGCGATGACCGATTGCCATCCCCTGGACGTCGCGCCGCAGCCGGGGCGGCCCTGGCTGACGGCGGGTTACGGGCTCGGGTTGATGACGGGGACGGTGGAGCAGGCCGGTGCCGCGCTCGGTCATTCCGGCAACGGTCCCGGCAGCGTCTGCGCCGTGTATCATTATCCCGACCTCGGGCCGGCTCGCACGGTGGCGGTCTTCGCGCAGGCCGACAACGAAGGCGTGACGGAAACCGAAGCGGCGCGCCTCGCGTGCCGACAGGAGCTGACAGGAAGGACGCCATGACCGATTTCGAATCCAGGAAACTGCCCGCCGCGCCCGACGTGGCGGCGCCCGACGGCTCCGACGTCCGCATCCTGCTCGGGCTTGCGGGCGGCGGCATGGCCCATTTCGAACTCGCTCCCGGCGCGGTCGCCAAGGCGGTGACGCATCGCACCGTCGAGGAGATCTGGTACATCGTGGCCGGGCAGGGCGAGATGTGGCGCGCCCAGGACGGCCGTGAGGAGGTGACGGCGCTGGAGCCCGGCCTCTGTCTGACCATTCCGCTCGGCACCCGCTTCCAGTTCCGCGCCACCGGCGACGAACCGCTCGCCGCCGTCGCCATCACCATGCCCCCCTGGCCCGGCGAGGACGAGGCGGTGTTCGTGGACGGGAAGTGGCCGGCTTCGGTCTCCTGAATCGCGGCCGCATCAAACCGCTTTCTCAGTCAAGAACGGCGCCGGTAAGGGGGACTTATTGGTTCTCGATGATCTCCAGCGCGCCGACGAACATCATCAGGGTATCGCCGCCGCCATCGGTGCCTTCCGTCGGCGGCAGGAATTCGCTGATGAAGTTTGCCGGCACGCTTTCTCCCGCCAGGAAGGGGCTGCCGAGCTGCCGCACCGAAACCATGAACCGGTCCTTTGCGGCGCCGCTCTGCCGGACCGGATGCGCCAGCATCACTTTCACTTCGCTGAAATGGCCGCCCGGTTCCCAGCCGGAAACTCGGGCCATATGGAAAGCCCCGTTCTCGGCGACGAAGTCCTGCGGATCGCTGATAGAAATCAGGGCCAGGACGCCTTCTTCGCAGGTGGCGAATTGCCAAATGCCTTCGAACTCCTCCTGGGAGATTTCGGCGGAGCCGGGCGGTGCCGGCGGCTCGCCCAATGAGGTTCCGCCGCGACTGTCGGCCCCGGATGCATACCCGGGCCGGTGGTTCCGGAAGACTTCGACCTTCCGCACCTCCGTACGTGAGTCGTCCAGCTCGCTGTAGAGCAGGACCGGCTCGTCGGAGCGGTCGTGTTTTCCGGTGATTTTGATGTAGTGCATCTCGTTCTGGCTTCTGGTCATGCCGTCAATCTTGGAAATTAAAGATATGTTTCTATCTTCGGCTGCATCTTGTCTGGAATATCTAATAAAAGCAATGAGATAGGGGGCGCGTGCTCAAGCCAGGATCCATTCGAGCAAGTCGTTCTGCACAGGAAGCAGATACGATTTCCCCACCTCACCCTCCCGTCGCGTGCCGCACCGGGTCCCTTCCTCTCCGCCCCTTTGGGGGGGAGAGAGGGGGAGGGCTGAGGACGAGGCGGTAATGAATGTGGGCAAATGGACAGCGGATTCGCATCTTACGGACGCTTTTGAATTGCTTCGAAACAGCAGAAATTGACTGGGTTTAGGGTCTCTGACGCCGCTCAACTGCCTGGTTGACAGTGGGCATCGGCCCTTACATTATATCATTTCTTCGAAAGTCCGATCGCCAACCTCCGGGTTGGTCGTTTCCGTGAGTTTCGGATGTAATCCCTCTCCCCTCGAACTAAAGGGCGAAGCACAAGAAGAATGGGACTTTCATTCGGAGACCTCTACACGGTCGGGGCACATAATTTCCTCGATCCCACCATCCTCCTCCTCCTCCTCATGGGGACCTTCATCGGTATCGTTTTCGGCGCGCTTCCCGGGCTCGGGACGCCGATGGCCCTTGCCGTCTTCACGCCGCTCACCTATTCCCTGGGTGCGGTCAAGGCGATGGTATTTCTGCTCGGGCTTTACGGCGGATGCGTCTCCGGCGGTTCCATGTCGGCGATCCTGCTCAACATCCCGGGCACCCCATCATCCATTGCGACGGGAATCGACGGCCACCCGCTGGCGAAACAGGGAAGGGCGGGGGAGGCCATCGGTATCGCCGCCCTCGCCTCCGCCATGGGTGGGATATTCGGCGCGATCGTCCTGTCGTTTCTCGCCCCCGTGATCGCCGGACTGGCTTTGTCGTTCAGCGCCCAGGAGTATGTGGCGCTGACGATCCTGACCCTATGCCTGATCGGGCAGATTTCCGGCGATTCCCTGGCGCTCGGTCTGATTTCGGGAGCCATCGGGCTGATGCTGGCCATGGTCGGGGCCGACGTGACGACCGCGTTCCCCCGCTTCACCTTCGGATCCGACTACCTGCAGGAGGGGATTCCGCTGGTTGCCATGATCGTCGGCATCTTCGGAATCGGCGAGGTTCTCGAGCGGACACGGACGGGAATGCGTTCGAACGCCGAGATGATGGCTCACAAGCTCCGCTCGATCCTTCCCAAGCTTTCGGTGCTGGCGCGGTTGCTCAAGACGGTCGTGCGCTCGTCGGTGGTCGGCGTGTTCATCGGTGCGACGCCGGCTGCCGGGGCCTCCATCGCTTCGGTGATCGCCTACGGCCAGGAAAAACGCTTCTCCAAGCACCCCGAAACCTTCGGCAAGGGGGCGATCGAAGGCGTGGCGGCGGCCGAGGCGGCGAACAACTCGAGCGTCGGCGGCGCGCTCATTCCCATGCTCACTCTTGGTATCCCCGGCGATCCGATGGGGCCCATTCTCATGGGCGCCCTGATGCTCCACGGTCTGGCTCCGGGACCGTTGCTGTTCCAGGAGAACCCCGAGATCGTTTCCGTGGTGTTCCTTTCGATGCTGCTGGGCGCCGTCGCATTGGGCGTGATGGGGGTCGGCCTGGCGCGGGTGTTCTCCCGCGTGATCCAGGTGCCGCCGAGCATGCTGCTGCCCGGTATCGTGGTGTTGTGCGTGGTCGGGACCTACGCCATGCGGCACGCGATGTTCGACGTCGGGGTTCTGCTGGTCATCGGCCTTTTGAGCTACGGCCTGCGTCGCGTCCGCGTACCGCTTCCGCCGCTGGTGCTGGGTTTCATCCTCGGGCCGCTGCTCGAGAGCAACATGCGCCGCGCCCTGCTCATCAGCGACGGCGACTGGTCGACCTTCGTTTTCAGGCCGATCAGCGGCACGATTCTGGTGCTGGCGGTCGTGATCCTGCTCTACGGCTTCTTTGCGGGAAAAAAGAAAAAAGCAAATGCCGACAATTAGGACCCACTGCAAGATCTGCAATTGCCGGTGCGGAATCGTCGCCACCGTCGAGAACGGCCGGGTCGTCAAGATCGCGGGCGATCCGGACTGCCGCAAGAACGACGGCTCCCTTTGCGTAAAGGGACGGGCGATGCTGGAACTGCTTTACGATCCCGACCGCCTGCTCCATCCGATGGCGCGCCGGGGCGACGGGTGGAACCGTGTTTCGTGGGACGACGCGACCGCTGACATCGCCGCAAAGCTGCTCGACATCAAGAGCAAGTACGGCCCCGAGAGCGTTGCGATCTACCGTGGAATGTCGGTCTACTCCTGGCTCAACGATACGCTGGTCAAGCGGCTCGCCGGGGCCTTCGGTACACCCAACCTGTTCACCAACGCGGGAATCTGCATCAGCTCCAAGGTGATGGCGACGGGCGCGACCTTCGGCAAGGGCGTCTCGGTCGGCGGCGACTTCAGAAACGCCCGCTGTATCCTGCTGCTGGGCACCAATCCGGCGATCACCGGCATGCACCGCTCCTTGCGGATCATGAAGGACATCCTGGCGGCCAAGGCCGCCGGCGCCAAGCTCATCGTGGTCGACCCGAAGCGCTCGGAGACCGCCGCCAAAGCCCATATCCACGCCGCTATCCGTCCCGGCACCGACCTGGCGTTGATCCTGGGGCTCATCAACTACATCATCGAGAACGATCTCTACCATGCCGATTTCGTCGCCCGCTATACGAACGGTTTCGATGAATTGCGGGAAGCCGTCCGTTCCTACACGCCGGAGATGGTCGAACGGGTGACCTGGGTGCCCCGCGAAACCGTCGAGGAGATCGCCCGGACCTTTGCGCAGAACAGGCCTGCCTTCGCCGACCGGCGATTGGGGATCATGCATCACGAGAACGGCACCGAGGCCTGTATCGCGATCAACATCCTCAACGCGATCACCGGCAACGTCGACGTGCCGGGCGGATTGCTGGTTCAGACCAATCTCTACGACAAGTCGACTAGCGTCTTCGGTGAGCTGACCGGCGCCAAGCGGTTCGTGCCGCAGGCCAAGTCGATAACCGCCGATCATCCGTTCGCCCATGACATCCCGACCCGGCTTCCGGACGCGATCCTCACCGGCAAGCCCTATCCCATCAAGGCGCTGGTGGTGATCGGCAGCAATCCGGTGATCTCCTGGCCCAACTCGGACGTGGTCCAGCGGGCGCTCGCCAAACTCGATCTGCTCGTGCTCATCGATCTTTACCGGAACGACAGCGCGGCTTTCGCGACCCACCTGCTGCCGGCCGCGACCTTCCTCGAAAAACAGGATCTGCAGTCGCCCAACATCGCGGCGCCGCGTATCGTCCAATTGCAGAACCCGGCGGTTCCTCCGCTTGGCGAGGCGCGGTCGGAACCTTGGATCCTCAGGGAACTGGCCAGAAGTCTCGGGTTCGGAGAGGATTTCGCCGATACCGACGATCAGTTGATCGATACCATTCTGGGCCAGTGGGGACATTCGCTCGCCGACCTGAAGGCCAACCCGAGCGGTATCGAGGTCGAGCCCGCGGAGGTCGGCCACTATCACGGCCATCCCTATCCCACCGCCTCGGGCAGGATCGAGCTGTCGGCCCGTTTCCTGGAGAAGAAGGAGGGGCAGGGGATCCCGGCCTATCACGAGCCCTCGGAAAGCCCGTTGACCGATCCGGAGCTTGCCGAGCGCTTTCCGCTGGTTCTGATCACCGGCAACCCGATCCAGTCGTCCTATCTGTCCTACCTGCACAATCTGCCCAGTCTGCACAGGCGCAATCCCGAGAACTGGGTGGAGATCCATGCGGACGCCGCCGCCGCGCGCGGTATCGAGAACGGTGAGCGCGTCCTGGTGGAGTCCCCGCGAGGCAGTATCGAGTTGCAGGTAAAGGTGACGGACAAGATCGATCCGCGGGTCGCGGCGATACCTTACGGCTGGGGCCATCATTTCGGCGGATCGTGGCACCTGGCCAACCAGGATCCGGGAGAGAACCCCAACCAACTTCTGGATCACAACAACGGAGATCCAATCTCCGGAATGCCCAACTACAAGTCGACGCTCTGCCAGGTCAGGAAACTGGCGGCGGAACGTGACGGAAGCCGACTTTAATTAGATAAAAACCGGAATATTGGAGTAGCAGCAATGATCAAGGGATGGAAAAGGTCCACGTGGATCACCGCGCTCGCAGCGGCAGGGCTGACGCTCTCCGTAGGGACCGCGATGGCAGGCTTTCCCGAGAGGGAAGTGACGATCATATCTCCGTTCGGCCCTGGCGGGTTGAACGACGTTCTGAGCCGGGCGATTTCCCAGCACGCGGAAGAATATCTGGGCAAGCCCATCGTGGTGGAAAACAAGCCGGGCGGCGGCGGTGTCGTCGGCACCAAGTTCGTCGAGAGGGCCGGGACCGACGGCTACACGATGGTGATGGCGTCGAGCAGCACGATCTTCTCGCAGTACACGTCCTCTTCTCCCAACGACATCAAGAAACTCGGCCCGATCGTCAAGATCTGCATCGCGCCGCAGGTGCTGGTCGCCAAGGCCGACGGTGAGTGGAAGGACCTGAAGGCTTTCATGGCCGACGCCAAGGCCAAGCCGGGCAAGGTGACCGTCAGCAACTCGGGCGCCGGCGGCAGTTCCGATCTCTATACGACGCTGCTGGAGAAGGCGGCGGACATCAAAGTGAAGCGGATTCCCTATGCCGGTTACGCTCCGGCCATGACCGCGGTGCTCGGCGGGCACGTCGCCGCCACGATCGTTCCCCCGGGAGTGGCCAAGCAGTACGTGGCCAAGGGCAGCGCCGTGGTGCTTGGCGTCGCGACGGAAGAGCGCTTCGCCGGTTTCCCCGATGCGCCGACCTTCAAGGAACAGGGCGTTGACCTCGTCATCAATCACTGGGTCGGTCTCATGGGGCCTGCGGGCACCCCGAAAGACGTGGTAGACGTTCTCGTCAAGTCGCTTGAGCAGGGCATGAAGAAGCCCGAATTCCAGAAACTCCTGTCTCAACGCGGCTTGGCCTATCAGTTCGCTTCCGGTGACGACTTCCAGAGTTACGTCGACCAGGAAGACAAGAGGTGGCGCTCGATTATCAAGGGCGAATAACGCCCTGGAGACCGCTCCGTATCCGGAGCGAACCTTGGAGACCCTTCCGTAGAGGAGGGGTCTCCGCACCGTCATCGCAGCCGGTAGGACCGGCGCAGGAAAGCTTAGTCGGACGTGATGAAAGAGATCGTTTTTGCTTCGTGCGTGATTACGGCCGCTGCCGCGGTGTTCGGCCTGACCCTGTCGTTCCCGCCTGAACTCGCCGTCGAGGGAGGAATCGGCCCCGGCTTCTTCCCGCAAGCCATCGCGGTCGTGCTCGTGATGCTGGGCCTGGTCCTGCTTGTCGGCGCGTTGAAGCGCCGTGGCGGAGCGAACGCCGAACAGGCCGATCCCGGATCCTTTCGGGCGGTGGTTACGGCGTTTCTCATCATCCTCGGCTACGCGGTGGCGATCTACGTCGTCGGGTTTCCGATCGGCACTCTCGCTTTCCTGCTGACACTGATTTCGTACTATCTGAGCCCGCTCGCCTGGAAGCGGTTCCTGACCGTCGCACTACCGACGGCAGCTGCGATAACCGCGGTTTCCTACGCCCTGTTCGGAATCGCGCTCAGAATTCCCCTCCCGCGGGGCGTGTTCTTCTAAGCCATAGAGTTCAACGGCAAAGCGAAGGCCCGCCACCTTTCGGATGGCGGGCCTTGCCGTTCGTATCGGAATTTCGGAAGGCCGGTCAGTTCACCGGGATGCCGGCTTCCTTGTAGTATTTCAGCGCGCCCGGGTGGTAGGGCATGTTCATCTTGGGCGCCATCTGGTCCTTCTTGGCGGCCTTGAAGGCGCCGAAGGCCTTGCCGAGTTCGGCGTTGTTCTCGGCGATCGCCTTGGTAACGTTGTAGACCAGCTCTTCCGGCGCGTCCTTGAAGGTGACCATCATCCACGGAATGCTGATGATGTTGGCCGCTTCGCTGAGGCCCGGGATCGACGGGTTGGCGTCCATGTGGACGATGTCGCCGGCCGGCAGGAACTCCTTGAAGCGCTTGATGCCTTCCGGAGAGTCGTCGAGGGACACGTACTTGATGCCGCCGCGCGACTTGAGCGCCGTGTTGACCTTGTGGCCGGCGCCGGAGTTCAGGCTGATCAGCGTCAGGTCGACCTTGTCCTCGCCCAGCGCCATCATGCCCTTCACGAAGTTCGACACCGGCACCTTGATGAAGTCGTCATAGGTCATGCCGCCGTTGGCCAGGCCGCCCATGATGTAATACTTAATGGTGGTCGACGCCGTGTACTCGGCGGCGATGCGGAGATCCTTGCGCTTGGCATAGACGTCCTGGATAGTCTTGATGCCGGAATCAGCGGCCACCATCAGGCCGGTGCGCAGCGGGAACATGGTGCCGACGACCACCAGGTTCGGGTTGGCCTTGCCCTCGAAGTTGCCGGTGCCGGACTGGGCGAAGCCGGCCTCGACGGCGTTGCAGAAGCCGAACTCCATCTCGCCGCGGTTGATCAGCGGCAGATAGGCGGCGGTGCCGGCCATCGGCTGTGTCCGCGCGGTGATCTTGGCCTGGGTGTTGAGGATCTTGGCGACGGCGACGCCGGTGTTGTAGCCGAGGCTGCCCTGCTGGTCGGTGGCGATGCCGATGACCTGCGCCTGCGCCGCCTGGGCGGTCAAGGCGACGGCGGCCGCCATCAGCAGCGTTTTCATGGTTTTCATCTCTGGTCTCCCTTTATGTGCAACTTGTTGAACGGTTTCCTTCCTAGCCCGCGGCGGAGCGGGCGACCTTGCGCGAGTGAACGAGTTCCCAGGCCAGCCACAGGATGCCGAATCCGCCGCAGACGACATTGACGACGGCGCCGGCGCTGGTCGCGTGGACCGGGGTCATGGTTCCGAGGCCGGCGATCACCAGGACGGCCCGTGCCGGGATCGGAACGGGGCGGCGATAGAAGCCGACCAGGGCAATGGTGATGATCGAGACGCCGAGGGTCACGGTGACCAGTTCGAGGGCGATCTCGGCCGTTTCGCCGAACATCAGCAGGCTCGGCGAATAGATGAACAGGAACGGCACGATATAGGCGACCCAGCCGAACCGCATGGCGGCGATGCCGGTCTCCAGCGCGCTCTTCTGGGTGATCGCGGCGGCGGCGAAGGCGGCCAGCGCGATCGGCGGCGTGATCATCGACATCATGCCGAAGTAGAGGATGAACATGTGCGCCGCCAAAGGCTCGACACCGGCCTCGATGATCGCCGGGCCGACCAGGGTCGCCAGCAGCACGTAGACCCCCGAGGTCGGCATGCCCATGCCGAGCAGGATGCAGACGGCGGCGGCGATGACCAGCAGGATCCACAGCTGCTCGCCGGCGACATTGACCAGGAACAGGGTCAGGCCGAAGCCGAGGCCGGTGATGTTGAGGATGCCGATGACGAACCCGGCGGCGGCGACGATGAGGATCAGTTCGATGGTCGCCAGGCCGGTTTCCCACAGAGTCGAGACGACATCCTTGAGCGACAGGCGGCGGCCCTTGTAAGGCTTGATGAACCCGGCGGCGACGATGACCAGCGACGACCACAGGGCCGCCACTTCGGGTTCCGCGTTCTGCCAGAACAGGGCATAGAGCAGCACCACGATCGGCAGGATGAAATGCCAGCCCTCGGCCAGCACCCGCATCGGGCCGGGCAGGTCCTGCTCGGCGTTGCGGATGGCGCTCTTGGCGGCCATCAGGTCGACCTGCAGGAAGATCGCGAAGTAGTACAGCACCGCCGGGAAGAAGGCCGCGGTCATCACCGAGGCGTAGGGGATCTCCAGGAACTCGGCCATCAGGAAGGCGGCGGCGCCCATGATCGGCGGCATCAGCTGGCCGCCCGTCGAGGCGACGGCCTCGATGGCCCCGGCGTCGACGGCGCGGTAGCCGCTCTTGCGCATCAGGGGGATGGTGATGACGCCGGTGCTGGCGACGTTGGAGACCGCGCTCCCCGAGATCGAGCCGAACAGCGCCGAGGCGACGACCGCGATCTTGGCAGAGCCGCCGCGCGTCCGACCGGTGGTGCCCTGGGCGAGGTCGGTGAAGAAGTCGCCGCCGCCGGCCTTGAACAGCAGCTTGCCCATCAGGATGAACATGACGACGATCGACGAGGCGACGGCCAGCGGCGTGCCGAACACGGCGCTGGGATCGAAGCCGATGTACTGCAGAAGCTGCGCGAGGCCGACCTTGCGGCCGACGAAATCGCCCGGCGCCAGATAGGCGAAGGGGGCATAGACCAGGAACATGCCGATCAGTCCGAACAACACCCAGCCGGTGGCCCGGCGCAGGCCCTCCATGACCAGCACGACGACGATGGTGCCGATGGCCACCAGTTCCGGCGGCCGGAAGGCCACGGCATCGAGCAGGCGCGGGTAGTCGTAACTGGCATACAGCAGGGTGACCAGGCCGAGCATGGCCAGGAACAGGTCGAACAGCGGCAACGGGCCGCCCGACTTGCCGTTCCAGCGCCGCGTCAGGAAGACGCTGGCGATGCCCAGGCCGAGGACGATGGCCAGGAACTGCTCCTTGAAGAACGCCTTGCCGAAGTAGACCGGCAGGTCGACCGCCCAGAGGACGCAGACCGCGGTCATCACGCCGGCGGTCACGAAAGAAAGACGTTTTCCCACCCACTCAGGGGCGTAGAGCCATTTGTGCTCCATATTTAAAATCCGTTTGTCTGGGTTTCGCCTCGTGGTCCGCTGACGAGGGCTTCCCTTTTATGTTCTGTTTCCCGTGCGTGTGTTCTTGTCGTTAGGCGGACCAGTAAAGCTTCATCGGGTTGTCGATCAGAAGCGCCCGCTGGGCCTTGCCGTCGGGTGCGATCCGCGGGATCACGTCGACCAGCATGCCGTCGTCGGGCATGTGCGATTTCATGTTCGGGTGCGGCCAGTCGGTGCCCCACAGGACGCGATCGGGGAAACGCTCGACCAGGGTCCTGGCGTAGGGAACCACGTCGGCGTAGTCCGGCCCGGCCACGGTCAGCCGCTCGGGGCAGCTCACCTTGGTCCAGATGTTGGGGGTCTCGGCCAGCAGGTTGACGTAGCGTTGGAAGTCGGGGTGGTCGAGGCCCTTGGTCACGTCGGGCCGTCCCATGTGGTCGACGACGATGATCGTCGGAAGCTGCTTGAGGAACGGGATCAGCTCCTCCAGGTCCTGGGCCTCGAAGTAGACCACGATGTGCCAGCCCAGCGGCTTGATCTTCTCGGCGATGCCGAGGAAGACGTCCTTGGGCGTGGAGTCGACCAGGCGCTTGACGAAGTTGAAGCGCACGCCGCGCACGCCGGCCTTGTCCATCCGGGCAAGCTCGGCCTCGGAAATGTCGGGACCGACCGAGGCGATGCCGCGGGCGCGGCCGTCCGCCGCTTCCAGTGCGTCGACAAGGGCCGAGTTGTCGCGACCGTGGCAGGTCGCCTGGACGATGACGTTGCGCTCGAAGCCGAGAAAATCGCGCAGCGCGAACAGCTTCTCCTTGGGCGCGTCGCAGGGGGTGTACTTGCGCTCGGGCGCATAAGGAAAAACGTCGCCGGGCCCGAAGACGTGGCAATGGGCGTCGACGGCGCCGGCCGGCGGCACGTAGCTCGGCTTCGACGGGTTGGGGTGGAAGGGCAGCCAATCGGGATCCATGAATATCGGTCTTTCTCTCAGGAAAATTCAGCGGGCGAATACGACGCCGTCGAAAAGCTTGCGGGTGGTACGCAGGACGGCGGCGCTGGCTACCGATCCGTCCGCGGCCATGTCGAGGATGACCGTGTTCTCGCCGATGGGATGCTCGACCTGGAATTGCTTGGGGTTGCCATCGGGAATCCTCGCCAGCGAGGCGCCGGGCGATCCCGGCAGCATGCAGGCTGTGGCGACGCTGACGGCGCCGAGGACGCCGATCGAGGCGTGGCAGCGGTGCGGAATGAAGGTGCGGGTCGAGATCGCGCCGCCGGCCTTGGGGGCGCTGACCATCGACATCTTGGGCACCGTTTTCTCTTTGACGTCTCCCAGGTTCATCATCGGCCCGACCTTGAGGCGGATGGACTCGAGCCGGGCCTTGAGTTCGACGTTGGATTCGAGGTCCTCCCGGCTCTCGGTGCCGGTAATGCCCATGTCGCTGGCCCGCAGCACCACCGTCGGCATGCCGTTGTCGATGCAGGTGACCTCGATGCCGTCGATGACGTCGACCGCGTTGCCGGTCGGCAGCAGGGAGCCGCAGGTCGAGCCAGCCGTGTCCCTGAAGGTGATCGGAACCGGCGCCGCCGTGCCGGGGACACCGTCGATGCGCACCTCGCCGTCGTAGCGGACCTTGCCGCCCGGCGTCTGGACGCGGGCGACCGCGATCTGATCGGTGTTCTCCATGAAGATGGTGACCGGGGTTTCGCCGTCCTGCGCCGGTACCAGGCCGCGCTCGATGGCGAAGGGGCCGATGCCGGCCAGGATGTTGCCGCAGTTCTGGGCGTCGGTGACGATCGCCTGGTCGACGAAGACCTGCAGGAACAGGTAGTCGACGTCGACACCCTCGCGCGCCGAGCGCCGCACCACGCCGACCTTCGAGGTCAGCGGATCGGCACCGCCCATGCCGTCGATCTGACGGGCGTCGGGCGAGCCCATGACGCCGAGCAGGAAGGCATCACGTTCGGCGACGTCGCGCGGCAGGTCGTCGGCCAGGAAGTAGCCGCCCTTGGAGGTTCCCCCCCTCATCCACATGCAGCGGACGCCATCAGACATATTTCAGACCCTTGGTCTTCAGTTTCTCGCGCATTCCGTAGATGTCGAGGCCCAGCTCGCCGGCGACGAAACGGTCCCGCTTGCCGGCCTCGCCCACCTCGCGGGCACGCGACTTCTCCAGCACCTCGGCGGCCTCCTCGCGGCGCACAACACAGACGCCGTCGTCGTCGGCGACGATGACGTCGCCGGGATTGATCAGCTGCCCGGCGCAGACGATGGGGACGTTGACCGAACCCAGCGTCTCCTTGACCGTGCCCTGGGCCGAGACCGCCTTGGACCAGACCGGGAACTGCATCTCGGTCAGGTCGCGGACGTCGCGCACCCCGGCCTCGATGACCAGCCCGACGCCGCCATGCGCCCGCATGGACGTCGCCAGCAGCTCGCCGAAATAGCCGGCATCCGATGGCGAGGTCGGGGCCAGCACCACGATGTCGCCGGGCTGAAGCTGCTCGACCACCACGTGGAGCATCCAGTTGTCGGCCGGCGGCGCCGAGATGGTCACCGCCGAGGCGGCGATGCGGGCGCCCGGATAGATCGGCCGCATGTAGGATGCCAGCAGGCCCTTCCGGCCCTGCGCCTCATGGACGGTCGCCACGCCGCACTTGGCGAGGCCGTCGATGACCGCCTTGTCGGCGCGTTCGATGTTGCGGACGACAATGCTCATGACAACTCGTCGACGGTTCGGGGATAGACGGACTGGAAGCCCTCGGCGTATTTCGCCGGGCGGCCGCCGGCCTGGCCGCCGGAGTTGCGGCGGAAGTGGTTGGCGCGGTTCTCGGCGACGTTGGTGTAGAAGTCCCACAGGTGGTGCTGGCCCTCCATGCATTCGATGGCGGCGCGCTTCCGGTCCCAGACCTCGGAGATGTCGAGGAAGACGTCGGGCTTCCAGCCCATCTGTTCGGTCTGGTGCGGCTCGAACAGGTAGAGCTGCGGCGCGCCGAGGACCTTTTCGCCCGGATTGTGGCCCCAGGCCTGCGCGATCATGCGGCACTCGATGGCCACGTTGGTCGCGTACATGTGGTCGGTGTTGTAGGGGTCGTAGAAGGAATGGCTCATCATGAACTTCGGCTGCACTTGGCGGATCAGGTCGACGAGCCGGAACTTCGCCTCGCGGTCCAGTTCCAGCGGGTAGTCGCCGAGGTCGAAGAACTGGATGTCATGGGCGTTGAGCGCCTTGGCGGCCGCCTCGGCCTCCTTGCGCCGCGCCGTCTTGACGGATTCGAGGGTGCACCCCTCCTGCTTCCACAGCTTGGCCGACTCGCCGCGTTCGCCGTAGGACAGGCAGACGATGGTGACGTCCCATCCCTTCTTCTGATGCAGGGCGATCGCGCCACCGGCGCGCCAAACAAAATCAGCGGCGTGAGCGCTCACGACGAGCGCCGTCCGGGTTTCCTCCGTCATGCTAAGTCCTCGTTTCCGATCAGATGGATTGTTTTGCCGGAAAGTATGGCCGGATTCATGCCGCCACCTCTATTTCGAAGCCCTGTTGTCGTTATAAATTTTTGCTATAGATAAGGTGCGTTCCCCGATTTAGTAGGCCCGACGTGAACAATTCCCCGATCAATCTCCGCCATCTGCGGGCCTTCCGCGAGGTCGCCCGCTGCCAGAGCATCAACCAGGCATCGAAACGTGTTCATTTGTCCCAACCGGCGATTACCCACGCCATCGGCAAGCTGGAGGCACAGTTCGGCGTTCCGCTGTTCGAACGGCGGAGTACCGGCATGTTCCGTACCGAGCCCGGCGAGCTGTTCCTGGCCCGTGTCGAGCGCAGTCTGGACCTGATCCGCAATGGCGCCCGCCGCGCCGTCGCCGTTGGCCGCCGACGGGCCGCCGGCGGCTTCGGCGAGTTCCAGAACCTCGTCACCTCGGTGCAGCTGCGGGCCCTGGTGGCGGTATCGAAATCAGGCAATTTCACCCTCGCCGCGCGCCAGATCGGCGTCGCCCAGCCGACCCTGCACCGCGCCGCCCGCGACCTCGAAAGGCTGGCCGGGCTCAAGCTGTTCGTGCGCACCAGCCGCGGCATCGACCTGACCCCGGCGGCCGGCGAACTGGTGAAGTTCGCGCAACTCGCCTTCGCCGAGCTCGATCAGGGCGTCGCCGAACTTGGCGAGTGGCGCGGCCTCGATACCGGGCACATCAGCGTCGGCACGCTGCCGTTGGCCCGCAGCTTCATCCTGCCGACAGCCATCAACGAACTCGGCCGCCGCCGGCCGGAGGTCACCATCAGCGTCATCGACGGGCCCTACAACGACCTGCTGCACGGTCTGCGTCACGGCGAGATCGACTTGCTGATCGGCGCCCTGCGCGACCCGCCGCCCATCGAGGACGTGATGCAGGAGCCGCTGCTCGACGACGTGCTGGCGGTGGTGGCGCGGGCCGGCCATCCGCTGGCGGCGAGAGGCGAGATCGGCATTGCCGATCTGCTGGCCTATCCCTGGGTGGTGCCGCGCCTGGGCACGCCGACCCGCGGCCGCTTCGAGGCCCTGTTCGAAAGGGCCGGGCAGGGACGGCCCGCCAGCCTCGTCGAGACCAGTTCGCTGATGCTGGTGCGCGGGCTGCTGCTCGACAGCGACCGCCTGACCCTGATCTCGGCCCACCAGGTGCGCCGCGAGCGGCTGTCCGGCGAACTGGTAGTGCTGCCCTTCGACATGACCGGCAGCGAACGCGCCATCGGCTTCACCACCCGCCGCGACTGGCGCCCGACGGCCACGCAGAAGCTGTTCCTCGACCTCCTCCGCACCGCCGGCCGCGCGGCGCAGGCGTCGTAGAAGGGCCGTCCGGTCAACCGTCATTCCCGCTAAAGCGCTAAGGGATTCATACATCCCGGCTGAAAGCGGAAGCCGCGGAAGTTCGTCCTCTCCGCCGCTCGGCGGGGGAGAGGGAGGGGACCCGTCGCGTCAGCGATGGGGAGGGTGAGGTGGTCGTGCCGCTGGCGTGCTTGTGGGGGAAATGCCCTGGAATCCCCCACCTCACCCCGGCCCTCTCCCCCGCCAAAGGGGCGGAGAGGGGGATAAGCGCGGCGTCCAAAATGTGTGCATCCCTTTGCGCGAAAGCGGGAATGACGAGTTGGGACAGGGTTGTGTCTTACGCCCTAATACCGGTGCACGTAGATCGTCCACTCCGCCAGGGGGTAGTCGCGCAGGACGGTGACGTGGGGGGAGAGTTCCTTTTCGCAGAAGTCGCGGAAGACCTTCCAGTCGGCGTAGTAGAGGTCCTTCTCCTTGCGGTTCTTGGTGGTCGTGCACAGCATGTTGAAGGCGAGGCCCTTGCGGGTCTTCGACCACAGGTCCTTGAGGCTGTCCTCGACATAGGCGGCCCAGTCGCGGTCGTTTTCGTCGAGCTTCATGTTGTAGGTTCCGGAAACGAAGGAGTAGTCGGCCTCGCGGGTGGCCAGCATGCTCTGCTCGAAGGTGGCCCGCGGGTCGCTGATTCGCCGCTGCGCCGTCAGCACCATCGCCCCGCTGATGTCGTAGCCGTAGTAGCGGCTGTTCTGCATCACCGGTTGGTCGGCCAGGAACTCGAAGAAGGCACCGTAGCCCGAGCCGAGATCGGTGATGGTGATGCCGCCCTGTTCGTCCGCGATGTCGATGGCTCCGAGCAGGACCTCGAAGCGCAGCCGCTGGCCGCTCTCGTTCTTCCAGAAGACGCCGCGCGCCGTCGGGCCGCATTCGAGCAGGCGGTATCGGTAGAGGGCCGCAATGGGTGCGAGGATCTTCGCCGTTTCCTTGAGCCGTTCAGGGTCCACGCCGCCTCCCGCGGCTTCCCGCCGCTAGAAATTCACCCAGGACGGCTTGACCGGAACCACCTTCGCCTCGCCGGCGGTGTAGCCGTCTCCGCCGAGATGTTCGAGGCGCATCAGGGCCAATCCGATGCCGTCCGCCGTGCTCCGCACCTCACCGACCTCCTTGCCGTCCTTCAGAACGGGCGAGCCGGAGGCGGGTGCGGAGCCCTCTATTTTTACCGGCACCAGGCGGCGTTTGACCAGCCCCCGGTACTTGGTCCGTGCCGTCAGTTCCTGGCCCAGGTAGCAGCCCTTGTCGAAGTCGACGCCGTGGAGTTCCTCGAAACCGGCCTCGAGCAGGGTGGTCTTCTCGACGATCATGTCGCGGCTGCCGTCGGGCAGGCCGAGGGCGGTACGGTGGCTGTCGTAGGCACGGAAGGCGGATTTCTCGAATCCCTTGCCCGCAAGGACTTCCAAAACCTTCGTGGTCGGAAGAACGGCACGGGCGCCGGCATCGCCCAACCGCGGATCGACGAAGACAACGCCGCCGTCCAGCGCCGCCGCCGCGCCTTCGTCGTTGGGAAGCCCCAGCGCCTGCGGAACATCGTCGCCGAACAGGGCCGCGACCGAGTAATCCTGGCTGCGGTCGGTGATCTCGACCTTTGAGCGCAGCCGGTAGAGGGTGAGCCTTCTCCGGAAATCGGCGGCACGTTCGGCCTCGCAGTCGAGAAACAGCACGCCGTCCTTCTCGAACAGGAAGAAATCGAACAGGTACTTGCCCTGCGGCGTGAGAAACGCGGCGTACAGGGCCCGCTCGGGAGTCAGCCTGCCGACATCGTTTGAAATCAGGCCCTGCAGGAAGTTCCTGCTATCCTCGCCTTCCAGGGCGAGAAGGCCGCGGTCTTCAAGAAGGGCATAGCGGAGTTTCGGCATGGGTCGTTCCGTTGCTATGGATGTCCGGGCAGGTCTTTTCCCCTGCGCATGAGTTGGACCGCCGGAGCCGCTTTGGCAAGGGCGGACACCCGGAACAGGCTCTAGGCAAGGCGCCTAACACGCCGTATAAACCGGGCGAGGGAATTCGTTCGAAGTCGGGTCACGGAGGCCGGCGAGGCTGTCTGTCCGGAAGGCAACGAGGCAAGGTGATGGGCGTTTCGACAGTCGTGGGACACAGATTTTCGAAGGGTGGGGCGCAGATCGGCAGGCCGGGAGGGAGGTCCCGATGATGCGGGTATTGCAGGCCATGGCGGGTGCACCGCACGGGGGTGCCGAGGCCTTTTTCATGCGGCTGGTTCCAGCCCTGCACCGGGTCGGCATCCAGCAGCTCGTGATCATCCGCAAGAACCCGGAGCGCGCCGCTGCCCTGCGTGAAGTGGGGATCGAGCCGGTGGAGCTGCCCTTCGGAGGCGCCCTCGACATTTTGACGCCTCTGAGCCTGCGCCGCGAGATCAAGGGATTCAAGCCGCATATCGTCATGACCTGGATGAACCGGGCCACCCATCAGTGCCCGCAGGGGAATTTCATCCATATCAGCCGGCTCGGCGGCTACTACGACCTCAAGTACTATCAGAAGTGCGATCACCTGATCGGCAACACCGAGGACATTCGCGACTACCTGATCAACGAAGGCTGGCCGCCGGAACGTGCCCATTACATGCCCAATTTCGCCGACGAATCGACGGCCGATCCGGTTCCGCGCAACAGCCTGTTCACGCCCGACAACGGCAAGCTGGTGCTGGCCCTCGGGCGGCTGCACGCGAACAAGGCTTTCGACGTTCTGCTGCGGGCCATGACCAGGTTGCCGGACGTCTATCTGTGGCTGGCCGGGGAGGGACCTGAGCGTCGCGAACTCGAGGCGATGGCCGAAAGGCTGGGCGTGAAGCCGCGGGTCCGTTTCCTGGGCTGGCGGGAAGACGTGCAGGCCCTGCTGGCAGCCTGCGACGTCTTCGTCTGCCCGTCGCGCCATGAGCCGCTGGGCAACGTGGTCCTCGAGGCCTGGGCCCAGCGCCGGCCGGTCGTCGCCGCCGACAGCGTCGGCCCCGGCATGCTGATCCGTCACATGGAGACCGGCATCCTGATCCCGGTCGATGACTCCGAAGGGCTTGCCGAGGGCATCCGTGCCGTGTTCGACGACGACGATCTGCGAAAAAACCTGGCCCGCGGCGGCCGGGCCGCATTCGAGGCCGACTACAGCGAGACCGTGGTGGTCCGCAAATACGTCGACTTCTTCGAGAGGCTGATGGCCGAGAACAGCGCCTGATGTGCGGTATCGCCGGAATCCTGAGTGCCGATGGCCGGACCCCGTCCGAACCGGTCCTGCGGCGGCTGGCCGGCGCACTTTCGCACCGTGGCCCCGACGGCCAGGGGATGCACCTGGCCGGCCCGATCGGGCTGATCCAGACCCGGCTGGCGATCATCGATCTTCAGACCGGTGACCAGCCTCTGTTCGCCACCAAACCCGATGGCGGCGAGGTCGTTCTCGTCGCCAATGGTGAGATCTACAACTACATCGAACTGCGTGCCGAGTTGGGTGAGGCGCGGTTCCGCACGCGTTCCGACTGCGAAACGCCGCTGCAGCTCTACCTCGACCATGGGGTTGCTTTCGCCGAGCGCCTGCGCGGCATGTATTCGGTGGCCATCTTCGACGCCGCCGCCGGGCGCCTGCTGATCGCCCGTGACCCCTTCGGGATCAAGCCCCTCTACTATGTCGAGAACGAAGCCGGTTTCGCCTTCGCCTCCGAGCCCCAGGCCCTCATCTCCGCCGGACTGGCCGAAGCCGGGATCGATACCCGGGCCCGCGACGAACTGCTTCAGCTTCAGTTTACCACCGGCGACGAAACGGCCTTTACCGGCATCTGCCGCGTGCTTCCCGGCGAGACGCTCATCGTCGAGCGCGGCATGGTGATCGACCGCCGGCGGATTCCGGCGGTGCCGATGGAGGCACCGCGGAAGATCGCGACGGGTGAGGCGCTGACCGAACTCGACCATGTGCTGACCGACAGCGTGAACATCCATCAGCGCGCAGACGTGCCCTACGGCATGTTCCTTTCGGGCGGCGTCGATTCCTCGGTGCTGCTGGCCCTGATGGCGCGGCTGAACGAGAACCCGGTGCGCGCCTTCACCGCCTGGTTCCCGGGCACCGAGGCGAAGGACGAGCGCGAGTTCGCGCGTGCCGCCGTCGCCGCGGCCGGGGCCTCGCATGTCGAGGTCGAATTCACCGAGACCGACTTCTGGGACCTGCTGCCCGAAGTCGCGGCGGCCATGGACGACCCGGCCGCCGACTACGCCGTGCTGCCGACCTACAAGCTGGCGCGGGCCGCCCACGACGACGGGCTGAAGGTCGTGCTCTGCGGCGAAGGCGGCGACGAGCTGTTCGCGGGTTACGGCCGTTACCGTTCGGCCAGCCGCAGCTGGCCCCTGGCGCGGCCGATGCGGCGAAAGGGGATTCTGGAGGGCCTCGGCTTGCTGCGCGAGGAAGCACGCGAACGGTCCTGGCGCGACGGCATCGCCGCCGCCGAGCGGGCCTCCGCCGCACCCTGCCTCAGCCATCTACAGGCTCTGCAGGCGGTCGACTGCGCCGACTGGCTGCCGCACGACCTGCTCAACAAGCTCGACCGCTGCCTGATGGCGCACGGCGTCGAGGGGCGGGTGCCGTTCCTCGACCGCGAGGTGGCGGATTTCGCCTTCCGCCTTCCCGATGCCATGAAGATCAAGCGGCGGACCGGCAAGTGGCTGCTGCGGCGATGGCTGGAGACCGGGATGCCGCAGGCCCGGCCCTTCGCCCGCAAGCGCGGCTTCACGGTGCCGGTCGGCGAATGGATCGCCGCGCGCGGTGCCGAGCTGGGGCCGCTGGTGGCGGCGCAGGCGGGCGTCGCGGAGGCCTGCAACCCCGGTGCGGTCGAGCGCCTGTTCCGCTCGGGTGCGGTCAAGCAGGGCAAGGCGGCCTGGACGCTGCTGTTCTTCGCCCTGTGGCATCGCCGGCATATCCAGGGATTGGCCCCGGCCGGGGACGTGCTGGACACCCTGGCGGCGGCTGCCTAGAGGCTGGAGGAAAGGCCATGGACGGAAAGCGGATATCCTCGTCGCCCGGCCTGACGGCCGCAACCGTCGCCCGCGCCCGCGAGCAAATGGGCGAGGAGCCGGCGGTGCTGCTGCCCTTCCGCAGCCGATGCACGGGCGATGCCGCGGAAGTCCTGGTCGTGTCGGACGAGACGGCCGAGGACCTGGCCGGCATGCTCGGCTATTTCGGCCTGCCGGAGACGGTTGCGATCTTCGCGGCGAGCTGCACCGCCGACCTGGCCGAGGACGACATCGCCGCCCTCATCGGCGGCGACCGGGCCGAGCTGCGGGCCGAGATCGAGCGCATGGTAGACAGCGGCATCCTGGTGCGCTGGGAGTCCGACGGCACCGCCTTTTTCAGCGCCGGCAATCCGCCGCTCAAGCGTTTCTTCGTCAACAAGTTCGCACCCCAGCGCAAAAAAAGGTTCTGATCGCGGAGGCGGGCATTGATCCGCCTCCCCGCTGGTTTAAAGTGAGGGGCCGGTGGGAAGGGGACTGCCATGAAGACCATTTTCGTTCCGATCGACGAGATCTACGTACCGACCAAGCATCGCCCCAAGTTGGACTCCGAGAGGGTCGAAAAGGTTGCCGAAGATTTCATCGAATCCGGCCACCTGACGCCCATTCTGGTGCGCCATGACGGCAAGCGTTATGTCCTCGTCAAGGGCATCAATCGCCTCGAGGCCTGCCGGTCTCTGGGCGAGGAGAAGATCGCCGCTTTCAAGGTCCAGGCCGCCCAGCACTAGGCGCGGCTTCCTCGGGCCGAAAACAAGAAACGCAGAAAGGAGAACAGAAGAATGACAAGCGTTCCCGGCATCGACACCCAGGAAATGCTCGAAGGCCTGCGCCAGTGGGTCGAGATCGAATCGCCCAGCGACAACCCCGAGGCGGTCAATCGCATGGTGTCGAAGGTCGAAAAGGATTTCAGCTCCCTCGGCGCCAAGACCGAGCGCATTCCCGGCAAGGGCGGTTTCGGTGACTGCCTGCGCGTACGCTCGCCCTGGGGCGGCGACGGGCCGGGCATCCTGGTGCTGGGTCATCTCGACACCGTCCATCCCATGGGAACGATTGAACGGCTGCCGTTCCGGGTCGACGGCGACACCGCCTACGGTCCCGGCATCTTCGACATGAAGGGCGGCGGCTATATCGGCTATTACGCCTATCAGAACCTGGTCCGCCAGAACAAGCAGACGTCGCTGCCGATCACTTTCCTGTTCAATTCCGACGAGGAGGTGAGCAGCCGCGTGTCGCGCCACTACATCATGGACGAGGCCAAGAAGCAGAAGTACGTGCTGGTTCTGGAACCGGCCCGCGACAACGGCGAGGTGGTGGTCGCCCGCAAGGGGACGGCCCGTTTCCACATCGAGTTCACCGGCCGTCCGTCCCATGCCGGATCGAAGCACGCCGAGGGCCGCAGCGCCATCAAGGAGATGGCCCGGCAGATCGTCGAAATGGAGAACATGACCGACTACGAGAAGGCACTGACCGTCAATGTCGGCGTCGTCTCGGGCGGCACGCGGCCGAACGTGATTTCCGAGTTCGCCACCTGCGAGGTCGACATGCGGCTGCCGACCCGTGCCCTCGCCGACGAGATGATCCCCGTCATCCAGAACCTGAAGCCGTTCGACCCCGACGTGAAGATCGAGGTGACCGGCGGCGCCGAGCGGCCGCCCTTCGAGCAGACCGAGGCGAGCACCGCTCTGTTCGAGAAGGTGCGGGCCGTGGCCGCCGGTCTCGGTATCGATCTGGAAGCGTCGGAACAGACCGGCGGCGCCAGCGACGCCAACTTCGCCAACCCCTATGCGCCGTCCATCGACGGCCTCGGGGTCCTCGGCAAGGGCGCCCATACCCTCGACGAGCAGATCCGGATCTCCTCGCTGGGAACCCGCGGCGCCATGTTCTA
>NPIG01000654.1_pt3 | contig 23053 bp, 16 predicted proteins | sample 8637441 | NCBI WGS metagenome assembly NPIG01 (sample SAMN07420675, study PRJNA396082) | bioreactor metagenome | isolation source: sample BR6 brine-fed electro-methanogenic bioreactor BR | place: Japan: Kochi | collected 2016-06-14 | reverse complement strand
GGCGCCGAGGCCCGCGGCCAGCAGAACGGCCGCGGCCGCGGCGAGCTTCCAGCGCAAGCGGCGGTAGGGCCGTATCTGCAAGTCATGCAGCACCTTGCGAACGCGGCGCACGCCCACGGGCCGTTCGCGGCGCGCGTAACCCGATACCAATGCGTTGTCACAAATCACGTTGATTCGTCTCGGTATGCCTTCGGCGGCCGCAACAATCAGCCGCTCGGCCCCCGAGGTGAAGACGGGCTGTTTCACACGCCGTGCGCGCTGCATGCGGAAGTGGATGTATTCGTGGCTTTCCTTGCGCGTCAAGGGCCGCAATTCCGTCCGAACAGCTACGCGCTGGCTGACCTGGCGCAGTTCCTTCGCCTCGAGCATATGGCCCAATTCGGGCTGGCCGACCAGAACCACCTGGAATATCTTCTCTTTGTTCGTTTCCAGATTGGTCAGCAGCCGCACGTTTTCCAGGGTGTTGTGATTGAGGTTCTGCGCCTCATCGACCAACAGCGCCACCGTGTTGCCGCGCGCGTGCTGTTCGAGCAGCGCTTCCTGCAGCCGGTGGAGCAGTATGTCGAGCGGTTCCCGCTCGTCCCCCGGCTGGTCGAGTACGTGCAGGACGCGGCAGACCAGGCGGCTGTACCCGATCTTCGGGTCCATCACGTAAATCGTAATGACGTTCGACGGGTTGCGACGTTCCAGGTATGCGCGAAGTATGGTGGTCTTGCCGGTGCCCACCTCCCCGACGACGGCCACCAGCCCCTTGCGTTCGTTCACCCCGTACATTACCGCGCCGAGCGCTTCTTTGTGGCTGGGGCTCAGATACAGGAAGTCCGGGTCCGGTGTCACATTGAACGGCGGAAAATTGAACCCGAAATAGGCTAAGTACACGTACTTCCCCTCATGGCTGGGTCTTTACCGGGCGCGCCCGGCTCCTCAGGGGTCCGGCAAGTGGCCACAGCAGTTCCGCGGGCGCGCACTCGTTAATTGTTAACCCCCAGGCCGACAGTTCTGTTCCATGACCGGCCCCGGGCCGAAAACGATGCCCGGCCTTCACACGCTACTATACCATCATACACTACTTTGCCTCCCCTATCATTCCTTTCGGGAAGGGTTTGCCCTGCGGCGGCGTTGTACCTGACGAGAGTCGTGGAACCTATCCGCAGCCGGTGGAGACCTCGGTCGGAGCGCAGGCGCCGGCAAGGATGCGGCGTTCTCCGCCAGCTTGTGTGCGAAGTGTCACTCCACGCCGGGGAACGGACCGCGCAAGCGCAAAGAAGACATGTGGACAGACAATTTCCGGGAATTCGTGTTATGATATGTGAGAGGAATCCAGAGCGCAGCCGCGGGACAGCCACAACGCGGGGCAAAGGGGGCAAATCCCGGGAGCGCAACGGTAAGAGACGAGGCGAGGTGGTTCAAAGCGAAATTACAAGACTGGCTTCTCGGTATCCGGAGTTTCACGCGCCAGAGGCATTTGCCGGTCAACTGCACAGGGAACGACTCCGGTCGCGGCGCACCGGCGTGCCTTTTGTGGTGGTTGCGTGCCGACCCAGGCGGCCGGACAATGGCATTGCTCCCGAGGCGGTGTACGACGCACTCGCCCATTCCATAGACGGTATCGTCCGCGAGACCGATGTCAAGGGAATGCTGGTGGAGGATGGCCTGCTTTCCGTGGCTGCATTGTTGTACAACACGCGGCGCAGCGGGGTTGACCGCCTCCTGAACCATGTGCATGAGCGGTTGCGCAGCCATTTCGCGCCTGAGACCGCTCCGAAGGTACACACCGCGGTCTGGACCTACCCGGAGGAGGAGCAGTCCGGCGCCGCTTCAGGCGAGTCGGAGGAAGCGGGCGCGGAGGCCGTGGTCTCTGCGCCGGGAGAGGGCAACGACCCGGATTTCCGTGGGGACGAGGACCTCGAACTGCGGCATTGCGGCAGGACATCGCCCATGCCGCTGTGGAAGCGCACGCTCGATTTGGTCGTCGCCTCGGCGGCGCTCGTCCTGCTGTCCCCCCTGTTCCTGGCGATTTCCCTCCTGATCAAGGCCACTTCGCCGGGGCCCATCCTGTTTCGCCAGATTCGCGTTGGCTATCTGGGCAAGCCCTTTGTCTGCTTCAAGTTCCGCACCATGCACCCGAACGCGGACGTCTCCCGCCACCGCGAGTATTTTGAACAGCTCGTGCGCGGCGCCAGGGGTTCCGGCGAGGCGGATACAGATTCCGCCATGGTCAAGCTGGACAATGAGAATCCGGAGATCATTCCGTGCGGACGGTTCCTGCGCAGCACCGCGCTGGACGAGCTGCCGCAGCTTTTCAATGTCATCCGCGGCGAAATGAGCCTTGTCGGGCCGCGCCCGCCCATCCCCTACGAGGTCGTGACCTATGACCTTTGGCACGAGGGCCGTTTCGACGCCGTGCCCGGCATGACCGGGCTTTGGCAAGTCTCGGGCAAGAACCGGCTGAGCTTCCGCGAAATGGTCCGCCTCGACATCCGCTATGCGCGCTGCCGCTCTTTCTTCCTCGACTGCCTCATTCTCCTGCGCACCCCCAAGGCCATCTGGGACCAGGTTACTCAGTAGGCGGTTCGTAGCGGTACAGGTATCTGGGCCAGCCGTGATCCCAGCGGCCGGGCAGCACGCGCAACGGTTCCCACCGGTCTCCGTAGTCGTGGTCAAGCACGTAGTAGTCCGCTAGAAACCCAATCACGGGCGTCGCTTTCTCCACCGGCTTGTTCGCCAGGATGCAGGCGGGCCCTTCGGGGGCGAGGGCGGGCGCCAGTATCCCGCGCACTTCCGCACGGTTGCGCACATCCTCGCCCGGCCCCCGCACGATATCGTCCAGCGCCACCCAATGCGCGGCGGGATAGAGTGCATAGTCCCCGTCGAGCTGGCCGATGGAGGGCGCGTAGACATCCGCGTCGAGCCGCCGCAGTTCCGCGAGGAAATCCCGGTAAGTTTCCGGTGCCCCGGCCGGCACAATCATGGGACCGGGCGCCGCGAAAAACAGGATGAAACTCGCCGCCAGCGCCGCAAACTGCAGCCGGAAGCGCCGCCACCACGCGAAGGCGCTGCCGAGGTCATGGAGACCCCACACCCCGAGCAGAATGCACCATGCCCCGACGGGAATGTAGACATTGTTCGAGGAACCGGGGTCGAGCGAGCCCATCATGCCGGAGCACAGGGCGAAAAGGAATTGCACCTGCCACACGCCCGGGTCGCGCGGCGAGCGCCACAACTGCGCGGCAGTGCGCCAGACCGCGCCGGCGCCGAGGAACGCATAGCCGAGTATCATGAACTCCGCATAGCGGCGCACCGCGCCCAGGCTGAGTTCCGACCAGCCGCTCGGCACGCTCCAGGTGAAGTAGTGGAAGTGCGAGCCGAACACAAACGGGCCGAGAAGGTACGCCAGCGGTCCCAGCAGGCCGGCCAGCAGCCAGTAGGGCCAGGCGCGCGGGCCTTCGCGCAGGGTCAGATACAGCACACCGCCCACCGCGAACAGCGCGCCGTGCTGCTTGAACCAGAATGCCGCGGCGAGCATCGCCACCCCGGCAAGATTCCAGATGCGGCCGCGTTGCAGCGCGATGAGCCACGTGCCCGTCACGGCCGAGGCGACCAGCCAGGAATCGGCGTGGGCAGTGTCCAGGTAGGCGTCCATCACGCGGTAGGCGGCCGCGAAGAGGCCCGCCGCCATCAGTCCCCACCAGCGGGAACCCGTCTGGCGCACGGTCTCCACGTAGAACAGCACGCCGGCCAGCACGGTCCCCAGGATGGCCACGAGCCGCAAGGTGGACAGGTCATCCCCGAAAACCCAGCTGAAGGGTACCGAAAAATAGTAGAAGAGCGGGTTATACGCGAAGGACACGAAGGCCGCCGAGGGCGCGGGATAGACCGGTTCGCCCTGTGCGGCGCGGTGAAAATGCTGCCAGATGGTCCCTTCCATCAGGTCGAGATTGAGCGGGAAACGCAAATGGTAGAACCACAGGAACAGGGAGAACAGCAGGCAAACGCCCGCCCAGACACACAGCACCGCGCTCAGGCCGCGGTCGAGCGCGCTCCCGTTGGCAGCGCGCCAACCCGCGAGCGCCGTGCCCGCGAAAACGGCCGCGATGAGCGCGCCCTTGATAAGGAGTTCACTGGTCATGGGGTTTCTCCAGGGGGGCGACCGTCGGCAGCACGACCTCGGCAACATACCGCGCCACCCGCTGGTGCCCCGCGGCGGTCCAGTGCATGTTGAACGGAAAATAGGGGCAGTCCCCACCGGCTTCGAGGAGCGGACGGAGGTTCACGCATCGGATTCCCAGGTCTTCGGCCAGCCCCCGGACAACGCGCTGCGGCTGGTCCATGTCGTAGTCTTCCTCCTCAAGCCAACAGGGGTAGTACACCAATTGTTCCGGCGCGCACACCTGCACGGCGGAGGGTATCAGGAGTAGCGCGAACTGCGCGCCCACGGAATCACAGGCCTTCTGGATGCGGCTCAGGCATGCGCGCACCGCCTCGGCGGCTTCCAGGAGTTCCGGCATGCGCGCCGCTTCCAGTTCCTTGAAGCCGCCGAGCAGGTAGCCGAGTTCATCGGGCTGGCGCCGCAGCGTCTCGCGGACGGGCGCCGCCACGTTGTGCGCAAGCCACCGGCGCAGGTGCCGCTGGGTGACAAAGGCGCGCGGCCCGTCGGCGGGCGGATTGCCAAACCCGATGGATGCCTGGAACTGCGCGTTTGTGGTGCGCACGTCGCTGAACTCGTTATTGAAAAAGCCGTAAAGCACCACGTCCGGCCGGTATTCCGGAATATACCGTTCTGCTACCGCGGCTGTCTGGTTGGGCCCGTAGCCGGTGATGGCGAAGTTGCACACCTGGGCCGGCCGCCCCGGGTTCAACNNCGGCCACGCGGCGCCGGTGTCCACGCCCTCCGCACTGGTGAATGCGTCGCCCAGGGTTATCACACGCAGCACGCCTTCCGGTTTCTCCGCGGGACACAGGGGGCCCGGGAAGCCGAGCGCGTTCGCCTGCACACGATAGTCGTAGCCCTGCCAGCGCAGGCGCGTGTCCACCCCGGGCTTCATGCGCCAGCCGAATTCATCGTGCGGTTCAAGCGCCGGACGCTCACCCCAGCCCAGCACCTCCTGCGGCGCATGCGCGCGCACGGCGGCCTCCCCGGCGTACCCGGCGGCGAGCGCCAGCACCAGGAAGGCTGCCGGAAGGCCCACGGCCAACACGGGGTGGCGTGTCCAGATTCGCCCCGCACCCAGCACTGCCAGGGCCACCGCTTTGTCAAAGACCCACGCCGCCACAACGGTGGCCAGCGCCGCCGCGCCGATGCCAAGCAGTGCCAAGCGGGCACCGCCTTCGACATGCCAGGGCACAAACACGGTGATGACCGGCCCGTGGAGCAGGTAGATGGCGTAACTGTGGCGGCCGGTCCAGACGAGCGGGGCGCATCGGCTCCAGGCTTCGAGTGACGGACGGGCCAGCGCCGCGAAGAGCAGCACAAATGCGCCCGCGCCCAGCAGGAACGGGGAGACGGTCATGCCCGCGAGCGTGAAGGCGGTAAGGAACCCCGCCGCATACAGGAGCAGCGCGGCAAGAACCGCACCGGCGCCGCCTGCCCGGGCGATGCGCGGCGCCGGCGCGCCGTGGAGCCAGCCGGCCAGGGCGATGCCGAAGGTGAACTCGGGCAGCCGCGTGATGAAGACGCCGCCCCGCGCCCACACGTCAAGGTAGTCGGTGAAGTAGAACAGGCCGGCTGCGCGAAAAAGGAAAGAAACCGCGGCGGTCAGGAAAAAGAACTTCAGCGGCCCAAGCGCGCGCAGCAGGCGCCACAACAGGGGGTAGACCAGGTAGAGCTGGATCAGGAGCCCGATGAACCACCACGCGCCGGAGAAGTAGTAGAAGAGCCCCGGGGTGAAACGGAGGCCCAGCATGCTGAGGTAGGTGCGCGGCGACGTGGCGGAGAGGCCCCAGCCCAGCAGGCCCGTGAAGATGAACAGCAGGTGCGCCGCCCACCACGGCGGGAACAGGCGCGCCACCCGGCGCCGGTAGAAACCGGCCGTGCTCAGCCCCCCTTTCCCGAGCAGGCCCCAGGTAAGCCCGAAGCCGCTGGCGATGAGGAAGAGTTGCACCCCCTGGTCGCCCGACCAGCCCACGTACCGCAGCAGGTTGAACGGGACATTCCAGGGGCCGTAACCGTCCATGGGCGCCAACTGGGCGATGCGCTCGGCGAGCGGCGGCCAGTTGGGCCCGGGATTCGCGAAGTAGGGGTAGCTGAACAGGCGTTCGGAAACGTGGTTGAGGAAGATCCAGAGGATGGCGATGCCCTTGACGCGCTCGAGCCAGAGCATTCGCGCCCCGGGCGCCGCAAGCCATTGCTCTGGCCTGGTCTTGCTCATGGGCGCGTCCCCTCGCGCCACTCGAAGAGGCGCGCCAGGCTGCCCCGGAACATGCGGTGCGCGCATTCGGTGGCGTGTGCCTCCAGGTAGTCTTCGAGCACTTCCACATTGCAGTCAATGCCCAGCCAGGACCGCTCGCCGGGAAAACAGTTCGTGACCACCCAGAACCGGCTGAAATCCGGCGCATAGGTCCCGAGGGCCTGCTCAATCTCCGCCGGGTCGTGCAGCGTCAGTTCCGAAAGGTCATAGGAGCGGAAATCTTCCGGCTCGGGCAGCACGATAATTGCGTTGGGGCCGCTGTAGTGGTATCCGAAGGGCAGGGCGGCCTCCGCCGTGAAGACGACAATGGGCTGTCCGGGCGCTTCGTGCTGCTCGATGAAGCCGGCCACGCGCGCGTAGTCGCCGGGCCGCGCGAACGGCGTGTACTCATCCCACAGGAATACGCCGCTCAGGAGGAGCGCCGCGCCGGTCCATGTGAGCAGCGCGGGCGTGCGCGCCCGCTTCAGGCTGGCGAAACAGGCGTAGAGGGCCAGGCAGACAGGCGGCAGAAGCAGCGCGGTGTGGCGCATGCCCATCAACTCGCGCCCGGTGAGCGCCACAGTGACCGCGAGCAGGAAGGCCGCGCCCGTGCCCGCCACCGCGCACAGTGCCACCAGGCGGCGATTCCCGCGCCAGAATCCGAGCAGCACCACCGGGGCGACACCCAGATAGAAGGCAAGGAAGGCACCCCAGCGCAGTGTAAACGACCACGCGTCCCGGGTGGGCCAAAGGTAGCGTTGCAGGCGCACCGGGATAAACAGCAGGGCATGCATCAGGGACACAGGCTCGAGCACCGCGCCGGTGTGCTGGCTGACCTGTCCGGGCACGACGAGCGCAAGCGGCGCGAACAGGATAGCCGCCAGGAGCATGCTCCCCAGATACCACGCCAGGGGGCGCCAGCTTCGCAGGCATACCAGGGCCGCCGCGAAGCCCACAAGCAGGAACCCGAGGTAGTACTGCGTGTAAAGGGCGGCCACCGCCACCGCGGTGAATCCGGCGCGGGCCGGTGTGGCGCCGCGCTCGCGAAGGTATCCCGCCTCGAAGAGCACCAGCAGCAGGGCGGCCCACAGCAGAATCAGGGCATAGGTCCGCATGTTGGAAGACACATTGAGCAGAAACGGGTTGAGGGCGAGGAGCAGCATCAGCCACCAGGCCGGGAGCCCGGGAACGTATCGCCGCGCGGCCGAGCGCATGGCGACCAGGAACAGCACTCCGCAAAGGACTGAAAACAGCCGCCCGAAAAACAGCGAAGGGTGCAGCATGCGCCACAGCGAGAGCAGCACGAAGTACAGGGGCGGCTGCAGTTCGAAGTGTATCGCCTGATGCAATGCGTGCGCGGGGCCCTCCCCCGTGGTGGCCAGCGTGTAGCCCTCATCGACCCAGGCGTTCAGACGGGCGGCAAAGAACAGCGCCACCATCCCGTGAACCGCTATCAATTCCCAGATGAGCAGTTCCCCCCGCTGAAGCTCAGATGCTGTTCTCCTCCGCGACAACAATTGCAGTCACCCTGTAGTTGCTTTCTAAGAAAACTGAAAATTCGGCAGCAGTATTTCCCGTACTTGGCCTCGCGCGCAACCTATCCCGCCTGTGAAACAGCCTTTACTATACGCCCGGGCACCGGCCCGGGCAAGAAGGCCTTGCATTGTTCACAGTCTTGTCGCATAATGATTGGGATGATTTTCTCTTTTTTCGTCGTTGATACCCAGGGGGCGTGGTGTACATCGCCCTTATTGAGCGCAAAAGGCTCAGCGCAGTAAACATTCCAGGGAGTGCAACACCTATGAACGCGAGGCCGAGTTTCCCCACCAGCGAACAGCAAACGCAAACCACTTGCGTGACAGGCTTTCGGGGGCAGAACCGCGGTTATGCCACGGCGCTTGCCGCAATCTTGGGGCTGGCGGTGGTTTCTGCGGGCTGCGCCACGCAGACCGCGGCGCGGCAAGACGAGGGCGGGCAGGAGTATTTCCCGGCCACGGCGGAAGTGACGCGGGTGGTGCTGGAGCCTGGTGACCAGGTAGAGATTAAGTTTGTAATGACGCCCGAGATGGACGACCTGCAGACCATTCGTCCCGACGGCCGCATATCCTTGCCGTACCTGCAGGACGTGATGGCGGCAGGCCTGACCCCGGCCGAACTGCAGCAGCGCCTCGAGCAAGACTATGCGCCGGAGCTACGAGAGCCGAAGATTGTGGTAATTGTCCGTGAATTGGCACAGCAGCGGGTATATGTGGGCGGCCAGGTTCTGGAACCCGGCCTGTATCCCTTGCAGGGCCGTTTGTCCGCGCTCGAAGCAGTCATGCTGGCGGGCGGTTTCAACGAGAACTACGCGAAACGCAATTCCGTGGTGGTGGTGCGGCAGGAGGGCGGCAAGCGCTACTCGCAGGCGCTCGACCTGCGCAAGTCACTCAAGGAAGACGAGATAGACCCATTCATTCTCCAGCCCAACGACATCGTCTATGTGCCAGAAACGGTCATTACCAAAGTCGACCGGTGGGTGGAGCAGTACCTTGAGAAGCTGGTGCCGAGCGATGTCTTCTTCGCGATTCGGACCATTGACGAGTTGACCGAGGACGATGACCTCGGAACGGATGACCCCTTGTTTATCCCTTCGACCGGGGGCATCACGCCGACACCATAACCGAAAGATTCTGTGGTTAAAGACACTTTCGCACTGCTTGCATAATCGTTGTTTGTATGGTAGACTGGTTTTGAAAGTGTCTTGGCGTCCGACAGACTTTGTACAACGGACGGTACAAGGGGGACCGTGGAGGCCGGGGATTTCGATGGGCCTCATGCCGGGGGGACGCCGGGGAACTCAGGGCTGCAACAAGACAACAGGGGTATTCATTAAGACGCCATCAAGCGCATTGTCTACGGTGAGACCGGGGAAGGGAATAGAGGGCCATTCAATACGGTTAGTTCTAGACAGAGCTTAACGATCAATAATCAGCATTCGCATTTATAGTACTTACGATCAGAAATCATTCGAAATTTTAAGGCATCCATTGAAGTAACAGACGCATTCTTGGGCGCCGGTACGAGGGGTCGTATTACGGCGCGCGCGATTGGGAGTTGGTCTGGGGGCCTGTCGGACCATCGCAATCGAGAATCAGCGAGGTAGGAGCAGTGTCTTTGTCAGCCATTGGTGCAGTGTCTTCGTCGGCGGCAGCCGGGGAACGGTCGTGGGAACACGGGGTCAGTATCGTGATTCCCTGCTTCAACGAAGCGGCCGCTATCCCCAGCCTTTTCGAGCGCCTGGGGCCGGTGCTGTCGCGATTGTGCCGGCGGGGCCCTGTCGAGGTGGTATTCGTGGATGACGGCAGCACCGACGGCACCGCCACCCTCCTTCAGGAAACAACGCCCGCGGAGGCATGCTGGGAAACCGTGCTGCTTCGCCACGACACGAACCGGGGCCTTGGCGCGGCCTTGCGCACGGGCTTGGGCGCGGTCCGCGGCGGCTGCGTGGTCACCTACGATTCCGATTGCACCTACGAACCCGCGTTGATTCTGGAGTTGCTCGAGGCGCTCGACCGCTCCGGCGCAAGCATCGCCTGCGGCTCACCCTACCACCCTGAAGGCGGGGTCGAGGGTGTGCCGGGCTGGCGTCTGGCCCTGAGCCGGGGCGCCAGCTGGCTCTACGGAAGGCTTTCCCGCCAGCACCTCTACTGCTACACCAGCATGTTCCGGGCGTTTCGGAAGGGTTTCGCCCGCGGGGAGTGGATTGCGAGGCCTGGTTTCGTGGGCGTGACGGAAATGCTGCTTCGCGCGATCGAGGAAGGCGCCGAGGTGGTGGAGGTGCCCGTGGTCTTGCGCCGCCGGCGCTATGGCCAGTCGAAAATGCGCACGGCCGGAACCATTGTCGCCCACCTGAAGCTGATGGGCCGATGTACCGGCTCGCGTCTGCGGCGGCGCGCCACAGGGGACACCCGCATGGCCGTGTAACCGACCGGACGCCGCGCGGCGCCGGACGCATAGAGAGTGAAAGTCAATCAAGGGGACCGAACCCACAGGGGCGTGGCCCGCCGGGCAGGCGGGCCGGAAGTCGCGGAAAGGAAAGGGGAATCATGACAGAGCCTTCAGGCAAATGGGTGCGCACGAATGACGCCTCTCGCTGCTGCAGGCTCCGTCGTCAGGGCACAGAAACATCGGCACAGACAGGGTTGTGTATTTTCGAAACACCACGTGTTCTTGTTTGACATATGATATAGAAATATCATATTGCGCACCACAGTTGAATGTGTTTTTTCTCGAAAGACAGGTTGGCGGAGAAGGCATTTGCGCAACGTGCCGGATTACAGGCGGGTGATGTGGGCCGCGGTCTCGTTGGCACAGCGCTTGCGCTGCCAACCAGTGTTTGTCGGGTATTTGTATGACATGGTAACGGAATTGTTCAGGGCGCAGTGTAAGCCCGGCGGATTGCTCTCCACTTGGGCCAGCACGCCAGGCACACTACCAAGAAGAGGAAGGTTGAAAGTATGGCGAAGGTATTGCAGCAGCCGTTGACGTTGCCCCAGGACGGCAATATATCGGGGCGGAATTTCGGAATGGAAGAACTGGAAAACCTGCGCAGGGTGCTCGAGAGCGGCACGCTCAACTGCACGCGCGGCACGTGGGTAAACGATTTCGAGGAGGCTTTCGCGAATCGGCTCGGCATGCCCTTTGCGCGCGCCGTGACCTCGGGCACGGCGGCGGTGCACACGGCGATTGCCGCCATCAATCCCGAACCGGGAGATGAGATCATCACCACACCCATGACCTTCGTGGCTACGGTAAACGCCATTCTCATGGCCGGAGCCACCCCGATACTGGCGGATGTGGATCCCCTAAGCTGGAATATTTCTCCTCAAGAGGTGGAGCGCCGCGTCACCCCCCGCACCAAGGCTATCCTGCCGGTACACTTTGCCGGACGCCCTTGCNNCCATACTCTACCAGGGCGCGATTCCGATCTTCGCGGATGTGGACCCCGAGACGTACAACGTGACGGCGGAAACGATTGCGCCCCATATCACGCCGCGGACACGCGCCATCATCGTGACGCACCTGTTCGGGAATCCCTGCGACATGGACCCGATCATGGAGCTGGCGCGGCGGCACGATATCCCCGTGATTGAAGACGCCGCGCAGGCCTACTTCGCGAAGTACAAGGGCCGCTTCGCCGGGACGATAGGCCACATCGGCTGTTTCAGCCTTCAGCAGGGCAAACACATGACCACCGGCGAGGGCGGCGTGGTCGTGACGGCCGATGAGCGCTACATGCGTCACATGAAGCTGTTTGTGGACAAGGCCTGGGGCTACGGCGACCCGAAGCCGGACCACTACTTCCTGGCGTTGAACTACCGGATGACGGAGTTGCAGGGCGCGGTGGCGCTGGCGCAACTGGCGAAGGTGATGGAGGTGGTGGACGCGCGCATGGCGACCGCGCGGCTCATGGACGCGTTGCTCGAGGACTGTCCCGGTGTGCAGACCCCGAAAACCACGCCCGGTTCCGAGCACGTGTACTGGAAATACTGCCTGCGCATCGACCCGGACGTCCTGGAAGGCGGCGTTGATGCGTTTGCGATGCGTTTGCGCGAACTGGGCATCAGTTGCGCGCCCCGGTACATCCAGAAGCCGGCGTTCATGTGCGAAGTGATACGCGAGCAGCGCACCTTCGGCGACAGCGGCTTCCCGTTCCGCGGGCCGCACCGCGCCGGCCTTCCCGAGGTCGTCTACCGGCCGGAAGACTATCCCGGCACGTATGACGCGCTCGCGCACGTCTGCGTGCTTCCATGGAACGAGTTCTACACGGACGAGCACGTGCAGCACATTGCCGACGCGGTGCTGCAGGTGGCCGAGGACCTGTCCTAGGAGTGTTGTGATGGGTACGGCAGCAAGAGAACATACCGTGGCGGAGGCGCCGGCGACGCGCATACATCCGACCGCGCTCGTTGAAGACGGTGTCCATATCGGCGAGCACAGCGCGGTGTGGGACGGTGTGCACATACGCCATGGCGCGCGGCTGGGGCGCCACGTGACGGTCGGCGAGAAGACCTACATCGCGTATGACGTGGTCATCGGCGATTTCGTGAAGATCAACGCGATGGCCTACATCTGCGCCGGGGTTACGATTGAGGACATGTGCATGGTGTCTGCGGGGGCGGTGTTCACCAACGACCGTTACCCGCGCGCCATGGACCGCTCGCTGCGCGCGCTCGAGACGTCCGACCCCACCGAAGAGACGCTGCGCACGCGCGTGTGCCGCGGAACGACGGTCGGCGCGAACGCGACCATCGGCCCCGGCATCACCCTGGGCGCCTTCTCGATGGTGGGCATGGGCGCGGTGGTCACCCGCGACATTCCGGATTACGGCCTGGCGGTGGGCAACCCCGCGCGGCTGATTGGGTATGTGTGTGTTTGCGGACCGCGGCTTGCCGCGGCGGACGCGGCCGCGGGCAGTCAGGACGACGTGGTGTGCCTGCGTTGCGGGCGCATCTACCGGTGGCGGGACGGCCAGTTCACGCTGTGCTCGCCCTTGATTCAGGAAGAGAACGATGAATCGAAATAGCAGTCACGGCCAAGGTGCGACCCGGGGGGCGCTCGCTGGATTACGGGCTGTCTTGCATACGAGAAACAAGTAGTAGGGGATTAAATCATGAGTATGTCAGTACCGTTCATGGACCTCCGACCGGGCATCGCCTCGTTGCGTGGCGAGTTCATGACAGCATTCGAGAAGGTGCTCGACAGCGCGGCATTTGCCGGCGGCCCCTGGGTCGAAATCTTCGAGCACGAGTTTGCAGAGTTCTGTGAAGCCGAGCATGTCGTGGCCGTGGGCAGCGGCACGGAGGCGCTTTGGTTGACGCTGCTGGCCCTGGGTATAGGCCCGGAGGACGAAGTCATCACGGTGCCCAATACATTCATTGCGACGGCCGAGGCCATCAGTTTTGCGGGAGCGCGACCGGTGTTTGTCGATGTGGACCCGAACACATTCACGATGAACCCGGCATGCATCGAGGCCGCCATCACCCCGCGCACCAAGGCGATACTGCCCGTGCATCTGTACGGGCAACCGGCCGACATGGACGCGATCAACGCCGTGGCGGCGCGTCATGGGCTTCTGGTGGTGGAGGACGCCTGCCAGGCGCACGGCGCGCGGTATCGCGGCAGAGCTGTAGGCGCGCTCAGCCAGGCCGCGTGTTTCAGTTTCTATCCCGGGAAGAACCTGGGCGGCTTCGGCGAAAGCGGCGCCGTGGTCACACAGGACGGCGCGCTTGCAGAGACGCTGCGCAACCTGCGCGACCATGGCCAGCGCGCGAAGCATGACCACCGCATACTGGGCTGGAACAGCCGCATGGACGCCATGCAGGCGGTGGTGTTGAGCGCGAAGCTGAAGCACCTGCGGGAATGGACCGAGCGGCGGCGTGAAATCGCGGCGCTTTACCACGAGATGCTGGCGGGCATGCCGTTTATCAAGTTGCCCGGCGAGGCCGACTACGCGGCGCACGTCTACCACCTTTTCGTGGTGCGCGTGCGGCACCGTCCAGGTTTCATGCAGTCACTCGAGTCCGGCGGGGTTCAGTCCGGAGTGCACTATCCGCGGCCGATACACCTGCAGGGCGCATACAAGCAACTGGGCTACGGTCCGGGCTCTTTCCCGCGCGCGGAGATGTGCGCGCGCCAGGTGGTCTCTCTTCCGATGTATCCGGAGCTCACCGAGGCCCATATTCGCTACGTGGCGGACGCCATCGAAGAGTACGGGCTCCTGGCTGCCGCGAGCGTGGAAGAACACAAGGGCACGTTCGCGTGGCTGAGTCCGGAGCCGTTGGCAGAGTCGCTCACATGAGAATGCGCCACCGCTGTGACCATGTTGCCGGCCGCTGCGCGCGGCCGGCGGCGTTGCACCACGGCACGCCCCGGATTGAGGTGATATGACGGACCAGAGCAAGCGGGCCGCGATGGTCGGATACACGTTCTTCGGTTGCGACGAACGGTTGAAGCGGCACGTCCGCGCGCTGAGGGAAATCGGGGTCCAGACGGACGTGATCACGTTGCGCAATCCCCGGGGCGAAGGCGAACAGCCCCAGGAAGGGGTGCGCTTCTTTCTGCCGCGTGCGCGCGACTATCGGCGCCAGGGCAAGGCGCAGATACTGCTCGATTACATCCTGTTTACCCTCGCCGCCATGCGGATTCTCCTGCGCAACACCTTTGCGGACGGACGCTACGACGTTGTGCATATCAACAACATGCCGAACTTCATCCTGTTTGCCGCGCTGCCGCTGCGGCTGCTCGGAACACGCGTCCTTCTCGATGTGCACGACACCATGCCCGAGATTTACCAGGAGCGCTTCGGGGTTTCGGCCCGGCATTGGATGATCCGGGCGCTGTTCCTCGAAGAGCGGCTGTGCATGCGCCTGGCGGACTTCGTGCTCACCACGGAGGCGACCAAGCACGCGCGCCTGCTGGAAAACGGCTTGAGTCCCGGCAAGTCCGCGGTGACGCTCAATCTTGCGGACACCACGGTGTTTCCGTGCCCGGTTATTGTGCGGCGCCCGGCCGGCGCGGGCCGCCCGTTTCGCGTGGTCTACCACGGCACGCTGACGCGGCGGCTCGGTGTCGACATCGCCCTGCACGCGATAGCCGAGGCGCGGGAAACCATACCCAATCTGCGGTTTGAAGTGTACGGCGATGGTGAACAGCGTGACGCGCTGCTGGCCCTGCGCGCCGAGCTGGGCCTGGAAGACAGCGTGTATTTCAGTGACGGCTTCCTGCCGATGGAGACACTGATTGACCGGCTGGCAGGTGCGGATGCGGGCATCGTGCCTTCGCGCAACAACGTGGCGACAGAGCTGATGCTGCCGGTGAAGCTGCTGGAGTATGTGCAGTTGGGCATTCCCATCGTTGCGGTGCCGACCCGCACCATCCGCCACTATTTCTCCGAGGAAATGGCCACCTTTGTGCCGCCGGAAGCGCCCGGCGAGATAGCCACGGCACTGGCCGGCCTGTACCGCGACCCGGAGCGGAGCCGGCGGCAGGCGGCATGCGCGCGGACTTTCTTTGACCGTCACACGTTTTTGACGGAAAGAAAGCGATACCAGCGCATTGTTCAACTGTTGCCGGAGCGGGGCCGCCTGGGCGCCGGAGCCCCGTGGGAACACGAGGAGTCTTCCGGGCAGGTGTCTTGATCTTGAGTCCGCGCGGCATTCTTGACGCGGCTGCAGCGCACGGTTAGTCTTGATGCCGGGCACCTGGCCGCGACCCCGGCCGGGCGCCATTCATNNGAGGATATTGCATATGGCTTTGCAGAACAACGGAAGACGACGGGTCGAACGCGACTTGGAAGGAGAGGAAAGCAGCCTTTCCCTGCGCGACCTGCTGACGATTGTGTTCCGGTACAAGTGGCTCATCATCACGCTCTTCCTGCTGGTGTCCGTGGCGGGCACGGCCGTGCTGTGGATGCTGCCGCACGTCTATGAGTCCCACGCCGCGCTGCTGTTCCGCATCGCGCGCACCAACCTGTCTTTCGACCCGGGCGCGGAAACGCTTGTCAAGAGCACGATGGAACGCGAAGAGGACGTGGCCCGTGACGCCCTTTCGATCATGAAAGGGGAAGTGCTCGCGGAAAAGGTGGTGGACGATCTGGGCGTGGACTACATGCGCACGAAGCTGGCTTCGGGAAGGCTTCCGCTGGCCTCCGACCCCAACGAGGAGGCCACCCGGGAAGAGATTCGCATGAACCTGATTCGGTATGTGCAGAACAATCTCCGAACCGAGATGAAACGGAGCATCGTAGAACTGGCATTTCAAGCGACCGACCCCGAGTTGGCGCAGACAGTGCTCAGTTCGCTGGTGCATCAATACGTGGACCTGCACATGAACGTGTTTACATCGACCATGTCACGCGAGATGTTCGAGGAAGAAATACGGACTGTGCAGGAGGAATTGGAAGTGAAACGCGCCGAACTGCAGGCGCTGAAGTCGGAACATGAGATTATCGCCGCCGACACGGAACGCGACGCGCTGACCGCGCAGGTGTCGGGCCTGCTGGAGAGCCTCAATCAGGCGCGGGGCACGGTTGCGCAGCTGCAGGCGAAAATCACCGCGCTCGAGGAGGCCATCGCCGCGCGGCCGGCCTCCATCGAAATGGCGCGCACGGAAGAGGCCAACCCGGTGGTGACGGATATTGAGCAACAGTTGCTTGCGCTTCGGATTGAACGGCAGGACGCGGTTGCCAAGTACCAGGAAAGCAATCCGAATGTGAAGCTGATCGATGAGAAGATCAAGGTGCTGAGGGAACAACTGGCAAACGAGCCCGCGGCGAACGTGCAGGTGACGACGGGGGCGGATGAGATACGCCTGGAAATGCAGCGGGAACTGGAGTTCCAGCGGGCCGACCTGAATGCCGCCCAGGCCAACGAACAGAAGCTCACCGAAATGCTGGCGTCGGCCAAGCAGGAACTGGCGCGGGTCTCGGGCTTGGCAGAACGTGCGGGCCGGCTTGATAAGGAGATCGAGCAACTCGAGAACAATTACGCCCAGTACCGGGACAGCATGCAGCGGGCGAAGATCTCCGCAGCGTTGGACCGCGACCGCGTGGGCAACGTCTCGGTCGTGCAGGAAGCGACGCGCCCGCTGGAACCCGTGGGGCCGCGCAAGCGGCGCAATCTCGCACTGGTCCTTTGCGTGGCGTTGTTCGGGAGCTTTGCGGCGGCCTTCGGCTTGAACTATTTCGACGACACGGTGAAGACGCCCGGCGACATGGAAGCCAAGCTGGAACTTCCCGTGCTGGCGACCGTATCCGAATCCGACTACGCTTCGTGCCAGTAGCATGCGGGGCCGTGCGAACAGGTGTGCCGCTTCTGGAAGGGGAAGGCTCAGGCCGCGCAATGCTTTGTCCGCCCTCCCGGCGCCCGGGTCGCGGGGTGTGAAGGCGGGCGCCCCGGAGAACGCCTTGTGGGGATAGTAGAGTTGGCCCAGGCACAGGCAGGCAACGCCTTTTCGGCACTGCTGCACGGGCGCGGCCTGAAGGCGCGCGCGGCGCGGAGCAGCCTGTGGCTCGGGGCGGGCGGCGGCGCGGAGCACGCGCTGAGGCTCGTGCGCAACATGGTCCTGGCGCGTTTGCTGGCGCCGGAGGCCTTCGGCGCTTTTGCCATCGTCATGGCCGCGAACGCAGCCGTTGAGTCCTTCACCCAACTGGGCATCAAGGAGGCCGTGATTCAGAGCCCGCACGGTCGGGAGCGCACCTACCTCAATGCGGCCTGGTGGCTGTCGGTGGGACGGGGCCTGGTCCTTTACCTGGTGGCGGCGCTTCTTGTCGCGCCCATGCTGGCGTCATTCTACCCGTATCCCGGCCTCTTGCCCATGCTCCGCGTGTCGTTTCTCTGCATGGTCTTCGTGGGGCTGGTGAGTCCGGGCACGTATCTTGCCCTCAAGGAACTCCGGCACAGCCGCTGGGTCATCATTCAGAACGGCGGCGGGATTCTCGGCATCGTCACGGCAATAGGGCTCGGGTGGTATCTGGGCACGGCCTGGGCGCTTGTGCTGGGGCTGACAGGCGAAGCGCTTTTCCGGGCCGTGCTCTCGTTCGCAGTCTGCCCGTACCTTCCCCGGTTCAAGTTTCACAAAGAGCACAACCGGGCGTTGTTCGCTTACGCGTGGGGCATGTTCGGCGTGCCCATCTTTGTGTATCTCTATCGCTATGCAGACATTTTCGTGGTGGGGCGCATGTGCGGCCAGGCGGACCTCGGCAAGTACAGCCTGACCATCAGTCTGGTGACCATGTTCTACATGCTGTACGACATCTTCGGCGCGCCGCTGGTCCTGCCGGCGTTCTCGGAAGCCCAGGACCGGGGCGAGGCGCTCACTGCGCGGTTCCTCGGCGTGGCGCGGCTGACCGGCTTTGTGGCATTGCCCGGGCTCACGGTCATGGCCTGCGGTGCCCGCGAGATTCTGACGGTGGTGTACGGCGGTGAGTACGCCGGACTCGCGGTGGTGATGCGGTTGCTGTGCCTGAGCATGGCTGCGCGCGTGCTGGGCGCGGTGCTGGTGGCCATCTACCTGTCGACCGGGCGCCCGCACCTCAACCGGCGCGCCGCCATCATGCGCACATTGCTGATGCTGGCCGCCATCGTGCCTTTGGTCAGTGTGTGGGACCTGGAGGGGGCCGCCCTGGCGCAGACGGGCGCCGGCGTGCTCTGGTTCGCTTTCGTCATGGTGCACGTCACCCGGCTCATCGAGGTGCCGTTGCGCCGTTTTCTGGGCGCGTTGATGCCCGGTGTTCTGGTCAGCCTCGTTCTTGCCGGACTCTACGCGGCCGTCCGGGGGCTTTGGTTATGAGCGGCTCCGATGCGGACAAGAACGCCGCCTTCCGGGCCGTGGTGCTCGGCGCGAACCTGGACGTGGGCAACCGCGGATGCGTGGCGCTGGGCCATGCCACGGTGCGCCTGGTGCAGTCGCGGCGGCCGGGCGCGGCCTTCGCGTTTCTCTACGGTTCGGGCGCGCCGCACGACCTGGAAATCGAGCTTGGCGACGCGCGGCACACGGTGCGGGTGGTGAACCGCAGGCTATCGCCGCGCGCCTGGCCGAGTGAACACTATGCGGCCATCTTTCTGGCGGCGCTCTGCCACCGGGTGCTGCCCAGCGCACGGTTGCGCAACGTCCTCGAACGGCGGGTTCCCTGGCTGGGCGTTCTGGCGGCGGCCGATTTCGTGGGGCAGGTGCACGGCGGGGACAGCTTCAGCGACATTTACGGCCTGGCGCGTTTTCTGGCCAACACGGCCGAGGACCTGATTGTGCTGCTTATGCGCAGGCCCCTGGTGCTGCTGCCGCAGACCTACGGGCCCTACCGGCATGCGCCGGCGCGGCGGCTCGCGCGCTTCATCGTGCGCCATGCCCGCGCGGCGTATGCCCGCGACGCCCGCAGCCTCGAGGTACTGCGCGGCCTGGCCGGGCCTTCGGCAACAGTGGAGACCGGTTATTGTCCGGACGTGGCCTTCGCCTTGCCCGCACGCGCGCCTGGCGATATCGCCGCTTTGGAGCAGGCCAAAGCGTCTGGACGGCCCCTGGTGGGTCTGAACGTGAGCGGTTTGCTCTTTCGCGGCGGCTACAGCGGCGCGAACATGTTCGGGCTGGCGGTGGACTATCCCGCTTTTCTGGAACAACTTGTGCGGGCCATGGTGCGCGACTGGGGCGCGGCGGTACTTCTGGTGCCCCACGTGACCGGCGGCGGCCTGGAAGATGACGGCACCGCTGCGCGGGAGCTTCAAGACCGCCTGCCGCCGGACGTGCGGGAGGCCATGTTTCGCGTTGAGGACGAGTACAGTCCCGCCCAGTTGAAGGGCATCATCGGACAGTGCGACTTTTTCGCGGGTTCGCGGTTGCACGCCTGCATTGCCGCATTGTCGCAAGGGATTCCCACGGTGGGCATCGCCTACAGTGACAAGTTCGCGGGCGTGTTCGCGGCGGTCGGCGCGACGGACGCGGTTGTGGATGCGCGCGCCGGAACGGCCGAAGAGATGCTGAAGGCGTGCTCGGAGGCATTCTCGACGCGCGAGAAGTCGGCCGGCCGCGTGAAGACCGGCGCTGCCAAAGCGTTGGCGGAACTCGAGGAAGCCTTCGGGCGGGTGCTGACCGAAACCCGGCCGGCCCGGGCAAGCGAACAGCCCAGAAGGGAACCGGAATGAGTGTGGAGACGTCAGTAGACAGTGGCGATGGCGCCAGCCCTGCGCAGCGGGATGCACTGCATGGCCTGCGTATCCTGGTGTGTGTGGCGAATTACGGCACGGGCAACGACCACCATCTGCGGAAGCTGTTGGACGCGTATGATGCGTTGCCGTGCGAGACCAGCATCGTGCTGCTGACGAACACTCCGAAGGCGTTCGGCCCGAATGTGGTGACGCGCCTTCTCCCGGCCCCGTCCGACCCGTCCGCACTGCCTTTCGAGCACCTTCGCGTTCTCGCCGGGCATGCGGAGGACTACGACCTGTTTGTCTACACGGAGGACGACACCTTGCTCACCGGCGCCCATCTGCGCGCGTTTCTTGCGGCGAGCGCGCAGCTCGCAGCGGACGAGGTGCCCGGTTTTCTGCGTTACGAGGAATCGCCGCATGGCGAGGTCTTCATTTCGACGGTCCACGCGCACTACGACTGGAACCTCGACAGCGTGCGGCGCTGCCGGGAATACGTGTTCGCGGAATACAGCAACTGTCATTCAGGCTGTTACGTGCTCACGCGGCAGCACCTGCGCCGCGCGCTGCGCTCCGGCAACTATGTCTCGGAAGCGTACAGCGGGGCATACAACATACTCGAGAGCGCGGCCACGCATCCGTTCACGCGGTGCGGACTGCGCAAACTGCATCCCGTTTCACACCTGGACGAGTTTACTTTGCATCATCTTGCGGACAAATACCTCGGCAGCATGGGCACGCCTCGGGAACTCGTGCGGGCGCAGACCGGCGCGCTGGCCGAGATGGCGGACGGGCAACGGCCCCGGGAGCGCCTTCTTGAAGGGCGCACGAAACTGCCCACGCACGTGTTGGACCGGCCCTGGTTTGACGCCGGACGTTCCCCCTGGGCTTTCGATAACACGCAGCTGCTTGGCTTGTTACCGGGCGGCGCCGGGGCCGCGCTGTCCGTCGGCGCGACCACGGGCGCGCTGGAGCGGGGCCTGCTGGAACTGGGCTACGCGGTGACCACCGTTCCCACGGACAGTCTCGCGCAGGCGGTGCTTGAGCGGGAGCCGCGGCTGCGCGTGCTGGCGCCTAGTTTCGCGGCCGCGGCGGCACTTGAGGCGGGGTCTTTCGAGGGATTGCTGCTGCCGCACGTGCTTCCCTACCTGGACGAGCCGGCCGCGCGTTTGCGCGAACTGGCCAGGCTGGTGCGTCCCGGGGGCTGGGTCGCGTTGACCGCACCGCACCTGGGCCCCTGGACGCGGCGTCTGCGCCGGGGCAATGCCCCTGTGGCGACGCGGGCGGTACTACAGGATTTCGCGCGGTCCGGAATCCACCTCACGACGGCCCGCACCCTTACGCGTTGGCTGCGCGGCGCGGGCTGCACGCCGGAACGGGTCGTGCACAGTCTGCGCGGGCGTTCGGCACGGGTGCAGCGTTTCGCGGGCACGCCGCTCGCGCGCTTCCTCGCGCCCTCGCTCGTGATGATTGCCCGGCGCGCGCCGGGCAAGGGGGCGGCGTGATGCGGCGGGTGCGCACACTGAAAGACGTGGTCGACTGGGGCCTGTGCATCGGCTGCGGGGCGTGCGCCTACGCCTGCGACCGCGGCGGGGTGCGCCTGGTCAACTTCCCCGACCGGGGGATTCGCCCGGTTTTCAGTGATGCCTGTGCGGAGTGCACGAAATGTCTGCCGGTATGCCCGGGATACGAGGTGGACACGGAGTTGACCGGCGCGCACCTGCCCAAGTCGTCGCGAGGCGACTTCGAGTTCGGTCCCGCGCTGGCAATCTACGAGGGTCATGCCGCGGACCCGGAAATCCGGTTCAACGCATCGTCGGGCGGCGCGTTGACGGCGCTGGCGCTCTACTGCCTGGAGCGCGAGGGCATGGGGCAGGCGGTGCACATCGGCGCCGACCCGGACAGCCCGCTGGAAAACCGCGTGGTCGCGAGCTTGAACCGGCAACAACTGTTGGCCTGCACCGGCTCCCGCTATGCGCCCGCGTCGCCTTGCGCGGGTCTCGGTCTCATCGCGCAGAGTGAGAAGCCTTCTGTCTTCATCGGCAAGCCCTGCGACACCACGGGCGCCTTTCTGGCCGCCCGCATGAGGCCCGAACTCCGGGAGAAGCTGGGGTTGGTGCTGACGTTCTTCTGCGCGGGCACCCCGAGCACCAACGGGACGGCGGGCCTGCTTGAGCATCTGGGCATGGACCACGGCGCGGTGGAGCATGTGCGATACCGTGGCCGGGGTTGGCCCGGCCGCTTCACGGCGACCGCCGCAGCGGGGGAACAAGGGTCGCTGTCCTACGAGGAATCCTGGGGCATGCTGAACAAGCACCGCAGTTTTCGTTGCCACTTGTGCCCGGACGGTTTGGGCCGCATTGCGGACGTTTCGTGCGGTGACGCGTGGCACGCGCATGGCGGCGGCGACGACCCCGGGCGCTCGCTGTTGCTGGCGCGCACGGAGCGGGGCGCCGAGATGGTGCGGAAGGCCGCGGAGGCCGGTTACCTCGAACTGACCCCCCGCACGCAGGAAACCGTGCTGCAGGCGCAACCGAATCTGCTGTCGAAACGCCACCAGCTCTTCGGGCGCCTGCTGGCCATGCGCCTGCTCGCGGTGCCCGCGCCGAAGCTTCGGGGGTTCAATCTGCTGCGGGGTTGGTGGGCGCTGTCCCCCGGATGGAAGGCGCGCACGGTCGGCGGCACCTTGCGCCGGCTGGTGAGCCGCGGCCTCTGGCGGCGGCAGCCATTGCCGGTATTGGACGCGAAGGAGCGCGAGTAGCATGGGAGGGGGGAAGTCCATTGCCGTGGTCATCGTGAGCTGGAACGCCCGCGACTACCTGGAACAATGCCTCGTCTCGCTGCGTGAACACGCCCCCAGGGATGCGGAATTGGACGTGGTCGTCGTGGACAACGCTTCCACAGACGGCAGCCCGGAAGCGGCCCGCGCTGCCTTTCCGGGCTGCACCGTATTGGAACTGGAGGAAAACCAGGGGTTTGCACGTGCAA
>NPIG01000688.1_pt1 | contig 23109 bp, 21 predicted proteins | sample 8637441 | NCBI WGS metagenome assembly NPIG01 (sample SAMN07420675, study PRJNA396082) | bioreactor metagenome | isolation source: sample BR6 brine-fed electro-methanogenic bioreactor BR | place: Japan: Kochi | collected 2016-06-14 | reverse complement strand
TACAAATTTATTATACAAGGATTTATGAAATTACCAGGATTTATTGATTCACATCTACATTTTTTAGGGTTGGGATATATTCTAGAAAATATTGATTTAACAACCGAAAAATCTATTGAAGAGATGATTATAAAATTAAAACAATTTACACATAAACCTATGATTATTGGAAGAGGCTGGAATCAAGCGAACTTTAATGATAAAAGAATGATAACCAAAAATGATCTCAACCAAGTTTCTATTGATATTCCAATGGTTATGGTTAGAGTATGTGGGCATGTTCTTACAGTCAATGATAAAATGTTAGAACTTGCTAATATCACTAAATCAACACCCCAAATAGAAGGGGGTTCATTTGATTATGAAACAGGAATATTCACAGAAAAATCGCTTCACTTAATATATGACTCACTACCTAAACCAACAATAAGTGACTTAGAGAGATACATAATAAATGCCGACAAATTACTATTAAAACATGGAATCACGCATGTGGCTAGCGATGATTTTAGTACCCTAAGTATTCCTTATGAGACAGTCATCGATGTATTTAATAAATTATACAAAGAAAATAAAATCCACGTTAAAGTCACAGAACAGGTTAATCTTCCAATTGATCAATTTAAAGATTTCATAAAAAAGGGTTATACAAATAAAATATTACATCCAAAATTTAAAATGGGACCTTTAAAAATTCTTGCTGACGGAAGTTTAGGAGGTAAAACAGCTGCTCTTCATAATCCTTATGAGAAAGACCCAGCTAATCTTGGGATTCTAACCTATACTGATAAAGAATTATTTGAAATCGTCCATTTAGCAAATACACATAATATGGATGTCGTTATACATGCGATTGGAGATCGTGCGATAACACAAGCATTAAATACACTTATTAAATCTATTGAGATGACAAAAAGATATAATCATCATCATGCTATCATTCATGCTCAGTTAGCCACAAATTCTCAAATTGATATGATGAATGAATATCATATAGGGGCAATTGTTCAACCTATATTTTTAAACTCTGATATAAAAATTATAGAAGAAAGAATAGGAAAAAGATCCAAAGAATCATACCTTTTTAAATCAATGTATTTAAAAGGCGTACACCTAGGATTTTCAACAGATAGTCCAATAGAACCTGTAGATCCTTTTAAAAATATCTATTGTGCAGTCAAACGAAAAAGTATCAAGAATCCAACACTTCCAGTTTTCTTAGAAAACGAAGCATTTACAATTGATGAAGCGATTCAATGTTATACTAAGAATAATCTAAAATTCATAGGTGAGCCAAGATTGCCAAAAGATGATTATATTATTGTTAATCAAGCAATTAGTGAAGACAATCTCTTAAATATAGAGGTTTTAGAAACATATATCAATCATAAATTAGTATATAAAAAAAAGGCTGAGTAATCAGCCTTTTATGATTTAATTGTTGTGTATGGCCAATCAATGATTCCACCCATATCATAAACATTGGTATACCCAAGCTCTACGAAAATTTCTGCGGCTTCATTACTTCTGTTTCCACTACGACAATAAATGATAAACGTCGTTGACTTATCTGGATATTTACCAACCAATCTACTTTCCAGTTCACCTAATGGTAATAACACAGCATTTGGTATGTGTTCATCTAAATATTCATCTTGTTCTCTAACATCAATTAAAACGATAGAACTATCATTATCAAGCATGTCTTTTGCTTCTCTAGCACTGATCACTTCAAAACTTTGACTTCCGCAGCTTATGATAAATAACATTGGAAGTATCGCTATGAGTAAAAGAATTTTTTTCATCTAATCACCTCAATAAAATTATATCAAAACAAAGCATATCATGAATAATATGTGCTCATTTTTTTGAAAAGAAGCTAAATCTAAGTATATCTACGATATATAATTGCAAAATTCACTGAATTTATGTATAATTTAACATAATATATTCAATATATTATAACGAGGAGTGCATATGAGAGAACTACTAAAAAAGCCAATTTTCTATAATTTTCTAGCATTTTTACTTTTGGTTGTTGTGATAACATCTATATATGTGATTTCTAGAAACACTTTGTATGAAAAACAAACCTATATACTAACATTAAATAGAGATCTTGTTACGAGTGAAATGAATAATGAAATTACAAAGATAGAAACTGCAGTTAATGGGTTAGAAGACTATATTATAGCAAATCCAACACTGGATGGTTTAGAAACATATTTTGAAGAAGTATTGCTAGATGTAGAGTTCGCATCACTGGTTTTTTTTGGTGGGTCAGATAATGTATCAAGAGTTATAGTTCCTTCATTGACTTTACCACCTGATTGGGATATAACTCAAAGGCCTTGGTATATATCAGCTGTTGCACAAGCTGAACTGATTTTTACTGATGCTTACTTAGATGTGTCTGAAAATAAATATGTCATTACTGCAGCAAAACCAGTCTATATTGATGGTGAATTATTTGGAGTTGTAGGAATGGATGTTGATTTATCAACATTAGCTACTTATATTCAAGAAGGAATTTCTGAAATTGGAGGATATTCATTCCTGTTAGATAGCAATGATTTTTTAATAGCTTTTAAAGATCAATCGTTCTTACAAAATGATTTGGTTCCAGCATCACAATATGGTATTCCTACTGATTCATTAGTTGAAGACTACGGTATTATTAGTGGAGTTTCAGTTAATGAAGTGAGTGGTTCTATTGCATACGCTCATGTGGAACATACAAATATTATATATGGTGTATTTATGTCAAATATAGAGTTGAACCAATCTAATGTAATTTTCTTGTCGATGGGAATTATACTCGTATCGATTTTCTTGATGGTCTTTGCAACTGTATATTTTATTTTTAATTATTATGTAAAGAGACCTTTAGACTTTTTGATAGACGATATCTCTCAAATAACAAGAGAAGATGGATATCAATTCCGATTTAGCACAGAAAAAGGTAAAGGGTTTATTGACGCTAGAATTGAATTGAATAAAGTCTTAGAAGATACAAATGAATATAAAAACGAGGCTGAAAAGGTCTTAAGTGAGCTCACGTTTAGAAATCAAAAATACAATCTTTTATTAGATTCTGCGACAGATATTGTTTTCCAAATGGATCATAATTTACGATATGTTGAAATATATGGAAAAGGCTTATCAACACTTAAAAAGAATGAATCTGATTTTATCGGAAAAACATACAAAGAAGTATTTGGTGAAAGTCTAAACGAAAAAAGAGAACAATCCATTTACATGGTTATGTCAGGTCGAAAAAATGTATATTCTTGGGAATACGTTGTTGATAAAGAAGTGATTTATTTTGAAACTTCAATATCTCCATTATTTGACCTGAACGAAAATATCATTGGTGTTGTAGGTGTTACAAGAGATATCACGGAGCAGGAAATGCGCTATCAAGATATGGTTAGTATTAGTAATCATGATTATTTGACAGGATTAAAAAACAGGCGTGTTTATATTGATAGATTAAATGTTTTAGAGACGATGAAAGATTATCCATTTGGAATCGTCAATATGGATGTTAATGGATTGAAAATCATTAACGATGCTTATGGTCATTCTGTAGGAGACCAAGCCTTACAAAAAACTGCAGAAGTTCTTAAACAAACATGTGATCCTGAACACATCGTATCAAGAGTATCTGGAGATGAATTTACAATTATTCTCCCAAAATCTTCTGAAAAAGAAACGAAGCGTTTAAAAAACAACTTACTTAAAGCTTTTGAACATGTTAAAATTATGAATATAGAGTTATCTGTAGCCATTGGTTATTATATTAAAAAAGATGGAGAAAAAACAATTGATGAAGCAAGAATGTTGGCTGAAAATGATATGTATCGTCATAAAATATCAGAACGTAAATCTGTTAAAAACAAAGCAATATCAGCTATTCTAAAAACTCTAACAGAAAAGTTTGAAGAGGAAAAAACACATTCAAAACGAGTCCAAGAAATCTCAGTGAAAATAGGAGAAGCTTTAGATCTTGACATACAAGAAATAAAAGATTTATCGACTGCTGCTTTATTCCATGATATTGGGAAAATATCCATACCTGATGAAATTATAAGAAAAGCAGGTAAGCTTACAGATAGAGAATTCGAAATTATGAAAACGCATGCTGAAGTAGGATATGAAATCTTAAGAGCAGCTGATGAATATTCAGAACTTGCTGTCCATGCTTCAAGTCATCATGAGAAATGGAATGGATCAGGGTATCCTAGAGGCTTAAAAGGGGAACAAATTCCTTTCTTCTCTAGAATTATCTCAATTGCAGACGCCTATGAAGCCATGACAGCGGATCGACCATATCGAAAAGCATTATCAGATGATTACGCAGTCAGTGAAATTATAAAATATTCTGGTATACAATTTGATCCGATACTATCAAGAGTTTTTGTTGAAAAAGTCATGGGATATCCGTGGCCAGAAAGTAAAGAGGAATAAGTGATGGAACATAAAAGAAAAACCGGATCAATAGGTGGAATCATAACCTTTTTTATAATATTTAGTGTATTAACTAACGTATTTAGTAATGGGAATCTTGCATACTTACCATTCATATTAATTTTTATTTTTATTAGTGTTGTCAGTTACTTAGCTCGAAAAGCTAATAAAGAAGTGCATAGAGACAGAGAAGAAGAAACGAAACACAATATTTTTAAAGAAAATGAAGAATCTTTTAAGAAAGAATCTTACAAACCATCAACTTGGACCAAAGAAACAGGTAAGGATTATCAGTCAGTAAAGCATGACTATAGTCACAGATGCCCTCGTTGTAAAACGTTAATAAGTAGTAAAGAGAAGAAATGTCCTGAATGTGGTATGATTCAACAAAACACTATTAAGTGTAAAACATGTGGTCATATAAATCCAACAGGAAATGTTGTGTGCGAAAACTGTAATGATTTTCTATATTAATTGAATATTAATTAAATCCTCCAACTATAAATAATTAAAAATAATTTACTATAATATTTAAGTGCTATTTAGTAATTTAAAGGTTACATGATATAATTAATTATGATAAAGTTGGGGGATTTTTACAATTAAAGGAAAGATTATCGCATAAAAATTTATGTTTTCATAAAAATATAAAAAGTGTTGAAGTTTCTGAATATGAACTAATCTATTATATTAACGAAATAAGGAGAGAAAATCATGCATAAAAAAAGAAATTTTATTATTTTAATAACAGTTTTATCATTGGTTTTAATACTAGGGTTATATACAATGATTAACACGTCATTTACTTTGATATCACCAGAATTTTCTAGAACTGCAGTACCTATTATAGTCATTCTAGTCATAACAATCTTAGGGTCTTTTCTCTTTGGAAAATATAAAGAACATGTTGTTGATTCAAGTAGTAATTATACCGTAGATGAAAGAAATTCAGATAAAAACATTTTCTCTAGTATGAATATTAAATCTAAAAACAAAGTTATGGATTTATTTGAAGATAAACAGAGTAACTCTGAAAATACAATTAAATGTCAAGTGTGTGGACATATTAATAAGAAAGATAGTATTATTTGTGAAAAATGTAGTAATTATCTTAAAAAATAAAGAGGAAAAGATATGGAAGATAAAAGTAAAGTAAGTGTCTTTGTTGTAGTTATTATTTTTGTTGGAGTTTTTGTCTTAAATATTACTGGTGTAGCAAATTCAAAATTATTAGCGTTTTGGCCCTTATACCTTTTGATTATAGGTTTAATTGTACTGGCCCTTGTATTAAATACCGGTGGTAAAAAGAAAAGCAATCCTAGAGTGGGTGAAAAAGACCCAACCAAAAGTGTATTTTCAAAACCAAATGGATTTAAAAATGACAACGTTCAAAAACCTAAGAAGAACAAGGATAGATCTTATGATTCTAATGATAAAGAATGGCATAGATGTTATAACTGTAATGCATTAATTCAAAACAGTGAAAAGTATTGTCCTGAATGCGGAGCTGTTCAAAAAAGTACAATAAAATGTCCTTATTGTGGACACGAAAATCCAAAAGGAAACTTAACGTGTGAAAAATGTCATAATATATTATTTTAAAAAGTCGGTAAAAACCGACTTTTCTTTTGTTAAAAACGATCTTTTCTAGTATAATTTTATTAGGTGATAAAATGAAAAAACCCAATGTATATATAATTGGTGGAGGCGCATCAGGATTAGTCGCAGCGATTATAGCTAAAAGACAAGGTGCAAATGTAACGATTATAGAAAGAAATTCAAGAATAGGAAAAAAGATTTTAGTCACAGGTAATGGCCGATGTAACTACACGAATTCTTTAGCTAATATCTATGATTATAATAACCCAGATTTTGTTAGTTATGGATTGAGTGTTTTTAATCCCCAACGTGCAATGAGTTTTTTTTCTGATTTAGGAATTGTCCCTAAAATAGAAAATGAAGGTAAAACGTATCCTCTATCTGAACAAGCATCCAGTATTGTCGATGTCTTGCTATATGAAATAAATAGATTAGGTATAGATGTATTATCTGATTCTTTAGTAACGAGTGTATTAAAAAGAAACAAGGAATTTAATATATATTTAGAAGACGGGAGAGTTATAGATGCCGATAGACTCATTATTGCAACTGGTGGAAAAGCATTATCATCAACCGGAAGTGATGGATCAGGGTATGATTTAGCTAAGGATTTAGGACATAACATTGTTACGCCTTTCCCATCTTTAGTTAAACTAAAATTAGATAGTCCTTATCTTAAGCATCTTCAAGGAATTAAAATGCCTGCAATCGCTGAACTGATTCATAAAGATAAAGTCATTCAGTCAGAATCTGGTGATATTTTATTTGGTAATTATGGAATTAGTGGACCAACAATTTTACAACTATCAAGAAAAGCAAATGACTTATTTTTAAATGGCGAAAAGGTATATATAAAAATAATCTTAGTATCTCAAATGACAAGAAAAGATGTCGAATCAAGATTTGAAAAATCTAAAGATAAAGCAGTGGATCAAAGCCTTATTGGTATGATCAACAAAAGATATATTTCAGCTATCTTGAAAGAATCTAAAATAGAAAAACAAAAAACGAAAGTAAAAGATTTATCAGATAAACAATTAAAAAAATTGATTGATCTTTTATTTGATTGGAGATTTCCAATCAGAGGCAGTAAATCATTTAATGATGCGCAAGTTACAGCTGGTGGTGTAGATTTGAACGAAATTGATGATCAAACTATGGAATCCAAATTGGTGAAGGGATTATTCTTCGTCGGAGAGGTGATGGATATCGATGGCCGTTGTGGAGGGTATAATCTTCAATGGGCTTGGAGTTCTGGTTATCTTGCTGGAATAAATAGTAGTAAGGAGTAAATTGTGTTAAGAATTAATAATCTCAAACTTAATCTTGATGATGCAATAGACTATGCTTCTGAACTAGCCAATTTAAGAAAATTGGTTATTTTCAAATATAAAATTGAACAAAAAAACATTCTACTTCTAAAAATCAATAAAAAAGCTATCGATGCTAGAAGAAAGGATAAAATAAATCTCGTTTATTCAGTCGACTTAGAACTTGCAAAAAATGAAATGTCCTACCATAAAAAATTTAAAGATGTGTTAATAATTAAAGAAAAAACATATACCATACCACCTAAAGGAAATAAAGATATATTTAATCCGCCTGTAATCGTAGGGTTTGGGCCATCAGGTATTTTTGCAGCATTACTACTATCTAGGTCGGGATATAATCCTATTGTCTTAGAAAGAGGATTAGATGTAGCAAATCGAACGAAAGAGTGGAATGAATTTATTACGAACTCAATATTTAATAAACACGCTTCAGTACAATTTGGAGAAGGAGGAGCCGGAACATTTTCAGATGGGAAACTCACGACATTAATTAATGATGATCGATGTAAGTTTGTATTAGAAGAACTTGTGAAAGCTGGGGCTCATCCAGAAATTCAATACTTAAAACGTCCACATATTGGTACAGATGAACTTAAAAAAGTCATTAAGAATATTCGAGAAGAAATTATTAAAAATGGAGGCGTTGTTAAATTTGATTCTCAAGTCACAGATTTTATTATTGAAGATCAAAAACTTAAAGCCGTAGTCGTTAATCATTCCGAAAAGATACCAACAGAAATTTGTTTGTTAGGAATCGGTCATTCAGCGAGAGATACATTTGAGTTGCTATTTGATAAAAGTCTTTCTCTAACACCTAAACCATTTAGTATGGGTGTTAGAATTGAACATCCACAAATTCTCATTAATAAAGCTCAATATGGTAAGTTTTATGATCATCCAGCTCTAAAAGCAGCTGATTATAAATTAAGTTATCATAGTGACAGCAAAAGAACTTCTTATACATTTTGTATGTGCCCAGGGGGATATGTTGTTCAAGCAGCATCAGAACCTGAAACCATCGTCACAAATGGCATGAGTTATTCAAAAAGGGATGGAGAAAATGCAAATGCAGCTGTACTCGTAAACATAACACCTAAAGATTTTCCATCGGGTCACCCTTTGTCTGGAATGTATTTTCAAAGAGATATAGAACGAAAAGCATATAAGCTAACAAAATCATATAATGCACCAATACAACTTGTTGGTGATTTCCTAGATGATAAACTATCCACAAAACTAGAATCAACGGTACCAACGATTAAACCAGGGTATACGTTTGTTGAGATAAAACGGTTATTTCCTGATTTTATAACAGAAACTTTAAAAGAATCCATATTATACTTTGATAAGAAAATCAAGGGGTTTGCTCGTCATGATGCTATTTTGACAGCACCAGAAACAAGATCTTCTTCACCGATACGTATGAACAGAGATACAACTCACCAATCAAATATTGAAGGTATTTATCCTATGGGAGAAGGTGCAGGATATGCAGGTGGTATTATGTCTTCTGCAGTTGATGGTATGAAGACAGCTGAAATGATTATCAAGCAGTTTATATTTTAATGCAGGAGGCTACAATGAAATTAGATGCGATAAAAATAATTGAAAATATCTATGATGGAGTATACATTGTCGATAAAAATAGAAAAATTTTGTACTGGAATAAAGGAAGCGAAAGAATCACGGGATACTCAGCTGAAGACGTTGTAAACACACATTGCTATGAAGATATCTTGCATCATGTAACATCAGATGGGTTTAATCTTTGTCAAAATGGATGCCCTTTAACTGAGACATTACAAACTGGTAAAATTTTAGAAAATGATGTATTTTTACATCATAAATTAGGGTATAGAGTCCCTGTGACAGTTAAAACATTACCAGTATATGATGATGACAAAAATATCATTGCTTGTATAGAAGTATTTACAGATACTAGATATAAAGAAAATAAATATGAAGAAAATATCCAATTAAAAAAATTAGTTGAATTAGATCCTTTAACAAAACTGTTTAATCGAAGGTATATTGATTTTGTATTATCATCATCAATCACTGAATTTAAAGAATTTAAGATTGATTTTGGTTTGTTGTTTATTGATATTGATGATTTTAAGAAAGTTAATGACACCTATGGTCATTTAGTTGGAGATGAAGTTTTAAAAATAATTGCCAAAACAATACAAGAAAACATCGGTATTGATGATTATGTTGGGCGTTGGGGTGGAGAGGAATTTATAGTGATTCTTAAAAACCCAACGATTAAAGAGTTAGAAGCACAAGCAGAAAAAATTAGAGTATTATGTCAAAATTCAGAGATTAAGCAACAAGGAAATAGAATTTCAGTTACAGTGTCAATCGGTGGAGCGATGTTTGAAGATGTAGACACAAGTGAGACTATCGTTGATCGAGCAGATCGCTTAATGTATAAGTCTAAATCACTTGGTAAAAATAAAGTAAGTATTTAAGGAGTATATATGAAAAATTTAACAATCGAGCAACAATTATCAAAAGAAGACTACGCAAAATTTGTAGACTTTTCAATCTTTGACAGAAAATCATTTAATAAAATATTTCTCTTAATCGTCGCCCCAATTTTAGGGGTTGGATTATTAACTTTATTTTTTGTGATGGGTGAAGAGACAAATGTATTATTTATTGTTCTATGTGTCTTTTTAATTATCTTAGGTTGGACAATGAGATATATATTTAGATGGATGAGTAATTCAAATTTTAAGAAAAACCCATTATTAAGTATCAAAAACTTTATCACATTTAATGAAGAACAAATTGATATGACATCTAAAAGAGGAAAATCATTCAACAGATATACTGAAGTTGATAGAGTATATATTATTAAGGATTACATCATTGTGTATTTTGTAACCCAACAGTTTTTAGGGATAAATACTCAAGAGATGCAAGCATCTACCAAAGATCAAATCATTCAAATCCTTAAGGATAAATGCTTAGGAAAAGTCATTTTTAAATAAAAAAATATCTTATATATCGAACACCTTTTTAAAAGGTGTTTTTTTATGCTATATAAAAAAATTATATCGTTATTTTCATATTGATATAAATATACTTATATGATATATTATTAAGAGATAACATAACAAACGTTATGTTTTATACAAAGGGAAAAATATATAATGTATAAGGAGAAAAATATGGCAAGACAGGCAGTATTAGATTTAGTTAATAAAATTAGTGGAATTAAACCAGGATCTAAAAAAGCTATACAAGAAGATGATTGGAGATATAAAATTCTTATTCCAGTTGTTTCTGATGAAGCGGCAAAAGTAGGTATGCATCTAAAATTTAGAGAACACATGACTGCAAAGCAAGTCGCCCAAAGTTGTGGAAGATCAGTAGAAGAAACAGCAAAGTATTTATGGGAGTTAGCAGTAGCGGGTGTTGCTTTTGTAAATGAAGTAAATGGTGAAGATGAATATTGGCATGACACATGGGTTCCTGGTGTTATGGAAATGGTTGTGAATAACAAAGAAAACATAGCGGCTATGCCAGAATTAGGTAGAGCTTTTAATGAATATGGATTAGCAAGAGGTCCTCAAACTGTTGGTAAAATTCCAATTGGTAAAGGATTCATGAGAGTCATTCCGATTGAATCAGCGATTGATGGATCAAGTCGATCAGCATCTTATGAAGAAATTAGTCATTACGTAGAAAAAGAAACAGTCTTTTCAGTATCTGACTGTGCATGTAGAACATCAAGAGAAGCCATTGGAGAAGGATGTGGTCATTTAAAAGAAGACATGTGTATCCAAATGGGTCACGCTGCTGAATACTATATTAGAACTGGTAGAGGTAGAGCAGTATCTAAAGAAGAAGTCTATGAAATTCTTCATAAAGCCGAAGAAAACGGATTGATGCATCAAATTCCTAACTGGGACGGTTCAGGAAAGACACATGCAATTTGTAACTGTTGTGGATGTGGATGCTTTGCATTAAGATATTCAGGAATGTACGATTATACAGATTTAAGCAGATCTAACTGGGTTGCTGAAGTGAATTCAGATGAGTGCGTTGGGTGTGGTGAATGTGTTGATAATTGTCCAACAAATGCAGTTAAATTAGGACAAAATTTATGCACAAAAGAACCTGTAGTAGCTCCACTTAGATTTGATACACCAAGAAATACTGAATGGACTCCAGATAAATTCCATCCAAACTATAGAGAAGAAAGAGTTGAAACTCTAGACATGGGAACATCTCCTTGTAAAACAAACTGTCCAGCTCACATTGCTGTACCAGGATATATTAAATTAGCAGCACAAGGTAGATATAAAGAAGCGTTACAATTGATTAAGAAAGAAAATCCATTCCCTGCGGTATGCGGTAGAATTTGTCCAAGACTTTGTGAAAATGAATGTTCAAGAAAAGATGTAGATTCAGCAGTTGCTGTGGATGATGTAAAAAAATTCTTAGCAGAACAAGACTTAAAAGAAGAACACAGATACATCCCAGTTGTTAAACATGATTATGATAAAAAAGTTGCAGTTATTGGTGCAGGACCTGCAGGGTTAACATGTGCTTATTACTTAGCTGTAGAAGGATATAAAGTCACTGTATTTGAAAAACAAGAATCATTAGGTGGAATGTTAACATATGGTATTCCAGGATTCAGACTTCAAAAAGATGTGATTAATGCTGAAATTGATATCCTTAAAACAATTGGTGTTGAATTCAAAACAGGCGTTGAAGTAGGGAAAGATGTTACTATTCAACAACTAAGAGATAAAGACTATTTAGGATTCTTTGTAGCTATTGGTGCTCAATCAGGAAGAAAACTAGGATTAGAAAATGAAGATGCAAAAGGTATTGTATCAGGTGTTGATTTCTTAAGAAAAGTCAATGTAGACCATTCAAAAACACTTAAAGGTGAAGTTGTTGTCATCGGTGGTGGTAATGTAGCGATTGATGTTGCGAGATCTGCAACAAGAGTAGGTGCATCAAAAGTTTCTATGTTCTGTTTAGAATCAAGAGAATCAATGCCTGCATTAGAAGAAGAAATTGAAGAAGCTTTATTTGAAGAAGTAGCTATTAACAATCAATATGGTCCAAAAGAATTCTTAGTTAAAGATGGGAAAGTTAAGGGAGTTGTATTCAAAAAATGCTTGTCTGTATTCGATGCTGCAGGAAAATTCAATCCTATCTATGATGAAACAGATACAGTAACAATTGAAACAGAACATATATTAGTAGCTGTTGGACAATCATTTGATTATGGAAAATTATTAGATGGCGAAAACGTAGAGTTAAATAGAAATGGAACAATCAATGTTGATTCATTAACATTACAATCTTCAAAAGCAGATATATTTGCTGGTGGGGATATTGCGACAGGTCCTAAATTTGCAATTGATGCAATTGCAATGGGTAAACAAGGAGCTATTTCATTACACAGAGCTGTAAATAAGGGTATATCTTTAACAGCAGGACGCTCTAGAAGAGTTTTCAAATCTCTTGATAAAGACGTTGTAGACTTCACAGGATATGATAATATACCAAGAGAAGAAGCTAGAGTTGATCATTCTAAAAAAGCTCATAAAGAATTTAAAGAAACAATTGGTACATTAACGGAAGAACAAATTCAAGCTGAAACAGCTAGATGTTTACAATGTGGTGTAGCAATCGTAGACCAATATATGTGTATTGGTTGTGGTCAATGTACAACTAAATGTAAATTTGATGCAATAAAACTTAAAAAAGTTTATAACGAAGAAGGTGTTTCTTTTGAGAAACTAAAACCAGAAGTGATTAAGCATATTTTAAAAAGAAAAGTTAAAATTCAAATAAACAAAGTTCAAAAAGCTTTAGGATTTAAAAGAAAGAGTGTAAATTAATGCATGAATTAGGAATAGTTATGGGAATCGTTGAACAAATGGACTCCTATGCAAAAGTCAATAATTTAACTGTCATTGAAAAACTCGTATTAGAAGTAGGTGAAATTTCTCAAGTTGTTCCTAAATATATTGAAGATGTGTATCCAATGGCGATAGAGAATACATTACTTCAAAATACAAAACTACAAATAAACATAATTCCTGCAAGAGGTCTTTGTAGGGATTGCCATGCAGTTTATAATGTTCTAAAAAACAAAAAAGTATGTCCTAAGTGTGGTAAAGAAAACTACAAATTACTTAGTGGCGTAGAATTTAATATTAAAGAAATAGTTGCTTATTAAAGCAACTAGCAAGGAGAAGAGAGAATGTTTGATTTTACATTGGGGGAAAACTCAAGTTTTCTCACTAGTGCTTTACTCTGGTTAGCCGTTATTATAGGATTATTTCTATTTAACGAAGTAGCTAGAAGATGGAAAATTGCTGGATTTATTAGTTTTTTTATCCTACCAATTATCCTTACAGTTGTTTGGTTTACGGTGTTAAAAGAAGACACATTTACCGATTGGTTTCATTTAGTTAAAGTTTATTCATCTACAGCAGGATGTATCGGATTTTGGTTAATCCGACATATGAAAAAACGTGATAAAACTACAGGTGAAGTGACGTGGAGATTATCAGATCAAAAATGGGCTTTATTTTTTCCACCATTAATTTTAGCAGTAAATATTTTAGAAGCTGTCATTAGAGATTTTGAAATTGGATCGACATACTTTATGGCAAATTCAGGTTCAATAGCAGCTGACTCAATTGGAGTGTTTGGGGGACCATGGAACTACATAAACGGTGTTGCAGGGATCCTAAATATTATCGCAATTACTGGTTGGGTAGGTATTGTGATAAGAAAGAAAACAAAAAAAGATACATCAGAGGATATGTTATGGCCTGATATGTTATGGTTTTTTATCATAGCATATGACTTATGGAACTTTACATATACATACAATGCAATCCCAACACATTCATTCTATGCAGGACTTGCAATGTTATTAGCTCCAACACTATGCGCATTTACATTTGGTAAAGGTGCATGGCTACAACATCGTGCACAAACATTAGCTATTTGGTGTATGGTTGTTCAAACCTTCCCATTGTTTATGGATCAAGGGATGTTTGTTGTTGCATCTACATATAATGAAACAATTTATTATATTTGCTCTATAGTAGCTTTAGTGGCTAATGTAGCAGTTATAGGATATATGTTATTTAGAATTATCAAGACTAAGCGAAATCCGTATAAAGGTGAATTATTCACAGACTTAAAAGCTTATCAAAAAGTTAAAGCTTTAGCAAGATAGTTCTATATATAAGAAAGAGTCTCAACAGGCTCTTTCATTTTATTTAATGGTAAGAAAGTTGTATAATGAAATAGGTGATAAAATGAAAAAATCAATCAAAGGTAAAGAAAGAATTATAGCTGCTTGTATAGAAACTTTAAAACACAATTCAATTGATGATGTTTCTATGCGTAAAATCGCAAAAACGGCTGGTTTGACAACGGGAGCCATTTATCATTTCTACCAATCAAAAAACGAGTTGTTATTAGATGTAATGAAGCAACAACTTCATTTCTCAACTAAAATCTACGATAGTGTGAGAGATGATGAAAATATTTCGGCTAAGGAGTTGCTTGAAAGAATTAATACAGAAGTATCAAAACGTATGCGAAAAACAGATGAACAAGTCCTCCATATACAACTGACAAGTGATGTGATAAAAAATAGACAGAACATTAAAGATGAATATCATAAGACTTATGTAAAAATGTTAGAATCAGTCAGTTATCTGTTTGAAAAAGCATTTGACATTGAAGATACAGGATGCCATAAATCAATAGCATCTATTTTAGTAGCTGCGATGGATGGTATCGCATTACAACAAGCATTAGGGGTTTTACCGGAAACAACCGAAAAAATGATAGAAACATATATAAAGTTTTTCAATGAATCCATCCCATTATATTTTAAAAATCACAGACAAGATTAAGTTTCTATGATCTTAATTAAATACTCAAAAATAGTAAAAAAAATAATTTTTAAAGAAAATAAAAATAAACCAATAAAAATGACAGATTGAACGTATATTAAGTGAAAACAAAAAATGGAGGTTTTTAAAATGAAAAAATTATTAGGTTTATTGCTTATTTTAGGATTAGGAATTGGATTTGTTGCTTGTAATGAAGCAACACCTCAAGCGGATGAAACGGTTGAGTTATCAAATGATACAGATGTATTTACAGTGGAAGCACTATCAGCTGCAACACTTTTAGATTATTCATCAATTCAAATGCTTTCTTTTGTTCCACTTGCTGAAACAACTGAAGAACCAACTGAAGAAGTCATTGAAGAAGAAATCGATGAGATAGATAAATACTTAGAAATGATGCAAACATATCTAGGAGATAATCAAGGATTATCAGTAGAAGTGTTAGAATCTGATTTAGATGATTATGAATTCTTAGTGTCATTCACTACAGTTGACGCATACGGTAATGAAGTGGTTTATAAACTATACTACAATGAAACAGTATATGAAGAACCAATTGAAACTGAAGAACCTGTTACGACTGAAGCAACTACACCTACGAGCCAAAGCGAACAAGAAGGATGGTTTGTATTTGATGATGAAGATGATGAATTAGTGGTTTATTCATTAACTGGACTTATCGTTTATGGAGATGTAGAATACGAAGTAGAAGGTAAAAAAATGGTTGATGAAGACGGAAGTATTGTAACATTATTAAGAGCTTACGTTGACTGTGATAATTTTGTAAAAGTATCTTATAAAACAGATGCTGAAGACGGAAATACTAAATTCTTCTATGAAGTTAAAGAAGATGGTGTAATTACAAACAAATCCAAAGTACATGTCGTATATGGAGAAGACGGAGCTGTTGTAGTTCATTTAACTTTTGTTGATGAAACTCAAAGTTCAAAATACACATTTTCACAAGTTGAAGAAGAAGGCCAAACTATTATTCGTATAAAATATGATATTAGATTATTAGCTGATGATTCAAGAGAAACTGGAAATATTCATATTTTTGTGACTGTTGATCCAGAAACAGGAGAAATGATTTATGAATATAAAATTTTAGAATCTCAAGGTGAAGGTAACGGACCCGCATATAGAAAAACAATTACAAAGAGACATAGATCAAAATCAAATTCAGATTTAAGTCAACAAAATAAAAATGTCTGATTTAATAAAGACAATTACCTTAATATAAAAATACTGTCATTAATTTGACAGTATTTTTATCATATTAGTTTTAAAAAGAAATAAATATGTTAAAATAAAGAATATAAAATTTTAGTTAGGGAGGCATTTATGTACGATTATACTTTAAATATATTTTCAATAGTTATACTAACGTCTCTTTTAGCTATTATCTATTTTGTTAAAGATACTGTAAATATAAGATCCCGACTATTTAGAATGATGATAATAACCACTATTCTTATGAATGTTTTGGAAATGCTAAGTTGGGCTTTTGATGGATTACCAGGAGAAGCTAATAGAGTTTTAAATTTTTCTTCAAACTTTTTATTTACAGCCTTAGGAACAACAGTTGCTTCTCTATGGGCTTGTTATATAGACTATGTGGTTCATAAAAATTATGTCAGGATAAAAACAAAGTGGTATTATTTCTTACCACCAACGATTATGGTTATTTTATCCATTATAAACATTTTTAACCCGATTCTATTTACGATAAGTTTAGAAAATGTCTATAGTAGATTACCACTATTATGGATTCAATTTCCAATGATCTTAGTTATTTATGTTTTCGTCTTGATTATGGTAGCTAGAAGAGATCATTCAGAGGACAAAAAAGTTATTATTGGAGTTCTTGTTTTCTTATCTTTACCACTATTATCAGTTGTAATTCAATTATTATTCTTAGGTGTTTCTTTAATTTGGCCTAGTACATCAGTCGCGATAATTCTGATTTACATTATCTTTCAAACCACGACAAATACTAAAGATTATCTTACTGGGTTATATACTCGAGACAGAGCTGAAGAAAGAATTGATCGATATTTAATTCAAAAGAAACCTTTTTCAGTTATTATGATTGATTTAGATGGATTTAAAAAAATAAATGATACCTACGGACATCATTATGGCGATCAAGTATTAACTGAAGTGGCACATGTTATTCATGCATCATTTGATCATAAAACAATTGTATCAAGATATGGTGGAGATGAATTTATAGTTGTTACACCTATAGCGACATTAAATGAATTATATAAAAAACGAGAGGATATAGAATTAAATAAAAGTAAATCGTTAATAAAGGAAGTTAACGACCTTGGATTCTCTTTTGGAGTTGCGATATCTGATGTTCAAGATACTTATACAATTGATTCAATTATTATAGAAGCTGATAACAATATGTATGCTGATAAAGAATCAATTTTGAGAAAGAAAATAGATATGTAAGAAATCAAATTGATTTCTTACTTTTTCTTTAAAAAAATTACATCAAAATCATAAAATTGTAGTATAATAATATTGCTATGCCGGCGTGGTGAAATCGGTAGACACGATGGACTCAAAATCCATTGCCCTTAAAAGCGTGTCGGTTCGAGTCCGACCGCCGGTACCATAAAAAAATAAGGGGCTGTAAAGAAACAGTCTAGATAAAAAAGTGTATAAAAGAAAAACCAGACTCAAAAAAGAGGCTGGTTTTTTGGTATAATATAAGTATGCGAACACTAATAGAATACACAGAAAATTATACAACAAATCAATTGGTTTTACCACTGGATTTAGAAATAAAGATTTCTAAAGACTCAGAGGTATTTACCTATCTTGAACTCACGAAAGGAATAGATTTAAGCAAATACTTCGGTAGAGAAAGCAATAAAGGAAGAAAACCGAAAAACAGAGTCAAGATAATAAACGCTATACTGTTTGGCTATATGATTGGTTATAGAAGTTTAAGGAAGATTGAAGAAGTATGTAAGAATGACATAAGATTTATGTATTTGATAGATGGAATGAATCCACCAACACATACAACAATTAATAATGTAATGAACGAAATCAAAGAAAAACTTGATTCACTTCTTTTAGAAATTAATCAAGAAATAATGAAACGAGAAGACTTAGAAGTTGATAAGCTATATATTGATGGGACAAAGATAGAAGCTGACGCAAATAAATATAATTTCAAGTGGAAGAAATCAATAATTAAATATAGAGATAAGTTATATATAAAGATTACGAAATCACTTAAAGAAGCGAATGCTATATTAAAAGAATATGGATATAAAGAAATAATAAAAAAAGAAAAATATAAAGTTAAAGAGATAGAAAAGCTGACGAATCGATTATTAAGCATAATCGATTATTTAGGTATAAAATGCGTATATGGAAAAGGACAAAGAAAAAGCCCTACACAAAGGATATACGACAAATTTAAGCAGTATTTAGACAAATTAAAAGAGTACAAGGAAGATCTAGAAATCATAGGTCCGAATAGAAACAGTTATGCAAAAACAGACCATGACGCAACATTTATGCATATGAAAGAAGACCATATGAGAAACGCACAATTAAAGCCAGGATATAATGTTCAGATAGGTGTAAGCAATGAATACATTATGATAATAGAAGCCTATCAAAATGGAGCAGATCAAAAGACATTCCAGCCAACATTAGAGAAATATAATCTAATGTATGATAGATATCCAAAGTATCCAGTCGCAGATGCAGGATATGGAAGTTATGACAACTATAAATACTGTGTAAGTAAAGGAATGGAAAAATATCAAAAATATGGAATGTGGGCTAAAGAAAGAGATCATAAGTTCAAGAAACAGATTTATAATCAGAGTAATTTTAGAATTGATAAATTTGGTAATTACAGATGTCCAAACAATAAGAAGTTTGAGGAAACAAGACGATATCAGAGTACTAGAATAGAATCAGAACACGAAATGATAGAGTATGAGTGTTTTTACTGTTCAAAGTGTAGACAAAAAAAGAAATGCACAAAAGCAAAAGGCAACAGAAAAATAACAGTTATCGATGGATATTCTGAAATAAAAGCTGAAGTAAAACAAAATCTTGATTCAGAATTAGGAATCGAACTTAGAGTACAAAGATCAGTTCAAGTTGAGGGTGCTTTTGGGATAATCAAAGAAGACATGAAATTCCGTCGTTTTACTAGAACAGGTTTTTCTGGAATCAAATTAGAACTAAATCTAATAGCGATTGGCTATAATCTTAAGAAATATCACAATAAGCAATATCGATCCATCAAATAATAACTTTATAAGTTTAACCAAAACTAACTTCTTTTTAGAAGTGTATTTCTTTATACTCAAAAAGGCACAAAACGTGTGCCTTTTCTTCGTTTTATAAAGAAAGAACCTGTAGTTCTTAAAAATCTTCTCAGATTTCTATTTCTTTACAGGCTCTTTTTTAATAATTTCAGATTAATACTTTTCTATTTCTTGATTCATCCATTTCGGAAATAACACCTTGTTCTTCTAGGCTTTGTAGAATCTCCTTACATAAATTAAAACTAATGCCAAATTTCATTGTTAGATGATTAAGACTGACTTTCTTAGTTTCTTTTATATAGTTAATTATTTCTTCCGTAACTTTTTTAATATCAGCGGGATTATTGCTTTTGTCAATTGTATCTTTAAATTCAAAAATTTTCTTGTCACTCATTATAATCTCTCCATTCTATACAACTAACTTTATGACATTTTAAGTTAGATGTCAATATGCTGACTTAATATTAATTGAATAAGTTTCTTATTAATTTGAAGATTAATGACATATAAAATTAAAATACTATAACAGTTTACGTGAAGCTAAGAAAGTAAAAATTCTTAAACTTTATATTACCTAATTTAGACTGTTATTTTATTTGGTTTTTATGTGCTGCTTTCAATAAAATTATTTTTAGTTTCAATACGTCTAAAAATTTTCACAATAATAAAACTAAAAAATAGGTAAAAAGCTGCTGCTAATATAAAGGGTGATATTGTAAAATCTCTAGAAACAACTTCTTTGACACTTCTCATTAAATCTGTAATTGCAATGACAGTGACTAATGATGTATCTTTAATTAATGTAATAACTTCATTAGTAATTACAGGGATAACATTTCTTAATGCCTGAGGCATAATTACGAATCTGTACATGCTATAGTTATTACACCCAAGAACTTTTGCACTTTCAAACTGATCTTTAGGTAAACTCTCAATTCCTGTTCTGATTATTTCTACAAAGTATGCTGTATAATTCACAATAAACGCAATATAGGCAACTGTCATACGATCTATTGGAATACCTATAGAAGGTAAACCATACATAAAAAAGAATAGTTGTAACATTAAAGGTGTTCCTCTAAATAACCATGTATATATAGAGATAATTTTTTTGGTAAAGTTATTACTTCGATATAAAATTGATAAAATAATGCTTAAAGGTAGTGATGCAATAAGTGTCACTAAGAAAATTCTAAGTGACACACTTGCACCGGTAAGTAAATACTTCCCTGTTTCAATTAAATATTCCATTACGAGTTAAAGATATCTTCGTTAAACCATTTAATTGATATGGTTGCAGCTGTTCCATCATTAATCATTTCGTTTAACGTTTGATTAATCATGTCTCTAATACTTGTTGATTCTAATCTGAATCCAACACCGTAAGATTCTTCACCAAAATTTTCAGTTGCAGCATCATAGATATCATCTGACTGACTCATCACATATCTACCCATAATTTCATCAATAACAACAGCATCTATCGTCCCATTTTGTAAATCAAGTAAAGCCTGATTATATGAATCATATTTAACAAGTTCACCAAGATTGTTAAAAATGTCACTTGCAACGACAGCTTCTTCAGAAGAACTACTTATTTGAACACCTACTTTTAAACCAGATAAATCATTGATAGTATCAATAGAAGCACCTTTGCTAATCATAATCATTTGAGTGTTTACAAGATATGGATTAGAAAAACTCATTTGCTCTAGTCTGGATTCAGTAATCGTTAAACCATTCCAAATCATATCAATATTCCCAGCATCAAGTTCCAAAACTTTTGAATCCCAATCAATCGGTTGAAATCTTACGTCAACACCCAAACGCGAACTTACTTCATTTGCAAGATCTATATCAAACCCAACCAATGTTCCTTCACTATCTCTAAATCCCATTGGGGCGAATGTGTCATCCAAACCGACAATGAAGTATCCTCTATCTTCAACTTCATCCCAACTATTAATTGCTTTGTCTTGACAGGCTGTTAAAGATGCAACAACCAATAACATTGTTATTAAACTTAAAATTTTTTTCATATTTTTTCACCTCGCATTACATTATAATTTAACACTTTAGCAAAGTAAAGTACTAAATTAATGAAAGTGGTTTCATAAAAAAAGAGTTGCTAAATGCAACTCTATGTATTTTAATTGTCTTTGTCTTTTTTAAAGATAAGTTTATATCCTTCTGCACCATAAGTTAAAGACTTACTCACTCTAGATATTGTAGCAGTAGATGCTTTGGTTTCTAATGCAATTTGTTGGTAAGAAATTCTATCTTCTAACATTTTAGCTACTTTTAAACGCTGAGCCATATCTTGTATTTCTTTAATTGTACATAAATCTTCAAAAAATCTATAACATTCTTCAACACTTTCTAATTTTAAAATATCTTTATATAAATCATCAATATCCTTTGTATGAAATTTCGATTTGTACATCTTGACACCTCACTTTATTATATTATACCACTAAAGTTATAAATTAATATTGATATTCTAAATAGATTGAAAATATAGAATTAAATATATTAACATCATGATATAATGATGTTAATGAAAAGATTTGACTATATTTATTTACAAGGAGAATGACATGTTTGATAAGATAAACCAAGAAAAAGCTAAATATGAAAAAGAAATAAAGAAGGGTGGAATCATTTCTGCAATCGGATTTGTTTTATTTATTCCTTTATCATTGGCTATTCCCTTTATTGGAACAATATTAGCTATCATTGCCTTTATGGGTGGAGCGATCTATGCTGGTAAATATACAAGTAAAGTTAAAGAGTTAAGTATTAAATTTAAAAGAGAATACGTCGTCGAGGAAATGAAAAAAGCATTTCCTGATAGTTTATACAACGCAACAGATGGATTTTATGAAAATGAAGTTGTGAACACAGGACTATTAAGAAACCAAGATAGATATTTTTCTGAAGACATGATATCTGGTTCTTTTGAAGGTGTAAGATTTAGATGTGCAGATGTAAAACAACAAGATGTTTCAAAAGATTCAAAAGGTAGAACCCATACAAGAACCGTGTTTTTAGGAAGATTTTATGAATTTGATTTTCCTAAATCATTCAAATCAAACATTTTAGTGACTCAAACGATAGGGTATGGGTTATTCTCTAATTATAAGCGTGTTAAAATGGAAAGCGTTGATTTTAATTCAGAATTAAAAGTATATGCAGAAAGTGAAATAGATGCGTTTTATTTATTAACACCACATTTCATGGAGAGATTAATTTATATGGATAATAAATACAACGATAAAATCTCTTTTAGTTTTCAAGATAGAAAATTATATATTGCAATTAATAATAGAATCAATACATTTGATATAAAAGCATTTAAAGAAGTTGATCATTCGACAATCAAGGAATACGTTGAAGAATTCAACGATATTAAAAGTTTTGTTAAAGTTTTAAAACTTGATGACGAGCTATTTAAAAGATAAGAAGGTGACAAACTATTAG
>NPIG01000392.1_pt3 | contig 23178 bp, 21 predicted proteins | sample 8637441 | NCBI WGS metagenome assembly NPIG01 (sample SAMN07420675, study PRJNA396082) | bioreactor metagenome | isolation source: sample BR6 brine-fed electro-methanogenic bioreactor BR | place: Japan: Kochi | collected 2016-06-14 | reverse complement strand
AAGGCGCGAAGCGCCGCCGGGCAGCGCCCGACCGCCCCATGGGCGGGCGCTTCTGCACCTGTCGCGCTCAGAACCCTCGTTCATTGTATTGGCGGCCATAAAGTGACGCCTCCACAACTTGCGAGCGCCCACCCGCGGTCGGGCGTTGCCCTCTGTTGTGCCTTTGAGGCGCGCGGTTACCGGACAGCCTCGATCGGCCCCTCGGCGCGGCCGTGGATGAACTGGTCCAGATAGGGATCGCCGGAATCGTCCATCTGGCTCACCGGGCCGGTCCATTTGATCACCCCGTCGTGCAGCATCGCCACATTGTCGGCAATCGCGCGCACGCTGGTCATGTCGTGGGTGATGGTCATTGCCGTCGCGCCCATCTCCACCACGATCTCGCGGATCAACTCGTTGATCACGCCCGCCATGATCGGGTCGAGCCCGGTGGTGGGTTCGTCGAAGAAGATGATCTCGGGCTCGGCGGCAATGGCGCGGGCGAGGCCGACCCGTTTCTGCATCCCGCCCGACAGCTCGGCCGGGTAGAGGTCGGCGGTCTCGGGCGTCAGGCCGACGCGGCGCAGTTTCTCGATGGCGATTTCGCGGGCCTCGGCCACCGGCCGCTTCAGCGCGCCGCGCAGCAGGCGGAAGGCCACGTTCTGCCAGACGGTCAGCGAGTCGAACAGCGCGCCGCCCTGGAACAGCATCCCGAAGCGGGCGAGAAAGGCGTCGCGGTCGCCGCTGGTGGCGTCCTTGCCGTCGACCAGGATGCGGCCCGAGTCCGGCGTGACCAGCCCCAGAACGCATTTCAGCGCCACCGACTTGCCGGTGCCCGAGCCGCCGATGATCACCATCGAGGTCCCCTTGGGCACCTCCAGCGAGAGGCCGCGCAGCACGTGTTTGCTGCCGAAAGATTTATGGATATCCTCGAACCGGATCATACCGAGAAAAACGCCCCCGTCAGCAGGAAGTTGGCGGCCAGGATCAGCACCGCGGCAACTTCGACGCTGGTCTTGGTGGCCTGCCCCACGCCCTGGGCGCCGCGGCCTGAATGCATGCCGTAATAGCACCCCATCAACGTCGCGATACCGCCGAAGACGCAGCCCTTGACCAGCGACGAGACCACGTCGAGCGTTTCCAGGAAATCCACCGTGTTCTTGAGGTAGGCCGCAGCGTTGAAGCCCAGGTTTTCGGTGGCCACGAAATACCCCCCCGCGATGCCGATGACATCGCCGACGCCGACCAGCACGGGCACCGTGATCAGCCCGGCCAGCAGCCGCGGCGCGGTCAGGTATTTCATCGGGTGGGTCGAGAGCGTCACCAGCGCGTCGATCTGTTCGGTCACCTTCATGGTCGCGATCTCGGCCGCGATCGAGGAGGTGACGCGCGCCGCGATCATCAACCCGGCCATTACCGGGCCCAGTTCGCGCACCATGCCGATGGCGACGATCTGCGGCACCACCGCCTCGGCGTTGAAGCGGGCGCCGCCGGAATAGATCTGCAGCGCCAGCGCGCCGCCGGTGAACAGCGCGGTCATGCCCACCACCGGCAGTGACAGCCAGCCGATATGCAGCAGCGCCTGAAAGATTTCGCGCGGGTAATAGGGCGGGCGCAAAATGTGGCTGAACGCCGAGAGGGCATAAAGCGCCACGCGCCCCACCGCCGCCAGGAAGTTCAGCACCACCCGGCCAAGCCGGGCAACAGGGGTCAACAGCGCGGTCATGAGCGATAGCTGCGCGCATAGCGCGCGCCCAGCGATGTCAGGATTTCGTAACCGATGGTGCCTGCCGCGTCGGCCAGGTCGTCGACGCCCTGGTGCGGACCCAGAATGCTCAGGACCTCGGGCACCTCATCCTCCATCCCGGTGATGTCCACCCCGATCAGGTCCATCGAGATGCGCCCCGCGATGGGATAGCGTTTGTCGCCGTGCCAAAGGCCCAGGTTCGGCGCCATGACCCGCGGCAGCCCATCGGCATAGCCCGCCGCCACGGTGGCGATGCGCGCGGGACGCTGCGCCGTCCAGGTATTGCCGTAGCCCACGGTCTCGCCCGGACACAGCTCGCGCGTCTGGATCACCGGCAGGTCGAGCGTGACCACCGGGCGGGCGTCGTCGAAGGGGCGGCCGCCGTACAGGCCGACGCCGGGCCGGGTGAGGTCGAAATGGTATTCGGCCCCGAGGATCGTGCCGCCAGTGGCCGCAAGCGAGCGCGGCACATCCACCCCGTCGGTCATCTCGCGGAAACAGCGCAGCTGCTTTTCGTTCATGAAATGATCGGGCTCATCGGCGCAGGCCAGGTGCGACATGATCAGGTCCGGCATCTGCTGCAGCACCGGTTCGCGCAGGGCGGCCCATTCGGCGGGCTCCATGCCCAGCCGGTTCATCCCGCTGTCCAGCTGGATGCCGAACGGCTGCTGCGGCAGCGCCTCGAAATGGCGCAGCACCTGGTCGACCGAGTTCAGCATCGGGGTCAGGTCGTGGTCGCGGATCAGATCGGTATCGCCGGCCATATGGCCCGAGAACACGCCGATCATCGGGCCGGGGCCAAGGGCGGCGCGGACGGCGGCGCCCTCTTCGGCGACGGCGACGAAAAAGCGGCGGGCACCGGCGCGCGCCAGCGTGCGCGCCACCGGCTCGACGCCCAGGCCATAGCCGTTGGCCTTGACCACGGCGGCGGTCTCGACCGCGCTGAGGGCATCCAGCGCGCGCCAGTTCGCGGCGAGGGCGGTAAGGTCGATTGTCAGCTGTCCGGTGCTCATGGGCCGTTCATGACATGGGGGCGCGGGGCGTCAAGGGGAAAACCGCAGCGCCGCGGCGTCCCCGGACCCTTGCGCGGAAATCAGGTGTTGGGGCGCGGCATCGAATGCCACCAGATGCGCACCTCGCGGGCCAGACCCGAGGGCGCGAATTCGCCCACAAGCATGCCGTCGAGCTCCATCCGCGGCAGCGGATCGCCCGGTTTGCGGTCGGGCAGGCCGGTGCCGGTGGATTTCGCCCAGATCTGGAACAGCTCTTCCGAGGCGACCTGATAGGTGACGTTCCAATGCGCGATGCCGCCGGCGGGCGTTTCGCCCAGCACCTCGTAGCGCAGGGAAATATCCTGCTGCAGCTTGATCCGGTCCCAGTAGGCGGCCAGTTCGCCTGGCCCCTGTTGCACCTGAAACGGCGTGTTGTGATAGCGTCCGTCGGGGATGAAGAGGGCGGCGAATCCTTCGGAATCCTGCCCCTCCCAGACGCGCTTGTAGGCGGCCATGAAATCGTGGATCGGCATCGCTCAGAACTCCTGCGCGCGGTCTTGCTGCCAGGACTTGGCGAGGTTGCCGAAGCGGGTGAACTGCGCCTCGAAGGCCAGCTCGACCGTACCGATGGGGCCGTGGCGCTGCTTGCCGATGATGACCTCGGCCTTGGCGTGCAGCCGTTCCATTTCCTCGATCCAGGTGGCCATGGCTTCGACATTCTCTTCGCCCGGTTTTTCGCGTTCTTTGTAGTATTCGCCGCGATAGACGAACATCACCACGTCCGCGTCCTGTTCGATCGAGCCGGATTCGCGCAGGTCCGAGAGCTGCGGGCGCTTGTCGTCGCGGCTTTCCACCTGGCGCGACAGCTGCGACAGCGCGATGACGGGGATGTCCAACTCCTTCGCGATGGCCTTGAGCCCCATCGAGATTTCGCCGATCTCCTGCACCCGGTTGTCCGAGGTCCCGCGTACAAGCTGGAGATAGTCGACGATCAGCAGATCAAGGCCGTGGGTCCGCTTCAGCCGACGCGCGCGGGCGGCGAGCTGGGCGATCGGGATCGCGGCGGTGTCGTCGATGTAGAGCGGGCAAGCCTCCAGCGCCTTGGCCGCCTCGACGAAGCGGCGGAACTCGGCCTCGGTCATGTCGCCCTGGCGGATCTTGTGGCTGGAGATTTCCGAGGCTTCGGCCAGGATCCGACCGGCGAGCTGCTCGGCGCTCATTTCCAGCGAATAAAAGCCGACCACGCCGCCCTCGATGGCGCCCTCGCTGCCGTCGGGCAGAGTGCCGCGCCGGTATGCCTTGGCGACGTTGAAGGCGATGTTGGTGGCCAGCGAGGTCTTCCCCATCGACGGCCGCCCGGCGAGGATCAGCAGGTCGGACTTGTGCAGACCACCCAGCTTGGCGTCGAGATCGTCGAGCCCGGTGGAGATGCCGGCCAGCCCGCCGTCGCGCTGATAGGCGGCATTGGCCACGTTGACCGCGTCGGTGACCGCGCGCAGAAAGCTCTGGAACCCGCTTTCGGCCTGGCCCTGTTCGGCCAGGTTGTACAGGTGCTGCTCGGCCTCGACGATCTGTTGCTTGGGCTCGCTGGCAACATCGACACGGGCGGCCTTGTCGGCGATCGACTTGCCCAGACCGATCAGCTCGCGCCGGATCGCGTGGTCATAGATCATTTCGGCATAATCGCGCACCGCAAACGCGCTGATCGCGGCACCGGCCAGCCGTGCCAGATAGGCCGGTCCGCCCAGCTCCTTCAGACCCTCGTCATGCTCCAGAAACGCCTTGAGCGTGACCGGCGAGGCCAGCGCGTTCTTGGCAATGCGCGCGGCGGCCACCTCGAAGATGCGGGCGTGCACCGGGTCGTAGAAATGCTGCGGGCCGATGGTGCTGGCGATGCGGTCGAAGACATCGTTGTTGGTCAGGATCGCGCCCAAGAGCTGCTGCTCGGCCTCGATCGAATGGGGCATGGTCTCCGCGTCCTGCGTCTCGGGCGCGGGCGGGTTGACTGCTGTGATCTCGTTCATCTCTGTCCCGTTCTGCCTGTTCTGCCGTGCCTTGCGCACGGTGCCCGGACCGGTCTTGCGCCGGCTCGGTCGTTGTACCCAAAGCCGCCCGGTTTCCCTATCTGGAAAAGAACGGGGGTAAACCGGTGGGTAAGTCCGGAAGACTCACACCGGCTGGGTTAACTGCTCGAAATACGGTAGCACAGATCACATCTGCCGCAAAATATAGTCGCAGCTGGTGATTCTTTCTGACGTTCTCCACAGACCGCCCACAGGGCTGTGGACATCAGGTCTTGTGCTCTTCTTGCCACTTGCGCGGATCGTGGAGGAAGGCCTCGACCCCCTGCAGCGTGTCGCGGCTGAAGGCGTTCGATTCCTTGGCCTCGGCGAGAACGTCCCACCAGGTACACAGGTGATGCAGGCTGACGCCGTGATCGCCCAGGGTCTTCTCGGTCTCGGGGAAGATGCCATAGTAGAAGATCACCGCCGTATGCGCACAGCTGGCGCCGGTGTCGCGGATCGCATCGACAAAAGACAGCTTGGAGCCGCCATCGGTGGTCAGATCCTCGACCAGAAGCACCCGCTGCCCTTCGCTCATCGCGCCCTCGATGCGGGCATTGCGGCCGTAGCCTTTGGGTTTTTTTCGGACGTACGTCATCGGCAGGCCCATCCGCTCGGCCACCAGCGCGGCAAAGGGGATGCCCGCGGTCTCGCCGCCGGCGATGTTGTCGAAGGCCTCGAAGCCCGCGTTGCGCATCACGGTGACGGTCAGGAAATCCATCAGGGTGGCGCGGATGCGAGGGTAAGAGATCAGCTTGCGGCAGTCGATATAGGTCGGGCTGGGCAGGCCGGAGGCCAGCGTGAAGGGCTCTTCCGCGTTCAGATGCACGGCCTGGATTTCCAGCAGCATCCGGGCGGTCAGCCGGGCCATTTCCTGCGGCGAGGGATAGGAGGAGGGGATCATCGGTAAATCCTTTCGGGCGGCTTGGGTTGCGGCGGGCTTACTGGAGCGCCGGAAAAAAGAAAAGCCCGCCCGACCAACGGCCGGACGGGCGTATGCGCTGTCGATCCACCAGGGGATCAGAACAGGAAGTCGTTGGCCGACAGGTCCGCCTTGGCCACCCCGTCCAGCGTGATCGTGTTGCCGTTGCCGTCGTCGATCACCGCATCGCCGTTGACCTCGGTCAGGTGGTTGTTCTTGAGGTCCAGGAAGCTCTTGATCGGTTTGACGCCCGACAGGTCGATCTTCTCGAGTTTTCCCTTGGTCTGGAAATCGAGGATCGTGTCATCGCCGAACTTGGCTTTGAACACGAAGCGGTCATTGCCGCCGCCGCCTTCAAGGATGTCGTCACCGCCGCCGCCGATCAGCTTGTCTCTACCCAGACCGCCGATCAGGGTATCGTTGTTGCCCATCCCGTTCAGAACATCGTTACCGGACAGGCCGTCGAGCCTGTTTTTGCCGCCCGACCCGGTGATCTTGTCGTTGGCGTCGCTGCCGCGCACGTCTTCGAAATTGCGCAGGGTGTCGGTGTCGCCGAACCCGTCGGTGGCGGTGCCCTTCTGCAGGTTCACGGTGACACCATCAGCGCCGCCATAGCGCGCGTCGCGGTCATAGCGAACCTCGTCCCGGCCCTTCAGACCGTTCAGGATGTCGTCACCGGCGAGGCCGCGGATGAAATTGCGGCCGCCGCTGCCGGTCAGCACATCGTCAAAGGCCGATCCGCGCAGCGATTCGATGCCGACCAATTTGTCGGTGTCGCCCCAGCCGTCGGTCGCCGTGCCAGCCTTGATGCTGGCGGTCACCCCGGTGGGGTCAAAGGCGAATGACACCTGGTCGAAGGTGCCGACGCCGCCGCGGTAGACGTCATCGCCCGCGGAAGAGGTGAAGTAATCGTCCCCGACGCCGCCGTCGAATGTCTCTTTCGCGCTGGTCCCGTAGAATTCATCGTCCTCGGTCACCGTGCTGAAGTCGAACTCGGTCCACAGGATATTCTTGCCCGGAGCGAAGTTGCCGGTGGCCTTGCCGACCGCGCTGATGCCGTCGTCGAACGTGTTCCAGTCCGCGACGGTCTTGAAATCGGGCAGCGATGCGCCGTTCAGCAGGAAATACAGATCGGTATTGGTGTTCGGGCCGGTTTCCCAGCTCAGCCCCAGCACGGTCGACACGCCGCCCGACCAGGCAACCGAGCCGATCGAGGCGTTGACCGTCGAGGTTTGGTTAATCACCCGCATCAGCTGGTTGTCCAGGACGACCTGGCTGAAGACGCTGTCGATCTCGACCTCGGGAAACGGGTCGGTCCCGGTGATGGTGTAGGAGAATGTCGTCGTCGCAGACGGCAGCGTCAAAACAGCCTGGGTCTGGCTTACTGCGGTCACGTCATTGCCATTATAGGTGAGCTTGACGCCCTGGATAGTCACTGTGGTCATAAGGGGCCTCGTTCTGAAAAAGGTTAATGGTCATATCTGCGGCAAATCGCTGCAGAGTCGATCCTGCACAGTGTTAACCTTTTTCAATGTTGCCGTATGGCCACCTTATGCGACGCGCCAATGCAGCGGAAAGCCGGGATCGAACACGGTAACCGGGCCCTCTCCGGTGGCGATATGGGCCGGGTAGGACACCGGATCGCCCTTCTGCAGCGTGATCCGGTCCTCGTTCGCGGGCAGGCCGTAGAACGCCGGGCCATTGAGCGAGGCGAACCCCTCCAGCCGGTCCAGCGCGCCTTCGCGCTCGAACACCTCGGCGAGAAGGGACAGGGTGTTGGTGGCGGTGAAGCAGCCGGCGCAGCCGCAGGCGCTTTCCTTGTTGGCATCCGTATGCGGGGCGCTGTCGGTGCCCAGGAAGAAATGCCCGTCGCCCCCGGTAGCGGCGGCGACCAGGGCCTGGCGGTGTTCTTCGCGCTTGGCCACCGGCAGGCAGTAGTAATGCGGGTGGATGCCGCCGACCAGGATATGGTTGCGGTTGATCACCAGGTGATGCGCGGTGATGGTGCCGCCGATGTCATCCTGCGACTTGACGTAATCGATGCCATTGGCGGTGGTGATGTGCTCCATCACCACCCGCAGCCCCGGGGTGGCCTTGCGCACCGGGTCCAGCACACGCTCGATGAACACCGCCTCGCGGTCGAAGATGTCGACCTCCGCGGTGGTCACCTCGCCATGCACGCAGAGCGGCAGGCCGATCTCGGCCATCTTTTCCAGCACCGGGCGCACCTTGTCGAAATCCTTGACCCCGCTGGCCGAATTGGTGGTGGCCCCGGCGGGATAGAGCTTGACCGCCTTGACCAGCCCGCTTTCGGCCGCTGCGGCCACGTCCGCCGGGTCGGTGTCCTCGGTCAGGTAAAGCGTCATCAGCGGCTCGAACGCCATGCCCTCGGGCAGCGCGGCCAGGATGCGGTCGCGATAGGCGGCGGCCTGGGCGCCGGTCACCACAGGCGGCACCAGGTTCGGCATGATGATGGCGCGGGCGAAATGGCGCGCGGTTTCGGGCAGAACACCGGCCAGCATCGCGCCGTCGCGCAGATGCAGGTGCCAGTCGTCGGGGCGGCGGAGGATCAGGGTCTGGGTCATGGCCGACCCGCTAGCACAGCGCCACGGATCGGGCCAGAGGTTTTGCCGTGTCTGGCGGGCGTGCCCGGAGTTATTCCGCCGCCGGCGGCGGCGGGGTGAAGGCGCCCTCTTCGGCCTGTTGCTCGAGCTGGTCCAGCCGGCGGCGGAATCGCCGTGCCCACATGCGCGAGGTCACGTTGCGGCACAGCAGCATGGTCAAATAGGGGCGCTCTTCCTGGTCGAGATGCGCCATCAGGTTGCGCAGATAGGGCATGTGATCGCGCCGCGCCCGGTAAAGCTCAAAGAACTTGCGCTCGGTCAGCTTGCCGGCACCGGCCAGCGACAGCAGCCGATAAAGCAGCTTCATCTCGATCAGCTGGGTCTGCAGCGCGCCGCCCATGAAGGGCATCCTGAGCCGCGACACGTTGGGCCGCGCGAACAGGGTGGCATGCATCGCGTCCAGCGTCTGGCGCGGGTCGTAAAGGACAAAGCCGCGCTCGGCGGCATCCAGCATGTCGGGGGCATAGCCGTAGCGATCCGAGAAATCGGTGCGGCGCATCTCGACGAAACGGTCGTCCCATTCGGTCATCCGCGCCGACAGCGTGGCCTGCGGCTGCACCGCGATCACGGTGGCGCCCGGCGCGGCCACCGAAAAGGCCGCCGCCGCATAGCCGCAGGGCCCGGCGCCATAGAACAGGACGCGCTCGAAATCTTCGAAGAAGCCGTCATCGATCAACTGGTCGAAGAAGGCAAAGACGTTTTCGTCGCGGAACCAGGTGTCGCCGTCGGAGATCACGCACAGATGCGACCAGCCCTGCGCCTTGACCATGTCAAAGCCAAAGGGCTGCGCGGTTTCCGACAGGGCGCGGATGCCCTGGATGGTCTCAAAGGTGACCAACAGCGTCGCCTTCTTGTCGATGAAGGTGGCAAAGTGGCGCTTGCCCAGCTCCTGCGACATGCCGTGTGCGTCGGCCTGCGCGATCAGCGCGGCCTTCCACTCGGCCTTACCGAGATCGGCCAGCGAGGTCTCGATCCCGTTGTCGTCTTGTCCGTCGTCTTGCCTTTGGTCGTCCTGCATCATGCCGTCCTCTTGTCTCCGACCACTTCTCGGGCCGGTTTGGAGCGAGGTCAAGCTAGGCGCGGACTGTGGCCGAAGTTGGGAAAACTCAGGCCGGTTTCCGGGTGCTTCTGTGGTGGGGCCGGCGCGGAGAGAGGGAATGAATGACGACCCCGCGCAGCGGCGGTGCAGGACATGCCGCTCTGCCCAGGTCTTTGGTGAAGCGACCCCGAACCCCTTGCGTTGAATGGAGTAGTGCCGCAGGCCCGAACGGTCAGCATCGATGGCGACGGGTGCATGCGCTTCGGGCTTCTTTACGCCAAACGCGGCGATTTCAGCGAAAAAACAGGGGGGTGAGGATGGCGCATACCGCAACCGAGATCAGGATTCCCAAGATATCCAGGGAGGCCCCTGCGCGAAGCATGGCGGTGCGGGTCACGAACGGGTTGCCGAACACGATGGCATTCGGCGGCGTCGCGACGGGCAACATGAAGCCGATCGAGGCGGACAGCGCTACGGGGAGCATGAACATCAACGGGTCTGCATTCATGGCCTTTGCCGCGGCGCCGGCGATCGGAACGAAGATCGCTGCCATCGCGGTGTTGCTCGCCAGTTCGCCGACGTAGACGACGATGGCCGCGATGATGAGCACGAGGACAAGTTCGGGAAGGTGTTCCAGCCTCCGCACGCTCGCCCCGATCCAGTTGGCAAGGCCGCTGTGATCGAGGATCCCGGCCAGGGCCAGGCCGCCACCGAACAAGATCAGGACATCCCAACGCAGCGTCGCGGCGGTGTCCCAGTCAAGCAGCCTGCCATTCGCACCGTCGGGGATCAGGAACAGCGCGACCGCGCCCAGCATCGCAATCCCCGCGTCCGTCAGCAGGAGGGATGGAAAGAGCCACTCCAGAAACGGCCGGAACATCCAGGCTAGCGCGGTCAGACCGCCGACGAACGCCACGCGCCGTTCCGCCGGGGGCATTGCGCGAGAGGCGAGGTCGAGGGACAACGTGAGATCTCCGGGTTCCACGCGTGGCGTGAAATGTGCCAGTACCAGCCAGGCAAGCGCCAGCAGGATCAGGGCGACCGGAATGCCGACCGCCGCCCATTGCGCGAACCCGATGTCGATGCCGTAGCTCGCCGCGACATGGGCCGCGAAAATCGCGTTGGGGGGCGTTCCGATCAACGATCCCATCCCGCCGATCGTTGCCGCGAAGGCGACGCCCAGCATCAGCGCGGTTCCGAAACTTGCCCGCTCCGCCTGCAAGGCCGCGATCGAGGCCGCGATCGGCGCCATCACCATTGCCGATGCCGTGTTGCTGATCCAGAGGCTCAGAAAGGCCGTCGCCAGCATCACGGCGGCGAGGATCCGACCGGGATCCTTGCCCGCGAGACCGAGCACGGCAAAGGCCAGGCGCCGGTGCAGGCCGGATTTCTCGATTGCCTTGGCCAGGAGGAACCCGCCGAGAAAAAGCACGATCAGCGGGTGGCCGAAATTTCCGGCGACGTCGGTCATCTCCGCGATGCCCAGCAGCGGTGCCACCGCGAGCGGCAGCAGGGCCGTCGCGGCGAGCGGCACGACCTCGGTCAGCCACCACAGCGCCATCGTGAACGCCAGGCCGCAGGCCAGCCAGGCCGGATCCGAGAGGCCATCGGGAGCCGGCAGCAGGACCGGCGCCGCGATCGCGAGCAAGCCTGCGGAAATGATCACGGGTTTCAGTTGCATTGTCCCAGCTTACCTGAGGCTGTGCCGGAGAACAGGCCCTGTGACAGGGGCGCGGCTCGGGTCCGTATTGGCGATCAGCTTGCACCGACGCCGCTGCGACGTCTGGTCCGAACGCCTCATTCCCCCTTCAGCCGTCCCACGTGGGCGAACCCGGCCAGCGTGCGGGCCGAGTTCTGCGATACCGGGCGTGACGGCGGGGTCATCAGAAGCCGGGCAAACAGCGCACGATAGGGCTCCTGTTCCATCAGTTCCAGGAACCGCGCCTTGCGCCAGGCCACCGCGTCGGCATGCAGGCGGCCCAGTTCGACATCCCCATGCAGCGCCGCGCGCAACGGTCCGCTGCGGGCATCCATGCGCCGGATCGTGGTGTCGACGTCGGTGTTGAAGTTCCGCTCGACCCAGTAATCCACATCCAGCATGTGATCGCCATGCACCGCGCGGCCGCGATCGGCCTTGAGGATGAAGCTTTCCATCGATCCCAGCGCATAGTGGTTCAACTGCGCCAGCCCATAGTTCGGCCGGCCATAGCTGTTGAAAACCCGCGTCACCTTGAACTGGTCGTCCAGCTTGCGGCCCTCGCCATCATACCATTGCGCCGCGTCCAGCCGCGCCTTGTCGGGGCTGCGCGGGCGGTGCACGCCAAGTTTCCTGTAGATGCCGTCGTTGCGATAGAGCGTCTTGAACATCGACGCCCGCCATGGCCAGTACATCACCGCCGGGGCACAGCGGGTGAAGCTTTCGGTCACTGGCCGGTCGCGGAACCGCACGATGTCGGCATTGCCGAACAGCCGCCAGGTCAGGGTGATCGCGCTGGCCTCCGGCAGCGCCTGCAAAAGCGCCGGCAGGGAATTGTCGCCGACATGGATATTGACGAACTCGTCGATATCCAGCGCCAGGATCCAGTCGGCCTGTTTCACCAGATCGTGCTTGTCGGCCTGCTTCAGCCCGGTGAACTGGATCCCGCCCTTGCCATAGGGGCCGTCATTGCGCAGGTGCACCAGCCAGCCCATTTGCTGCAGCCGGTCCAGCATGCTGTCGGTGCCGTCCTGGCAATCGTTCGACAGCACCAGGAAATCGGTGAAGCCCACGGCGCGGTGATGGGCCAGCCATTCCAGCAGGAAGGCCCCCTCGTTGCGCACGGTCAGAACCGCCAGGAACCGCCGGGCGCCCATCGCTCAGCTCTCCAGGTCGAGCGCCAGCGCATAGGCCGCCCGCTCGGTCCCGGTCAGGCGGATGTCCAGGGCCTGGCTGTACAGATCCTGGAACTCGGGCATCGCGTGCAACTCGGCCGCCTTGGCATGGTGCCAGGCCAGCCCCTTTTCGTGCAGGCCGCGCAACCGGTCATCCGCCATCAGCGCGTCATACTCGGCCCGCAGCCGCGGCAGGTTGCGCTGGATCGTCACGTCGCGCGCGTCGTCCCAGTCCATCCGGATCCAGTAATTCAACCCGATCGAGCGGTCCACATGCAGCGCGCGCCCCCGCTGCCGTTTGATCAGGAAACTGTCGGCCGACCGCAGCGCATAATGGTTCAGCTGCAGCAGGTCGTATCCCACCGAGCGTTTCGAACTGCGCCAGCCGTTTTCCAGCGTTTCCTTGGTGATGTCCTGCCCCGACCCGTTGACCCAAAGCACCTGGTCGCGCTTTTCCGCCACCAGCTTGTTGGGACGATGACAGCTCATCTTCTGATAGGCGCCGATGTTGCGGAACATGGTCTTGAATCCCCAGACCGTGTGCGGCTTGGGGCAGTATTTCGGCGCGCAGCGGTCGAATTGCTCGATCACGAAGCGGTCCTCGACCTGCCGCACGCCGCTGTGCCCGAACAGCCGCCAGGTCATCGCCACATTGGTGGCCTCCGGCACCGCGTCGAAGAAATCCTGCAACGTGCCATTGCCGCAGCGCACGTTGACGAATTCGTCCACGTCGATATGCAGCAGCCAGTCGGCATTCAGAACCACCGGCTCCTTCAGTGACAGGTTCAGCGCGTGCTGCTGCGGCGACTTGCCCCGCCACTCGTCGTTGTTGCGATGCTCGACCACGCCCATCTGTTGAAGCCGATCCAGGATCTCGTCGGTGCCGTCGGTGCAATCGTTGGTGTAGATCAGGAAATTGTCGATGCCGATGGCGCGGTGATAGGCGACCCATTCGACGATATAGGGCGCCTCGTTCTTCATGCAGCCAACGATCACATTGCCGGTCGACCCCTCGGCCAGGCTGCGCGGCGCGGCGGGCGTGAACGGGTCGGCCAGCTCTTCCTCGTTCACCGCGCCCAGCCGGTTGTGCGGCGCATAGGGCGAGGTTTTCAGATGTTCGAACTTTTCCACCGCCAGCGGCGGCATCACCCGGCGCGCGGCCGCGCTTAGCCCGCCGGGATTGCCTGCCGGTTCGGTCCCGTCCACCTGCGCCAGGTCGGCCTGTTTCTGGTCGCGCTCGGCCTTCGAGGCCTTGTCGATGCGGTCCATGAAACTCAGCAGGTATTGCGAGGCGCGATAGCCGCGCTCCGGGTCGGCCTCTTGCCAGTCCGGCTGCGGCGCATCGGGGCGCAGGCTGTCGCCGCTCAGCGCCGGATGCGCGGCGGTCAGGGCGGCGATGTCGGCGGCGAACCGGGCCGACACCGGCGCCAGCGCGCCGGGCACCAGCGGCGGGCCGTCGATTGCGACCTCGTCCAGGAAGCTGCGCCACAGCGGACGCGGCAGGATCCGCTTGCGGTGCTCCAGCACCCTGACCAGCAGTTCGTTGAGCTGCCGGGCCCGCGCCAGCGACGCCGCCGAGGGGGCGGGCGGGGCAGGGGCGGGGTCGGCCCGGTCGAGGGCGGCGCCGATGCCGAAGGCTGCGCGCAGCTCGTCACGCGCTTCGTCGCCGTAAAACCGCGCCGGATCATAGGCACGTAAGGTAACCGACCCTTCCCCGAACACGCTGTCCCAGAACCGCACCAGCGCGGCGTAGTCCAGCCAGAAGGGCGGCGCCTGGGTTTCCAGGAATTGCCCGCCGGCCGGGTCGGACGCGGGCGCGGCGGCCAGGCTCTCGGTCCACCAGTCGCGCCCCGCGCGGGCCAGCTCCAGCTCCCGGCTCAGCGGCGCGGCGCGTCCCTCCATCACCTGCCCGGCATAGATCCGGGCCAGCGCGCGGGCGGGGTCGTCCACATGGGCAATGATGCGGATATCCTCGGACAGCGGCGCCAGCAGCGCGCGGAGCCGCTCCAACTCGGAGCGCCGGTGCAGCGAACTGCCCAGTTGCTCGGCCGCCAGGATCAGCGTGCCGGGCCTGTCCTTCTCGACATCCTGCGCCAGGGTCCGGCCCAGCATGTCATAGAGGGCGTCCTGCTTGTGCGGGGCGATAAAACCGCGGTTGAACCGCAGCGGGTCGATATGGTCGGGGTCGCTCACCGCCATGTACAGCCGGGTGTGGTTCTTGGAGCCGGGCGACCGCGGATAGAGGATGCCCTTGTCCTTCAGCTGCGCGCGCTGGGCGTCCAGCACCTGATGCAGCCGGCTGGCCCCCATGAATTGCGGACCGATATGAAGATAGATCCGCATCAGTTCAGCCCCAGTTTCGCCAGCATCGCCTCTTCCTGCGGCGGCAGGGTCGGGGCGGCGCGCAGCTGCGCCTGCATCTGGCGATAGGCGGGTTGCGCCAGCAGGGCGTCGCGCTTGGCGCGGTGCAGGCGCACCGCCGCGTCATGCAGGGCGCCGATCTCGGGGTCGGATTTCAGCTCGGCCAGCGCCGCCCGCAGCGCGGGCAGATACCGCTGGATGCTGCTGTCCTGCCAGGCCGGGTCGTTGCGTTCACGCCAATAGGTGTCGTCAAAGGCCCGGTGTTCGCGGTTCACGTCACCGCGGTCGTTCTTGACCAGATAGCTGTCGAGCGAGCGCAGCGCATAGTGGTTCAGCGTGGCGAAATCGCGGGCGCCCTTGGCCGGAAACTTGCGGATGCGGTTGGGGGTGGCGGCGACCAGGAACCTGTAGGGCACCGGGCGGCCCGATCCGTCGCGCCAGCGCGGGCGCCTGTCCTTTGCCAGACCGCGTTTGAAAAACGGCCGGTGCGCGCCATAGTACTGCAGCGGAAAATCGTGCCGCACCAGAGACTTGACCTCAATCGCGGTGTCGCCGCACCAGATGTCCGGGTTGTGGCTGCGGGTGAACTGCGCGATCACCGGTTCATCCTCGAATGCGTCGATGCCGTCATTGGCGAAGAACTGAAAACAGACCGAGATTGCCTGGGGGGTGCCGCAGGCCGCGATCAGCGCCGGGATGGTATGGTCGCCCACATGGATGTTCAAAAACTCGTCCACATCGGCGATCCAGACCCAGTCGGCCTGTTTGACGACCTCCTGGTGGGCGGCGTGTTTCAACGCCTCCATCTGGTAATTGCGCCCCTGCGCCGGGTTCGGCAGATGCCGCACGATCCCGCGCGCGGCCAGCGCATCCAGCAGCCGGTCGGTGCCGTCGTCGCAATCGTTGGAATAGAACAGGTGATCGGTGACCCCGATCAGCCGGTTGAAGGCGATCCATTCCAGCAGGAAGGGCCCTTCGTTCTTCACGCAGGTCACCGCGGTGATCCGCATGTCGCCTCCTCCGCCCCGCTGCGGGTGCTCGTGCCGCCCATGGTTCTGCCTGCCCCGATGGGCGCTTGCCGCGCCCGGTTTTCTTTGCCGCGAATCATGGCAGCTTGCACCCCACCCGTCAACATGGCCGGGCGCGGTTGACCGGGTTGACGCCCGCGCCATCTCGTGACCTGTTTGGCGCAGGGAGAGGACATATGCAGACACCGCAATCCATCGACGAGGTGCAGAGCCTGCTGGCCGGACAGGACTATGTCTGCGGCCGCGCGCTGGGCACCGTGGCCTTTCTGGCGCTGAAACTGGGCCGGCCCTTGTTTCTCGAGGGCGAGGCCGGCACCGGCAAGACCGAGATCGCCAAGGCGCTGGCCGCCGGGCTGGGCCGCCGGCTGATCCGGCTGCAATGCTACGAGGGGCTGGACGCCGCCAGCGCCGTTTACGAATGGAACTTCCCGGCGCAGATGATCGCCATCCGCACCGCCGAGGCCGAGGGCAACGCCGACCGCGACCTGCTGCAACAGGAGTTGTTCGGCGCCGATTACCTGATCGAACGGCCGTTGTTGCAGGCGATGCGCCCTGACGAGAACGGCGCGCCGGTGCTGCTGATCGACGAGTTGGACCGCACCGACGAACCCTTCGAGGCCTTCCTCTTGGAGGCGCTCTCGGATTTCCAGGTGACGATCCCCGAACTTGGCACCATCACCGCGCCCGAACCGCCGATCGTCATCCTCACCTCCAACCGCACCCGCGAGGTGCACGACGCGCTCAAGCGCCGCTGTCTCTACCACTGGGTGGATTACCCCGATTTCGAGCGCGAGATCGAGATCTTGCACGCCCGCGCGCCCGAGGCCGCCGAAAGCCTCAGCCGCGAGGTGGTGGCCTTCGTGCAGAAACTCCGCACCGAGGACCTGTTCAAGAAACCGGGCGTGGCGGAAACCATCGACTGGGCCAAATGCCTGCTCGCGCTCGACGTGATTTCGCTCAGCCCGCAGGTGATCGCCGACACGCTGGGCGCGATCCTGAAGTACCAGGACGACATCCAGCGCATCCAGGGCTCCGAGGCCAAGCGCATCCTCGACGAGGTCCGCGCGGAACTGGCGCCGGCGTGATGCGCGCCGGCCCGGTGGGTCATCTGGTTGGCCCGGGGTTCACCCCGGGCCGCGCGCGCCCCTCCGCCCTTGGGATCGGAGCGGCCCATGCCTGAATATCCAACCCTCGACATCCCCGAGAACCCAAAGCTCACCCATAATATCACCTGGTTCGCCCGCGCCCTGCGCAAGGCCGGGCTGCCGATCGGCACGGGCCGCGTGATCGACGCCATCCGCGCGGTCGAGGCCGCAGGCTTCACCTCGAAAACCGATTTCTTCTATACGCTGCGCGCCTGCTTCGTGTCCCGCCCCGAACACAACCAGGTCTTCGCTCAGGTGTTCCGCCTCTACTGGCGCGACCCGCGCTACATGGAACATATGATGTCCATGCTGCTGCCCGCCGTGCGCGGCGTGCAGGAGGAGCGCGCCGCCCAGGCCGCCGAGAAGCGCGCCGCCGAGGCGCTGCTCGACGGGGCGCAGGGCGATCTGCCCGAGATCGAGAGCCCCGAGCGCGACGACGAGGTCCAGATCGAGATCGACGCCTCCCGCACCATGTCGGGCGAGGAGCGGCTCCGCACCCTCGATTTCGAACAGATGAGCACCGAGGAGATTGCCCGCGCCAAGCGCATGCTCGCCCGCCTCACCCTGCCGGTGAGGCCGATCGCCTCGCGCCGCGCACAGGCCAGCCACAGCGGCCACCGCTACGACTTGCGCCGCTCTTTGCGCGACGCGATGCGGCGCGGCGGTGAAATGCATCGGCTGCACCGGGTCGTGCCGCGGCCGCGCTGGCCCAACCTGGTGGTGCTCTGCGACATCTCCGGCTCGATGAGCCAGTACAGCCGCATGGTGCTGCATTTCCTGCACGCGGTCTCCAACGCCAAGGGGCAGGGCTGGGCCAGGGTCCACGCCTTCACCTTCGGCACGCGGCTGACCAACATCACCCGCCACCTGCGCCAACGCGACGTCGACGCCGCACTGGCCGCCGCCGGGGCCGAGGCGCAGGATTGGGAGGGCGGCACGCGCATCGGCGCCTGCCTGCACGACTTCAACCGCGACTGGTCGCGCCGGGTGATGGGGCAGGGCGCGGTGGTGCTCTTGATCACCGACGGGCTCGACCGCGACGACCCCGAGCAGCTGGGGCGCGAGATGGAGCGGCTGCAGCTCTCCTCCCGCCAGCTGATCTGGCTCAACCCGCTGCTGCGCTGGGAAGGGTTCGCGCCCAAGGCCCGCGGCATCGCCGCCATGCTGCCCCATGTGGACAGCTTCCGCGCCGGTCACAACATCGCCGCGCTGGAGGATCTGGCCGAGGCGCTGTCGCGCCGCGACGATCCCGGCGACAAGGCGCGGCTGACGGCGATGCTCTAGCCGGAACTCCGCGCCCGCTTTGCCTTCCCCGCGGGGCGGCTCGATGCGGCGCCCGCTCTTTTTCTGGCCGAAAATATCCCGGGGAGTCGTCTGGCACGGGCGACGGGGCAGCGCCCCGAATGAAAAATCCGCCCGGACACCGCATTTGATCTGAATCATTCTGAAAATGGAATATGACGTCTATCCTGACGCCAGAGTGCTCACGTGCGAAAGGAATGAACATGACGCTGAACTGGAAAATCGGCGGCTTGTTGCTGGGCCTGGTGTTCTTCGCCGCGGTCCTGCTGGTCAAGCCGATCGGTGTCTCGACACAGTTCGTCATCCTCGACGGGATCGTCGCCGACATGGTAAACCCCGACCTGGTGACGCAAACCGACGAGGGCTACACCTCGACCAACGCCTATCTGGCGAAATCCAAAGGGAAATACGCCAAGGCGGTCTCCAACCCCCTGAACTACAGCTTCGTCTTCGTGATCGCGATGGTCCTCGGCGGCTACCTGTCGGTGCGGATGCGCGGCGGGCTCGACAAGGCCGAAAAGACCATGCCGGCGCTGTGGCGCGCGAATTTCGGTGACAGTGTGGCCAAGCGCAATATCGCCGCCCTGATCGGCGGCTTCATCGTGCTCTACGGCGCGCGTCTGGCCGGCGGCTGCACTTCGGGGCACATGATGTCGGGGATGATGCAGACCGCGCTGTCGGGCTACATCTTTGCGCTGGGCGCCTTCGCGGCGGCGGTGCCGGTGGCCATGATGCTCTACAAGAAGGAGGCCTGATCCATGACTTCGATCATTCTCGCAATCGGTCTGGGCGTCGCCTTCGGCTTCGTGCTGGACCGGATCGGCGCCACCAATCCGACGATCATCGGGCGGATGCTGAACCTGACCAACCTGGGCCTGGCCAAGGCCATCCTGCTGGCCATCGGCACGGGGTCCGTGCTGATGTTCGGCGGCCAGATGCTGGGTCTTGTCGATGTCGGCCACATGTCGGTCAAGGCGGCCTATGTCGGCGTCTTCATCGGCGGTCTGATGCTGGGCGCCGGCTGGGCGCTGGCGGGGTTCTGCCCGGGCACTGGTGTGGTGGCCCTGGGCGCGGGCCGCAAGGACGCGCTGTTCTTCATCGCCGGCGGCCTGCTGGGGGCGGCGGCCTATATGGTGACCTACCCGTCGTGGAAGGCCTCTGGCCTGCTCGACAGTATTGCCGGCGGTAAGGTGACCCTGGGCGCCGTGCCCGGATCGAAGTTCGATGGTCTCACCGCCCTGCCGGGCGATGTGGTGGGTATCGTGCTGGGTCTGGGCTTCATCCTGCTGGCCTTCGCCTTGCCGGACCGCCTGGCCGGTCAGCCCGGCGGCGCGGCACAGCAGCCCGCCGAGTAACTCCAGAATTCCGGGACCTGCGTGGGCCCCGGACCCGTGGCCGGTTCCCCCCGGCCACGCGCAAGCGGCCCGGTTCCCGTGTTCCTGCCGGGCCGCTTTTGCCCCTCGGCCGAGGCGGCTTCCCTCGCGTCCCCCTTCCGAACGTCCCATCGATCCACCCGGCTTCGGCCCCCATGCGGGGCGCGACATCCCCCTGCTTCTTCTCGGTCCCGAATACGCCCGCCGGAGGAACGCCCGGCAGGGGCGTTTCGACCGGCGCGCGCCGATGTCCGTTGCGGTGCCAGCCCCGGTCCAGCGCCGGCTCGGCGCGTTCTATCCGCAGGAAACGGGTCGCCCGCCACGCCCCGCGCGTCCTACCTCCTCTGCAATCGCATATCGCAAAGGAGACAGGCGCGATGGACCTTCACTATCACCCCTATGACAGCGGCTTCGTCGCCACGGTGCGCGCCGGCGGCCCCGATGCCTATGGCAACACCGCCGAACACGCGGTCTCGGACGGCGGCGCCAACCCCTGCCGCCATTGCCTGCGGCACATCCCCAAGGGCGCGCCGATGCTGATCCTCGCCGCGCGCCCCTTTCCCAAGCCGCAGCCCTATGCCGAGACCGGGCCGATCTTTCTCTGTGCCGATCATTGCGCCCCCTGGAGCGGCGCCGGCGTGCCGGAGATCCTGACCACCGCGCCTGATTATCTGCTCAAGGGCTACGATGCCGAGAACCGCATCGTTTACGGCAGCGGCAGGGTGGTCCCCGCCGAGCTGCTGCCAAGCTACGCCGAAACCTTGCTGGAGGACCCGCGCATCGCCTATGTTGACGTGCGCTCCGCGCGCAACAATTGTTTCCAGGTCCGCATCACGGAGCGATCATGACCGAAGCCTTCGACACAATTCCCGAAACCGCCCTGGCCTGGCACCGCGCCGGGCGCGGTGCGGCGCTGGCCACCGTGGTGGAAACCTGGGGCAGCGCGCCCCGCCGGGTGGGGGCGCAGCTGGCGATTTCCGGCGACGGGGAAATCGCCGGATCGGTCTCGGGCGGCTGTGTCGAAGGGGCGGTGATCGTCGAGGCGCAGGAGGCGCTGGAGGCGGGCGAACACCGGCTGCTGGAGTTCGGGGTCAGCGACGGCGATGCCTTTGCCGTGGGGCTGGCCTGCGGCGGCACCATCCGGGTGCTGGTGGAGCCGGTGGGCTCNNTCCGCCATCCCCGAAGACCTGCTGGAGGAGCTGGTGGCGGCGCGCGCCGCGCGGCAGGCGGTGGCCTATGAGGTGAACCTCGACAGCGGCGTGCGCCGGTTGCTGCACGAGGCCTATCCCGAGCGCATGCGCATGGACCGCTCGGGCTTTGAGGAAGACGGGCAAACCTTTGTTTGCATTCACAATCCTCCGCTGCGGCTGATCGTGGTTGGGGCCGTGCATATCGCCCAGGCGCTGGTGCCGATGGCGCGCGTCGCGGGCTATGACGCCACCGTGATCGACCCGCGCGAGACCTTCGCCTCGCCGGCGCGGTTTCCCGATGTGACCCTGATGCACGACTGGCCCGACGAGGCGGTGGCGCATCTGGGGCTGGACGCGCGCACCGCGCTGGTACTGCTGACCCATGACCCCAAGCTGGACGATCCGGCGCTGGAATCGGGGCTGCGAGCGGCGTGCTTCTACATCGGCGCCCTGGGGTCGTCCCGGACCCATGCGAGCCGCGTGGCGCGGATGAAGGAGCAGGGGTTCACCGAGGACGAGATCGCGCGGATCCATGGGCCCATCGGCCTGGATATCGGGGCCGCGGGCCCGGCCGAGATCGCCGTTTCGATCCTGGCGGAGATGACGGCGGTGCTGCGCGGGAAGGCGGAATGAAGTTTGGCCCGGTTCCGCTCTCCGAGGCTGAAGGCGCCCTTTTGGCGCATTCGATAAAGGCTGGAAAATTAAAATTAAAGAAAGGGTTGTCGCTTGAAGCTCATCATCTCGATCAGCTTCGCGCGGCCGGGATCGAGGAGGTTATCGCGGCCCGGCTCGACCCCGGCGACCTGCATGAGAACGAGGCCGCCCGGCGGCTCGCCGCCGCGCTGGTACCCGAGCCGGAGGCGGTCGGGCTGCGGCTGAGCGCGGCGTTTACCGGGCGGGTCAACGTTCTGGCGGATGGGGCGGGGGTGGCGTGCCTGGATGTGGCGGCGCTGGAGGCGGTGAACCGGGTCGATCCGATGATCACCGTGGCGACGGTGCCGGAGTGGCAGCAGATGGCGCCCGGCGGCATGGTGGCGACCATCAAGGTAATCTCATTTGGTGTTTCAGAACAACAAGTTGCGCGTGCTTGTGAAGGTGCAAGCCGCGCCTTGCGGTTGGCGCGGCCGGTGTATCGGACGGCCACGCTGATCATCACCGAGGTGCCCGGGGGCCCGGGTGAGGAAAAGGCGCGCAAGGTCATCGGGGATCGCCTGAAAGCGCTTGAAATTCAAATGGTTGACTGTGTGAGCGTGGCGCATCGCGGGGCCGATCTGGTGGCGGCGCTGCGGGCGGCGAAGGGGCAGATGGTGCTGGTGCTGACCGGCTCGGCCACCATGGATATCGACGATGTGGCGCCGCTGGCGCTGCGTCAGGCGGGCGGACGGGTCGAGCGGTTCGGGATACCGGTCGACCCAGGTAACCTGTTGTTTCTTGGGGGTTTATCCGGGCGTCCGGTGATCGGCCTGCCGGGCTGCGCGCGCTCGCCCGCGCTGAACGGGGCGGATTGGGTGCTGTCCCGCGTGGCCTGCGGATTGCAGGTAACGGGCGACGATATCGCGGCGATGGGGGTCGGCGGGCTGTTGAAGGAGATCCCGACGCGGCCCCAGCCGCGCGCCGGGCGGACCGCCAAAACGTAGAGTTTCGGGGCGGTTTTGTACGGTTTGTGCCCCTGTGTCCGCACTGGATTGGTGAGGTTTGGGGAGTTTTCGGGGCGGTTTGTACAGTTTCGGATTTGGGGGCGCGCGCGGTCTTCAGGCCGTCTGAAGCGACCAGCCTTCGACGTGTCCTTTCTGTCCCTCACAGCACGGAACAAGCTGCGCAAGCGCCGGACCGTGGGCTGGCGCCGCGCCCTGTGATCGGCGCACTTTATCCCTGCCAAGTTCGGAGGACTTCTGATCGGCGCGCTCACGCCGACAGAGCGCCAGACCGCAGGGACGGTCCGGCGCTTGCGCGGCGGCGCTTTGCGCCTTGATTCCGCGCATGGTGAATGAAACGACGGGCGCTTTTGCCTGCGGCAAAGATTTTCGAAGCGTCGCCACAAGTTGGGGCTTTGCATCACTGATGCATTGCCGCCTGCTCGCCCAGGTTGTGCCGCGCTTTGGCTTGCGTCCCTTGCCTTTGTCCCGGCGCGGGCCATCCTTTGCCGGAGGGCGGGCGGCGGCATCGGGAAATTTACCGGGGGAAATTCTTCACAAGTTTTCTGTTCTCAATGCGCGATCCTCATGCTTAACTCGCCCTCAATAGACCATCAGATCAATCGGGAGGAACTCATGACACAGGTCTCAATGACCGTGAACGGCAAGCCCGCCAGCGGCGATGTGGAGGGGCGCACCCTGCTGTCGTCCTTCCTGCGTGAGCAGCTGGGGCTGACCGGCACCCATGTGGGCTGCGACACCAGCCAGTGCGGCGCCTGCGTGGTGCATGTCAACGGCGCGGCGGTGAAGAGCTGCACCATGCTGGCGCTGGAGGCCGACGGGGCCGAGGTCGCCACCATCGAGGGGCAGGCGGCGCCCGACGGCACGCTGAATGCGATCCAGCAGGC
>NPIG01000555.1_pt2 | contig 23223 bp, 17 predicted proteins | sample 8637441 | NCBI WGS metagenome assembly NPIG01 (sample SAMN07420675, study PRJNA396082) | bioreactor metagenome | isolation source: sample BR6 brine-fed electro-methanogenic bioreactor BR | place: Japan: Kochi | collected 2016-06-14 | reverse complement strand
CACCGACCCCGTCCACGACCCCATCAATCTCGGCAACCCCTACACCTACGCCGGGAACAATCCCGCGGCCTACGTGGACCCGTATGGGCTGCAGGCGGACCTCATGGAACTGCAACTGCTGACAGATATGCAGTCCAATTTCGTGGGGGATTCGCCGGGCGAGATCGCCGTGCGCAAGGCGTTTTGGCAGGGTTTCTCTGCGTTCACCAGCGAAGACTACGGCAATATGGAGCAAGTCGCTTCTTACCTTCCCGTATTGGGCTGGGTTTTCGACATCGACCTGATCCGCCGCGATTGGACTGAGGGCCATTATTTCATGGCCGCGGTCGGCATTATCGGCGTGGTGCCGGTCGGTGGAGACGCCTTCGCAGGTGTGATGCGCGCTGCGGACACGGGCGCAGGAGGATTCGGTAGCGCTTTCAAGGGAAGTGAGGCGGTCGCCGGCGGCGTGCGGGCTGCGCAAAGGACCAAAGGCACAACCAAGGCGGTTCGTGCGCTTGATGCCTCTCGTCAGGCGATGCGTGCCAATCCTGGTTTGGCGCGTGAACTGAGTTCGTTTGAATACGCCGCCGATTTCGGTATCATGCCCGTCAACCGGTTGCGTGAGGCGAAACGCGCCCTCGGCATGGGCAGGGACCTGCAAGCCCATCACCTCATTGAGGGCCGCTTCTCCAAAGTACTGGGCGTCAAGAGGAGCGAGATGCCCGGGATCGCGTTGCGGCCCGAGGAACATGGGGTCTTCACGGCGAAATGGAAAAAGGCCATTCCGTATCGTAAGGGTGCCGACTATGGTGACCTTTCCCCAGAATATATCTTTTGCAAAGCAAGGTGGGTCTATGAAGACTATCCGGAGATCCTGAATGCACTGGGGTTGTGACAATGTGGGCTGAGTATCGACTTGCCGCAGGCAGGAGGTGTCAAGCCTTTCAGCAACTCAAAGAACGCGGTATTCCTGTGGATGAAGACCCGTGTGGCATCAGCGTTGTTGAGTTACGGGAAGATTATCCAGACGCCAGTACATTACTTCAGATCGCCGAAGAGGCCGGGGAGATGCTCCAAAAGAGCATCCATTTCGAGGAAGAGGACTTCGCGAAGACATCGCATGTGAATATGTTCTGTGATTGGCCGCATTTGTACCCGGAGCCCTCGGACGATTTCGGTTATGTGAAACAGGTCTATGACGCACGTTCGTACTGCCTGCGCTGCGATACAGGCCGCCGGCAGATAGCGCCATTTCGGGTACGCAGGGAGCCGAGTTGGGGGCGTCGGAAAGCAATGCGGTTGAACTGGGTTCGGAGTGAGATATTCGTGCGCCCGGAACTCTATGAGAAGGTTTTCGCCCCACGTGGGGTCGGCTACTGGCCGGTACTGAAACGCGGTGGCAAAGAACTGGAATCTGTGGTCCAACTACGTGTTGACACGATCGCGGAGAAAGAGGCAGAGCCGATGGACGGGTTCAACGCCGTCTATTGTACGGTGTGCGGAAGCAAACGTTACCGCGGTACGCTTCTGGATTTTGCGCCAAGACCGACACAGATCCCGGATGCCCCTGTGTTCCGGGTGCGCGAAGAATTCGGCAGCGGGGGAGAGACCGCGCAGCCGATCATCGTGGCAAAAGAGGTGTATCAGGAACTGACCAGACCGAAAGTGCATGGCCTGGGTTTTCACCCTCTCTTGCCCGAGGGCGAAGACCGGCCACTGCGCGTTGAGGCGAAGTAGGCCACATAGTTCAATGCGCTCGACCTCGGCGCCGGCGACTGGACCACCCTCGACGGCACATGGTCCGTCAACGACAACGGTACGCCCGGTGACGCTTCCGACGACTACTTGGCGGGGGGCATGTGCAGCCAAGATTCGCCGCCCTTCTGCAAATAGCTACCATTAGCACGGAGGGGTGGCGGCACTTGCCATAAAAGATATTTGGGTGTACTATAGTTACACTTGTTGTTGACGGGCATTAAGCCTAGTGGAGGTGCGCAATGAACGCAGCCAAGATTTCAGAACGCAGTTCCACGCTTCTATGGGCCTTTCTTCTGTATTTAGTCCTCTTCAGCAGTCCCTCATCCGCTGATGCGGCGCGTATCAGCCGGGTAGGGGCCATGAATTCGTGGCTGTCCCCCCCGAGTGTGTCGGAACTTGAAGCCCGCGCTTCCGGTAACGCAGCAGGCATGCCGGACCCGATGCCTGCCGGGCAACCGGACGCGCGGCACCGCATCGGGCAGGCCGGTTTGGACGGCGCCGGGGTGTCGCAAGTGGGCCTCATCGACACGCGTGGCCCCGAGTTTCTGTCGGTCGAGGTGGACCGCCCGGTCGTGGGCGAGGGCGAGACGGTTGTCATCACAGTGACTACGTACGAGCCGCTGCCCAAACCGCCGCGGGTGGCGGTGAACGGCGTCCTCGCGCAACTCGTGGATGAAGACGGCGCCGTCTACACGTATACCTTCACCGCGCTCCCGCCGCTGCCGCCCGGACCGGCGCGCGTGACCGTAGACGGCACGGACGGCGTAGGCAATGGCGGAACCTACGTGTCGACGACAATCCTGGAACTGGACACTCCGCCGCTGCCGTTGCACACCGCGCTGGTCTTCGCCGTATTCGTGCTTGCCGCGTGGTTTGCCTTGCGGCGCGCGGGGCGGCGTGCGGCGCTTCTGCTGCCGCTCGGTCTGCTGGCGTCCCTGGTGGCGCATGCGGCGGACCCGGTGGTCACCAATGTTTCCTTTGCGCAGCAGGCGCGAAGCACGGGCGGTACCGAGGTCATCATCACCTACGACCTGGACACACCCGGCCCAAGCGACATCAAAGTGTGGCTCTCGAAAAGCGCCGGCGCCGATGGCTTTCCCTATCCCGTTACGTCCATCACGGGCGACATTGAGGACGTGACGAGCGGCACGGGGCGGCGCATTGTGTGGAATGTGGCGGCCGACTACCCGGATGCGTACATCCCGCAGGCCCAGCTCAAGGTGACGGCATCGGCCTACGACGCATGGGAACAGTCTTACCAGAAGTACACCTTTGAAAATATGTGTCAGGTTAATTTGGCACGACTTGGCAAAGCCATCCGAGATTTCATGAGAGAACCCGGTCATTTCTATTACCCTCAATTCGCCGCCGAGCCCGGCGTGCTGATGTTCCGCGAGGAAGATATCTTCCCAGCCCATTTGTGTGACCGGAGATTGGTCCGCTGTCCCAACCGTGCGGACTATGAAGACGAGCCGGTCATCGATGACGATCACTACGTCTATCTCGGCTACGGCATTACCTGTGACGAGGACGCAGTCGCGTTCGCGGATGCGTACTGGGCGGAAGTCGCTGCGGGCGGTGATTTCTCCGGCGACCTGCCGGGCGCGACTAGCTATGGCGACACCTTTTACCGTCTGAACACACTTTCCTCCGGCACCTGCTTTTCTCCGGGATACGACATCAATGACCCCAGCCTGTGTATTCCGTCGCGACGCGTCCCGCTCATGCTGGAATGGCCAGACAACCACCAGCCGGGTTGGGGCGGCAACGTGCTCTTTCTTGACGGGCACGTGGAATTCTGCCGGTATCCGGAGGAGTTTCCCATGACGGAGGCCACCATTGGCGCGCTCGCCGGCATCGCAGGATACGAGCCGCCGACCACATGGCGCGAACCCGATTACGATTCCCCCTACGGCCCGACCAACGACCCGCACGGCTTTGTCGCGGACTGCAGGAACCACATGCTCATTATGGGGCTGGTCACGCAAATGTTCGGCGGTGAGAATGACGGCCCCCTGCCCCCGCTGTCGCTGGAATCGGGCCGCCTGATGATGGAACCCGATTCCATCTATCCAGAATACTTGCAAGACCCCGACGTGCTCGTATGTCCGGGCGTCTCACCGGACCTCGAGTCCCCGTATATGAACGACCGCGATTACGTGTATTGGGGGTACCTGCTCCTGGACGACGCCGATGCCGCGGTCTTCGCCGCCGCCTATGCGGACGAGATGGCCGCGGGCGGCGATTTCACCGGTGACCTGCCGGGCCCCACCAGTTACGGCGACACACTCTACCGGTTGCATGAAGACATCGCGATGGTGGTCCAGGAAGTACCCTGTGGCGTCCTGTCGGAAGAGGCCCCCATCATGCTGGAATGGCCCGACAACCATGAGAACCGCTCGGGAGGGCATGTGCTCTACCTGGACGGACACGTCGAATGGCACGATTATCCGGGGGAATTTCCCATGACGGAGACGATGGTCGCCACCCTCGGCGCCATGGCCGGGCGCACACCGAAGACCGCCTGGGCGGAACCCGAACCCGCCTATGAGCCCGAAAACGACCCCCATGGCCTGGTGGCCGAGTGCAGAGACCACTGCAAGGGCTTGGGACTGGCGCTGAAGATGATCAGCAATGAAAGCATGGGCGAGATGTACCCGATGCTGTCGGCCGAGCCGGGGCGCCTGATGTTCACTGAAGAAGACATGTATTCCTACCTGCAGGACCACTTGGAATACCTCATTTGTCCTGGTCCCGAGCCACCCGACCCGGCTCCATTCTTTGATGACCAGAACTACGTCTACCTCGGTTACGTGGTCACGAACGAGTCGGACATGACGGCTTTCGCCGACGCCTACACCGCCGAGATGGCCGGGGCGCGCGATTTCTCCGGCGACCTGCCCGCCACAGTGACGTACGGCGCGGGCGATGCCCTCCTGCGATTGCGGGGGGGCATCCAGTACACCATCGTAAACCTCAGCCCCCCGGGCGCCCCGTTTATCGGTAACCACGAGATTCCCGTGATCGTCGAATGGCCCGACCAGCACGAGGGCTTGTCCGGCGGCCACGTGCTCTATGAAGACGGGCATGTCGAGTGGCACGACTATCCTGGCGAATTCCCTATGTCGGAATCGGCCATTGCCGACCTCGAACGCATCGCCGGGTGGACCCGCACCACCGCATACAACACGCCTGCCTTCAGCCCCAACAACGACCCGCACAAGCAGGCCCTGTGCGCCTTCAGCATGCGGATGCTCGCCCTCTGCCTGCATGTCTTTGGCAACTACCAGCCAGGTAAGTTTTATCCTCCGTTGTCCAGCACACCAGGGACCCTCATGTTCAGTTCCGAGGACATGCTGCCCTACTACCTCGATGAGCCGCGCCGTCTGCACTGTCCCGGTTCCGCCGCCGCATTCGCACCGCTCGCCGTCGACGATCAGAGCTATGCCTATCTCGGCTACGTCGTCACGAACGAGGCCGAACTGCAAGCCTTCGCCGACGCCTACACCGACGAAATGGCCGGGGCGCGCGACTTCTCCGGGGACCTGCCCGGCACGGTGGGCTACGGCGCGGGGGATGCCATCTCCAGGTTGCGTCACCTTGTCGTCCGTGACATCCACGAAGCCAGCCCCCCGGAGGCGGAATTCCTGCACGCGAGCCGGATTCCCGTGCTCATTGAATGGCCCGACAACCACAGCGATTTGCGGGGCGGCAATGTGCTCTATTTCGACCGGCATACCGAGTGGCTCGATTATCCGGGCGAGTTTCCCATGAGCGAGGCCGCGATGGACATCCTTACCGCACTCGCCGGACGCCCGCCCATAGACTGACCGCGCGCCGGCCCGGCACCTTCGCGGGGTGACGGGCGCGGGCTGTATCCCGGCGCCGTATTCCGGTTTCCACGTGGCGGCTATTCCGTCTTGTCCGCCTCTTTCCTGATGGCCTGGATGCGCAGGTCTTTGAATTGCACTTTCATGGGGGGGCCGGGGTGCATCTGCAGGGCGATGACCCCGTCTTTCAGGGCGTATTTGTCCTGGTGGTCTTCGACTTCGCACATGAGTTCGCCGTTGATGCGCAGGCTGATGTGCGGGCCTTCGGCGCGCACCTCGTATTCGTTCCAGTCGTGTTTGCGCACGGTCTTGAGCAGTTCGGCCGGGTCGGCGAACTGTGTTTCCTCGCGGGCGCCGTCCTTGGCGATGGTGGCCTTGAACCCGCGCATGACCACGCCGCCGCGGTCATGCTGAAACAGGCAGCCGGACCACTGATCGCCGTCTTCCATGTCGGCCTGGTAGCCCCACACGTCGTATTCGGGCCGGCGCTCACTGCGGAACTGCACGCCGGAATTGCCGCCGACGAGCTTGTATTTGAAGCGGAGCACGAAGTCGGCCGGTTTGCCGCCCTCCCAGAAGAGGTAGTGGTGTTTCACGCAGGGATTGTCCTCGGTGCTCTGCGAGGTGATGGCGCCGTCCTCGACCCACCAGCCGCCGGGTTTGCCGTCCCAGCCGTCGAGGTCTTTCCCGTTGAACATGGACTCGAAGCCGTCTTCGGCGCCGGCCGCGGCCAGGCAGCACAGCAGCGCGGCGGCGCACAGCATGCGTATCGTCATGAGTTATCCTTCCTGGCGCCTAGGCCGGCAGTTCCCAGCCTTCGCGGCGCGGGCGCGACAGCATGGCGTTTCCTTCGTCGCAGTTCTTGAAGAGTTCCTTTTTCGGGTCCCACTCGAGTGTTTTGCCGACCATGCCGAGGTCGCGCACGATGTTGACGAGGTAGCAGAGCGTCGAACTGCGCTGCCCGTACTCGATGTCGGCGGTGCAGCGTTCGCGGGTCTTGATGCACTCGGCCCAGTTTGCGATGTGCGGCTGTGTCTCGGGCACCTGGAGCGGCTCGGGCCGGTCCGCGGCGTTGAGCAGGTCTTCGGGCGCGCCGGAAATCTGGTCGCGGTTGATCTCGATGTGGCCGTCGTCGCCGTAAAAGATGGCGCCCAGCCCCGGCCCCCAGTCGGCGTCGAGGTGGAGCAGCAGTTCCGTGCCGCCCTTGAATTTCATGCGCACCCGCGCGCGCGGCCCCTCGGCGTTGGCCATGGGGTAGTAGCGGGCGCCGGTTTCGTCCGGGCCGGGCTGGCGCTCGTTGAATACGCCGGTGCGGATGGTGCGCACGGGTTCCTCGAGCATGACCTCGACCGGGCCGGTCTCGTCCGTGCCGAGACCGCGCTGAATCTGGTCGTAGCTGTGGGTGCCCCAGCCGGTGACGCCGAAAGAGCGGCCGCCGCCGTCGTAGGCCCACCAATTCGCCCAGCCACGGTGGATGTTCTGATGATAAGGGCGCATTTCCGCCTGGTTCGTCCAGATGTCCCACCAGCCTTCATTCGAACCCTCGGGGAGGGGCTGTTCTTCTTTCGATTCCCAGTGCCACGGGCCCATGAAGTTCGGCGCCAGCACCACGTTCACCTTGCCGATAGCGCCATTCTTCACCAGGTCGCTCGCCCAGTTGTTGAGCGGCATCGAGCGCTGTTGCGTGCCCACCTGGGTGACGCGCTCGTACTTGCGCGCGATGTTGACCATGTCGCGGCCCTCGGCGATGGTCAGGCACATGGGCTTCTCGATGTACGCGTCCATGCCCATGGCCATGGCATGGCAGGTGATCCAGGCGCGCGCGTGCGTGGTGGTCTCGACCATCACGCCGTCGAGGTTCTCCTTCTCGATCATCTCGCGGAAATCGAGATAGGGCGTCCACTTCTGGCCCTCGGGAATGGCCGACATCCACTGGTCCACGCGCGGCTTGAAACAGTCGCAAACCGCCACCACGCGGACGCCGGGCGTCTGGAAGCAGGTGTTCGCGATCTCATGGCAGCGCCCGCCCAGGCCGATAAGGCCCACATTCACGGTTTCACTCGGCGGCGGGCCTTCCTGGCCCCGGGCACGTGCGGAAAGGATAAGCGGCGCGGCCGCGGCGGTCGTCTTGATGAAATCTCTGCGGTTCATAGTCTCTCTCCTGCTGCTGTCGTGTGCGCCGCCAACGCGGCGTTTCCCACCAGAGTACCACCGGCCTCCACGGGGGCGCAACGCGTGGGTTCCGGCCGCGGCCGGGCCGTTGATTCTCACCCCCGGCGGCAGTATAGTGAACCGGTTTCCAGCGCAATCGTGGGCAAAAGGCGCGCCCCGCGGGCCGGGGCGGCCGTTATGGGAGAGTCGGATTATGGCAGAAGCAACCTCTCGGCGAGATTTTCTGAAGACGGCGTCGTTGGCGGCAGCCGCGGTGTCGATGAATGCGGCGAGCTATGCGAAGGTGAACGGCGCGAACGAGCGGCTTTCGGTGGCGGTGATCGGCTGCGGCCAGCGCGGCGCGCACGCGCACATGCCGGGGCTGCACGCGCATGACAAGGCGTTCAACGCGGAGGTCACGGCGCTGGCGGACCCGTGGCGGCAGAAGCGCGAGGCGGCCGCGGCGCTCGCGAAGGACTGGTACGGCCGTGAGCCGCGCACATTCGTGTCGTACCGCGACGTGCTCGAACTGGACGATATCGACGCGGTGATGATCGCGTCGTGCGACCACCAGCACACGACGCACCTGAAAGCCTTCGCGGAAGCGAAGAAAGACATTTACTGCGAGAAGCCGCTGGGCATGGACCTGGAGAAGCTGAAGGCGGCGTGCGACGCGGTGAAGGCGAACAACGTGGTCTGCCAGATCGGCACGCAGTTGCGCAGCTATCCCAGCTTCACCGGCTGCAAGAAACTGTACGAAACCGGCATTTGCGGCACGGTCGGGCGCATTGAGCAGCGGCGCAACGGTTCACAGCCGTACTGGTATTCGCGGCTGGCCGAGGTGGCGCCCGGCGACGTCGACTGGGGCGAGTTCCTGATGGACGCGCCTGAGCAGCCGTTCCGGGCGGACCGGTATTCGGGCTGGTACGGCTACCGCGACTTCTCCGACGGGCCGGTCCCGGGGCTCGGCAGCCATTTCATCGATTTGGTGCACTACATCACGGGCGCGACGTTCCCCAGAAGCGCGGTGTGCCACGGCGGCATCTACACGTGGAAGGATGAGCATGACTTCACGTGCCCGGACACGGTGCAGGCGGAGTGGGAATATCCCGAGGGCTTCCTGGTATCGTATTCGACCAACTTCGGCAACGGCAGCGGAAACAGCTTCCGCATCTACGGCGACCAGGGCGCCATCGACATGGTGGACTGGAACAACCCCTATTTCACTACGGACGGCACGCGCGACGACAAGGTCGAGAAGAAGGTCGACAAAGAGCCCATTGAGGCGGTCGAGATGCCGGACCACGTGCTCGACTGGCTGCAGTGCATTCGCGACCGGCGCACGCCGAACGCGAGCATCGACGCCGGCTACCAGCACGGCGTGGCGGTGACCATGGCGATGCAGGCCTTCGACACAGGCAAACGGCTGGTCTACGACGCGGAGAAGCGCGAAATTCGCGAAGGCTGAACTCTGAGACATTGCGCGCCGGGGTCCGCAGTGGGCGGGCTTCGGCGCGTCATACTTCCGGGAGGCGAGAGGGCCATGAGACGACGGGCAATGCTACTTGTGGGAGGGGCGATACTGATGGCTGCGGCGCACGCACAACAGCCCTGGCAGCAGGTCGACCTGCGGGAGGTCGAGGTGGGCGGCGAGATTGGCCGCCGCATCGATGTCACCATCGGCAACAACCTGCTGAAGCTTGATCTGGAAAACGATTTCCTCGAACCGTTCCGGCAGCGGAACCAGACCGGCGGCTTTGTGGGCCTGGGCATGCTGCTTGATTCCATGGTGCGCCTGGCGGCCTACAGCGAGTCACCGGAACTCATTGCGCGCAAGGAGCGGGCGGTGGCGGTTATCCTCGACACGCAGGAAGACGACGGCTACATAGGCATCTGCAGGCCCGGGGCGCGGCTGCGCAAGCTGTGGGACATCCACGAGATGGCCTACGTGATCTACGGGCTCACGATGGACCATGCGTTCTTCGGCAACGAGGCGGCGCTGGAGGGCGCGCGCAAGGCGGCGGACTACATCATGACCGGGTGGCACGCGGAGCCGGATATGGTTCCCGGCGGCGGGGAAATCACCACGTACATGGCCGTGACCGGCCTGGAACCCACCCTGATTGCACTGTACCAGGCCACAGGCGAGCGCAAATACCTCGATTTCTGCACCGATTTCCGCGCGTTGCCGGAGTGGGACGGACCGATTGTGCTCGGCCGCTGGGGACAGATTCAGGGGCATGCCTACGCCTACATGGCGAGGTGCCTGGCGCAACTGCGGCTGCACCAGATTCAGCCGGACCCTGCCCTGTTCGCGCTGTCGCACAGCCTCGTCGATTTCCTGTGCAACCGGGGCGGGCTGACCGTGATTGGCGCGTGCGGACAGCACGAGTGCTGGCACGACACGCAGGAGGGCGCGGCGAATCTCGGTGAGACCTGCGCCACGGCGTATATGATTCGCTGGCTCGACGAACTGCTGCGACTCGAAGGCCATCCCCGCTACGGCGACCTCATGGAACGGGCGATACACAACGCGCTGTTCGCGGCGCAATCACCCGATGGCCGCCAAATCCGGTATTACTCGCCTTTCGAGGGGCCGCGGGTGTATTTCGACAAAGACACCTACTGCTGCCCGTGCAACTACCGGCGCATCATCGGCGAGCTGCCGCAACTGCTCTACTACGAGACGGAAGACGGCGCGGCGGTCAACCTCTACGCGCCCTCGGAGGCCAGGCTCAAGGCCGGGGGCGCAGAGCTTACGCTGCGCCAGGAAACGGAGTACCCCGCGGGCGAGGAAGTGACGCTGCATGTCGAGCCGGCTTCCCCCGCGCAATTCACCCTGGCGTTGCGCATCCCCGCATGGTGCGAGGAAGCGTCGGTCGCGGTGAACGGAGAGGCGCAGCCAGACCCGGCGCCGGGCACATTCTGCCGCATCGCGCGCGAGTGGCGTCCGGGCGACACGGTGACAGTGCGTTTCCCCATGGACTTGCGGCTGGTCAAGGGCGTTGCGAACCAGGCGGGGCGCGCAGTGGTGATGCGCGGGCCGAAGGTGTTCTGCCTGAACCCCGAACTGAACGAAGGCGTGGCGCCCGGGGACCTGCGTCTGATCACGCTGAAACCGGACACGCTGAGCGGGCCCGAACCCGACGATACGGTGCATCCCGGCGGCATGCGGTGCAGCGTCAGCGCATGGCGCACGACGGACTGGTATCCCTTCGGCGGCACGCGCTGGGACCTCACGCTGACGGAGTTTCCCGACCCGGGCGGCGAGGCCGCGTACTTCCACATGCCTAATCCGAATGACGAGGCTCTGACCGACGACCCGTTGATGTCCAGGTAGCGTCCAGGTGCGGCGTCCGCTACCGGCTGGCCTGCTCCAGCGCGCGGGCCCGGGCGTAATGCCGCTCCGCCTGCGTGGCGTGGCCCTGCCCGGCGTAGGCATTCCCGAGCAGCCAGTGGAGCGCCGGGACATCGGGGATGTAGCGCAGCGTCCGGGCCAGTTTTTCAACGGCGCGGCCGTAGTCTTCCCACCTGATGAAGGCTTCGGCTTGGGTTTCGATAATCTGCAGCAGGTAGTGGCGCGCGTTCCAGTTGTTGGGGTCGATTTCAAGCGACTTCATGAAACCGTTCGCAGCCTCGTCTCCGATGGAGAGACCGCCGTAGTAATGCTGCAACGCCTCGAAGTCCTGCATGCGCGCCCGATGGCGTAGCGCGAGCGCGTCCAGTTCCGCCGGCGTGGCCGACCCGGCCGCTACGTGTTGCATGGGTGGCGCGGTGTGCGGCTCCAGCAGGGCGAGGGAATCCTGCACAGTGCGCTCATAGACGAGCTTCGGCGCGACGAACTCCGCCCAGGGCCGGTCGTCGGTAATCAGGGCGCCGCCCTGCGCGAAGGCGTCGACGCCCGGCTTGTCGAGCAGAAAGCACGCGGTGAGCGAGGCGGTGTCGTGGAAGCCCACGTCGGATAGGGCCGCGCGCAGGCGCGGGTTGTCGAGGCGTTTGTGCAAGCGGGCGTAGTCGATGAGAAGAGGTCGGTCGGAACCGACGAGGAAGAGGTCCGCGTTGACGAACCAGCAGGTGTACTCGGGAAAGACGCTGGCAAAGGTGTGCACCAGCGCGCGGACGACCTCGGGATTGAGGCTGTGCAGCGGCACCCATTGCGAGACCATGCCGCCGGGCGCCAGACGCGCGCGGCAGAGTTCGTAGTAGTCGCGGGTATAGAACGTTGACACGCCGGCCAGGGCCAGCGGCATCGGCTCGAACGTAATGACATCGTAGCGCCGCTCCGTGGTGAGCAGGTAGTTGCGCCCGTCGTCGATGTGAAAATGCACGGCGGGGTCGTCGAGCACGCCCAGATTGTCGGTCTCGAAGAAGGGCGCGGCCTCCAGCACGTCGGGCGAAATCTCGACGGCGTCAATGCGTTCGAAGTCGGACAGCGCCAGGGTGCTGCACGTGATGCCGGAGCCGAAACACATGAACAGAACCGATTCGGGGTCGCGGTCGAATAGCAGCGGCAGCACGCCCTGCAGCCGGTTCATGCGCACGCCCTTTTCGATGGACGCGGTCGCCTGCACACGGTTGATCCACAGCACGCGGTCGTGTCCGTCATCCTGGCCGCGCGGCTGCGACACGGCGACGGTGCCTTCAACACCCTCCGCGAAGTGGATGAGTTCGTGGTCTTCGGGGAGATAGCCGTTGTTCAGCGCTTCGAGCACGTCCTCTGGCGCGCTCCACCACGCGAACACGAAGAACGCCACGGCCCATGCGCCGGTGAATGCCCTGCCCCGTCTCGACACACCCGGCGCCGCGGCAATGACCAGCATGGCCGCACAGAACAGCAGCAGCGCGAGCGCGAGCACACTGCGCTGTGCGCCCAGCGCCGGCAGCAGCAGGAAACCGCCCGCGACGGCGCCGAACATGCCTCCGAAGGTATTCGCGCTGTAGAGTCTGCCCACGTCGCGGCCGAGCCGGTGCCGCGCGCCGCCCACCACCTTGACTGCCAGCGGAAAGGTCATGCCGAAGCAGAAGGTCGGTACGAGCAGCGCCATAAACGCAAGCACGAACTTGCCGCGCACCAGCGCGGCCCAGTCGGCGCCGGCATCGTGATGCAGTGCCAGCAATTGCCCGGGCATGCCCGCAATCCAGCCCAGCGTCAGCAGGCACGCAATGGCCGTGAGCGCCATGACTCCGCCGAGAAAGAGAACATGCCCGCGCACGCGGTCGGCCAATACCGCGGCCGCGGCGCCGCCCAGCGCGATGCCGCAGAGCAGCGTGGTCAGCATGGCGGTGTAGGCGTAGGTCGTGCCGAGGAAGACCATGACGAGCAGGCGCGTCCACAGCACTTCCAGCGCGAGCGCACAGAATCCAGACACCGCGAATGCGCCGAGCGCGAGCCAGGCCACACCCGCCGGCACCTCGGCCTGTTCAACTGCCGGGGCTTCGGGCGGGGGCGCGGCATGTGCCGGGGCTCCGGCGCGCTCCCAGCGGCACGACATCGCGAGCGCGGCGAAGCCGATGGCGGCGTTGACCGCCGCGCCGAGGAGCGTGGTGCGTGTGTAGCCCAGCGCCGCGAGCAGGAAGAAGCCGGTGGTGAAGCAGCCGGCCACGGCGCCGAAGGTATTCATAGCGTAGAGCGCGCCGATGCGCTGGCCGCGCACACGCGCCTCCACGTTGACGAACCGGGCGAGCAGCGGCAAGGTCGCGCCCATGAGCAGGACCGGCGGGAAGAGCAGTACGAGCGCCATCAGCCCGCGCAGGGCGATGCCCGCGCCGCGCGAGAAATCGAAGGCGCGCAGAAGCGCGACGACCGCGTCTTCCCCGTAGGCCACCAGCAGGATGAAGAGCACCGCCCACACACCCACAATCAATTCGAAGACAGCGTAGAGGCGCAGGGGCCTGGGGTGCCGGTCGGCGAGGCGGCCGCCCCACAGGCTGCCCAGACCGAGACCGAGAAAGAAGATGCTGAGCACGGTGCTGACGGCGTGGGACGTGGTGCCGAAGAGCAGCACCAGCTTGCGCGTCCACACCACCTGGTAGAGCAGCCCGCACGCGCCCGACACGAAAAACAGCGCCAGCACCGAAAGCACCAGCACCTGGAACCGCCAGCCCGCGCCCGCCGGGGCCTGGGGTTGCTTCGCGGCGTCATCCCGAAACATTAGAACCATTTCCCGTGCGGTTCGGCGGGCACATAGGCGTGGAGATAGTCGAAGACCGCCTCGGGGGTATCGGCCACGCCGTAGAGTTCGCGGTGCTCGGCTTTGATGAACCGCTGTGCGATGAGGTCATCGAAGAGCCCGAGCAATCCGTCGTAGATGCCGTTGACATTGAGAAACACGACCGGCTTGTCGTGGTACCAGAGTTGCTTGAGCACCAGCACCTCGAGGATTTCCTCGAGCGTGCCGAATCCGCCGGGGAGCGCCACAAAGGCGTCGCCGCGCGCCTCCATGGCGGCCTTGCGCTCGCGCATGTCCTCGGTCACGATGAGTTCGTCCGACTGCTCGTAGGCGAGTTTGAAGTCATTGAGCTTGCGCGGGATGACGCCGACCACGCGCCCGCCGCCCTCGTGCACCGCCTCGGCCATGATGCCCATGAGCCCGAGGTTGCCCGCGCCGTAGACCAGCGTGAGGCCGCGCTGCCCGATAAGCAGTCCGAGCGTGCGCGCGGCGTCCTTGTAGACGCGCGGCACGGCGTCGCTCGAGGCGGCGTACACGCAGATGTGTTGCATGGTCAGGCGCTTCCTTCCCCGCGTTCGAGCCGCACCGCCGTCTCGATGTGCGGCGTGTGCGGAAACATGTCGATGACCGCGCCGCGGTCGAATCGCCAGCCGCTTTCGGCGAGCATGCCGAGGTCGCGCGCGAGCGTGGCCGGGTCGCACGACACATAGACGATGGCGCGGGCGGAGCTGTTTGCGAGCGCCGTCATGACGGCTTTCGCCCCCGTGCGCGGCGGGTCGAGCACAATGGTGTCCCAATCCCCCTGCTCGAGCAACTGGCGCATGAGCGCCTCGTCGCCGGCGCGATAGTTGGCGTCGCCTCGCCTCGCGGCGTGCTGGGCCGATTTCACGGCCACCTTGTTCTGGTCCACGCCGGTCACCGGCACGCGGCCCACGTAGCCGAGCGACAGGTTGCCGCTGCCGCAATAGAGGTCGAGCAGCGACGACGGCGAGCCCGCTAGTTGCCGCACCTCATCGACCAGTAGCCGGTTGAGCAACAGGCTCGACTGCGAAAAAGTGCCGTTCACAATGGGCACGTCGTCAAAATAGAAGAACGCGCGCTTGCCCTCGTCCTTGGGCGTGTTGGCCAGGGGAAAGCGGTCTTTCAGGCGGCGTTGTGTGAACTTCGTCCACACCAGCACTTCATCGCTTTCCGGATTCACCGTCACGGTGACCGTGCCCTTGAGTTGCAACTGGCGCAACTGGCGCAACGCCGTGTTGAGCTTCGGGTGGCACAGCGCGCTGGATTCGATGTCGACGATCTTGTGCGTGCCCTGCGCGAAGAAGCCGAAGCGCGCGCCGTCGCCGTGAAACACCGCGCGCGTACGGTAGCCGGTGCGCAACTCCGGGTTCTCGCGCCAGCCGAGTTCGGCCCGCACGCCGCCGATGCGCGCCAGCGTCTCCTGCACGATTCGCCGCTTCCATGCCGCCTGCGCCGGGTAGGCGAAGTGCGCCCAGGACGCCTCGCCCGAGACGGCGAAGTTGGGGCATACCGGCGCGATCCGGTCTGGCGATGGGGTCAGCACCGCTTCGATTTCCGCCCACAGCGCCTGGGACGTGGTGCGCGTCACGCGCACACTGAGCACGTCGCCCGGCAGGCCGTGGCGCACGAAGCACACCTGGCCGTTTATGCGGCCGATGCCGTCGCCACCGTGAGCGAGGGCGGTTATCTCAATTGTTTGTTCCTTCATGATCCTGTCCGGCAATGTCTTTCAGACTGTCTTGCGCCGCCTTCACCTCCGCCTCCCACTTTTTCATTTTGCGCACTTGCAGCAACATCGCCGCGAGCGCGCCGCTCCGCACCGTGTCCAGGTCCTCTCCGCTGAACGGCAGCATATAGGTTTCCGGAAGATGCATCGTCTCTCCCGGCGCCAGTGCATAGGTCTCCGGCGTTACGAGCGCGCATTGGCGGGGGTCCGGCGCGAACAACTCAAAAACGCCGCCGCCGACCATTCCGACGACAAGACCGTGCCCTTGGCGCAGCAATGCCGCATGGGACTCGTCCGTGCGCCAATGCTCCGCGTCACTGCGCCGCGTGAAATCCCGGGTGACCACGGACACGCCCTCGCGTTCGACCGCGAGTCGCTCTATGGCCACCCGTGTGCAGCGTATTGGCGCGGCGCCGCGGTTGAACAGAAAGGCCGAGTGCAGCATGCCCGGAGTCTCGTGAAACGCGAAAAAACCGCTCGCGAGCAGTAGTTCCGGGCCGCTCTGGCGCGTCACAAGTCCCGCGCCAAATTGGGTATAGACCTCGCTCCACTCAATTTCGCCGAGGTCCATCACGCCGAAGCTGCGTTCTTCCGTGACCACCTCGAATTCGGGATTGGCGTGGGACACCCATTCGCCGCCCGGCTTCTGTTCGAGGCTGATGGTGCGCCCGAGAAAGGCCGACCAGCGCCGCTCGAGCCAGCGGTTGCCGAGCACGGCCGTGCCCGCGTCCACGTGGGTATATGCTTTCGATTGCGTCATCAGGGAGTATTCCGGCGCGTTGTGGCCCTGCATTGTACTGCACGGGACCGCCCCCCGCACAATCCGCGGTGTGAACGGCGCATTGGGGCCCGCGCTACGCCGCCGGGTAGCCCCCTTCTTCTTTCCACACGCGCCACATCAGTTCGTAGCGTTCGAGGGGCATGCCGGTGAACACGCAGTTGCTCGTCGAGAAGACGTAACCGCCGCCGGGCATGCCGTGGCGCAACGCATACCGCGCGTTTTCGACCACCTCTTCGTCGGTGCCGGTGGTGAGCAAGCCGCAGTTGACGTTACCGATGAGACAGACCCGGTCCCCGTAGTCGCGTTTGACCGCGGCGATGTCGATGCCCGCCTGGGGGTCGAGCGAGTGCAGCGCGTGGGGGTTGCAGTCCACGATCTGGTCGATTATGGGCATCACGTTGCCGTCCGTGTGCTTGATGACGTAGAAGCCCAGGTCGCGCTCACCCGCGACCAGCCGTTGCAGATAGGGCGTGACGAATTCCGCGAACATGGGCGGCGGCAGGAACGGGTTGGTGTTGAAGCAATAGTCCGAGCACAGGGCGAAACCGTCGAGCCCGCCGTGCTTCGCCAGGCGCTCGGCGCTGTCGAGCATGCTGTTGACGCGCCGGTCCGCCTCGGCCTTCGCCTTCTCCGGCGCCTCGCAGACCCATGAAGTGAACTGCATCATGTCGTCGCCGGTCGGGACCTCGTAGGTGGCGTCGCCGTGCAGCATAAGGAAAAACTCGTCCCCGCTGTGGTCGCGCACGGCGTCGATGAGCCGCAGCACTTCTTCCTCCGGTGCGCCGGGAAAGGGGTGCAGAAAGATGGCGCTGTGCTCGTAACGCCGCGCCGTCTCGATGAAGATGTCCGCCATGTCCGCGCGGTGCAGCTGCCGTTCCGTTTCCGTCATCTGGTCCCACTGCACATACTGGCGGTGCGAGGGGTGCACCTTGCCGAAGGCCTCCATGGTGAGAAAGAAGACCAGCTCGAAGTGGGGCACATGGCCCGCTGGCGGGCGGCGCTCGAGCGTGCTGATGAATAGTTCACGCGGCGTCATACCGGTTCCTTCTCCGGGTTCGGGCTGAATACGGGCGCGCCAGGGTTGGCGCTGTCTGGTTTCGGGCCGGTATTATCCATTCTGCGGCAGAGCGATACAAAAAACTGCCGGAAGGTGCGCGTGAAGGCTTTCAGTCTGCGTGACGAATGAAAGGGATGCATGATGCGTTTTCTCCTTGTTTCCGCCTTGCTCGCGGCCTTCACACCCGCGTGGGCTGAGGACGGCCCGCCGGTAGAAGCCAGCAAGGAAACCTATGTGCATGCGGTGACGCGCGGTGCGGGCTTCCTGCCCTGGCAACAGCGCGGCGTGTCTGAGGCGGAGCGCGCGTTCCGCGCGGAAATCGAGGCGCGCAAGGACCGGCTGCTCGCGCACAGCCCCGCCGTGGCTCACCCGGTGCTTTACACCGAGGCGGACCTCGAACGCGCCCGCGAGAACGCCGTCGAAGACGGCTGGGCGAAGCAGTGGGCCGCATCGCACATCGGGCACGGCGACTACGTGCTGGCCCAGCGCGAGGGCTGGGTTGAGCGCATGCTCCCCGAACTCACGCCCACGCACGGCTACGGCTTCACCTGTCCGAACTGTGTGGGCGGGAAAAGCCAGGAGGCGGTCGGCCATTCGCTCGCGGGCTGGTCGCACGAGAACCCGGACCAGCTCACGTGCCGCGCGTGCGGGCAGACCTTCCCCGACGAGAAATATCCGGAAACCGCCACGCTGATGCTGCCGCGCAGCGGACAGGAACTCAGCTACTACCTCAACGACGCCGAGCGTGCCAACCCGGCCGACCGCAGCGGGAAGCTGGCCTGGCACTGGGTCGGCCATCCGATTCACGTGAGTTTTACCGGGATCATCCGCGAGAGCAAGATCGGTTTCATGCGTTCGACCGCGCGCTCGCTGGGCTTTGCGTACGCGTTCACGGGCGACGCGCGCTACGCCGCCGCCGCGCGGGATATCCTGGTGCGTTTCGCGCGCTGCTACCGCAACTGGTGCTACCACGACTACTGGGACGGCTTCGCCGACTGCGACCCCATGTATGCGGCGTGGCACGACACCTCGCTCCCGCTCGATTGGAAGCGGCACCTGTGCGAATCGGCTTTCGCCAAAGACACCCTGGAGAAGGCCGGTATGATGCAGACCTACTGGGGCGCGGGCCGCGTGCACCCGAGCACCGACGGTATCAGCGGCCTTGCCATGCTGGCCATGGCCTACGACCTCACCTGCACCGCCGCCACGCCGGACGGCGTGCCCGTGTGGAGCGCCGATGACCGGCGGCTGGTCGAGCGCGACCTGCTGCTCGAATACATCATGGGCGCCGAACCCTATATCGGCGGCGCGAACAGTGCGGACTGCGCGAACAACAAGGCGCCGCGCATTTACAGCGCCATGGCCTCGGTGGCGAAGTGCCTGGGCATCGCGCAGATGGCCGACACGGCGCTGCGCGGCTTCGAGGTGGTGCGGGACCAGTCGTTCCGCCACGACGGCTTCAGCAAGGAAAGCCCCTCGTACAACAACATGTATCTCTCCCAGTTGCTGGTCATCCCCGAGACGCTGCACGGTTTCACGTGGCCCGCGGAATTCGAAGCGCGGACCGGCCGCGTCGACTGCTACACGGACGACCCGAAACTCGAACTCATGTATCGCGCCGTGCCGTGGACGCTGCTGCCCTCGGGCCACTACCTGCCGCTCAGCGACACGCATGTGCACTCGCGGCCGTCCGACCACATCGCGCACATGGGCCTGTGCCGGTTCCCACAGTATTTCGGGGGCGCCATGCCGAAGCTGGGGGCCTCCAGGCTCGACGAGTATGCGCTCTTCCACCTCACCGAAGACGCGCTGAGTGAAGACACCGGTCTCACACCGCCGGAAACCTGTTTCCCAGCGTGGCGCACCGCCATCCTGCGGCATGGAAAAGCGACGGTGGCCCTGCCCTTCAATCGCGTGGGCGGGCACCGGCACCGCGACAACCTGGCGCTTTTCTACGATGTGGACGGGCATTCCCTGCTCGGCGACCAGGGCTATGTAGGCGACATGCCACAGAATGACTGGATTCGCAGCACGCGCAGCCACAACCTCGTGGTTGTGGACGGCGCCGAGCAGGAGTTCCAGCGCAGGCAACCCGAATTCGAGTTGATGGCGGTGACCCCGCTCGCGTCTGTTGTCGAAGCAAGCTCCAGGGCCTATGAACAATGCACGGAATACCGGCGGCGCATCGTGCTGGTAAAGGGGCCGGACGGGCAGAGCTTCGTGCTCGACCTGTTCCGCGTCTCCGGTGGCGAACACCACGCCTTCCGGGTCTACAGCGAGATGGCCGCCAGCGACACCCAGGAACACAGCCTCGCCTTCGAGGGCATCGACATGCCCGGGGAGGCGCTGCTGCCCGAGGTCGGCGCAAGCCTGGCGCGCGCGGACATCTTCGGTCTGCGCGACGTGCGCGAAGCGACGCCCGGCGGCGGCGTATGGCGCGCGGTCTGGCGCGACGCGTGCGGCGCGTACCGCCTGTGGATGCTCAGCCCGTGCGAGCGGGTCGAGGCTTCGAACGGGCCCGGCCAGCGCAGCCGCGCGGATGCGGGCCGCCGTGTGCGGTACGTTGACGCCATACGGACAGGCGACGCCCTGACGAGCGACTTCGTCGCCGTGCATGAACCCATCGGCCCCGGCGGCCCGGTTGTGCTCGACGCCCAGCGGCTGCCGGTCAAGGCCGGGGGCGAACGCGCCGTGGCCGTGCGCGTCAACACCACGTGGGGCGACTACGTGTTCCTGCACGACTTCGCGCGGCCCCCGGGTTTCGCCGACATCGATTTTGTCGGAGACTTCGCCGCGCTGCGTCTCGACGGGCATTCGCTTGCGGCCTATATGGCGGTTGGCGCCACCCATCTGCGCTATGGGGAAGAGGGTTTCAAGGACGGCGTGCCGCGTGCCCGGAGCGCGGTGGCCGCCTGCGCGGCAGACACACTTACGGCGGCCGCGGCGCCGGAGGGGGGCTGGCCTGTCATCGATGAGAATGCGCAGGCCTATGTGCGCGTGCAGACCGGCGAAGGCAACGTCGGGTATCCAGTGGCCGAACTGGCCGGGGACACCTTGCGCGTCGCGGACTATCCCGTGACAGACGCCACCGCCTTCGAGGTGCCTTCCGTGCGTTACTTCCAGCGATGAGACGGCGGGCAGGCCTCAGATTTGCTGCAGCACAGAAACCTGCTTGAGCCCTTGCGGACTGCGCAGGCGGTGATGTCCAAGAAAATGCCATGTCGGGAGGTCGGGTGTTCCCTTCAGGAGAACAACCGTGACCAGCGCCGCGGTAATTGGGATAACCAACAGCACCGGAACGCCGACCCAGGCAAGGGTCAATGCCAGTCCGCCCACAATGACCGCGGCCAACGGGGCTACGAAAACCACGTCATGCCTCGGGATTATGATTTGGCCCGTGGCGAAACGCCCGGCCAGTGACAGCGGTGATACGTAAGACAGCTTGTACAAGAACAGACGGACGCCGGCGCCCACGACCGCGAAGAGGGTGACGGGGACGGCGAAGTCGATACCGTCGAATTCGGGGCTCTTGCGCATGGCCGCATACGACACAAGAGATATGAGCGCTGCCAGGCCGGCCGCGGCAAAGGCATCCTTCCACTCGATGCGGATGAGCTTGAGGTCTGGTCTGAGCGCCATGAGCGGAAAACCCGGTAACGTGACCGGCACGTCAAGAAAAATGTTGCTGCGCGCCTCGTTGCGAAGCAGGCGGAACTGTTCAAGAGCCGTGATGGCGGTACCGCCGCTCAACGAGGTTGCCTGACGCATATTCTTCACCACAATGACTTGGCGGCCCGACGCGTTTTCCCATGGGAAACGCTTGAGAATCCTGCCCGCGCATACCTCATCCACAGCGATAAGAACGAGAGCAGCCAGCGTGGGGAAGAAACCGCAAAGAGACGCGCAGAGAACGAGCGCCAGCCCATACAAGAAGAGGTAGCCTGATACCCGGTCTTTGAGCAGCGAACCGGCGTAAGCGTGTGTAGCGCCATGCCCAACGGCAAAAAAGAGGATGATGGTGAAGGCATAGTCTGGACTGTGCCAAAGCGCAAGGAGGTACAAGGCCAGAGGAACCGGGACATCATATATGTCCAGGTGGAACGGCCCCTTTGGCAGCCTCTTCTGAGCGTTCCAGGGAGTTCGCCGCAGCCACTCGGAATAATCCGGGTCATAGAAGGGATGGAAACGACCTGCGCGTATGACAGCATAGCCGGAAACCAGAAAGCAGCCGGGCGCCAAGAAGAAGTGCCGAATCTCCTGCCATGCAGCCTCTCCGTATGCCACGAAGCTCCCAAACAGCATCAGGTAAGCCATGACAACCACGACCCACACCCATGACGGCAACACCTGGAGTAACCGCCGGATCATTTCTGCTCTCCTTCGAGGTATTGCGACACCTCGTCTGCGATGTCTTCTTCCATCAGCGCTTCGACCACGTCCACCAGCGGGCCGTCGACGCCGGTTTGCCGCCGGAGTTCGTCAGGCGTGGCGTAGTTTTCGAGCACACCCTTGCGCAGGATGCCCAGGCGGTTCACCAACCCGTCGAGCAGTTCGGGCACGGGCGCGGCCATCAACACCGTGCGGTCGCTCCGGTCCGCGAGATGCTTGAGCACCTTGCGCATGGCCAGCAGACCGGCGGGGTCAAGGCCGCCGCTGAACGGCTCGTCGAGTATGAGCACGGGCGCGTCGCTGACCAGCGCACCGGCCAGAGCGATCTTCTTGCGCTGGCCCGCGGAATAGGAGGTGATGGGCGCGTCGAGGTGCTGCTTCAGGTGGAACAGTTCACCGAGGCGCTCGATGTGCCCGAAGAGCCGGTCGTCGGGAACGCCGTAGATATTGCCGACCGCCAGGAGGTAGTGGCGTCCCGGCTGGGTCATGGGCAGCCAGGGGCTGTCCGGCAGGTAATAGACCAGGCCGCGAATGGCCTGCTCGGCCTCCACGGTTGTCCGGCGGCGCAGCCCGCGAATCTCGATATGGCCGCGCTGCGGCGTCAAGGCGCCCGCGATGGCCGCCAGCAAGGTGCTCTTGCCCATCCCGTTCGGGCCCATGATGGCCACAAGTTCGCCTTCCGCCACTTCCATGTTCACACCGGTCAGCACCGGCACGACGCCATAGTGCTGCACGAGGTCGACGACTTTGATCACGGTCTTTTCCCTCCCTGCCGCGTTGTCTGTCGAATAATACCAGCGAAGGAGGAAAAAATTCGCAATGTCACGCCCCGAAATTGGTGACGAGCGCTTCGGCGACCTTGCCGCGGCCGCCGGCCTTCGAGTTGACGGAGCGCTTGGCCTGCACCTCGGCGCACGGGAAGCTCCCGTAAAGTTCGCGCACCAGGGGCGTCATTGAGTTCGACAGCATGACGAAGACGCCGCGCGTGTCGAGTTCGCGAAAGACCTTCGCGAGCCTGCGCTGCTCGTCCTCGCCGAATCCGTCTTTGTCGTAGGAGGTGAACGAAGAGGTCTTCGAGAGCGGGTGATAGGGCGGGTCGAAATAGACGAAGTCGCCTGGTTCGGCGTGTTCGAGCACGGTCTCGAAAGGGCGCTGCTCCACCCTGACTTTCGCAAGCGCCTCCGCCACGGCGCGCAGATTCTCCGCGTCGCAAATCAGCGGGTCCTTATACTTGCCCATGGGCACATTGAACCCGCCCTTGCTGTTTTCGCGGTAGAGCCCGTTGAAGCAGGTGCGGTTGAGGTAGATGATGCGCGCGGCCGCGGCGTTCGGGTCGGCGGGCACCTCCGCGCGCACCG
>NPIG01000669.1_pt1 | contig 23327 bp, 23 predicted proteins | sample 8637441 | NCBI WGS metagenome assembly NPIG01 (sample SAMN07420675, study PRJNA396082) | bioreactor metagenome | isolation source: sample BR6 brine-fed electro-methanogenic bioreactor BR | place: Japan: Kochi | collected 2016-06-14 | reverse complement strand
CCGAACCAGGAACCATCCTCCTCCTGCTCGCGCTTCAGGTAGTCGATAGCCTTCTTAACGACCGGATGGTCGATCTTGTAGCCGAGCTGCGCCAGCATGCTGAGGCAGCGGGCGCTGACATCGGCCGACGGCGGATCGAGAAGCGCGCCGTGATCTGCGAACGGAATATGTTGAAGGATGTAGTGGGTGTTGTCGGCGTTGAAGGCGCCCCAGCCGCCGTTGCGGCTCTGCATTCCCAGAATCCACTCCTCGCCCCGCTCGATCGCTTCTCGGTATCTCTCGGGATCGGCGCGGTGCAACGCTAGGACCACGACGGCAGTATCATCGACATCCGGATAGTAGTCGTTGCGGTACTGGAAGGCCCATCCGCCGGGACGAAGGTTGGGTCGGTCGGAAATCCAGTCGCCCTCGACGTCGAGAATCTGACGATCGACGAGCCACTTCGCGGCGCGATGCAGCCGCTTGTCTTCCAGCCTCAAGCCTGCTTCCAACAGCGCGTGCGTGGCCAGGCCGGTATCCCAGACCGGCGACAGGCAGGGCTGGCAATAGGCGGTGCCGTCTTCGTGTTCGATGACCAGACCGTCCATGGCCTTGCGGGCAATGACGTAGTCGGGATGGTCCCTGGGGTACCCGAGCGCATCGAATGCCATCAGGGTGTTGGCGATGGCCGGGAAGATGCCGCCGAGGCCGTCCTCGCCGTTCAAGCGCTCGGTGACGAACTTCATCGCGCGCTTGATTGCTGCCCGCTTCAGAAAACCGGGGCTAAGGGGCTGGACGATCCGGCCGATGCGGTCGAAAAACAGCATCAGCTCGCCCACCCAATGGCCGGTGGGATTGACCAGGTACTCCGACTCTTTGTCCGCCGGCCTGATAAACAGTTCGGGAACACCGATACCGCGTGGATTTCTGGCCTTCGGCTTCAACGTCTCCAGCACCATCAGCGGAACCATCGTCGTCCGCGACCAGTAGGAAACCTTGTCGATGTGGAACAGGAACCAGTGCGGCAACAGCAGCAACTCCAGCCACATCACGGGCGTAGCCCGCCAGGGAACCTGCCCGAACAGGGCCAGAGTGAAACGCGTCAGGACATTCGACTTGGTGGCGCCGCCATGGGCGAGGATCGCTTCGCGGGCCCGCTTCATGTGCGGAGCATCGGGATCGTCGCCGCAGATCTTGAGCGCGTAGTAGGCCTTGACCGAGGCGCTCATATTGAAGTCGCCATCGTAGTAGAGGGGCCAGCCGCCGTGATCCTCCTGGATCGAACGCAAATAAGCGGCCAGTTTCTGCTCAAGCGGATCGTTAATCTCTCCCAGGAAATGGTTGAGAAGAACGTACTCTGCCGGAATGGTGGCGTCGGCTTCCAGTTCGAAGGCCCAGTGCCCATCCTTCGCCTGAAAGGCGAGGAGAGCCTGTGCCATCTCGTCAGTCAAGCTCTCGACGCGGGCTAGCAGGCCCCCCCGACCAGTATCTTCCGTCATGTCCCTCGTTTCAGACTCCGAGTCGCCGTCTGTGCCAATCCCCGCGACGGCATCGGCCCGCTTCAAATTCGTATCATTTCCCGACCGCACGTTACACCGATGGACTTTCTGCAAAATTAATCCGACAGGTTCAAGCGCATACTGACGAACCGGTAATCGTTTCCGCCGCGGCCCTGCCCGAACGGACCGCTCCTTCGATGGTGGCGGGGATCCCGGTATCGGTCCAATCCCCGGCCAGGACCACCTGGGAAAAGTGCGTACGCGTCGCCGGGCGCAAACGGACTTGAGAGGGCGTTTGCGCGATCGTCGCCCGTTTCTCCCGGACCAGACGCCAGGGTGGCAAACCGGAAGCGGAAATCCGCAGGGCCTTTGACACCTCTCCCCAAACCTTCTGTGCAAGTTCCGCCGGATCACTTTCTAGCAAGGGGTCGGCCGCACTCACTGTGACCGAGATCACCTTCTGCCGATGGAAAATCCATTGCGAGATTCCCCCCAGGAGGCCAATGAATTCGGGTTCGAACGGGCCGCCATCGAAGGCAAAATGTGCATTCAATATGGTCCGAAATTCGTCCGGAACAACGATCCCGGGCAACAACTTGCGACAATTTGCCGGCGGCACCGCCAGAACGATGCGGTCGTCGGCCGTGATCGCCAACCGCTCGCCTCCAAGGTCGAGTTCGCGAACCTCCTCGCCGTCGAAGACGATATCGCGGACCCGCCGGCCGAACTCGACCGAAACGTCTTTCCGCCGCAGGTAGGCCAGCGCAGGTTCGACGAAACTGTCACTGAGGCCGCCGCGCGAGATCCGCGGCCGGAAGGCCTGTTCGCCGCGGCCGAACGTCTCGCGGAGCACCGGCCACAGCAAAGCGGCCGAGGCCTCCTCCGGTGCCGTGTTCATGACGGCGAGGGCGAAAGGCTCCCAGAAGGCCTCGTAAAGCGCCCCGGTTCCCCGCAGAGCCTGGGCGACGGTCCGCTCCGGCCCGGCGAAGGCCAGCCGGATTCCCTTCAGGTAGTCGCTCGGCCGGGTGCCGGGCACGCGCCGCGACGGCGAGAAAATCCACCAGGGGATCTGCCCTCTGTTGGGGCGGACCGTCCAGTTCCGGCCGGAACGGAGGTCAAAAAACGGGAAAGCGGCAAAGTCCGGGCCGGACATCGTCTTTTCGGCCCCGATCCTCCGAAGGTAATCGAAGGCGGCCGAATTGCCGCTGAGCAGAATGTGATTGCCGTTGTCGATGCAGGTTCCGAGGTGCTCGTCGTCATAGGACCGGCAGCGCCCGCCCGCATGGTTGGCGGCTTCGAGAACGCGGACCTTCCTTCCCTTCCCGGCCAGATGGACGGCGCAGGACAGCCCGGCAAGTCCGGCACCGACGATCATCACATTGCCGGCCATTTCAGAAGACCCCATGCCGGCAGGCGATCCAGAGTTTCTCGATCTTGGAGACCCGCACCGGCCGGCTCAAGACCGGTTGCTCCCATCCCCGCACGACGAGGCGATCGAGGATCCGGCGATAGACTTCCATCATGATCCTTGCCGGACGCGCGGCCTTTCGGTCGCAACCGGCAAGAAGCTCCCGCGCCTTCGCGTAATATCCGAAATTCCTTTCGGCCAGTTCCCGGCATACACCGGAAAAGTCGGGCTGCCCAAGGATGGTGAAGGCATCGCCGTCTGCCGAAAGGCCGTACCGCACAATCATTTCCACGGGGATGTAAAGCCGGTCGCGCTCGGCATCCTCGTTGAGATCGCGAAGGATGTTCGTCACCTGCAGAGCCCGCCCCAAGGCGTCGGCCAAGGGATCGCCCTGTTCGGGATTCAGGCCGAATATGGGATTGGAAAGGCGGCCGACCGCGCAGGCCACCCGCTCGCAATACAGGTCCAGGGCGGCATCGTCGGCAATCCTCACCGAGGGAGTGGAGTCGAACTCCATGCCGTCGATCACCGCCACGAAATCGTCCTGCCGCAACCCGTACCCGCCGATCAGGGGAGCCAGGGCCATTCCGACTGGCGTCGTCGGCCGGCCGGCAAATACGTTCGCGATTTCCTCGCGCCAGATCGCCAGCTGCCGGCGCTTGTGTTCCGGCTCATCGTCGCCGTCGGCGACGTCATCGACGGCACGGCAGAAGGAATAGACGGCATACATGCCGCGCCGCTTTTCCGCCGGCAGAAACCACATGGCCGCGAGGAAGGAACTGCCCGAATTGTTGACCAGGGCCTCGACTTCCGCGGTTGGGTTCTGCGCATCCGAAACGGGATGTGGTTCGTCCATGCCCCCTGGATAGCATTGCCTGCCGTCGGACGTCATCCGTTTCTCGCCCTCTCAACCGGCATGGACCCGCCCCTTCCAGTATCCGCCCCGCCCCAGCCAATGCCGGCGGGCGGAATCGAAGGTGAAAACCGTGTACAGCACCCCGGCGACAGGCAGAGACAAGGCCCAGACCGCCGGCAGGCCATAGAGCTTCAGGGTCGGCACGTAGCAAAACGCCAGCAGGAGCCAGGCAACGGCTCCGAGGACGCCGGCTACCGTGTCTCCGGCAATCGTCCCCCACAAACAGGCAACGACCGGCACGCCGTAGAGCAGGATCATCGCCACCCCCGTTCCGGCCAGCAGAAGAGCCGAAAACCGGAGCTGCACGAAGGCCGTCCGCGCCACCATGTGCCAGATCTCTCCAAGGCGGTCATAGGCGCGCAGGCTGGCCGATTCGGTCGCCAGTCCCAGCCAGATAGGCCCCACCTTCTTCATTTGCCTGGCGAGGGCGCAGTCGTCGATCAGTTCGTGGCGGATACCCTCGATGCCACCGCTTTCCCGCAGTGCGTCCCTGCGGACGAGCATGCAACCGCCTGCCGCTGCCGCCAGGTCGTGGCCGGGATCGTTGACCTGGGGAAAGGGATAGAGCTTCTGGAAGAAGAACACGAAGGCCGGAATGAGCAGACGCTCCCAGAACGAACGGCAGCGCAGTTTGACCATCAGGGATGTCAGGACCAGCCTGCCGGCTTCCGCCTTCACCACCAGACGCGTCAGATTCGACGGCTCATGATGGATGTCGGCGTCGGTGAGCAGCAGATAGCGGGCCTCCGCGAAGGCCGCCTCGGCTCTCTCGATTCCCTGCGCCTGCGCCCAGACCTTGCCGGTCCAGCCTTGCGGCAGCGGCTTTCCTTCGACCAGCATGAAGTCCCGGCGGCCATCCGCTGCCGCCGCCGCGATCTCGCCGGTTCCGTCATCGCTGTCGTCGTCGACGACGATCACCGCCAGGCGGCCCGGATAGTCCTGCGCAAACAGGGATTTCACCATGGCAGCGATGCTGACGGCCTCGTTGCGGGCCGGAATCACGGCGACGACCCCGGGCCACTCGGAACGGGCCTCGACATCACCGCCTAGGCGTTCCGCGGCCCGCCAGAAGCCGCCGCGAAAGAACAGCAGCCCGATCCATATGGCGAGGGNNAGGGAAAGGGCTGCGAGACCGCCGAGGACCGTCATAATCATCTCAGAACAAGGCTGAAAGGGCGCCACGCCCACAATACCAGAGGAATTCCGGTTTGCTGAGTTCAACCCGCGGACCCAGCGGGTCGCGTCGGCGCAACAGGCGGGTGAGGCGATCGGCAATGGCAATAATGGCACCGGACTCCATCGCCAGACGCCGCGAAATCAGGCCTTGCGGCAGGGCTTTGGCGGTTTCAAGCAAGGTTTCCGTATGATCGAGAACGCGGTCCAAGACCGCGCGCATGGCGGGGCTCGCCGCCGGACTATCGAGTTCCTCGACGCCGGTGCCGGTCTCGGCCATCCAGGTTTCGGGAATGTAGACGCGATTCAGGCTGAGAAAATCGTCCTTGCAGTCCTGGACATGATTGATGACCTGCAACGCCATGCACAATGCGTCGGACGCCGCATAGCCCTCCTTGCTGCCGCCGTGAAGATCGAGCAGGTAGCGGCCGACCGGTGCCGCCGAAAGGATGCAGTATCCCATCAGATCGTCCCAGTCCCGGTAGCGCAGCTTGACCGCGTCCATCTTGAAGGCGGCGAGAAGGTCCAGGCAGTGCCGGGGCTCGACACCCGTTGCCGCCAGGCTATCGCGCATACGGATGGCCTTGACGGGGAAATCCGGGTTCGCGGCTTCGCCGAGCAGAGCCTGCTCGAACCTGTCGAGGCGGGCGATCTTCTCTTCGGCCGGAAGCTCGGGATTGTCCGCGATGTCGTCGGCGGCTCTGGCGAACGCGTAGAATACGGCAATGTGCGGCCGCAACTCGGCCGGCAGAAGCCACGAGCCTACCGGAAAATTCTCGTAGGCGACGTCTTTTCCCGAGGGCGTTTCCAGCGGTTCGTCGGAAGCGGTTGTCATCGCAGGAACCGCAAGGGGGCCGCTAGGCCCCCTTCTTCAGGTCTTCTCTGAGTTTCGACAGCAATCCCTCGACGGTCCCGCCGTTGCGGCGGATGACGGATGCGAATTCCGAGCGTTGCGTCTGGCCCATGCTGACACCGGCAACGATCACGTCGACGATCTTGAAGCTGTCCTTGTATTCACGGACACGCCAGCTGACCTCGACCTTTTCCGTCGAGTTGGGCTGAGTGATGACGGTTGTCACGAGCAGGTCTTCCCCGTTGGCCGGGACCGACTTGGTGACGCTGAGTTTTTCGCCGGAATAGGCGGTGAACCGATCGACATAGGTGATGACGATCAGGTCCTCGAACAGGGAGAGGTATTCCTCCTTCTCCTTGTCGGTGGCCCGGTTCCAGTAACGGCCAAGAACCCACTGGCCAATCGTTTGGACCGCAAAATGCTCGTTGAGCAGTTTACGGAAACGCGTGATCCGCTCGTCACGCGATACCGACTCTTCGGTCAAGGCCGCGATCGCCTTGTCGGCCAAGCCTTCGATGAATTGCGAAGCGCGGTTGCTCAAATCGTCGGCATGTGCCGGTGAAAAGGCCACCACGCTCAGCGCAAGCCCCATCACGAAAACGGCCAAACAAAAGCTTTTTCGTCCCAACATACTGATTCCTGCCGAGTACCTTCTTATTTCACCCGCAGCCACGTGTTCGCGGCTGCCCCCGTGTCACGCGAAGAGCAAAGAATGACACCCAACGGCCCTCCGGATCAAGTTCCGTTCGTCGAGGTGCCTGTAACCCTCGCCGCCGGCGCGAGCCGACAGCCCCAGACAAAGCAAGTTACGTGCCACCGTTTTTTTCAGAACAGACCTTCGATCTGTGCCGCCTCGTCGAGGAACATGTGATTGGCTGCCGGAACCCTGGGAAGACCGGGCATGGTCATGATCTCGCCGCATAACACGACCAGGAATTCGGCCCCGCCGGCCAAGCGGATCTCGCGGATCGGCACGACGTGGTTGCTCGGAGCGCCATGCAAATTGGGATCGGTCGAGAAGCTGTACTGCGTTTTGGCAATGCAGACAGGGAACCCGCCAAAGCCCGCGCTCTCGAATTCCTTGAACTGATCGCGGACCTTCTTGTCGGCAATGATTCCGCGGGCACCGTAGACCATCTGCGCAACGGTACGGACCTTGTCCCACAAGGGCATGTTGTCGGGATAGATGGGCCGGAAATGGCTCGGCCGGGTCTCGATGAGGGTAACCACCTCGCGGGCCAGATCCTCGGCCCCTGCCCCGCCGTCCGACCAGTGCGACGCGATGGCGACCGCGACGTCCAACTCGGCGCAATGCTGGCGGACGATATCGATCTCCTCGTCGGTATCCGAGGTGAACCGGTTGACCGCAACCATTTGCGGAACCCCGAAGTTCCTCAGGTTCTCGACATGCCGCGAAAGGTTCTCCAACCCCTTGGCCAAGGCGTCGGGATTCGGTTTCCCGAGATCCTCCTTGGCGACGCCGCCGTGCATCTTCAGGGCACGGATGGTGGCGACGACGACCGTCGCGTCGGGTTTGAGACCGGCCTTGCGGCACTTGATGTCAAAGAACTTCTCGGCACCGAGATCGGCACCGAAACCGGCTTCGGTGACGACGAAATCGGCCAGCCGCAGCGCGGTCTTGGTCGCGACGACGGAATTGCAGCCATGGGCGATGTTGGCGAAGGGGCCGCCGTGAATGATGGCGGGATTGCCTTCCAACGTCTGCACCAAGTTGGGCATGAAGGCATCGCGCAGCAGTACGGCCATCGGGCCGTCCGCCTTGAGTTCCGACGCCCGCACCGGCCGGCGGTCGCGGGTATGGCCGACGATGATGTTGCCAAGCCTGCGGTGAAGGTCGGCGATATCCTCGGACAGGCAGAGGATGGCCATGACCTCGGAGGCCGGGGTGATGTCGAAACCGTCCTCGCGGGGGAAACCGTTGGGCACGCCGCCGAGCGAACAGACGATCGAGCGCAGGGCACGATCGTTCATGTCCATGACCCGGCGCCACGAGATCCGCCGCGGATCGAGGTTCAGGCCATTGCTCCAATAGACATGGTTGTCAATCAGCGCCGCCAGCAGATTGTTGGCCGAACTGATGGCATGGAAGTCGCCGGTGAAATGGAGGTTGATGTCCTCCATCGGCACGACCTGGGCGCGGCCGCCGCCAGCGGCACCGCCCTTGACGCCGAAACATGGCCCGAGGCTGGGTTCGCGCAGACAGACGGCGGTTTTCTTGCCGATCCGGTTCAAGGCATCGGCCAAGCCCACCGAGGTGGTGGTCTTGCCCTCGCCGGCCGGCGTCGGGGTCATGGCTGTCACGAGGATGAGCTTGCCCTCGGGACGGCCGGCCAGTCCCTCGACGAAACTGTTGGCGATTTTGGCCTTGTGAGCGCCGTAGCGGTACAGGGCGTCACCTGGAATACCCAGTTTTTCGCCGATTTCGTCGATGGGAGCGAGTTCGGCTGTGCGTGCGATCTCGATATCGCTGAGCGCCTCGCCAGACTTCTTCACCGCCTTCGCCATTGCCTCTCCTTTGCCCGATCCGCCGGCATCCGGTTTGTTGAACCTGCTTTGTTGCCTCCCCCGGCGCGTGCGTCAAGCCACCAATGGAATTATGGACAGGCGACGGGCCGCGGGCGTTGACCCGATCAACTACCCGGTTTATTCAGCATCATCCTTTCGCAGAAAAACTTCCGATAGGGAAACACCGTGGCATCGACCATCAAAAGGTTGACGGGTCTGGGTTGGCGCGAGCAAGGTTCGGCCGTTCTGATCGGCTTCGGGCACGGCGCCACGCACTGGATTCTGGCGACATTCTATCTGGTCATGCCGTTCGCCCTCGACGACCTGGGCATCTCCCTTGCGCAGTACGCCCTGCTCGGCAGCGTCATCCAGCTCAGCTCGGCGGCCGCCAATCTCGGCAGCGGTCCCATCGTGGACATTTCGGGCCGCAAGGCGATTTTCCTGGTGATTTCGCTGGTGCTAGGAGGCCTGGCCTTTGCCGGATTCGTCCTGATGCCGGCTTTCCCGCTCATGATCGCCCTCGTCGCCGTCATCGGCGCGTCCAACAACCTTTGGCACCCGCCGGCCCTGGCTTTCCTGTCGCAGCGCTTCCCGCAGGTCAAAGGTTATGTCTTCTCGGTTCACGTCGAAGGGGCAAGCATTGCCGATTCCCTGGCGCCGCTCGTCGCCGGGGCATTGGTGGCCTGGATCACCTGGAAGGGTTCCGTGTTCGTTGGAATCGCCCCGGCCTTCCTGGCGGCGGGGCTTATCGCGATCACCCTCCTGGCCTCGGACAGGCTTTCCGGTGGTGCCGACGGTTCAGCCGGAAATTCGTTCCTCGGCTTCCTGTCCGGCCTCAAGACGATGCTCCGCAACCGCGGCATGATGAGCCTGTGCTTTCTGTCAGGGTTCCGAAACATCGTCATCAACAGCCTCTACGTCTTCCTTCCGGTCTATCTGGCCCGCGAAATGAGTTTCTCGGAATTCGGCGTCGGCTTCTCCCTGTTCAGCCTGCAGATCGGCGCCCTGCTGGGAACGCCCTTCGCGGGGATCGCCGCGGATCGCTTCAGCCGACGGACAATCATGGTCACGGGATTGATGCTGTCGATGGTCGCGTTGCTGGCGATCGTGATCATCGAAAACGAGATCCTGTTCGTTGCCGGCGTCTCGTTCCTCGGCTTCATCCTGTTCTGCCTGCGGCCGGTCGTCCAAAGCTGGGTTTTCGATCTGACGCCCAAAAACATGGGCGCGACCGCAACCAGCCTCCTGTTCGGAACGCAATCCGTGCTTTCGGCCATCGGCATCGCGATCGGCGGCGTGGTTGCCGAAACCTGGAACCTTCACGCCGTCTTCATCATGCTGGCGGGAACGATCCTGATCGCCAACCTGCTGGTCTTCCTGCTGCCGCGGAAGGACGTCCGCAGATAAGGCTTCCTAGTTGATCACCTGAAGACCGCCCTGGGACGGCACCATCGGCGCCTCGGTCGGCAGGCCCGGCGCCGGCTGCTGCGGAAGCGCCTGCGGCATGGGTTCCGGCGTCTGGGGAACCTCCTTGGACCCCTGCGGCACGGGAGTGCCCTGGAGCGGGGTGCGGTTGACGATCTGGACCCGCCGGTTCTCGGCGGCATTGGGATCGGCGGTGTTCTTCAGCTTCTCCTCGCCGTAGCCGGCCGTATAGAGGCGATCGGGCGCGATATCGAACTTGCCGACCAGATAGGCCTTCACCGCCTCGGCCCGTTGCTCAGACAGGGTCTTGTTGTAGTCGGCCGGGCCGGACGCATCGGTGTGGCCGTAGATGCTGAACTGGGCGTAGGACAATTCGGGCGAAATCATCGCCGTTCCCAGGGCATCAAGCTGCTGCGAGGCCTCGGGCGACAGCTTGGCCGAGTTGATCTCGAAATTGATCTGGAGATCGATCGACCGTCCCTCCTCCTCGCCGGTGATCGGAACCAGTTTGCCGATGATGTATTGCGAGCTGACCGGTTCACTCGCCATTGCCGGAGAGGCCATTGCGGCCACGGCTGCGCCAAGAGCCATCGCCAAAACGAGAGAAGTCATCCTGTTCATGCCGGTCATACCTTCCTGGGCTGGGTCACACGGGTTCGGTCATTGAGCTTGGCCACGGGGAACACCATTATCGCGTGCTCTGCGCGGCAAGGCCATAGGTTCGCGTATCCGGCAGGGTCTGGACGATCCGCCGGGTCGCATCCTCGACCAGGGAACTGGGCACGTCGGTATCGGATTTGAAGTGGCCGACGGTCACGACATTGAACAGCGCCGAGAACGGCGAAAGCGGCAATCCTCCCTCCGAACGGGTGGCGATATGCCGCGCCTTCCACACCAGGGCTTCGTCGCGGGCCCGGGTCATGGCGACTTCCATGCCGATCCTCTCCTGGGTCCAGACAACGGCAAATACGGAGCCGTCCCCCCACGGCTTGGCCGTCACCAGGAACGGACAGCGGGTCGACCGCGCAAACTGCTTGCGTCCCTGCGGAACGGCAAGATCGACGGCCAGATCCCGGGCTAGGCGTTCGCGTTCACGCGGCCCGATCACCCGATCGAGGCGCACCGAAAGCTGGCGTGCCAGGGAACGTTCGATGACTTCCGGCCGGGCATCGCCGACGCCCTTGCCATCGAAGACCATCACCGCGGCGCAGCGCGGCGGATCCTCGTAGAACGCGCCGGTCACCTCGTATTCGATGGACCGCTCCATGGGGTTGAGGGGATCGCTGTTCTTTCCGTAGGGGCCGTAGCTGGTCTGGGTGCAGGCCGTCGTCAGCAGGCCGCCGCCGACCAGACAAACCCATCCTTTCCACCGCCAAGCCATGCCTGTTTCTCCTTAGATATTGCACCGCCGACGGCTGGCGAACGCAATCCGTCCCGCAACGGGAACGCCGTCGGCGACGATGTCCTCCACGAACAGCTTGTCTCCGATCTGCCGGTAGGTTCCGTGGATGTTCCGGGCCCTGCGGTATCCCTCGCCGAGAATCTGCTGCAACCCGCCCAGCAGGACCGCGTCGACGCGGCGCGGAAAGATGCGGACGATGTTGGTGCCGAAGCGGAGGCCGTGATAGCGGAGGATCGCATCGGCCTCCCTCCTCTCCTCGGGGGCGACGAATCCCGCCGGTTGCCGAACGAAGCTGCTGAACCGGTCGAGGTTGATTTCCCACTTCTGGCCGCGCGTCCCCTCGCGGGTGAACAGGTTGCCGGAGCCGTCCATGAGGATGGGCTTCATGCCGAAGCATCCGGCCAGGGTACGATAGAGATTCTGCCGCTGCCGCGAATCACGGGGCCAGGCGATCTCGATGGTCGGTCCCGAGCCATGCTCCAGCAGACGCAATAGGGCCCTTCCCTCCTGCGCCACCTTGCCGGTGGTGTTGACCGACACCTCGACGGTTTCCGGTTTCGGTTCCGGAACCGGTTCAGGCGGCGTTTCGACGGGGGGTTTCTCGATCACCCTCTGCGGGCGCGGATCGGGACGCAGAGGCTCGATCTTGCGTTCCACCTCGACGACGGCTTCCTCGACCGGTTTTGGTTCGGGTTCCGTCGGCCGCAGCGGCTTGACCTGCAGTTCCGGCTCAGGCTCCTTCTCCACCCGCTCCAGGGGCTTGAGCGGTTTGGCCGGCTCGACGGGCTTCGGCTTCGGCTCCGAGACTTTCAACGGCTTGATCGTATGGACCGGCTCCGGTTCCGGCTCGGGAACAGGTTTCGCTTCCACCACTTCTGCCTTAAGCGGCTTGATGGTGTGAACCGGTTCCGGCTCGGGTTCGGGTTCCGGTTCCGGTTCTGCCTTCGGTTCCGGAGGCTGCGGCCGAAGCGGCTCGACCTTGACGACCGGGGTTGTGGGCGCCTTGATTTCCGGCTTCGGCGCCGGAGGGTCCGGCATCGGGGGCGGCGGCAGGGTCACCGCGGCGAGGACGGCCTTCAAGGCTTCCGCTGGCTCGAGCGGCTCCGGTTCCGTCTGGTCGACGGTTTCCACCGGTTTCTCCGGTTCGGCCTGCGGCCGGTGATCGGCCAGAACCAGGAGCAGCAGGACGGCGCCGCCGGCGAGCGACAGCAGCGCCGAGATCTTGCCCCATGACCGTCCCGTGGTCATCGTCTACCTGCTCAGCTTGTCGATGAAGAAGAACTCCATGTCCTCCGCCAGGTGATCGAGTTCCTTGCGGCGTTGGCGCGGAGTCATCAGGGTTTCTCCCTCGGCGATGGCATACTCGCTGGATTTCGCGGCCGTTTTGGCCTGCGGAGCCGGCGTGGCACCGGCCAGCACTTCGGCCTGCCGCTTGGCTACTGCCGGATCCTTGGTCGGAAGGCGGCCCTCGGCGGCCTTGTAATCGACCGTCGGGGTCGGACGTGCGGGAACGAACTGTTCCGGCAGTTCCTCGGGAACCTCCGCTGCGGCCACCAGGGTCGGCTTCTTGGCCGTGACCGGTTCGGGTGCCGGGGCCGAAATCGGATGCGGCGGGTCGAGACGCTTCGGCGTCTCGGCGACCTGTTCAGGGGCAACCGGCGGCAGCGGCGGATCGAGACGCCTAGGCGCCTCGGCAATCTGTTCCGGTGCGGGCGGTGGCGGAGGAGGAGCCGCCTCTGCGGCTTCGACCTTCTCGACCACCGGTTCGGCAGGCGGAGGCGGAGGTGCCGCCTCGACCGTGTCGACAGGCGGTTGCGGTTCCGGTTCGATCTTCTCGATCTGCTCGGGCTCGTCCCGGTTCACGAAATCGCGGGTTTTCGCTACCACCTGGGTGGCCGCGGACCCCGCCTTGTCGATCATCGAATGCGCCGTATCGGCGGCGTTCCGAAGATCGGCCTGATCCGCGTTGAACAGATAGAACAACGCGGCGATGACTACACCATTGAAGATGAGAAAGCGCATGATCAACCCCCTTGCGTGGGTGCCGGCAGATACCGTGCGTGGGTTTTGATTCGGGCATTGGTGACGAGCAGGACCGTGCGCAGTGCCGCCGAAAGCGGCAGGCCGACGACCGTCGTCAGAAAGGCCAGGCTGAAGTTTTCGGTCAGTTCCCGAATGACGACGCGGACCGTTTCGGGCGTCAGTTCCTGCGATGCCAGGGCCCCGACGCCGAGGCTGATGCCCAGCAGCGTGTAGGTCAGAGCCAGGGTCGTAATCCCCGCAGCCGCCTGCAGACCGGCCTCCAGCCACACCTGCTCGCCGTGCGTATGGCGGAGCTTCACCCAGCAGAACACCGAGGTGAAGACGAGCCCGCCCATCAGGGCGATGAAGGTGCCCCCGAAAACCCGGGATGCCCAGGCCGCCACGTCACCGGCCGACCAGTGGGTCGCCATGACGATTATGGCGAGGCCGATGACCACGCCCCCCAGCATGAGGGCGACGGCCCGGGACCCGGTTTCGAGCGTCAGGAGGACGGAGCGCATATCAGCGCCTCCCCATCCTGGCGTTCATCAGGTTGTGGGTCGAAACGCCGACCTGATCCAGCCACTGGTCGATCAGGGACTGGTTCTTCTCGATCGACGAATGGACCAGGAAGGTCAGGTCGTAGTTCTCGAAGGCCTTGCGCACCACCGGGCGGTTCTTGCCGACCAGGGACTGATCGCGCAGGACCATGCGTTCGAGATCGACCAGCCGATGCTTGGCCGCAGCCAGCTTGCTCTGGCGTTCCTCGCTGGTCATCGACGGCGTCAACATGGTCTCGACCAGGAGCGCGCGCTCCCGCTCGAGGTTTTCCAGGGTTCCGGCCTGGGCCGTACCGGCCGCCAGGGCGCCGGCGACAACAGCGGAAACCAGGATGGCTTTGGAAATGGACTTCATGACTTGGATCTCCCTCGTCACTGCGTGATGAAGAAATCAACGGTCGACGACAGGCTGACCTCGCCGTTCTCGTCGGAAACACCGTCCTCGCCGAACTCGGCCGCGGCGACCTCCTCGGACAGTCCCATGGCGTCAAGCGCGACGAGTTTGGCCATGTAGCCGAGGATCTGTTCCTCCTGATCCAGGATCGAGGCAACGGCCTGGTTCTCGGCGATCAGATGGCGCAGGTAGTCCTGCTTGCTGATCTCCTGGCCGTCGATCTCCATCTGGGTGGTCATCGGATGTTCCTTGATGGCCTGGACCAGCTGCTCGATCGCCGCCATGTTCTTGGCGTAGTCGCGGGAGTACTTGCTCTCCGCCATCTCCGGCGAGCCGAAGAGATCCATGTCGACCTTTGACACCGAGCTTTCGAAACGCTGGCGCGCCTCTTCCTGCTTCTGGATGAGGTCGGCCCGGGCCGGGGTCATGCCGGCCTCGCGGCGGGTGAGCTTGTCGAGAAGACGCTCGTAGAGCTTGATCTGGACATCCACCTGCTTGCGGCGGAGTTCCTGCTGCTCGCCCATCAGCTTGATGAATTCCTGCTTCTCGGCCAGGAACTGATGGCGCAGCTCTATCTTGACCTCGCCTTCGGCCTTGTCGATGGCCGCCTGAAGGTCGCCCAGGGTCTGGGCTTTCAGGCGGATGTTCGAGTTGGTGTCGCCCAGGGCCTGGGCCAACTCGGACTCGGCAAAGTCGCGGTCGATGGCTTTCTTGAGGTAACTGCTCGGCAGCTTGACCAGACGTTCGCTGGCGCTCGGCTGCCAGGACGGCGTCGCGGCCCCGGCCGAGGTCGCAACCACGAGGGCGGCGAACAGGCCGATGCCGAACGCTATACCCGCCAACAGCCCAACCGGGCTGGTGCGGTTGGAGGACGAGATGGGTTGCATGGTCCCTCTCCTATGGTTGGGGGCGCTCAGTTCTTTTTCCAATAGCGGACGCGGCGCATCTCATCCTTCAGCGAGTCGCTCACGTTGAGCATGGCGTACCTGCCGAAGTCCGTGTCTTCCTTCTGGCCGAGCAACGCCGACATGGTTTCAAGGAAGGACGACCCGTCGTAGTAGTAGAGATCCTGTCCGGGGAAGGCCGTCTTGAAGGTCTCCAGATTCTGGCTGGCCTTCGCGACATCGCCGCCCTTCAGGTAGTTCTGGACGCTGAGCGCATAGGCGCGCATCCGTTCCTCGACGGCGACACCGGACGCCTCGGGTCCCAGCTCGGCCTCGCATTTCTCGAGGAGGCGTGCACTGGCGAGGTAACGGCCGATATTGCCGGTTGACCGGGCCTGCTCATCCAGAGCGACACCATCGANNGCCTATACTGCTGCATCGCCGAGATTTCCTGGAAGCGGGCCTCGCGATAGCCAATCCCCTCCATGGGGTTGACCTGGTTGTTCAAGCTGCAGGCGGAGACCGCCACCAGTACCGCCGCAATGGCGGCACCGCGCGGCGCCAGACGCCCGAGCAGGCTGCGTGGATGGGTAGTGATCATGACATAACCCCGTTCCGTGGTTTTCACGGTGGGGCTATGGAAGGCGCGGGCGGGATTTTTCGCTTAAGGAAGGACGGCCAGGTAAGAATTCTACGGCATGATCTCGTGGATGGCGGAGATCAGCGTCAGGTCGCTCTTCAGGATCCGCTCGCGCAGTTCGGCCCAGCGGGCGAAGTCGAAGGAGGTTCCGATCTCGGTCATGCCCCGGTCGAGCCAACCGTAGTCCGCCTTGTCGCCGGCCTCGGCCGCGACGACGATGATGCGGTGGCGCAGCGGCTGATTGACCCAGTGAGGAAGCTTGAGCTCGACCGCCAGGGTATCCCCCGGCGGCAGAAGGCGGCCGGCCGAGGCGGAGGAAGTGGCGCCGAGGCCGATGCGGGCACCCACCGGCGCGGCATAGACCCAGATCCGGATGCCCTTGGTGAAGGCGTTGGCGATGCGGTAGTCGACGCTGCACAAGCCTTGTGCTCGGCTGGGCATGTCCATGCCGATCCCACTCTCGACCGGGCCGCGATTGCCGAAACTGGCAATGGCGCAACTGCGCCCGCCGGGAGCCCGACGTTCGAAGGCCTGGAGGTGAATGTCCGAGATTGCCAGTTCGGGCTCGGGAGCCGGTGTCGGTTCCGGCTGCGGCTCTGGTTCGGGTGTGGGTGCCGGTTCGGGTGCGGGTGCCGGTTCGGGTGCGGGAGTCGGTGCGGGTTCCGGTTTTGGCTCCGGTTCAGGTTCGGTCGCCGGCTCGACTGGAGTCTGCGGCTGTTCAACCGTGGCCGGCTGTTCCGGTGTCTCGGCAGACGGCCCGGAAGCCGGTGGCGTGTCCGCCGCCTGCTGTGTTTCGGGCTTGTCCGGTGTCGCCGGTTGTTCGGCCGGAGCTTCGGCCGACGGCGTCGATACGGGTTGTGGTTCAGGTGCGGGCGCGGGCGCGGGCTCGGGCTCGGGTTCGGCCGCGGGTGTATCCGGACTGCTGTCCGCGGCATCGGTAGCAGGCGGCTCGCTAGTGTCCGTGCTGTCGGTTGCCGGCTGCTCGGGCTCCTCAGGTTCGATCGCTGGTGTCTCTGTTGTCGGTTCCGGCTTCGGCACCTCGGCTTCCGTCGGCGGCGGCGCGATGACGACCTGGGTCGGCGGTTTCGGTTCGCCGAAGGTCTTGTCCCACCAGTCCGCGATATGTTCGCGGGTATGAATGCCCGCCAGAGCGGTTCCGCCGACGAGAAGCGCGGCCAGGATCAACGGTAGCCGGCCCCTACCCTTCCGCGCCGCCTTCACCGGCCCGCTCCAGGGCAGGCCGATCTTGCGAAAGACGGAGTCGAGCCGGTCGGCGGGAACGATCCGGATGCCTTCGAGGCCCAGTCCGCTGGCCTTCGATCCGCCGCCGAGGGTTTCCCTGAGGTTCTCCTGCGGCAAGAAAACGGTCACCGGAATGTTCCGGGACTTGAGCTCGGCAAACAGGGCGGCCGACTTCTTCAGTTTCTCGGGAACGTGGTCGACCGCGCCGACATTTAGGTCGTTGTCGATGGTGCCGGTCAGCCAGACGGCGCTCTGCGCCGGGGTCCCGCGGGCGGCCAGGCGGCCGGCGGCATGCAGGCCGTGGGCGACGGCAAAACCCAGCTGCCAGCTGCGCCCGTCGCCGATGCGCTCGGCCACATCCATGCGGAATACCGGATGACCGAACAGACGCTCGATGACGCCGGTCGGCTTGCGGACGAAGGAATCATAGGCGGCGCTGATGGGCAGGGCCTCGGACGTGCCGTTGAGGCAGACGACGGAGCGGACCTCCGGGTCCTCCTCGGCGATACGCTGGACCTCGGACGGTCCTTCCGTGGTGGCGACGTAGACCCTGACGGCGGTCACCGAATGAACACCTCCGTTTGAATGTCGCGGAGAGCATTCACCAAGTCGGAGTCGGTTTCAACAAGGAGCTGGATGATGCCGTCCTGCGGCACCGGCAGGGCGTGTTTGATGTAGTCCTCGCCGTCGCGGCAGACGAACAGCATGCTCGGCGCCTTTTCGGTGCCCGGCGCCAGTTCGATGGTCACGAAGGTGTGGCGCGGATCGGCCCGCGAGATGCGCAGACGGAGGCTGAAGCCGTCGCCATCGCGGCCGTCGACCTGACCCGAGCTGGCTGCCGCGACGCGCCGGAAACGGTAGACCGGCCGGTTGGCCAACATGCGGTCGAGATCGCGGCGCAGGCGCGGATTGCGCAGCAGTGCTTCGCGCAGGGTGTTGTCCATCTCGCGCCGCGGATCGGTGGCGAAGGCATAGATGTCGGGAAAGCCGATGTCCCTGGCTGCCCGCTCGGCGTCTTCCCGGCCCGTGAGCGTATCGAAGGTCGACAGGGCGTCGAACACTTGCCCCGCCGCATTCCGCTGTGCCGGTTTCAGGGATTTCCAGGTCACCATCACTGGAGTCCTCCATAGAGAATGCCGAACTGCTTTGAGAATTCGGACTTGTCCGCAACGAACTGCTGATCCCAATCGCCGTGGGGCAGGCTCATCCGCCCCAACAGATCGATGAACGAAGAAACCTGGGCGCCGACGTCGATCAGGGTCCGCGCGCCCTTGGCGAATCCCTCGACGATCTCCGGATCCTCGAGAGTGTCTTCCGCAAAGCCCTGCCGCGACAGGCCACGGAACGCCTTGCGCGCCTCGGCCATCAGCCCGGCGACGTCCTCGCCGACCTTCTCCGAGTCCTCGATAACCGCCAGGAAGCGCTCGGAAACCGTCGAGGCCCGCAGGTAGACCACGTTGTCGTCGGGCTCCTCGTCGCCTTCCAGGAAGGCCTCGCGCAGCACCGTGAAATCCGTCTTCGGCCGCAGGGCCATCACCAGGGAAATGGTCTCCGGGTTGCGGTTGCGCGCCAGGGCATGAAGGCTGGCCAGCAGCGTCCGGTCGACATGGGCGGCGATGGCGCTCAGGTCGTCCTTCCGCTCGACATAAGTCTCCGGGGCGCAGTCCTCGATCAAAGAGGTCATCTCATCCCCGTTGACCTTGCGCCGCAGCGCCTGGGTGATCTGCCCCTGCCCCTTGCCGAAAACTTCGGAGCGCATGATGGAGAGCGGCAGCGCATAGGCGGCATCGCCGCATTCGAACAGAAGCGCCAGGGCGCCGCTCTCGCGCCGGTTCAGGAACTTGATGGCCGCCGCAGGCGGTTCGTCGAGTTCGAGCAACGGGCTGCGGTAACCGTCGACGGTATCGACCGCGCCATAGACCGAGTCCGGGTCGACCTCTCCGGCCTCGCGGTCGAAACCGATGACCTGCGGGTTCTCCAGGGCCTTGTAGTCGGCTGCGCATTCCAGCGACTGGCGGAACCGGATAAGGGTCTTGAAGGCGGTCACGAAGGTCTTGAAATCGACACCGTCGGTGGTGCCGGTGAGCGATTCCGCCTGCCAGAAATCGAAGACGATCGCGTCGTCGACGGCGTCGGGCCCGAACTCCTCGCCGAACCGGCCTTCCATGAATTCGATGACGCGGCGGAACTTGCGCTGGTTCTGGGCCGTCGGCAGGTGGTCCTTGAGAAACTCGTAGACGATGCGCGACAGCTCGTTGGCCCGCTGCGAAACGTCCTTCTGCGTCACGTCCGGTCCCAGCAGCGGCCGGACCACGCCATCGACATCGGCATAGCCGACCGTCGAGATGAGAAACTCGATGAAGGCCGAAAGGAACGGCATGCGTCCGAAGGTGATGGTGAACGTGCCGTCGGGATAGACCAGTTCGGCACCGTTCTCGGCCATGCGGACATCCCCGGTCAGGGCGAGCCCTTCCTGGACCTGGCCGCGAAAACCCGACGGCCGGGCCGGACCGCCGCCCCAGAAGAACATCTCGTAGCCGGCGCCGCCGCTGACCGCATCGGCCAGCCGTACCATGTGGCAAAGCTCGAGTACAGCCTTGGCGTAGTTGCGGCAGGCGATGGCCTTGGCCAGGTCGCGACAGACCTGGGGCGAGAACTTCGGCTCGCCGTCGATCTCGGCTTCCTCGACCATTTGGAATGCCGAAATCAGTTCCGAGCTCTTGCCCACTTCCAGGACGATCTGCTCTGCCGACGCGCCGATCATCTCAAATCCCCTTCAAGTACAACTCGCGGCGGTACTGGCGCTGCATGCGGCGGACCTTCTGCACATAGGCCTTGGTCGCAGGTATCACCTTCGCGCGCCGTCCGTCACCAACCGCTGATCCCCCATTGTAGAACGACAAGGCCAACTCCACACGGCCGTTATAGCGCTTCAGCAGGCGATTGAGGAAGTGCAGGCCCAACCGCACGTTGATTCGAGGCTGCCAAAGCGCATCGGGATCGATGGCATACTCCAGGGCGGCCGTATCCGGCATGATCTGCATCACACCCCGCGCGCCCTTGGAACTTTCCGCCCGTGCCCTGAAACCGGATTCGACATGCGCCACCGCGAGGGCCAGCGAGATGGGCACGCCCAGCTTCACCGCTTCCTCGATGACGATGGCCTTGACCGCCTGGCGCGAGGGTTCCGCCGCCGCCCGCCCCGCCGTCGACGCGGCGGTGAGCATCGCCGCGAGAGCGACGGTCACGATGGGAAGGGCGGCGGATCGCATGGCCTGAACTCGCTCCCGGGGCCGGCTCAGCGGTATCCGAACCGGCCGTAGCCGTCGGAGCTGCCGCTGTCGCCGTAGAACCAGGGGCGGCTTCCGCTGTTCAGGCGGTCGCGGAACTGCAGGCGGCGCGCCATCATGTCGCGGCGCAGGTCGTCGGAACGCCGTTCGGAAACGGCATCGAGGGTCTCGACGGGGAAATCGCTGCCCGAGTGCACCGACGCCTGGGGCTCCGTCTCCTGCGGTTCCGAGACCGAGGCCGGATCATCGGGATTGGTCTTGCGCTTGCCGAGCCAGTAGTCGGCGACCTTGAGGTAGTGACGCCAGTCCTTGCGGATAGAGGGATCGTCGAACATCCAGTATTCGAGCGATGCGTCGGAGACCTTCACCGTGCTGGCCCGCCGGTTCTCGACCGCCTCGGCCATGGCGACGACGGTTTCCTGGCGCTCGAACCGGCGCTGCCAGGCGAGAACCGAGTCGACATAGCCCTGGGTTGCCGGGATGACCCGCGCGTTGGGCGGCGTGCCGACGGCCGAACCGCCGTTGTAGTGGGACAGCGCCAGGTCCCAGCGTCCGTAACGTTCCTTCAGGCTGCGAAGGAAATCGACGCCGATCCGTATGTTGAGTCGCGGATCCCAGAGCTCGTCGGGCTCCACGCCGTAAAGATCCTTGCCCGTCTTGGGCATGATCTGCATGACGCCGCGGGCGCCGGCCGAGCTGAGCGCGCGCGGCTTGTAGTTCGATTCGACCTTGGCCACGGCAAGGGCCAGCGAGACCGGAACGCCGGAGCGCACGGCCTCCTCGACGACCATCTGGCGGATGTCTTCCCGGTCGACCCGGCGGGCATCGGCCTCGTCGGAAATGCCCAGCGCCAGAACCGTCACGGCGGCAGCCAGGACCCAACTCAGGAAGGCATAGGATCGTTTAGCGGGGGAGTTATTCATGGCTGAACCCTTTCAACGTTGCCAACCACTTTGCGTCCAGGACCGAAACCACTAGGTCCTCGACATTGATCCGGCCGCGGGCCGTCAGGGCCTCGCTCATGGGAAGGGCTGGATCGAGAGCCAGGATCACCCTCCCCTGCGGGTGCAGCCGCGCGGGATCGAGTGCCTGGAGGTCCTTATCGAAATACCGGCCGCCGTAATAGACGACGATCAGGTCGTCGGCCTGTGTGGTGACCTCGGCCGCCGGCGCGGTATCCGGTTTCGCGGGGGCGACGACTGCGGCCGCGACGGTCTCGCTTTCCGCCGTACCGACCCCCATGGAGATCATGGTCAGCACCATGATGCTGAAAAACGCCATGGCCAAGGCCAAGGCGATTTCGGTCATTGCGTTTCCGTATCCCGAATCTTCCACTGTGACCTTCCCGTTTTGTCACCCTCTGGCCGAACGGCCCTGGGCCGTCGGCGGTCACGCGGTGCTATGGAAGAGGCAAAGAGGATTTTGAGCGGCAAAAGAAACGTCCCGCCGGAACATGTCCGGCGGGACGCCAATACGCACACCAGTCGTTGGGCCGGGGTTACCTGGTAACGGGCACCCACTGGCCGGGCTGGCCCGGAGCCGGTGCCGGCGGCATCGGCTGAGACGGAGCCGGCTGGCTGGGAACGGGATAGCTCGGATTCGGGACCGGATAGCTTGGGCTGGGCGCCGGAACCGGAGCGGAGGCCGGCGTCCACGGATCGAAGGACCGTCCGGCGAGGAACCACGGATCCACTCCGTAGCGGCAAACGGTCGCGGTGCCGTAACGCACCCGGCCGCCGCGATTGAATTGCCGGATCTGATAGACCTCGCAATAGGCGCCGTCACGCCGGTTGTAGCTCTGGTAGGGCGGCGTGAAGACCTCGGTGTCGCCGAGACCGCCGCCGATCACGCTGAGGATGGTCCCGGTCTGATTGTTGTAGGTGGTCTGACACGCCGCCAACAGGGCTCCGGCGAGAATGACCATGCCAATACGCACAAACATCTGAATTCTCCTGCTCGTATCAATTGATGGGCTGCCAACCACCGCTCGGTGCCGGAGCCGCTGGAGAGGCGGGTTGTTGATAGGACGGCTGCGGAGCGTTCTCGGCCGGCCTCGGAGCCGGTTGCGCCGCCGCCGCTGGCGGCGCCGGAGCACGTTCCGTACCGCCGCTCAACTGACTGAGAATCGGACTTTTCTGGATTATGACGGTCATGCGCTTCGCGAAATTGACCTTCTTTTCGATGCCCGCGAAGTGGAGTCCCACCAGGGCCATGTCGTTGTCCGAAAACACCGGTGAACCGGAGCTTCCTCCAAGAGTGTCGCAGAAATGCCGAAGTTCCTCGGGCCGCTCGGTATCGTCGTCGGCGCGGCAGTTGCGCCGGGTCAACCGTTTGGGCGTGCCCGCGGGATGCTGAATGATGAAGAGCTCCTCGGCCGGGTCGGGATCGCGGGCCTTCATCGGAATGATGCCGTACTTGGCCCCGGGATTGCCGTGNNATAATCGAGCTCGGTGCTGGTCTCGACCGGCCGGGTTTCGACCTCGAACCGCTCGGTGCCCTTCGAATTGCCCTCTTCGAGATAGTTCATCAGCAGGGAAGCCTTCAGGATCTGCCCCCCCTTGCCGGGAATGCAGTGGTGGTTGGTCATGATGTACTCGGCCGAGATGACCCAGCCCGTGCACAACGAAACCCCCTGCTTTCCGCCGTCGCTGATCAGCAGGTCGAGCCGGCCGATCGGCGAGGCCATGATGCGGTAGCGGTTGCTTTCCGAAAAGGTATTGATCGGTTCGAAATTGTCGGCATCACCGATCAGGCGCTTGAGATGCCCGAAGGCCTGGGGAATCGGCAGATCGACCCGGCCGTAATAGTCGCCGGAAAATACGATCTCTCCTCCCGTCTGCTGCAGTTGGGGGGTATCGGCCCACGCCCCGGAGGCGGCCAGGCCTGCGATTCCGACGGCGATGATCCATCCAGAAGTCCGCATGTTGCCTTCCCCTTGTTGATCAACGTCCCGAAAAAACGGGTTCGCGAGAAATGATTTAACGAATGGGATCAAGGGAATCCCCCTCCCCGTTTGCCGGGGAGGGGGAATTTCCGGAAGTTCTTAGCGGAACCGCGGGGTCGGGCCCGTGGTCTGCGGCGAGCTGCCGAAGATCTTGTCGAGCATGATCTCGG
>NPIG01000586.1_pt1 | contig 23370 bp, 18 predicted proteins | sample 8637441 | NCBI WGS metagenome assembly NPIG01 (sample SAMN07420675, study PRJNA396082) | bioreactor metagenome | isolation source: sample BR6 brine-fed electro-methanogenic bioreactor BR | place: Japan: Kochi | collected 2016-06-14 | reverse complement strand
CATGCCAACGAGAACCGCTCTAGGTTAGCTTTCTTGCAAAAAACACGAAAAGGGGCTTCCCCGACATAGGGAAGCCCCTTCTCGTGTGGAAATCTAAAATTCCATCTTTTGGCTTATTTCCCCTTATGTTCTTCCAACGCCGCATGAGCCGCCGCAAGGCGTGCCACGGGGATACGATAGGGGGAACAGCTTACGTAGGCCAGAGCGAGATCATGACAGAACCGGATGCTCTCGGGATCTCCCCCATGTTCGCCGCAGATACCCATTTTGATATCCTTCCTGGCTTCCCGGCTCTCTTTGACAGCAATTTTCATAAGCCTCCCCACCCCTTGGGTATCCAGAGAGTGGAAGGGATTAGCGGGAAGCACCTGTTGCTGCACGTATTCCGCCAGGAATTTTCCCTCTGCATCGTCCCGGGAGTATCCGAAGGTAGTCTGGGTGAGATCGTTGGTGCCAAAGCTGAAAAACTGGGCAATGGCAGCCACCTCTCCCGCCACAAGGGCCGCCCGGGGTACTTCAATCATGGAGCCTATGTGGTAGGAAACGGAGGTTCCCCGATCTTCGAAAACCTCCCGAGCAATTTTTTCCGTGAGATCTCCCATGCGCTTCATCTCTTCCAGGGTTCCCACCAGAGGGAACATGATGTGAGGATCCACGGGGAGCTTCTCCTCCTGAAGGGTACAGGCAGCTCCGAGAAGGGCTCGAACCTGCATTTCGTAGATCTCCGGATAGATGATCCCCAGCCGGCATCCCCGGAAACCCAACATGGGATTATTCTCGTGAAGGCTCCGGGCTTTGCTGCGCATCCGAAGAAGCCGAGCCTTCTCGGGAGCGTCTCCTCTCTTTTCCGCCTCCTCGATCTGCTCAAGAAGATCCTCCTCCTGGGGGAGAAATTCGTGAAGGGGGGGATCCAGAAGGCGGACGGTTACGGGATACCCCTTCATGGCCCGGAAGATTCCCGTAAAATCCTCCTCCTGCATGACCTGAAGCTTCTCCAGCGCCTCAAGGCGCTCTTCCCGCTCCTGGGCAAGGATCATCTCCTGCATTATTTTAAGGCGTTCCTGCTGCATGAACATGTGTTCCGTCCGGCAGAGACCGATCCCCTTGGCACCGAACTCCATGGCCTTTCGGGCATCTTCCGGGGTGTCCGCATTGGCCCACACCTCAAGCTTCGCCTCCTGGTCTGCCAGAGCAAGGAGCTTCTGAAAGGCCTCGTCAAAGGAGGGACGGATGAGGGGAGCCTCTCCGAGAAAGACAAGCCCCTGAGTGCCATCCAGAGTGATAATATCTCCCTTTTTCACCGTATTCCCCCGGGCGGTAAACTCTCCGGTCTCCATGGAGATGGTAATCTCATCACACCCGGACACACAGGGTTTTCCCATGCCCCGGGCCACCACCGCCGCGTGGCTCGTCATGCCTCCCCGGCTCGTGAGAGCTCCCTGGGCGGCAAAGAGACCGTGGACATCATCCGGAGTGGTTTCGGGACGCACGAGAATGACCTTTTCTCCCTTTTTCGCAGCCTCTTCGGCCTCGTCGGGATCGAAAAGCACCTTTCCTATGGCGGCTCCCGGTGATGCGGGAAGCCCCTTGGCGATGGGGGTAAGCTGCACTTCAGGATCGATCTGGCTGTGAAGGAGCTGCTCCGCCTGTTCCGGCGTAGCCCGCAAAAGGGCAGTTCTGGCATCAATGAGCCCCTCCTCCACCATATCCACCGCCACGGTCACCGCCGCCCGGGCTGTACGTTTGGCGTTGCGAGTCTGGAGTATATAGAGCACTCCCCGCTCCACGGTAAATTCGATGTCCTGCATATCCTGGTAGAAGGCTTCCAGCTTCTCCCCGGTAGCGACCAGCTCCTTGTAGAGATGGGGCATACGCTGCTCCATGGAGCTTAAATCTTCGGGGGTTCGTATTCCCGCCACCACGTCCTCCCCCTGGGCATTCATTAGATATTCTCCATTGAGCCCCTTCGTGCCATCGGAAGGGTTCCGGGTAAAACAGACTCCGGTGCCGCAGTCATCCCCGAGATTGCCGTAGACCATGCTCACCACGTTCACCGCAGTTCCAAGCTCGTGGGGAATCTTGTTGATCCTTCGATAGGCCTTTGCCCGGGGGGTATCCCAGCTCCGGAAGACCGCCTCAACGGCGGAACGAAGCTGTTCCAAGGGATCTTGGGGAAAGGGATGGCCTGCATGCTTTCGATAGACCGAAAGATATTCCTCCACCAGCTTTACCAGGGAGGCCTCGTCAATTTCGTAGTCGTAGATAACTCCCAGACGGTTTTTGAGGTCGAAGAGAGGATGTTCGAAGAGCTCGTCATCCAGCCCCGCCACCACCGTGGCATACATGGAGATGAACCGGCGGTAGCTGTCCCAAGCAAAACGGGGGGTTCCGGAGATCTTTCCGAGATGCTCCGCCACCTCCTTGTTAATGCCAAGGTTGAGAATGGTATCCATCATGCCGGGCATGGAGACGGGGGCTCCCGAACGGACCGAAACGAGAAGGGGCATCCCCTCGGTGCCGCCAAAAGTTTTTTCCGTACTCTTTTCAAGATCCTTCAGGGCCTGCAGCACCTCAGGCCAGATGGTCTCCATGAGGCCCTGAGGATTATCCCAGTATTGCCGGCAGGCCTCGGTGCTGATAATAAAGCCCGGAGGAACCGGAAATCCCTGCTGGGTCATGGAGGCGAGATTGGCCCCTTTTCCCCCGAGAAGGTCCTTCCGTTTTCCGTCGGCCTCGGAAAAATTGACTACCATGGAAACTTCGTGAACGCTCATGATACGAACACCTCCTTAGGCTTAGGCTCGCAGATAATCCAGAATTTCCTGGGCGGTCTCTTCTATGGCCCGGTTTGTGACATTAAAAGATTTGCAGCGGAGTTTATTGAAGACACTTCGGGCATAGGAGAGCTCCTCCTCCACCCGCTCCCACTGAACATAGCTGGACTCTTCCGCATCAAGGCCGAGAACCCGAAGCCTCTCCCGGCGTATATTGATAAGTTTTTCCGGCTGGATGGTGAGGCCCACGGTACGTTCCGAAGGAAGTTTAAAAAGCTGATCCGGAAGCGAGGCTTCAGGGATGAGGGGAATGTTCGCCACCATAACCCCGTAATGGGCAAGATACATGGAGAGGGGAGTTTTACTCGTTCGAGAGACCCCCACAACCACCAGATCCGCCTCCTCCAAGAGTTCGGGACTTCGGCCATCGTCGCATTTGATGGCAAATTCGATGGCCTTGACCCGGCGGAAATACTCCTCATCCATCTTTCGTAAAAGCCCCGGCGTTTCGAGAGGAGGCCTGCCAAGTTTTTGTTCCAGCACGAAGAGAATAGGCCCAAGAATATCGATGAGGAGAATCGCCTCTTTCTTCGCGGCCTCTACAAACATCTTCCGAAGGTGATGATCCACCAAGGTACAGATAACCACTGCCTGTTTTTCTTGGGCCTCCCGAAGGACCTCCTGGACCTTCTCTTCGGTATTTACATAGCGATAGCGACTGAATTCCACCGCCTCGGGGCCGAACTGGCTAGCCGCCGCTCGGGCCACATGCTCCGCAGTTTCTCCGGTAAAATCGGACACCACAAACAGATCTTGAGGCATAGCAATCTCCTCCATTCTTATCTCTATTACGTCCTTCAAATCTAACTGTAACATAAAAAGCAAAAGAAGGAAGGGGAGATTTTCTCCTCTTCCTTCAAAAAACGCTTTTTCGCAGAAGTTACTGCTTGAGGGAAGCCATATTCCCCACCCGGGCGAAGAGGAGACGGCAGTCTTCCAAAAGGCCCAGGCGGTTTTTACGGATCTCCTGATCTTCCGCCATGACCATGACGTTATCGAAAAAGGCGGTAACGGGGGCTTCCAGCTCCGCCAAAATCCCTGCCACCTTCTTCCACTGAAAATCCTTCATGGCCTCTTCAATGGCATGCCGATGGCCCTGGAGGGCCTCTCCCAGAGAGGTTTCCCAGGAACTTTCGAAGAGGTCCTCCTTCCAGAGAGGTTCTACGCTCCCCGCCTTCTGTAGAATGTTATTTACCCGTCCCACCGCGGTGGCAAGCTTCTGGAACCATTCCTCCGAAACGATCTCCCGAAGGGTCTCCAGAAATTCCCAGAGCCGCAAAGGACGCCACCAGATAACATCCATGGCCATGGTTATCATTTCATGAGAGTACCCTTTTTCCTTAAGCTGCATGAGGAGACGCTGTTTGAGAAAACCGAGCACCTGGTCCACCACGGCAGCTTCCGCCTCCACCCGCTCCGCAGCATGGCGCACCAGATCTTCGAGATCCACATCCATGGGCATGCCCCAAATAAGTTCGTTCATGCATCGGGCAGCCCGGCGGAGTCCGTAAGGATCCTGGGAGCCCGTGGGCTCAAGCCCCACCTTGTAACAGGCCACCACCGTATCCATACGATCCGCAAAACCCACCACCGCACCCACCATATCCGACGGCAGGGTACCCCCCGCACTCTCCGGAAGGTACTGTTCGTGAATCCCGAGAGCCACCCGGGGGGGCTCCCCATTGCGTTTGGCGTACTCCCGCCCCATGATCCCCCGCAGTTCCGGGAACTCATAGACCATATGGGTGAGAAGATCGGCCTTGGCGAGAAAAGCGGTGCGATCCACAAAAGTGGTGGTTTCTTCGTCAAGTCCGAGCATGGAGGTAAGGTGCCCCGCCAGACCTCGGGAACGCTCGCACTTCTCGTAGAGGGTGCCCAACTGCTCCTGATAGACCACGGATCCCAGATTTTTCACCATGCTCGCCAGGGGCTTCTTTTGATCCTCCCGCCAGAAAAAGTTGGCATCCGCCAATCGTGCCCGAAGCACCCGTTCGTTTCCCTCCCGAACGATTCCCATATTGGTAGCCCGATTGTTGCTCACCCCCACAAAGAGGGCCTTGAGCTTTTCATTACCGTCTCGCACGGAAAAATAGCGCTGATGGGAGGCCATGGTGGTGGTAAGCACCTCTTCGGGCATTTCGAGATAGCTCTCGTCGAAGCTGCCGTAGAAGGGAACGGGATACTCCACAAGATAGAGATTCTCCTCCGCCAGATCCTGACAGATATCCGTGTGCCCTTCAATCTCTTTTTCCAGGGCGGCTATCCCCGCAAGCATTTTTTCCCGCCGTTTTTCCGGATCTACGATAACGTAGTTATCGTAGAGAAGATCCAGATAGGCCCCGGCATGAGGAACGGAGATCTCTTTTTTTCCCATGAAGCGGTGCCCCCGGGTGATGCGCCCGGAATCCAATCCGGCGTACTGAAAGGGAAGAACCTCATCATCCCAAAGACAGAGGAGCCAGCGAACAGGCCGGGCAAAGCGTACCATGCTCTCGTTCCAGTACATGTTTTTCGGAAAGACGATATCCTTGATGATCCGCAGCATCACCTCCGGGAGCATTTCCTTTGCGGGAAGCCCCTTGGTACGGGAGATGGCAAAGGCATACTGTACTCCCCCCACCTCACGCATTTCGAGATCCGACACGTCAAGACCCCGGCTCCGGGCAAAACCGTGAGCCGCCTTGGTGGGGTTTCCGTTGGCATCGAAGGCGCTTTTCCATGCGGGGCCCTTGGCCTCCTGTACCGAATCCTCCTGCTGCTCCGCCACTCCCTTGATGAGGAGAGCTATTCTTCGGGGGGTGGCATAGCTCTCCACTCCCGAGAAAGGTATGCGGAAAGATTCCAGCTCTTTCTTGGCTATGGAGAGAATTTCCTTGCGTATCCAGAGGAGAAAACCCGCAGGGATTTCCTCGGTGCCGATTTCCAGCAACAGATCCTTGTATTCCATGAGTTTTTCTCCTCCCTACTTGCCGAATTTTTCCATGAGGGGATACCCCATCTCCCGGCGTTGCTCCGCATAGGCGGCGCAGCAAGCGCTGGCGAGAGCCCGAACTCTTCCGATATAGCCGGTGCGTTCGGTGACACTGATGGCGTTTCTCGCATCCAGGAGGTTGAACGTATGAGAGCACTTGAGCACGTAGTCGTAAGCGGGAAGCACCAGCCCCTTTTCGGCCATCTTCCGGGCCTCCTCCTCGTACATGGCAAACATCTGAAAGAGCATCTCCGGATCCGAGGCATCAAAGTTATAGGTGGAGTGCTCCACCTCCCCCTGATGATGCACATCCCCGTACTTTACGTTTCCCACCCAGGTGAGGTCGTAAATGCTGTCCACCTTCTGCACGAACATGGCAATCCGCTCAATGCCGTAGGTAAGTTCCGCAGGAACCGCCTCCATGTCAATTCCCCCCACCTGCTGGAAGTAGGTAAACTGGGTTACTTCCATGCCATCGAGCCAGACCTCCCAGCCCAGCCCCCAGGCCCCGATGGTGGGGGATTCCCAGTCATCCTCCACAAAACGGATATCGTGCTCTGCGGGATCAATCCCCAGAGCCCGAAGACTGTCAAGATAGATCTCCTGAATATCATCCGGTGTGGGCTGGAGAATCACCTGGTACTGGTAGTAGTGCTGCAGCCGGTTGGGGTTCTCCCCGTAACGACCGTCCGTGGGACGCCGGGAGGGCTCCACGTAAGCCACTCTCCAGGGCTCCGGGCCGAGAACCCGTAAGGTTGTGGCGGGGTTCATGGTTCCCGCCCCTACCTCTATGTCGTAGGGCTGCTGGATAATACACCCCCGATCAGCCCAGAAACGCTCCAACCTCATCACGATGTCCTGCAGATTCATATGCCACCATCTCCCTTGTCCATACGTTCATTCTCTTACTGGAATGATCCCTTGGAAATTCTACTGGAAGAGTCCATCATGCCCGAAGGATCTCTTCCAAAAAAGCGATCCGCTGCTCCCATTGCCACGGCTCAAGCGTAAAATCAGCATTTTGAAAATCACTTCGGGAGAGCATAACAGCCCTGCGCAGTTCCTGCAATACGGATTCTGCCTCTTGAAATTCCTCCGGGGGGGCTATGCAGGAGGCGCAGTAAAAACCCGCCCTTCGGGAGTGCAGGTACCCCGAGGCTTCGAGAGGCTTCCCGCAGCTTTCGCATCTCCATAGATCCGGAGCCTGCCCCCAAAGAGAGAGCCATTTCCAGAGGAAACGCCAGCGCAGCGGAAGAAGAGGCGCCCTATCCCGAAGGAGCACTAGAGACCAGTAAAAAACCCTGAGGAGCGCATCCTCAGGGTGCTCCGGAAGAAGGCTTTTTTTAAGTAGCCCCCCCCATTGAAGAGCCTCCCGAATCATGAGAGGATGTTTCCGGAGCTCCCAAAAATCTTCCCGAAGATCCATGGCCTTGAGATAGACTCCCCGGGTGCTTTTGTACAGATGAAAGCTCCCCCATACCAGGGGTTCTGTATAGGCCCTTCCGATCTTTCCTTTTCCCGACCCCGGAGAGAAGACCCAGAAGGCTCCCTTTTCCCGACACCAGAGATAGAGGGTCCTCAGGGTGGGGGAAAGATCCTTCCGATAGAGTACTACCCCGGTTATCCGGAGCTGTCCCTGCTGCTCCATGGAACCCCCTTTTTCCAGAAAGGTCAACGTTCCTTGTGGTAACCAAAACGCCGAAGATCCACCGGGGATTTGCGCCAGTTTTTACGCACCTTCACCCAGAGTTCGAGATAGACCGGATATCCCAGAAGCGCCTCCAGCTCCTTCCGGGCCTGGATTCCCACATCCCGGATAAAACCGCCCTTGTCGCCGATAAGAATGGCCTTCTGCCCAGGCCGCTCCACATACACCGTAGCACGAACGTAGACATTATCCCGGTGAGGGTATTCTTCGGGATGTTGAAACTCCTCCACCATCACCGCCACGCTGTGAGGCACTTCGTCCCGGGCGAGGAGAAAGATCTTCTCCCGAATGCACTCCTCGGTCATAAAGCGCTCAGTCTGATCGGTGAACATATCCTCGGGATAGAGGGGAGGTCCCTCGGGAAGGTGCGAGATAAGAGCCTCCAGAAGAGGTTCCACCTCCGTCCCCTCCTTGGCGGAGACGGGGAAGATCTTTCCGCCGCTCAAATGCTCCCAGCGGGTCAGCTTCTGCAGCACCTGGGGAAGGCTCTCTTCAAGAAGATCTATCTTATTCAGTGCCACCACGAGAGGCACCGTAACCCCCTCAAGAATACTCCAAAGGAGATCTTCCTCCTCCCCCCCTCCGAGACGGGTGGCATCCAGCACCAGGCAAATGCAATCCACATCTTCTAAAGAACGGCGGACCTTCTCCATCATATACTCTCCCAAGGCATGCTTAGGCTGATGCAGCCCCGGGGTATCCACAAAGACGATCTGGGCATACTGAGTGGTAAGAATGCCCCGTACGGGCTTCCGGGTGGTCTGGGGCGTGGGGGATACCACGGTCACCTTATCTCCCAGAGCTTTATTCAACAGGGAAGACTTGCCCACATTGGGCCTCCCCACAAGGGTTACAAAACCCGAACGAAATGTTTTTTCCCGCATGCTGCTCCCTTCCTCCAACGCTCTATGAAAACGAAAAAATCCTCAAAAAGGCTACATACACTCTTCCAGAGAATTCTCCTCCTCGCACTGTTTGAGGGCCACCTGCATAATCCGGTGTCCTAAAATCTCCCTCACCTCGATAAGCCAGTTTCCGTAACGTACGGAGCCCCCCTCATCGGGAAAGCCTCCCGACAGAGAGAGCACAAGACCTGCGATGGAATCCACATCCTCCGCCTCAAAAACATCTCCCAAAAACTCTCCCAGGTCCTCAAGATTCATGTTTCCGTCCACCACATAAGTACCGTCCTCAGCCTGTTGGATAGGCGGAAGCTCCTGATCATATTCGTCCTGGATCTCCCCCACGATCTCTTCCAGAAGATCCTCCAGGGTCACCAATCCCGCAGTGCCGCCGTATTCATCCACCACGATGGCCATGTGCACCCGATCCCCCTTCATGGTGTTGAAAAGTTCTGCGATCTTCATGACCTCGGGAACGAAAAGGGATTCTCGGGCGAGTTCCTGCACGGAAATCTCCGTCTCCCCGCTGCTAAGGGATTTGATAAGATCCTTGATATGCAGGGTCCCTACGATATTGTCCAAACTGCCGTCGAAGACGGGGATCCTGGAGTGGCCCTTTTCTTCGAAGAGGGATATGGCCTCGGTGACGGTGGTCTCCTTGGAGAGAGCCACCATGTCCGTACGAGGTATCATGATTTCGAAGGCCCGGGTCTCTTCGAAGGTGATGATGCTGTGGATCATCTTCCGCTCATCCTCTTCCAGAGCCCCCGAAGCCCCTCCCATCTGCACCACATGCTCAATCTCCTTTCGGGTAACAAAGGCAAGCCCTGGCGAGAGATCTATCTTGAGAAGACCGCCGAAGGATCGTACCAGCCGGTGAAAGATCCAGATCAGGGGAGCCAGGAGAAAGCGAAGAGCCCATATGAGGGGGAGCGAGAAGAGCACCATCTTTTCAGGATAGATAATGGCCAGGCTTTTGGGGAAAATCTCTCCGAAGAGAATGATAAGCACCGTCATGATCCCTATAGCCCAGAAGGCCCCCTCGGGGCCCACCAAGGAGATAGCCATAGCGGTGGTAAGAACACTGGCCCCAATGTTGACCATATTGTTTGCAATGAGCACCACCGTAAGAACCGACTGAGGATCATGCAGCACCCATTCGAAGAGTTTTTTAAAATATGGATGTTTTTCCTGAAGCGCCAGGATTCGCATCCTGCCCGTGGTGGTTATGGCGGTTTCGGAACTGCTGAAAAACGCGGACAGACAGAGAAGCACCAGAAGTATCAGAAAACTTTGCGCTATATCTGCACTCACGCCCTCATCACATCCCCTTTTTCTTCGTGATTATTGTGATATTTCTGAAAAAAAACACCCCGATACCTCTCCTGAAGAGCAAACATGCGGGCTTCCGCATCCGCATCTCCGTGATCGTATCCCAGGAGATGAAGAAATCCATGGGTGATCACCAGAAGCAGCTCCTCGTAGAAAGAGGATCCTTCCTCCCGGGCATGCAGTGCCACTTCCCGGGGAGAGATTACCAGATCTCCCAGGGGAACGCACTCCCACCCCTCTTCGGAAGAAAAGGGGAGCCCAGCAGGAGTATGAAAATCCCACTGCGGAAAGGAGAGGATATCCGTGGATCCTTCCTTTTCCCGATACTCTCTGTTGAGAGAGGCCATCTCCAGGTGATCGAGAAAGGTTATACCCAGCTCCACCACAGGCCCCTCCAGAAGAGCAGAAAGGGCCTCCTCCTCCAGAATTGCCCAAAAATAGGGTTCCAGATCTTCTTCTTCCAGCTTCTCGGAGGAGTCCAGATGCCCCTGGAGTTTCTCTTTCCCCGCCATGTCCACTCGGATATTTATCATCTGCGCCTAAGCTTTCTCCTTTCTCTGCACAGCAGAGAGATCTTCTTTCTTGAGAGTCTCCCGGGAATGGTACATGGAACGCAGCACTTCCACAAAGGATTTTTTGATACGCTCCAGCTCCCGAAAGGTAAAATCCACATCCTCCAACTGTTTTTCTTTCATCTTGTTCTCTATGACTCCGTGAATGGTATCCTCCAGCTCCGTAATACGGGAAAGGCTCTTGGTATCCGCGCGTATGGCGGCCTCCACGGAATCTGCCAGCATCACCAGAGCGGTCTCTTTGGAGCGAGGAGCCGGGCCGGGATAGGAGAACTGCTCTCGGGAGACCTTCTCTCCCAGAGACTCCGCCTTTTTTTGAAAATACTGAAGGCAGGTGGTGCCATGATGTTCCAGGATGAACTGACGGATCTTTTGGGGCACCTTGTACTCCATGCTCAGCTCGTATCCGTCCCGGACGTGGGAGATAATAATAAGTGCTGAAAGGGTGGGAGAAAGTTCATCGTGAACATTTTCCGCACCGTACTGCTGGTTTTCGATAAAGAACTGAGGACGCCGGAGCTTTCCCACATCGTGATAGAGGGCTCCCGCCTTGATAAAGGCTCCATCCATACCGATGCTCTCCGCGGCCATCTCCGCCAGAGTTCCCACCATGAGAGAGTGGTGATAGGTTCCGGGAGCCTCCACCTGAAGCCGTTTGAGCAGGGGACTTGATGGATGACTCAGCTCCGAAAGACGCAGAGGGGAGAGGACATCAAAAAATCGCTCCCCCAGAGGAAGCCCAAGAAGAACCGCCACACCACTGCAGAGAATAGCCCCAAGAAAACGGAGAATCAAGAGAAAATCCAGGGTGCCCCCTTCTCCCCATTGGGCTCCCAGCGCCACAAGAATCCCCGCAATCCCCACCCCAAAGAAGCGAAGCCAGAATTTTTTCTTTACCTGCATATTCCGGAGCATGACTTCCGAGGCATAGGCAAGGGTAATTACCACCATGAAGGGGGCAGCGGTCATGCTTATAAAGGGAGTTCCCCCCACAAGAACCCCGAGAAAGCCTCCTCCGAGAACCACCGGAAAGGCCAGGGAGGAGGAAAAGGAGAGAAAACTCCATCCTCCCAGGAGAAGGGTGCCTATGCCGGTGACATCAAACCACCGGGCGGGGATCTCCCCGAGCCACGCTCCCAGAAGAAGACAGCCGAGAAAGAGGGGAGAAAAGGGAGCTTCTCCCTTTTTACGAAGGCACATCACCATATGTTCCTGAAGCCACAATCCCCAGAAAAATCCGAGGAAACCGAGAAAAGTAAAATACTTCCAGGGAAAAAGGGCCTCCCGATACCCTTGAAGCCGCAGGAGCCGGGCGTGATGGGGGGTGATGACTTCCCCCTTCTCCACGATGACATCTCCTCTGTAGATGGTTCGGGTTACAGGCTGTACGCTCTCCCGAAGACTTTCACGAAGCTTTTGGGTAAGATAGGGGTCCATATTCTGGGACTTGAGAAAAAGCCCGTAGAGAATTTCCACCACAAGATTCTGATCGCTCCATGAAAGAGGGGAGGCCTGGAGCTCTCTCCAGAGGAAGCTCTCCACCGCCCGGCGTTCGAAAATCCCCATCTCGAACATCCGCACCCCCAAGGAGCGGACCTCCCCGAGTACCGGCTTTCGATTTTCCGGAGAGAGGGTCTCCAGCGTACGCAAAAGTTCCGGATCCAGAGTGCTGAAAAAAAGAGCATACTCCTCCGGGGAGGAATCTCCTAGATCCCGAAGAAAGCTTTTGATCTTTCCCGGATCGTGCACCACAACTCCGGCGATCTTCTCCGCCACAGAACTTTTAAGAGCCCCCGTGGTAAGAGAATCCACATAACGCATATTTTCCACCACCACAAAGGTGGCGGTGGCCTTCTCTCCCTCGGAAAAACCGTAGCGATTTTGAAGGATATGCCAGCCAAGCACAAAAACCCCCAGCGCGCAGAGGGCAATTCCCCAGGGGAAAAGCCACCAGCGCAAGGGGCGATCAGCAAAGTACGCCTTTGTAGGGGGAGCTTTGCCGGATTTATTGTTTTTCTTCGAACTCTTCGTAGGCCTGAACAATTTTTTGAACAATTTCATGACGCACCACGTCATTTCTTGTAAGAGAGACAAAATCAATTCCTTCGACACCCTTAAGAATCTCTTGAACAGCGCGCAATCCCGAGAGCCTGCCGCTGGGCAGATCCACCTGGGTCACATCTCCGGTAATCACCACCCGGGATCCGAAACCCATACGGGTAAGGAACATCTTCATCTGCTCCGGAGTGGTGTTCTGAGCCTCATCAAGAATGATGAAGCTGTCGTTCAGCGTCCGCCCCCGCATATAGGCCAGCGGCGCAATTTCGATGACGTTTTTCTCCACGTAGCGCATGAAACGCTCCGGAGAGAGGAGATCGAAAAAAGCGTCGTAGAGAGGGCGCAGATAGGGCTCGATCTTCTCTTTGAGATCCCCCGGAAGATATCCTAAACTCTCCCCCGCCTCCACGGCGGGGCGCACGAGAATAACCCGGGAGACCTGCTGGGATTTCAGCATGGCCACCGCCTGGGCCACCGCCAGATAGGTCTTCCCCGTTCCCGCAGGGCCGATGCAGAAGACCACGAAGTTTTTCTGGACCGCCTCCATATAGCGCTTCTGCCCCAGGGTTCGGGTACGCACGGGTTTACCCCGGCCGGTAAAGCATATGGTGTTTTCGTGAAGTCCTGCAAGATCCACGGAGCCGTTTTCTGCCAGAGCATCCATGCCGTACCGAACCTCTTCCCGAGTAACCCGGATGCCCTTTTCTGCAAGCTTGGCAAGCTCTTGCAAAAGTTTTGCCACGGTGCGGATCGGTTCTGCATCGGGGCTCCGGAGGAGAAGAGTCTCTCCCCGGAGCATCATGCGTACAGGGTACCGCTCCTCCACCATCTGGATGGTAAGGTCATGCTGTCCCAGGAGCTTCTCCTGAAGCTCTCCCGGGACTTCTGCCGTCCAGAGACTTTCCCCCGCCTCTTCGCTAAAGGTTCCCTTCAAAGGCACGCGGTTTCCTTCCTCAATCCTGGCGGGTTACGCTTTTGACTTCGGGAATCTCCTGGCAGAGAACTCCCTCCACCTGACTCCGAAGCGTCTCCTGAGCATAAGGGCAGGTACCGCAAGCCCCCTTCAGGATCACCGTGACATCTCCGGAAGCTTCATCAAAGGCGATGAACTCAATATCTCCCCCATGTCCCTGAAGGGCGGGGCGGATTCTTTCTTCGATGAGACTCTGAATTTTCTGCTGCACCATAAACAATTCCTCCTAGTTGATATGACTTGGTGATTTTCGAGATTCTTCCTGTTTCTTCGCTTCTTCCCAAAAACGGTCGAGCTCCTCCAGGGAATAACTTTCCCAGGAACGATTCCCCCGGGCCACTTCCCGTTCCACCGCAGCAAAGCGCCGGAGAAACTTGGCACACCCCTTCTGAAGGGCGAGCTCGCTATTTACGTCAAGGTGCCTCCCCAAGTTTACCACGGCAAAAAGAAGATCGCCCATTTCATTTTCCAGCTCCTCGGTATTTTCCGGAGCATGAGCCAGCACCTCTTCGATCTCCCAAATCTCTTCTTTTACTTTTCCCAATACCGGCGAGAGGTCTCCCCGGGGCCAATCGAAGCCCACCTTGGCGGCCCTACGCTGCATTTCGAAGGATCGAAGAAGGGAGGGCATGCTCCGGGGAATTCCCGAGAGCATGGAAACGTGTTCCTCCTCGGGAGAATCTTCCTTTGCAGCCCGCTCTTCCGCCTTGATGCGCTCCCAGTTGCGCGTCACTTCCTGGCTGGAATCCACCCGGAGCTCTCCGAAGACGTGAGGATGTCGCCGCTCAAGCTTCTCCGAAACTTTTTGCAGGATATCCCCTATATCGAAGGCCCCCGCCTCCCGGGCGATCTGGGCGATAAAAAAGACCTGAAGAAGCAGATCCCCGCACTCCTCCACTATACCCTTTTCCTCTTGCTTTTCAATGGCCTCCACAAGCTCGTAGGCCTCTTCGATAATGTAGGGACGGAGGGTTTCCAAAGTCTGTTCCCGATCCCAAGGACACCCTCCGGGGGCACGAAGGCGTTCCATTATATCCTGAAGCCTCTGAAATTCCGCGTTTTTCTCTTCTCTGCTGTTTTCTGACATCTGGTCTCCTCGTCTTTTACAATCTGCCGTTATGATTTTTTTCATACCGCTTGAGACTCCCCGGGGTGCTCCTCTTGGGAGGAACGAAGAATGTGCAGGAGATCCAAAAGGCCTTTATGGCCTCCGGGTCCCTCGGCAGAGGATCCTCCCCGCTTTACCATCCATCCGGACCTGAAAGAGAAAAGTCTTTCGAGGCGGGATCCGTCTACTTCGGTGCGGGAGGCCTCGCAGTAGATCTTCTCCACCCCCCGGAAAGGAGCAAGAATCCGAAATTCCAGAGAAAAAAGAAAACGCTCTGCCTCCTTGGGAAGAGGACCGAAACGATCCCGGAGCTCCCGGGCGAAGTCCCGAAGGCTATCCATGTCCTCAATGCGGCTTGCCCGGCGATAGAGGGCCACCCGAAGGGCACTCTGGGGAACGTAATGCCCCGGAAGCCCCAGAGGAAGCCGGATAGTACAGAGAAGCTCCTGCTCCGCTTTGGGAGATCGCAAAGCGAGAACTTCCTTTTCGAGAAAGGTGCAGTACATCTGAAAACCCACCTTCTTGATATGCCCATGCTGGGCAATACCGAGAAGTTCCCCGCTCCCCCTAATTTCGAGATCCCTCCGGGCAAGCCGAGCCCCTCCGCCGAAGACGTTGTACTCTCCCAGGGCTTCAAGGCGATCCAGAGCCTCTCGGGAAAGAGCCACATCTCCGGGGTAGAAAAAGTAGGCAAAGGCCTGTTCGGATCGTCTTCCCACCCGCCCCTTGAGCTGATAGAGCTGGGCAAGCCCCATGGCCTGGGCCTGATCCACCATGAGGGTATTCGCTCCGGGAATATCCAGCCCGCTCTCCACAATGGAGGTGCAGACCAGTACATCCACCTTCCCGGAGGAGAAATTTTCCATTTTTGTCTCCAGCGCCCTTTCGGGAAGGCGACCATGGGCCACATCCACCCGAGCTTCGGGAACAAGCCTCTGGATCTCTCCCGCCCGTCGTACGATACTCCGCACCCGATTATGCACGAAAAAGACCTGCCCCCCCCGGGAGATCTCTTTACGGATAGCCCGAACCGCGAGATCATCCCTCCAGGGGGAGACCACGTGGATCACGGGGCTTCTGTTCCGGGGAGGCGTATTCATCTCGCTGATATCCCGGAGCCCCCCCAGAGAGAGATGCAGCGTCCGGGGAATGGGAGTGGCGGAGAGGGAGAGGATATCCACCTGGGGAAGGAGCCAACGGAAGTGCTCCTTCTGGGCCACCCCGAAACGGTGCTCCTCATCCACCACCAGAAGCCCGAGATCTTTGAAGGCCACCTCCCGGGAGAGCATCTTATGGGTTCCGATAAGCACATCCAGAGATCCCTCCCGGAGATCCTCCAGAAGAGCTTTTTTTTCTCCGGAGGAAACAAACCGGGAGAGAGCACCCACCCGGATAGGAAGATCCCCCAGGCGCTCCCGGAAGCTCTCCAGATGCTGCTGGGCAAGAAGGGTGGTGGGCACCAGAAGAGCCACCTGCTTTCCGGACTCCACCGCCTTCACCGCCGCCCGGAAGGCCACCTCGGTTTTGCCAAACCCCACATCCCCCACGAGAAGCCGATCCATGGGAACCGGGCGCTCCATATCCTGACGGATCTCCTCCTGAGCTCGCAGCTGGTCTTCGGTCTCCTTATAGGGAAAGGTAGACACAAAGCGCCGGAGGATGTCTCCATCGGGAGAAAAGGCGCATCCCTCCACACGTTCCCGGACCACGTAAGCCTTGAGAAGCTCCCGGGCTACTTCCTTCGCTCGTTCCCGGGCCTCCCGGAGGCTCTTCTTCCACCGCCGTCCCCCGAGAGAATCCAGCACCACCTTCTCATCCGCACATCCCGAGTAGGAGCTGATTTTGTACATCTGGGTAAAGGGAACGTAGAGACGCTTCTCCCCCGCAAATTCAAGCACCAAATATTCCTGGGGGCCAAGATCTCCCGAAAGCTCCTCCACCCCTCGATAGCAACCGATACCGTAATCCTCGTGGATAAGGTACTCCCCTTCGGAAAATCCCGCATCCCCCTCGGAGGGAGAAGCAGCGAAATAGGAACGATCCTCCAGCCCCATGCCGGTAATTCCCACCATCTCCGCATCCGAAAGAAAGATTCTTCGGGCCTGCCGGTCCACAAATCCTCCCGTGAGAGGTTTTTTCAGAAGATCAAGACCCATATCCTCTCCCCAGGAGAGAATCTCCGGATGGGCCGAGCAGAGGGTAATACCATACCCCTCCCGCTTCAGAGTCTCCACATAGGATCGGGCCTCCTCGAAACGACCTCCGAAGGAGGGAACCGTATAGAGAAAGCTCTCCCGATCTTCCGGAAAAGGAGTGTTTCGCACGAAAAGGGAAAAAATTCCCGAAAGGGATCCGAGAAATTCCTCCCAGGAGGGAAGGGGAGGAAGACGTTTAGTCTCTTCGAAAGACTCCCAGAGCCATCGGTAGGTCTGAGCCTGTCGTTCCAAAGCCCGGGGATCGAAAAAGACCACCGGAGTTCCTGGAGGGAGGGAGGATGCCACGAAAGAAGCCCCTTCGGAGAAGGAAACCCCCTCTTCCCGGGGAGATCCCGAGAGGAGCACCTCCGCCACCTCGGAGATACTGCACTGATCCCGGGGAGAAAAGAGCCGGAGACTCTCCACGGTATCATCGAAATATTCCACCCGCACCGGCAGAGATTGAGAGGATGTATAGAGATCCACCACACATCCCCGGAGAGCATGCTCCCCCGGAACGGCCACGTAATCCACCCGGGAGTTCCCCACGGAGTCGAGCCAGCTCAAAAGCTGTGGCATGGGGAACTCTTCCCCCTTGCGCAGCTTCAGATAGGCGTCAGGAATACGATAGGGGGTCATGAAACTCCCCGGCGTCAGGAGAAGGGGGCCTCCCCGCTCCCGCCATTCCCGAAAAATCTCTCCCCGGGTAAGCCAGAGGGCGTGACGTCCCATCTCCTCTCCCAGAGGGAGTTCGGGCATTACTCTCAGGGAGAGTTCGGGAAAGAGGGTCTTCCAGTTTTGCTCAAATGCGGCAAGATGCTGCTGGTCCGGCACGAGAAAAATCGCAGGCTCGGGAGGCGCCGCCCCCGCCCAGGCCCAGGCAGCCCCTTCCCCCTGAAGATGCACGTGGAGGGGTCTGAAGAGCCTTTCTTCTCCGAAAAACTGCCAGAGTCGGCCACCCCCGGTACTTTTCTGGATACTCAAAAACCTTTGCCCCCTCGTTACAACAAGAATCATGGAAAGCCAGAAATGCCTCCGCGTCATTATCGGCAAAAACTCCGAAAAAATCCAATTTCCCCCAAAGCTTTCCAAAAGACAAGAAAAAGGGATGGTGATTCAAAAAAGTCCCGCCATCAGTAACGACGGGGGACTTTTTTCAGTTTATGGCATTCATGGCCTGCTGGATACCTTCGGTAATCCAGAGGCGCACTCCCCGAACAGCTTGATCAAGAACGCAGGGAAGCTCTTTCTGTTCCTCCCTGGAAAAGGGAGAGGTCACAAAACGCCGCAGGGGAATCTTCTCCGGAAGAGGCCCTATGCCTATGCGAAGCCGGGGAATCTCAAGACTCCCCAGAGAAGAGATTACCGAAGCCATGCCATTGTGCGCCCCCGCAGAACCCTTGGGACGAATCCGCAAGGACCCCAGAGGAAGCGCCCGGTCATCATAAAGAACGAGAATCCGGGGACGCTCAATCTGGAAGTAGTCCACCACCTCCCAAACCGCTTTTCCGCTGAGATTCATGTAGGTCATGGGCTTGAGACAGAGAAGCCTCTCCCCCTCCAGAAAACCATCCCAAAGGGCACCGGAAAACTTCATCCCCGGCCCCTTTCGGGAGGTTATGCACTCGATAACCGAATCAAGGGCCATCCATCCCACATTATGCCGGGTATGAGCATAGGAAAGTCCAGGATTCCCCAGGCCGACACAGAGAAACAACGGAAGCTATTCCTCGGTTTTCTTGCTCGAAAGAACCTCGACTTCCATCTCTCCCGTCTCGTCGCCTTCGAGACCTTCTTCTTCCTCTTCGACCTCCATGCGAGGCTCTGCCACCATAAGGAGGAGCTCCTCCGGATCTATCAACAGCTCCGCACTCTCCGGAAGAGGACACTCTCCGGCAGTCACATGCCCCCCACGAGCGAGATCCGCCACGTCGATGCTGATCTCATCAGGGATCTCCCGGGGAAGCACATCGATCTCAATGCTGTGGTGCATCTGCTCGAAAACGCCCCCTTCTTTAACTCCCAGGCAGTGCTCCTTGTTAAGCACCTTCACGGGCACCGACACCCGTACCTTATGCCCCGCCACAAGCTGATAAACATCCATGTGAAGCACTTCATCAGTAACCACGTTCCGCTGGAGATCCCGCAAGATGGCCATCTCCTCATGCCCCCCCGGAAGGGTAACATTCAGACGCACGGACTCCCAGTGAGAATACCGGATGAGGGGAAGAAAATCCTTGGCAGACACCTTGTAGTTTCCTGCCTCAGGATACTCGGGACCGTAGAAGGTTATGGGAATGTAGCCCTCTTTACGGAGCTTCTTGCACTGCTCCTTTCCCACCTTTTCTCGTGTTTCAAACGCAATAGAGCTAAACTTGGACATACCTACTCCTCCTTGAACTTTATGACAGCCTTTGGGGTGTCTCGAAATAACGTCCTGCGCACAGGAGCGTGTTTATGAACCGAACAGAATGCTTACGGAGTGATCCGAATGGATCCTGTCGATGGCTTCCGCAAAAAGAGGTGCTATGGAGAGCTGGGTTATGATATCGAGATTCTTCTCCTCCGAAAGGGGGATGGTGTTGGTAAGAACAATTTCAGAAATACAGGAATCCCGAAGACGATCCACCGCAGGCCCCGAAAGAACCCCGTGGGTGGCACAGGCGTAGACGGAACGGGCTCCCCGCTCCCGAAGAGCCTGAGCGGCATTAACCATGGTTCCCGCCGTATCAATGATATCATCCACGAGAATAACGTCTTTTCCGTTTACATCTCCGATGATCTCCATGACCTCGCAGTAATTAGCCTTGTCGTGGGCCCGGCGCTTGTCCACGATGGCGAGATCTGCCCGAAGCTGCACCGCAAACTTTCGGGCCCGCACCACCCCTCCGATATCCGGCGAGACCACCGCCACCCGGCCCTCTCGGGAGGCCTCCTTGAGCTTGCTCTGAAAGTGGGAGGCCAGAAGATTCATCCCCGTAAGATGATCCACGGGAATATCAAAAAAGCCCTGGATCTGACCGGCGTGAAGATCCGCAGTAATCACCCGGTGAGCCCCGGTATGCTCAATAATATTTGCCACCACCTTGGAGGTGATGGGCTCCCGCCCCCGGGTTTTACGATCCTGCCGAGCATAACCGAAATAAGGGAGCACCACGTTAATGCGGTAGGCCGAAGCTCGCTTCAGGGCATCCACCATGATGAGAAGCTCCATAAGATTGGAGTTCACCGGAGCACAGGTGGGCTGTACCACATAGACATCCGCTCCCCGAACGCTCTCTTCGATGGAGATGCCGATCTCACCATCGGAGAAGCGAAAACGCTTGGAAGCTGCCACGGGGATCTGAAGATGTCTCGCCACTTCTTCAGCAAACTTTGGATTTGCCGAGCCGGAAAAGATTTTCATTTCTCGCAAACGCGTAACCATGGTAATCAGCTCTCCTCCTTCGGCTTTTGCAACGCCTTCCGTTGGTGCCACCCCTCAATATTCCTCTGCCGAGCCCGGGCAATCCCGAGAGCCCCCGCGGGAATATCCCCGGTAATTATGGATCCTGCGGCAGTTACCGCATTATCTCCCACCGTCACGGGAGCCACAAGCATGGTATCACTTCCGATAAAGCAGTTCCCCCCGATGGAGGTGGCATGCTTTTCCCTTCCATCGTAGTTGCAGGTGATACACCCTGCTCCGATATTGGTATTCTCCCCCACCGAGGCATCTCCCACATAAGAAAGGTGGGGCACCTTGCTCTTGGCTCCTATGGAGCTCTTCTTGATCTCCACAAACTTTCCTACAAAGGCCTCTTCACCTATCCGGGCTCCTCCCCGAACGTAGGCAAAGGGACCAAGTATGGCTCTCTTTTCGAGAACGCTCTCCTCAAGCACCACATAAGGATTCAGACGACATTCCTCTCCCACATGGCTGTGGGAGATTATGCATCCCTTCCCCACGGTGCATCCCCCGCCGAGAGAGCTTTCTCCGAAAATCCGGACATCTCCATCAAGAAAAACATCCTCTCCAAAAGTGACCCGAGGCCCTATCCAGAGAGAGTTCATATCCACACACTTGAGCCCCTGTTCCAGCATACACCGCTCAAGAATCCGCCTGCGCATAATTTCCCCGGCCTGAGCAAGCTGAAGGGGGTCATTGATACCGAGCATGTCCTCTTCGGAATCCCAAAAAAAAGCCCGAGCTCCCAAACCTTTCCGGGAACACCAGCCTATCACGTCCGGAAGATAGTACTCTCCCTGGGCATTGGCGGTGGTAAGACTTCCCAGGGCCTCGTCCAAGCAGGAACTCTGAAAGAAGTAAATACCGCTATTTACCTCGGCACAGCAACGCTGTTCTGGAGTAGCATCTTTATGCTCCACCACAAAGAGGGCGTTGTCTTCGCAAAAAACCCGACCGTATCCTCCAGGATCCTGAGCGGTAAAACTCACAAGCCCTGAGGCCACAGATTCTTGAGTCACGGTCTTAATAAAGGTTTCGAAAAGGGCTGGCTTTACCAGGGGGGTATCCCCGCAAAGCACGAGAAGAGAATCTAAAGAAGACCACCAAGGCCGGGCCACCTGTACCGCATGCCCCGTACCGAGTTGCTCCTCCTGCCATATAACAGCCACATCCGGGTAATGCTCCCGGAGGTAGAGGGCCACCTGATCCCCTCCGTGCCCCACCACCACTCCCACACGCTGTATGCCCGCTTTCTGAACCGCTTCAAGAACGTAAAAAAGCATAGGCTCCCCAAGAAGAGGCTGAAGGACCTTGGGAATTCGCCCTTTCATGCGGGTTCCTTTTCCTGCCGCCAAGATAAGTGCGCCAACGCCGCACATTTCCATTCAACAGCCCTCCCAGAGAATACCGCCTTCTCTTTCTGCACGATCATACTTGATAACCGAGAAAGTACAAACACAAAAAAAGCTCCTCTTTCCACGGAGGAGCGCGTTTCCTCAAAAATGCGCATACCCTTGCGCTGCAGAGAAACTGGCTGGGGTGGCTGGATTCGAACCAGCGATGGAGGATCCAAAGTCCCCTGCCTTGCCGCTTGGCTACACCCCAATACAGCGCATGTCATTATAGACGGGAAATGGTGCTTTTGCAAGGGCGGGTTTAGGTTTATGGGAATGCAATAAAAACGCAAGGCGAGGGAAAATCAGGGGAAGTCCCCTGCCCTTGGAACTTAACAAAGGTCGTTCACAAAGGCTCATCTTGAATTTAGAAGGGGGGAGATTATAATGACATTGGGGCTATTCCTTCGGAATTTCAAAAGCGAGCGGGTTGAGGAGACATACCCCCCCCCGCTCACTCTTGAACAGCTCCGTACAACATCCTGCCCTCTACTTATCATCATCCATTCTGGCGTAATGCCTTCCAGATCCCATGAGAACCGCAAAGCCCTGAACAAGACGAACATTTTCGAAGACAATCTTTATGGCCGAGGTAATGGGAATTGAGAGAAGCCCTCCCGGAATCCCCCAGAGCCATCCCCAGAAGAGAAGGGAGAAGAGAATCAGGGCGGGGCTCAAATTGAGCCGATCTCCCAAAACACGCGGGGCCAGCATGTTTCCCATGATCTGCTGGATAACGAAGAGTGCCAGAGCGGTGGTAATCACTTCATTGTAGCTTGGATAAAACTGTACCGCTGCGAGAATAATCGGCGGTATGGTTGCCGCCACAGAGCCTAGGGTGGGAATGAAATTCAAAAGAAAGGTAAGTACTCCCCAGGTGAGTGCAAACTTCACACCAATATACTCCAGAACAGCCCAGGCAAGAAGCCCCGTAGCCGCACTGATGAGACACTGCAATCCAAGATAGTGCCCGATCTGCACCGTAATGGTCTCCATAATGTGCTGCACCTTCTGGGCATTGCGCCTCGCCATGGCTTTACGGAGTTTTCCCTCAAAATAAGGGGCCTCCACCAGAAGAAAGACGAGAAAGATCACCACCAGAAGCATCTTTGTAGCAATGGAGAGAAAGGATCGAGAAAACGCGAGAACCCGGGCGGTCATTTCGTTCCCCACGTCAAAGTAGTCTGCCAAATTCCTCCATAAAAACCGTACCGCCTCACTCGATTCGGAGATTTCCTTTCCCATGGCGAAAAACTTTTGCTGCAGCTCCGGCAGCTCCTTGGAAAAAGAGACAAGACTCATATTAAGATAGATGATACCCAAAAAGACAACCCCCGACAGGAGCCCCAGCATGAGAACCACAATAAGGGAGGTGGGAACCCCAAATCTATCCAGAAACCGCACCGCAGGAGCCAGAATGTACGATATCAGCAGGGCCACCACGAAGGGTATAAAAACACCCTGGGCGGATTTGAGAAAGGCTCCCACCACAATAACCGCAATAACGCCGAGAAAAAATATGGCCACCCTTTCGGAGATAACTCTACCTCCGAAGGATCGTATCTCCCGATTCCGGGAACCCCCTTCCTTTTCTCCCAAACCCTGCTCTTCCCGTTCTCCATCACGCATACAAGCACCATCTCCCCTCTCATGCAGCCAAAAATCCGCAGCAAACCATAGTACCCATTTCCCCGCTTTAAGGCCCCAGGCACACAGCTAAAAAACTATCTTCTACAGACCTTCTTCTGAAACCCTTTCTCCCACCTTTATCGCAAAGATCCCTTTCCAGGATTGCAAAAAACACCTTTTACCTTTATACTCTTCTCAGCTTTATCGAAATGACTTTAAGCAGAGAAGCATTTTAAATTCCCCTCG
>NPIG01000656.1_pt2 | contig 23412 bp, 18 predicted proteins | sample 8637441 | NCBI WGS metagenome assembly NPIG01 (sample SAMN07420675, study PRJNA396082) | bioreactor metagenome | isolation source: sample BR6 brine-fed electro-methanogenic bioreactor BR | place: Japan: Kochi | collected 2016-06-14 | reverse complement strand
CCTCGACCAACTCGTGCTCACGCTCGAGCACCGCTTCACCGAGCACTTCAAGCTCGGTCTGACCTACGTCAACCGCAAGAACAAGAAGCTCGTCGCGCTCGTCGACAAGAACCTCGAGAGCAACTGGACCCGCTTCGACGACGTCACCGTCCAGCGCGAGGACGGCAGCGAGTTCACGCTGCCGAGCCTGTACCTGCGCAATGACGACATCATCTATGTCGGCTCGGCGCCGGGGATGACCCCCGAGGAAGTCGACGCGCTGAGCTACAACCCCGAGTACGAGCTGACGAACGCGCCGGGCGCGGAGCGCAACCTCGACCAGCTCCAGCTCGAGGCGGAGTGGCGCGGCAAGCGCTGGCGCATCAACGGCTCGCTCGTGTGGTCCGACCTGACGGGCAACTGGGACAGTGTCAGTGGCTACTCGAACTCGGTCGGCGGCACGGGCGCAGGCGCCTACGTCAACCCGAACTACAAGGTCAACTGGCAGGGCAACCTGCCGTACAACGACGAGTGGGAAGCCAAGCTCCGCGTGCGCGGCGATTTGTTCTGGGGCCTGCGCCTCGGCATGTTCGCGCGCTACTACTCGGGTGACCGCTGGACGGCCTACTACTCGATCGACCGTGACGACGACAGCTTCAACGTGGCCGCCGGGGAGCTTGGTCGCAGCCTGCTCTACCACATCCGGCGCAACGAGCTCTTCATGGAGAAGCGCGGTTCGCGCGAGCACGACTCGATGGTGCTCGTCGATGTCGGCCTCGATCGCGAGTTCCGCATCGGCGACCTGCGCCTCGAGGTCGGGCTCGACGTGTTCAACATCTTCGGTGAGGACGCGGTCACACGGCGCGGCGATGTACTCAACTCCTCGACGAGCGCGGGCATGCTCGGGAACCCCAGGCGCCGCGTCGCTCCGCGCGAGCTGCGTCTGAGTACGGCGATCCGCTGGTGAGACACGTGGACGAGCAGCAGCCGCTCGTGGACGAGGGCCTGGTCCGGCTCTTCCTCGAGGTGGCAGCGATCGAGGGCCTTTCAGGGCACGAGCGTGGGATCGCGGACCATGTGCTGCGCTTCGCGCACGATCGGGGCTTCGCTGCGACCGAACAGAGCTTGCCGGACAACTCGACCGGTAACGTGCTCGTCCAAGTGGGGGAGGGCGGTGAGCGCATGCTCACCGCCCACCTCGACACCGTGCGCTCCACGGCGGCACTCGTGCCGGTGCGCCTCGCCGACCGCTTGCGTTCCGATGGCACGACCGTGCTCGGCGTCGACAATCGCGCCGGTGTCGCCGTGCTCCTCTGGACGCTCGATCGCATCGCGCGCGGCGAACTCGACCCGGCTCCCTGCACCCTGGCGTTCACGGTGCGCGAGGAGTCCGATCTCGGTGGATCCCGCCAGCTCGCGTGGCCCGATACCGTGCGCATGGCCTTCGTGCTCGACTCTTCACTCGCTCCCGGGGCCTACATCCACCGCGCTCCAGGTGCGCTCGACTTCAGCGCGGAGCTCGCAGGGCGTCCGGCGCACGCGGGGATCCACCCCGAGCAGGGCCGCGATGCCGTCCAGGCGCTGATGCGCGCGTTGGCGCGTTTGCCCTGGGGGCGTCTCGACGCGGAGACCACGGCCAACGTCGGGCGGGTCGAAGGCGGAGAGGCGCGCAACACGGTGCCCGCGCTCGCACGCGCCGAGGGGGAGGTGCGCTCGACGCGTGTCTCCACCGTCAAGAAGCGGATCGGCGCGATCGAACGGGCCCTCGATGACGCGTGTCACGAGTTGGGAGTGGAGCTGCGCTGGGATTGCCGGTGGGGCTTCGAGCCTTTCGCCCTTCCGCTCGACGCGCCCGTCTGCCAGGCGGCGGAGGCCGCGCTTCGCGGCGCGGGACTCACTCCGAAGCCTGTCGCCTCGTCGGGTGGGAGCGACGCGAACGCCCTGAACGCGCGTGGCCTTCCGGCGATCAACTTCGGCATCGGCGCCAGGAACCCACACGCGAACGAGGAGGAGATCCTCCTCGAGGACCTCGCGGCCACCGCCCGCCTAGCGGGGTGTCTCGTCGCGCCAGAGCGTCGGGGTCGATCGACCGTCAGACGCACCTGTTCACAACAGCACAAGTAAGGTCGATCGACACCGACGCCGAAGCGAGACGAGACGGGGACTGGCTCCTCCAAGAAGATGAGTCGCCCATCGCGCAACGAGGAGGTGCCTGTCCCCAAAAGGAAGCGCGCAACGAGATAGGCTCGAATCCTGTCCGGGACAGTCGCGCTTCCTGCCGGGGACAGCCGAGCTCTGGCCGTGCCCACCGGCCACTCGCCGGCAAGGAGCTCGGCAGTCCCCTCTCTAGTAGTCCCCGCTGCCACAGAACTGCGTTCAAAACCCTGGCTTCGCTTGACTTTCCGTCATAGGACGACCGATTTTCGGGTTAGCGGCGATGTGCGCTGGCTCCGCGCCTATCGCACGAACGGACCCTCAAAGGCGAACAAGAAACGTACGAGTGTCTCCCGGGGGAGGGTGGGCACGCCTCCGAAGCGAGTCGCGAATGGTGCTTGGCGCGTCGGGACGGGGCGCGGCACGTCGCAAGGAATCCTGGATTCCGCTGCTGTTCTTTCTGCTGATCGCCAGCGGAGCGGGAGCTCTGTGGTGGGCGGGCGAGGGCAGCGAGCGGCAGTGGCGGGATGCGGAGATGCGCGTCCTCGCGTCGCAGGTGCGGGCGCGGATCGAGTCCTGGATGGACGTGCGCGTCGCGGCGATCGAGCACATCGCTCTTCACTGGCATCGAGATCTCGCGGACGACCCGGGTGCCTACCGCATCGAAGCGCAGACCGTGATCGAAGCGCTGCCTGGGCTCCAGGCCATCAACTGGGTGGACACCGAGGGGGTCATTCGTCTCGTTCATCCCCACGACGGGAATGGGCCCGCGCTCGGCAGCAACCTCTGGCAACACCCGGAGGCGAGCGTGAGCGAGGCCCTCGCTCGCGCCTCGCAGCTCGATCAGGCGACACGAAGCGGAATGATCCGCCTGCTTCAGGGCGGCACGGGGATCGCCTGCTACCGGCGCGTACGTGACGGAAACGGCAGGCCGGCCGGATTCCTCAACGTCGTCTTCCGGCTCGACGAGCTCGACAAAGCCTGGCTGACGGAAGGGAAGCTCGCGGAGCACTTTTACGTCGAGTTGAGGGATGGGGACGGGAGTACCGCCATAGGCGAGTCGATTCCGGACGACTACGAAGGCCCACGGCACGCGGAGAGCGTGAGGATCGTCGATCGCACGTGGGGACTGATCGTGGCACCACGCCGCCCGCTCGACCAAGCGTTCCACTCGCTCGCGAACGAGGTGTTCCTTCTTGCCGTCGTGCTGCTCGCCGCGGGCGTTGCGTGGCTGGCGTGGCGGCAGCTCGAGCGCTACCGGAGGCTTCGCCATCGCGAGAACGCGGCGCGCGAGCTCCTCTCGTGGTCGGCAGAGCTTCAGGCGGTCGATAGCTATCAGGAGTTGCTCGAGGCGGCAGGGCATGCCGTGAAACGTTTCGTCGGTGCGGACACCGTGTGGATCTACGAGCGCGACGCCGAGGAGGCGGGGCGTTGGAGCCTCGTCGCGGTAGGCGGCGCGGAGAGCGCGAGGGTTCGCGTTCGGCACGCGCAACCGGCGAGTTTCAACCCGCGTCTCGAGAAGAGCGAGCCCGGGGGCGGGGTCATCTCTCTCCTGACCGCACAGGAAGACGCCCACCCCTCGCAGGGACGGAGCGTCGCCCTACACGTCCCGGTCCGTTTGGTCGATGGCAAGCTCGCTCTGCTCGGAGCCGGCTTCCTCGACGAGGACCAACTGAGCGGTGAGGAGCTTGGCGACCTCGGGGAGATCGCCGGGCATCTCGTTCTCGCGCTCACCCGTGTGCGCGTCGCCTTCGAACGCCGGGTGGCCGACGACGAGCGGCGGCGACTCGAGCGGCAGCTCCAACAGGGGCAGAAGCTCGAGAGCCTCGGACTCCTCGCAGGCGGGGTGGCCCACGACTTCAACAACTTGCTGGTCGGGATCCTCGGTAACGCGGATCTCGCTCTGGCGGAGCTCGACGCGGAGACGAGCGGAGCCCGTCGCGTCGCGGATGTCGTCGCGAGCGCGCGCGGGGCGTCGGAGCTCTGTGAGCAGATGCTCGCGTTCACGGGGGAAGCTGCCCGTGATCCCGCGCCGCTCGATCTCTCCGCCCTCGCGGGAGACGTGGTGCGTTTGCTGCGCCCGAAGCTCCCGGCGGCGTCCGAGCTCGAGATGGAGCTCGAGTCTCCGTTCCCGGCGGTCATGGCCGACGCGATTCACGTGGGCCAGCTCGTCATGAATCTCCTGACCAACGCGATGGACGCGCTCGAGGGAGAACGCGGGACGATTCGTGTCCGCACGCTGGTCGAGAGCTGCCGCAGCGAGACCTTCGCGGGGTGTCCCGTGGGCGAGGATGCCATCGACGGCAGCTACGCCGTGCTCGAAGTCACCGACACGGGTTGCGGCATGGATCGCCCGACTCGAGAGCGGATGTTCGACCCCTTCTTCACTACGAAGGTCAGCGGACGAGGGCTCGGGATGGCCGCCGTCCTCGGGACGGTGAAGGCCCACGAGGGGGCGATCTCGGTGCGCTCGACGCCAGGGCGCGGCACGAGCATCCGCCTGTTCTTGCCGCTCGCCTCGGCGCCCGTTCCCGCGAAGAAGAAGGAGCCGGTCCCGAGCGGTGCGTGGACCGGGAAGGGGACCGCGCTCGTTGTCGACGACGAGGAGCCCGTGCGCGCCGTCGCCCGGCGCATGCTCGAGCGCCTGGGTCTCGAGGTCCTCGTCGCGGCGGACGGCGAAGAAGCGTTGGCCGTGCACGGCCAAGCCGGCGCGTCGATCGACATCGTCGTGCTCGATCTCTCGATGCCGGGACTCGGGGGTGCCGAAGTGCTCGCGGCGCTTCGCGAGCGGGACCCCGAGCTGCCGGTCGTTTTGACGAGCGGCTACCCCGCGCGGGAGCCGGCGGTCGCCGCCGCGCTCGACAAGGCGCAGGGCTTCCTGCGCAAGCCCTATCAGTTGATGGAGGCGCGGGCGCTCTTGAAGCCGCTGCTCGAGGCGCGCACGAAGGCGCGCCTCGAGAGACAGAACTAGAAGCGGCGGCCAACCCTGAGAGTCAGGATCTCGCCGTCGTAGTCGAGCGTGTTCCGCACGTCGTCGTAGTCGAAGGTGCCGACGCTCGCCCCGGCGAAGAGTCCGCCAGAGAGTTCGTGTTCCACGCCGAGCTCCCAGCGCACGAAGTCCTGGTCGATCGGGAGGAAGCTCGGGATGGCGGGCGGGTCGTTGATGTCGCTCCCGAGCGCGTCGTTGTTCCCGGAGCTCTCCGAGCTGATGAAGTCGACGGTGATGCGCCAACGCGGATTCGGCCGGGCGACGAAGTGAGCGCTGATCACGTCGGTCTCCGCGTCGAAGCGCGAGACGCCGTCGATCGTCGCGGCGGGGCCGCCGAAGCCTGCGCCGTCGAACAGGGCGTCGGTGATGCTCTCGACATCGCGGGTGGTGTACCCGAGGCGGTACTCGAAACGCTCGTGCGGCTTGTGCCAGAAAGTCACGCCGAGGCTCTGGCCTTCGGAGCGCATCGCGGAGATCGGGGAGGGGCGCTCGCGCTCGAAGTCGCGCGCCGTCAGCCGGAGGCGCATGCCGTCCTTCGGCTTGAAGGTGACGCGGGCGCGGGCGTTCTTGCGCTCGGTGAAGCTCGCATTGGTGAACGCCGTGTCGACGTCGCCGTCTTCGTAGTCGAGGTCGATGTCGACGACCGGGTGGGGCGTCCAGGCGAGACCAAAGAGCAAGGTGTCGTCACCGTCGGACTCGAAGTCGTGATCGCGCGCGTCGATCTCGAATCCCGAGCGCATGAGCTCGCGGTCCGCGCTGCGGAAGCCGACGCGGACGCCGAGGGTGCGCAGCGGGCGGTACTGCAGGATCGCGCTCATCGTGTCGAGGGAGTAGTCGAGCTTCGGTGAGAGCTCGCTGGTGTCGCCCTCGCCTTCGAGGTCCTGTGCGAGAGTCCCTTCGGACTCCTGCTCGAAGCTGCGGTACTGCAAGACGAGCGCGAGCTCTTCGGTGACGTCGATGGCGAGCTCCGCGTCGATGAGCTGGGAGTCCTGCTCGATCGAGGCGCGGGAGAAGCCGTCGACGATCTCGAGCGGGTCGCCGTTGAAGGCCGTGCCCTCGGCATCGACCGCGACCCGGTTCTCGAGCTCCTCGTCGCCGAAGAGCGTGCCGTGGTAGCCGAACGAGAACACGAAGCGTTCGCCGAACGGCACGCGGGCGCGGAGCGTCGTGAACGCGGCGTCGGACTCTTCGCGCTGACGCCAGTCGTAGTGGGTGAGCTGCGTGCTGTCGCCTTGATCGAGTCCGAGGTCGCCTTCGGTCCTGTTCTCGAAGCGGTTGTCGTACTGCCGGAAGCTCTGGCGCACGAAGATCGACGACTCGCCGAGGCGGAAGCGCGCCCCGGCCTGGAGCTGGCGGGACTGCTTGTCGACGGGCGTCTCGAGCAGAAACACGTCGCGCGAGAGATCCTTCATGAACAGGCTGTCACCCGTACGCCCGACCTCGCTGACGCCGAAGAAGATGTCCGTCTCGGGTGAGAGGTGGAAGGTCAGGTCCGCGCGCGTACGCCGCGTCTCCGTGTTGAAGGTGTGCCCGTCTTCGTCGCCGATCAGCTCGAAGAGGTTGTAGAGCGTGCGCTGGGTGCTGTGTGCGACCTTGAGGTCGTAGGCGTCCTGGCGTCCCATGCGGAACGCCGTCCGCTCGTAGGGCTCGCCGCCGAGGCCTTCGGCGTCGAGGCTCAAGTAGTCGGCGATGTCGCCGACCAAGCCGGTCCAGCGCAGCTCGAGGCGGCCGAGGAAGGCGCCGGTCTCGAGTCCGTCGTAATCCTCGTTGTACTTCGCTTCGCTGCCGTCGACACCGACGTGGCGGTACGCGAGGACGACCTCGCCTTCGAACTCGGAGTCACCCTCCGTGGCCAGGGTAGGGACGGCGCAAGCGAGGGCGAGCGCCGCGAAGGTCAGGGCCCAATGCCATCTGCCTTGCTTTCTCATCGCTCACTCCTCCAGGAAGGCGGCGTTGGTGTGGGAACCGTGGATCGCCGTGTGACAGGCCGTGCACTTCTCGGCGTTGAAGCGCGCGAAGCTGTGGAAGCTCGGCGTGTCGGCCGCGGAGTGACACTCGTAACAGAGGTTGACCTGACGTTCGGCCCGCAGGAGGTGACGGTTCGTGCCGCCGTGCGGGACGTGACAAGCGCCGCAACCTTCGACGAGGCTGACGTCGTGTGGGAAGAGGAAGGGACCCACCTTGTCCTGGTGGCACTCGCTGCAGCTCTCGGTTCCTGGCCCGCGCAAGGAGCGGACGTTCTTCGTGCCGTGGGCGTCGTGGCAGACCGTGCAGCCCTCCTCGCGGGCGAGCGGGTGATGCCGCGGCATCTCGAACTCCGCCGCCACCGCGTCGTGGCAGCTCGCGCAGAGCTGGTTGGCGGGCTGGCGGAGCATCCCTTCGCTTTTCGCGTGCGCGTTGTGGCAGCTCGTGCAGGAGACGCCGTGTAGCCGATGAGCGCTCGTCATCGTGTCGGCTTGGCGCTCGTGGCCAGCGTGACATTCCATACACGACTGGGAGGCTTCGAGCGGCGGCAGCTTCGCGAGGTTCTTGATCAATGAGGGATCGCCGCCGGCTTCCGCATGGGCCTGGCCGTCACCATGGCACGCCTGGCAACTGTGCGCGGCATCCCAGCCGGGCACGCGGGCGTGCGGGCTCGCGCGAAACTCCATGTGGACATCTTCGTGGCACGAGGCGCAATCGACTTCGCTGGCGCCGAGTGAAGCCGGACCGAGCAACAGCAGGACGACGACCGCCATGGCACCGAAGGGGCGCCACCTCTTCCTACCGGGACCCAACATGGCCCTACTCCTTTCGAATGACGACGACTCCATGACCTGACACCCGATCAACCCCGACGCAGAATAGGCGAAGCTAACGAGTAAAATCAATAGGTATTAAGTAGGGTTTTGAGTCCAGATTCGACGTGAACGCCTCGGACAATCCCCGGCTTTTCTACAGGTTGACCATCAGGTGCGGCTGCCCCGTGCTCTGGAGCACCGCCCGCCACAGCGGGTGCTCCGGGTCGAGGCGCTTGCGCCCGACCGTCACGGCCTCGACCGGCACGTGGACCTGTTGGCCGTGGATCCGCCCGACCATCATCTCCGTCCGGCCCGCCATCGCCGCGTGCACGGCGTTCTGGCCGAGGCGCTGGCAGTAGGTGGCGTCCGGGGCGTTGGCCGGGGTCGAGCGCACCTGGTAGCCCGGGTCGATGTACTTGACCGTGACCGGGATCTCGCGCTCCCCGAAGTAGTCGCTGATCCTCGTCCGGAGGTAGCGGCCGATGTCTCCGAGCTTCTGGTTGCCCGAGGCGTCCTGGCCGAGCCCGCCCCCCTCGTGGAGGTAGTGCTGGCCCGCGCCCTCGGCGACGACGACGACCGCGTGCCGCTTGGAGATCAGGCGCCGGTGAAGCGTGGCGAGGAATCCCTGCGGGCCGTCGATGTCGAAGGGCACCTCGGGGATCAAGACGAAGTTCGCCTCGCCAGAGGCGAGCGCCGCCTCGGCGGCGATGAAGCCGGAGTCCCGGCCCATCAGGCGGACGAGGCCGACGCCGTTGTAGGCGCCCTTGGCCTCGGCGTGCGCGGCGTGGATCGCCTCGCGAGCGCGGGAGACCGCCGTGCTGAAGCCGAAGGTCTGGTCGACGTACATGATGTCGTTGTCGACGGTCTTCGGGATGCCGACGACCGCGATCGAAAGGCCGGCCTCGCGGATCGCGCCGGCGATCGCGGACAGCGCCTTCTGGGTGCCGTCGCCGCCGATCATGAACAGCGCCTGGATCGCCTGGCGGTCGAGGAAACGGGCGATCTCCTCGACCGGCGGGGCTCCGCGCGAGGAGCCGAGCAGCGAGCCGCCCTGCAGGTGTGCGTCCTTGACGAGCTCGGGGGTGAGCCGGAGCGGGGGCACGTCCTCGGCGACGAAGCCGCGCAGGCCGTAGCGGATGCCGAGGATCTCGCGCACGCCGTAGTGGTAGCTCAGCGTCATCACCACCGAGCGGACGACATCATTGATCCCCGGACAGAGCCCGCCCGAGCTGACGACGGCGGCGCGGATGTCCTGGGAGCGGAAGAAGAGGCGGGCGCGGGGGCCGGCCTTCTCGAGCGAGCTTGGCGTTTCGCCATTGGGCTCGTCGCCCGGGCGCGTCTCGATCGTGTAGAGCACGCGGCTCAAATCGTCGACGAAGTCGGCGAGGCCGTCTCCGCCCTGCTCGCCGAGCGGCATCGGCGAAGGGAATCGCGCGGGACCGAGCCGGCGCACGTCGAAGTCGGGCAGAGAGTCCGGTGTCATCGTGGGCTCCTCGCGGCGAGAACGCCGACGCTCCAGGGAGGTTCAGTCTCGTCCGCCGGAGGCTCGGCGACAAGGAAGAATCCCGTTCAGGCGGGGGCGGCGGGGGCGATGTAGGCGAGCGCGCGCCCCGCCGCCTGGCCCTGGCGGCGGTAGGAGGGCCAGCTCTCGCTGCAGATCGTGCAGGGGCCCAGCGTCTCGATGTCGCATGGCGCGAGGCCAGCGGCCTCGAGGCGCCGCTTCGCCAGGGCGCGCAGCGCGATCCGCGCATGGCCCGGGCGTGTCGGGGTCACGAGCTCTGGGGCCGGGGCGAGCGCCTCGAGCACCTCCGGGCCGACCTCGTAGCAGCAGCGGTCCGCGGCGGGGCCGATCGCGGCGACGATGCGGGCATCAGGCGCCGCCTCCCGAAGCGCGGCGACGGCGGCCTCGAGCACCCCCGCCACCTGCCCCCGCCAGCCGGCGTGAACCGCGGCCACGGCCTCGGCCTTTCCGGCGGCGAGCAGCACGGGCACGCAATCGGCCGTGACGACGCCGATCGCGGGCCGCCCGGGGGTGCTGAGCGCGGCGTCCGCCTCGGTGTTCCCATCCGGGAGGGTGACATCGTGGAGCGAATGTTGAGCGTAAATGACGCGCGCGCCGTGCACCTGCTTCGGGCGCCAAAAAGAAGAGGAGAAAGCGGGCGGCGGCGAGGCGAAAGGAGAAAAGCCGTGGCGCGCGCCTGCGACTTCCCGTAGAAGAGCGGAGGCGAGATTCTCAAGGTTCACGAGGTCCGCCCTCAGGGAAGGGGAGCTTGCCAGTAAGCCGGTCTAAGTCCAGAATGACCGGCTTTCGGTGGACGGGATTTTTACCAGGGGCCCGCGTCTCGGATGCACCGCGTCGTCGCCGCTCGCAGGCGGACGTGGGAGTGGCCTGCCGTCCACCTCTTTGGAGGTGCTTAGGCCATGTTGCCCGTACTAGCCCAGGCCGGCCAGGATATTGGGGGCGTCCTCTTCCAGTTCCTTCCCCTCGTGGTCATCGGCGCGATCTTCTACCTGATGCTGCTCCGCCCGATGCGCAAGCGGCAGAAGGATCACGAGAAGATGATCGGCGCGCTCTCTGCGGGTGACAAGGTGGTCACCAACGGTGGCCTCGAAGGGACCATCACGCGCGTCGACGAGACGCGAGTCAAGGTGCGTCTCGCGCCGGGGACGGAAGTCACGGTGCTGCGCTCCCACATCGCCGGGAAGTCGGAGGAGGACTCTCCGTGAAGACCAACTACTGGCGGCTGATCGTCATCGCAGCCGTCCTTGCCTGGGGCCTGTTCTACGCGTGGCCGCGAGCCGATCGGCCCGTGCTCAACATGAACCTCGGCCTCGACCTCAAGGGTGGCTCGCACCTCGTCATGAAGGTGATGACGGACGATGCGATCGAAGCCGAGATGGACCGCATCGCGGGCACCGCCCACGACCTGCTCGTGCGTGAGGGCTACGTCGGTGCGCGCCCGGTCCCGGGTGAGGAGCTCGGCACCGCGCTGATCACCGATATCGCCGCCGACCGTCTCGACGCGGCGGAGAGCTTCCTCGACGACGAGTTCGAGGACTTCTCGATCTCCGTCCAGGGCGAGCAGATCTTGATGCGGATGCCGGAGAGTGCCATCGAGTACTACCGCGACAACGCCGTCAAGCAGTCGCTCCAGGCGATCCGCAACCGTATCGACGAGTTCGGCGTTGCCGAGCCGAACATCCAGCGTCTCGGCGGGACCGACTCCGATCGCATCCTCGTCGAGCTGCCCGGCGTCGAGGATCCGGCTCGCGTCAAGAAGCTGATCCAGACCGAGGCCCGCCTCGAGCTCCGCTTGCTCCACTACAGCGAGACGACGGGCGCGCCGGTCCAGGCCGCAACCAAGGAAGGCGTCCTCGCGGCCTTTGGTGGCCAGCTCCCGGTTGGCGTCGACATCCTGCCGCTCGTCGACAAGAACGAGCTCGGCGAGCGCGTCACGTCCAGCTACTACGCGGTCGAGAAGCGCGCCGCCCTGACCGGCGACGACCTGCAGGACGCCCGCCATTCGAAGAGCCGGGACTTCGGCGCGGACTGGGTCGTCACCTTCCAGGTGCGGGTCGGCGCCGCCGACGGCTTCGCGCGCTTCACGCGCGAGAACATCAACCGCCAGATGCCGATCGTCCTCGACGGCACGATCTCTTCGGCGCCGGTCATCGAGAGCGAGATCTCGACGAACGGGCAGATCTCCGGGCGCTTCACGCTCCAGGAGGCCGAGGACCTCGCGCTCGTGCTGCGCGCCGGCGCGCTCCCCGCGAAGGTGATCACGCTCGAGGAGCGGACGGTGGGTCCGTCGCTCGGTCTCGACTCGATCAAGGCCGGGGTGAACGCGGCGATGGTCGGCTTCGTCCTCGTCATGATCTTCATGCTGATCTACTACAAGCTGTCGGGGATCAACGCCGTCATCGCGCTGCTGCTCAACCTGCTCCTCGTGGCAGGCGCGCTCGCGAGCTTCGGCGCCCGCCTGACCCTGCCGGGGATTGCGGGCTTCATCCTGACAGTGGGTATGGCCGTCGACGCGAACGTGCTGATCTTCGAGCGCATCCGCGAGGAGCTCCGCATGGGCAAGACGGTCAAGGGCGCGCTCGACGGCGGCTTCGGCAAGGCGCTCTCGGCCATCGTGGATGCAAACATCACCACGCTGATCGCGGCGATCTTCCTGTTCCAGTACGGAACCGGCCCGGTGCGCGGATTCGCCATCACGCTGAGCATCGGAATCATCGCCTCGCTGTTCACCGCGGTGTTCGTCAGCAAGACGCTCTTTGGCCTGGTGATCGGTGACCGCGCCGTCCAGCGGCTGTCGATCTGAGGAGGTGCGTGCCATGCGTATCGTTGGCGAAACCAAAATTGACTTCATGGGCAAGCGCGGACTCTGCCTCGCCCTCTCTCTCATTGCCATCCTCGGCGCCGTCGGCATGCTCTGGACCAAGGGCATCAAGCGCGGCGTCGAGTTCGAGGGTGGCGCCCACGTCATCCTGCACTACGTCGAAGCGCCCGAGATCGAGGCGGTCCGCGCCCAGATCATCGACGCCGGCCTGTCCGGCGGCTCGGTCACCGCGTTCGGTGACACCGGGGGTTCCGAGATCGTCGTTCGCGTCCCGCTGCCTGCGGGTGAGTCGACTGCCGAGCAGGCCGCAGAAGAAGAGGCAGAGGGCGGCGAGAAGAAGCCCGACCTCGCGACGCGCGTCGTCGATGCCCTTCGTCCGCCGGAGATTCGGGAGAAGATCGCTCTGAAGCTCGTCGACCTCAACGTGGCCGACGAGGTCACGCTGACCAGCGAGCTGATCGAGAACGGCGGCCTCGACCCGGTGAGCGCCGAGCAGGTCGCGGCGGCCCTCACCGAGGTCCGGCGCAACCAGGCTGGCGTGTTCAACAGCCTCGACGAGGCGCTGGCCGTGCCGGGTGTCACCGAAGAGGCGGCGGCCTTCATGCGCGAGAAGGCTTTCACCGGCCCCTTCGCGCTGCGCGGTCAGGAGTTCATCGAGGCCTCGATCTCCGCCGAGATGCGGAACAAGGCCTACGGCGCCGTGCTCGGCGCGCTGCTCGGCATGCTCGTGTACATTTGGGTGCGCTTCCAGTTCCAGTGGGGCCTGGCGGCGATCCTCGCCCTCGTGCACGACACCGCGATCGCCCTCGGCCTGTTCAGCCTCGCGGGCCTCGAAGCGAACCTGCCCGTCGTCGCAGCCTTCCTGACACTCGTCGGTTACTCGGTCAACGACACGATCGTCGTCTTCGACCGCATCCGCGAGAACCTCAAGAACCGCGGCACCGGCAAGCTCGTCGAGGTGATCAACCTCTCGATCAACCAGAACCTCTCCCGGACGCTGATCACCTCGCTGACCACGCTCCTGGCGGTCGGCGCGCTGTTCTTCCTCGGCGGCCCGGTGATTCACCCTTTCGCGTTCGTCCTGCTCTTTGGTGTCATCATCGGAACCTACTCGTCGATGTTCATCGCGGCTCCGGTGCTGGTGCTCTGGCAGAACCTGTTCGGCAAGAAGCAAGCCGTCGCCGCGAAGGGCACGGGCGCTGGCCGCAAGGCCCGGGCCTGACCCAACCGGACAAGACCTACGACGCGGGGCGGCCTCGGCCGCCCCGTTTCTCATCTGGAGAGACACGGGGGGCGGGCGCGCGGCGGAGGCCGCCTTATAATCCCGGAAAGGCGAGTCAGCAGGGTCTGATGACGTGATTCGATTCGAGGACATCCAGGAGCAGGTCGAGCAGCGTCGCCCCGGGGCCGACCTCGAGCTTCTGCGCCGCGCCTACATCTTCAGCGCGATGGTGCACCGCGGCCAAACGCGCTACTCCGGCGAGCCCTACCTGACCCACCCGCTCGCCGTCGCGCACATCCTCGCCGATCTCGACCTCGACGAGCAGACCGTCGCGACGGGGCTCCTCCACGACACCGTCGAGGATGCGGAGGATCCCCACGCCACCGCGATCGAGCTCGAGGGCAAGTTCGGGCGGGAGATCGCGAACCTCGTCGACGGCGTCACCAAGCTCAAGCGCCTCGAGTTCGGCTCCGCCGAAGAGCGGCAGGCCGAGAACCTCCGCAAGCTGATGCTCGCGATGGTCGACGACATCCGCGTCGTCCTCGTCAAGCTTGCCGACCGCCTGCACAACATGCGCACCCTCGAGCACGTCCCGGCGCACAAGCAGCGCCGGATCGCGGTCGAGACGATGGAGATCTACGTCCCGCTGGCGAACCGCCTCGGGCTCGGTCAGATCAAGGGCGAGCTCGAGAACCTCGCGCTGCGTTACGGCGACCCGGAGATCTTCCGCCAGCTCACCGATCACCTCGAAGCGAACAAGGAGGTGATCGAGGCGCTGATCGCCCAGGTTGGCGGCACCCTCGACGATCAGCTCAAAGAGCACGGGATCACCGCGAAGATCTCGGGCCGGGTCAAGGGCATCAGCTCGATCCTGCGCAAGATGCGGGTCCAGGAGATCGAAGTCCAGGAGGTCTACGACGTCGTCGCCTTCCGCATCCTCACCGACACCGTCAAGGACTGTTACGGTGCGCTCGGCATCATCCACTCGATCTGGCCGCCGGTTCCCGGCCGGATCAAGGACTACATCGCGATGCCGAAGCCGAACCTCTATCAGTCGCTCCACACCTCGGTGATGTCCGAGCGCGGCTTCCCCTTCGAGATCCAGATCCGCACGGAGGAGATGCACGAGCTGGCGGAGCACGGCATCGCGGCGCACTGGCGCTACAAGGACCGCGATCAGAAGCTCAGCCGCGAGGAGGTCTCCGGCGTCCAGTGGCTGCGGCAGGTGCTCGAGTTCCAGCAGGACGTCCGCGACTCGCAGGAGTTCATGCGCTACGTGAAGATCGACCTCTTCCCGGAGGAGGTCCACGTCTTCACGCCGAAAGGCAAGGTGGTCACGCTCTCGCGCGGCGCCACGCCGATCGACTTCGCCTACACGATCCACACGGAGGTCGGGCACCAGTGCGTCGGGGCGAAGATCAACGGCCGCCTCGTGCCGCTGAAGACCGAGCTCAAGAGCGGCGACATCGTCGAGATCCGCACGCAGTCGGGCCACGAGCCGAGCCGCGACTGGCTGGTCTTCGTCAAGACGGCACGGGCGCGCTCCAAGATTCGGGCCCACCTCAAGCGTATCGAGCGGGAACGCTCGGTCGAGCTCGGCCGCTCGCTGCTCGAAAAGGAGCTGCGGCGCGCGAGCATCTCCTTCAAGACGCTCGAGGACGAGCACAAGGCCGCCTTACGCGAGGAGTTCAAGGTCCCGACCCTCGACGACCTGATGGCCGCGCTCGGGGCAGGGCGGATCACCCCCTCCCAGGTGCTCAAGGTCGTCGCGCCCGACAAGGAGGCGAAGGAAGAGGAAGCGCCGTCGATCCTCTCGCGGGTCACGCGGGCGCTCGGCCGAGGCAAGCGGGCCGACAAGGTGCTGGTGCGCGGCATGGGCGACACGATGGTTTCGCTCGCGGGCTGCTGTCGTCCCATCCCGGGCGACGAGATCGTCGGCTACATCACCCGGGGCCGCGGCGTGTCCGTGCACACCGAGAGCTGCCCGAACCTCGAGCAGCTCCTGCTCGACGAGAACCGCAAGATCGAAGTCGAGTGGGCGAGCGCGGGTGGGGCGAGCCGCTTCGACGTCGGGATCCGCATCGTGACCGCGAACCGTCCGGGCCAACTCCGCCGCATTGCCGAGCTCCTCGAGCAGGAGAAGATCAACATCCGGCACGCCGGCGCGGACGTGGATTCGGAGCGGGAAGAAGGCGTGATCATGGTGATCGCCGAGGTCGAGAACCGAAAGCAAGTCGAACGGATCATCGAGAAGATCCGCAGGATCGGGGGAGTTCGGCAGGTTCGGCGAGTCGCTCCGAGTCTTTAGGCCCTTCTTTTGGCTCTGGTGAGTTCGGGGTGGGCAGGAACCCGGTTCGTGAGGGGACTGTCAACCGCCTTGCACGGGTCGTGATGGGGTGGTCTCAGCGGTTGACTGTCCCCGGTAGTCCTCGGCATTGCCCAATCAAGACGAACCCCCTGTTCGATCCCCGTGGTGGTTGGGGAAACCGCCTGGGGTGATGCCACGGCGTGCTCGGTGCGGGCGGGACGGTCGACTCCTCTCGCATTCGTTGGCATGGAGCCCGGCAGGAGTCGACTGTCCCAACCAGTACGGAAGCTGGCGAGAGTGCGTTCCTCACCGTTCTCCCCTGGCTGCGTCCGCCGTGGTCTTGCGATTCGGCCTTCTGGGCGCGCATAGTGGACGGCCCCTCCCGGTTTCTCACCGGGTTCTCGCCCCCAGAAGGAAATCCACAATGTCTCTCAAGCCCGTCCACACCGAAAACGCTCCTGCGGCCGTCGGTCCCTACAGCCAGGCGATGATCGTCGGCGATCTCGTGTTCTGCTCCGGGCAGATCCCTCTCGATCCCGCCACGGGTGAGCTCCTCACCGGCAGCGTTGCGGACCAAACCCGCCTCGTTCTCAAGAATCTTTCGGCCGTTCTCGAGGCGGCGGGCTCCAGCCTGGACCGCGTCGTCAAGTGCAACGTCTTCATGCGCGACCTCGGTGAGTTCGCGACGATGAACGCTGTTTACGAAGAGGTCTTCGGCGGCCACAAGCCCGCGCGCGCGGCCGTCGAGGTCTCCCGGCTCCCGAAGGACGCCGACGTCGAGATCGAAGCCGTCGCCCTGATCTGAGCAAAAAACGACACTGTGTGTCACCGGAGTGGTGGCGGGCGCCGTTCGGTGGCCCGCCACAGCTTCGCGCCGCGAAACGCCCAGCCCGTGGGCGGTGGCGGCCGAGAGCTCCGGAGCCGTTTGGGCTTCGGTGCTCTCCGTCTTGCAAGGGGCTCGTTCGCGTTCGCTTGCCCCGTCTGACCTCGGACCTATATTCGCCGCGAGAAGACCCTGAGGATCTGTGGGGGCAGTCCGACCAGCCCGGCGGCTGTCGGCCTCCAGGGTCGTGAGAGGAAAGGTCTGGGACCGGTGCGGCCCCAGGGACAGGACGAAATGGCAGCGAGGAGCCAGGGAAGGCCCGCCCAAGCCTAGTTCGTAGGCGACTATCTTCTGTCGAGATGGTTCGAAGGCGCCTTGACCCGCCCTAGCATTCTCGTTAACTTTCGATCTTGTCCGGAGGTCATGCACTCTCCCGGACCGAGCGGAGGTTCCGGATGTTCTTTGGGCGGGCTAAAGACCTCGTGGGGCTCGACATTGGCGACAGTTCCATCAAGGTCGTCGAGCTCAAGGATCTGGGGCGCAGTCGCGGCTGGGAGGTTCAGGCCATTGCCACCGAGCCCCTGCCCCAGGAGGCGATCGTCGACGGGACGATCATGGACGCGGGGCTCGTCGTCGACACGCTCCGGCGGATTTGGAACTACGCGAAGATCCGCAACCGCCGCGTCGCTACGGCGCTGAGCGGCCACTCGGTCATCATCCGGCGCATCAACCTGCCGACGATGAACGAGCAGGAGCTGGCGGATCAGATCCGCTGGGAAGCCGAGCAGTACATCCCGTTCAACATCCAGGAGGTCTCCCTCGACTACCACGTGCTCGAGGGCTCCTCGCTCGCCGGTGACGGCAACATGGATGTGATCCTCGTCGCGGCGCGCAAGGAGAAGATCGACGACTACACCTCGGTGATCACGCAAGCGGGACTCGAGCCCGTCTGCGTCGATGTCGGGACCTTCTCCGCGCTGAACTGCTTCGATGCGAACTACCAGGACGAGATGCCCTCCTCGGCGGCCGTGATCGACATCGGCTCGTCGGTGACGAACATCTCGATCCTGCAGAACGGGATGTCCGTCTTCTGGCGCGATATCTCAATCGGCGGCAACCAGTACACCGACACGATCCAGCGCGAGCTCAACCTCTCGCGCGATCAGGCCGAGGCCGCCAAGCGCGGCGAGTCGGTCGAGGGCGTGCCGGGTGAGCAGGTCGCCGCGATCCTCGGCTCCGTCAACGAAGAGCTCTGCCACGAGATCCAGCGCACAGTCGACTTCGTCAAGGCGTTCGCGGGAAGCGAGACGCCGCTCGAGGCGATCTTCCTCACCGGCGGCGGTTCCCGGCTGCCGGGGCTGCGCGAGGCGCTGGGCGGTCAGTTCGGCGCGCGCGTCGAGCACCTCGACCCATTCCGCTCGGTCCGCTTGCCGGCCCGCATGGAGGGTCAGGGCGGCGAGCTCGGGCCCGACATTGCGGTCGCAGTTGGACTCGCGCTGCGAAAGGTGGGTGACCGATGATTCGGATCAACCTGCTCGAGACGAAGAAGGCCGCGGGCGGCCGCGAAGGCGGCATGAAGTTCGACTTCGGCGGCCAGGCGGTCATCGCAGCCGTCTGGATCGGCGTGCTGCTTCTGGCCGCGGGCTACATCGGTATCCGCTGGTACACGCTCAGCAACACCATCGAAGAGCTGGCCGACGAGATCCAGGACAAGGAGCAGGAGCGCCGCGAGCTCGAGAAGGCGCTCAAGAGCGTCGAAGAGCGCCAGCAGAAGAAGGACGCTCTCGAGCGGCGCGTCGAGCTGATCTCCGATCTCAAGCGGCGCCAGCGCGGTCCGGTCCATCTGCTCGACCAGGTCAGCAGGCAGCTACCGGAGTTCCTCTGGCTCGAGGGCCTCGAGGAGCGGGATGGCGCGATCCAGGTTCGCGGAAAAGCGATGACCTACAACGCCGTCTCGAACTTCTACAACAACCTGCAGGGCTCGCCCTACTTCAGCGAAGTGTCGCTCGGGACGGTCCAACAGGTGCCCAACGTCGGGGTGAGCTTCCAGCTCTCCTGCAGGTTCGCGCCCCCGAACCTCGACGCCGAAGGTGGCGACGAGGCGAGTGGTGACGACGCGAACGCGGCGTCGTAGGAGGAACTGCCATGGACCTCAAGAACATGCCCTGGTGGGGCCACCTGATCGCCGCCGTCGTCGTGAGCGCCGCCCTCCTTTGGGTTGCCCACTCGATGGCCCCCGCCGAGTTCAAGAAGAAGAAGCAGAAGATCGCGAACCAGGAGGAGCAGCTCGGCAAGCTCGAGGCGGAGATCCGCAAGGGGCACCAGGCCGTCAAGCGCCTCGATGAACTGCACCGCGACATCTCGGCCCTCGAGCGGAAGCTCGCGGACCTCAAGCAAATCCTGCCGACCGAGCCCGAACTCGGCGACCTGCTCCGCTGGATCAAGTCGCTCGCCGACCAGGCGAACCTCGAGCTGAAGCTGTTCAACCCGCAGCCGCTCCAGGAGCAGGAACTCCTCAAGGAGCAGCCGATCCGCATGGACGTGATCGGGAGCTATCACCAGCTCGGAATGTTCTTCGACCGGGTGAGCAAACACGCTCGCATCATCAACGTCGAGGGCGTCCGCATCATCCCGAACACGGACCGCACCTATCGCGGTGCGCTGATCGCGAGCTCGTTCACCGCGAAGACCTTCATCTTCAAGGAAGGCGCGGGAGAGGAAGGGGGCGCGGAATGACGAAAAGACGCGAGCGTGCCGCGCGCGGAGTCTGGTGGGTACTGATCGTACTCGCCGTCGCCGGGCTCGCCGTGGCGCAGGAGCCTGCGGAGCCGGACGATCCGAAGGATGCCGAGCTCCTCAGGAAGATGGAAGCCGAGCAGGAAGACGTCATTACCGGCCGTCACTTCAGCTATGACCCGGCCGGAAGGCGCGATCCCTTCGAGCCCCTGATCCGGACCACCCCGGTGTCCAAGGCCGGCATGCGGCCGAAGGGCATCGCCGGGATGCTCGTCAACGAGATCGACCTCAAGGGTGTGAGCACGGACGTCCGCGGCAACCCGCTCGCGTTCTTCCGCGGTTCGGACAACAAGGGATACACGCTGCGCGTCGGGGACGTCGTCTACGACGGCCGGATCCTCTCGATCAACCTGTCGCGCGGCATCGTGGTTTTCAGACAGAACGTGGACGACCCGCGGCGGATCAAGCCGTACCGGGACGTGCTCAAGAAGCTCTATCCGTCGGACGAGACTGCTGAGGAGGAGGAAGGATGAGGAGGGTCTGCTCCCGGTCGCGGAGCGCTCGGCTCTGCGCCGCGCTTATCGTGACGTTCGGGATGGTCGCAACCTGCTTCGCCGGCTCCTTGCCATACGACGACCGCCCGCCACTGATCGCCTCCGAGCCCGCTCCCGCGGGCAGTGAGGCAGCCTCGCAGCTCCTGTCGGTCGATGTCTCGGCCCAGGCCGGTGACGTGCACGAGATCGCGCTCGTCGCCGACGGTTCGCTGGGTTACGAGGTTTTCCGGCTCGAGGGTCCGGACCGCTTGGTCTTCGACCTGCCCGGCGTCGTTGCGACGAACGCCGGCACGCGGATCCACGCGGGTGACGGCACGCTCGTCCAGGTGCGCGTCGGCCAGTTCCGCGAGGGGCCCGAGCCGATGGCGCGCGTCGTGCTCGACATGACGAGTCCGCTCGAGTGGACCGTCGCGCACGATGGCGGCCGTCTCGCCATCCGCGTCGCGCGGACGATGGCTGCGCTCGAGGGTGGGATCACCGAGCTCGCGCCCGAGCCGACCATCGCCGTCGCCGAGGCCGAGCCTGCGCCGATGGAGAGCGCTCCCGAGCCCACCGAGGTCGCAGCCGTGGAGCCGGCGCCCGAGTCCGCACCCGAGACGGTGACGGTCCCGGCGCGTCCGGAGCCGCGTGAGGCCACCTTCGAACGGACCGTCCCCGAGCGCCCGGCGCCCGAGACCATCGAGGCTCAGTTCGAGAGCCCCGAGCCGGCTCCCGCGTCTGTCAGCGCTCCGGTGGCCGCCCCAGAGAAGACGACGGAGCCCGCTGCACTGCCGACGCCTCCGGCGCCGGAGCCGCAGCTACCTCCGCCGGCCCAGTACGAGCAGGCGCCGGCGCTGCCGTCCGAGGTGAAGGCCCCGCGTGCCGAGCCTCAGCCGGAGCTGCCGGAAGCCAGCGCTTGGCAGGAGCCCGAGATCGCCGAGCTCGTCGAGGACGCGGCGCGTTCGCTCGAGCCGGCCGAAGAGGCTGCCAAGATCGCCTTGCCGTCGGACCGCCCGTCGGTGCACGGCATCCAGCTCCCGTCGACCGAGACGCAGACGATCGAGGACGATCGCCGCGTCTACGTCGGGAAGCGCGTCGACCTGCGTCTCGTCGATGCCGACATCAAGCAGGTGTTCGGTCACTTCCACGAGATCTCGGGCCTGAACTTCGTGCTCGACCCCACGGTCAACGGCGTCGTGACGATCGTCGTCGACAACGTGCCGTGGGATCAGGCGCTCGACCTCATCCTCAAGAACAACGGCCTGGACATGGTGCTCGAGGGCAACGTGATCCGGATCGCGCCGATCCAGAAGCTCGCCCAGGAGGCGACGGCGCGGAAGGCCTTGTTCGAGGCCAAGGAGCTCGAGAAGCCGCCGGTCACGATCACCCGCACGCTCTCCTACGCGAAGGCGCGCGAGATCGAGACCGTCGTGCGTGACGCGATCCTCAGCCCCCGCGGCCGTGTGATCGTCGACGAGCGCACGAACACGCTGATCATCCGCGACATCCCGGCGCGCGTGCAGGCGATCGACCGCCTGCTGACCACGCTCGACGCGGAGACGCCGCAGGTGATGATCGAGGCCCGCATCGTCGAGGTCTCCCGCGACTACATCTTCGACCTTGGCATCGACTGGGGATTCACCGCGAGTGCGGATCCGGCTCACGGGACCCAGACGAACATGAACTTCCCGCACCGCGCGACGGCCGAGTTCGACCTGAACCTGCCGCGCCAGGCCGACTCTTCGTCGCTTGGCTTCTCGTTCGGGAACGTGCTCGACTCGTTCACGCTCGACGTCACGCTCAACGCGCTGGAGAACGAGGGTTACGGCCGCCGTCTCTCCCAGCCGAAGATCGCGACGCAGAACAACGAGCGCGCCGAGATCGAGCAGGGCGTGAGGATCCCGATCGTCAGCACGACGGCGACCGAGATCGACGTCACCTTCGTCTCCGCGACCCTGCGCATGGAAGTCACGCCGCAGATCACGGCCGAAGGCACCGTGGTGCTCGAGGTGACCGTCGAGAACAACTCCGCCGACTTCGTCAACGCGATCGGCGACATCCCGCCGATCAACACGCAGCGCGCGGAGACCACGGTCCTGGTCGCCGACGGCGGCACGACCGTGATCGGCGGCATCTTCACGATCAACGAGGGTCGCAGTGAAATCGGCCTGCCTTGGTTCCGAAAGGTGCCTGGGCTCAAGTGGCTGTTCAGTCAACGCAACGTGCAGACGCGTAACCGTGAGCTGTTGGTCTTCATCACCCCCCGCATCATCAAGGCCTCCTAGGAGGTTTGAGGTCATGACTATGTTTGCCAAGAAGGTCTTCCCGCTTTCGGTTCTCGTGCTCCTCGTCGTGTCGCTTCTCGCCTGGGGCTGTAACAGCTCGACGGACGATCCGAAGATCTCGGAGAACCTCGTCACGGTGAAGAGCGCCAACCCGACCGAGGCGTGTGTCGATGTCGACGGAGAGCTCGTCGACCTCGACGAGGACGGAACCAAGGAGACGACCGTCTTCGAAAGCACGGACCAGACGATCAGCTTCGACTCGCGGAAGCGAGTCGACGGCGTGGGGGAGTTCTCGGACGTGATCTTCACGCGCGTCGAGATCTCCTACGAACTCAACGCCGGTACTCCGCCGCCGACGCGCACCGAAGGCCTCACGATCACCGTGCCGGCAGGTGGCACGGCGTCCCACGGGATGACGACGGTCCTCTCGACCGATGTCGCTGCCGGTTACTTCGTGCTTGGCGCCCAGGGGTGGGTACACTTGCGCTTCACCGGCCGTGACGCGAGCGGAAAGCCCGCCGATGCCGAGGGACAGTTCCAGATCCGAACCGTGACGGCCTGCGGGGGCTAGTAGCCTCCCAGCTCCATCACGAGCACCCGGGAGAGCGCCGTGGCCGCGAGTGCGATGAAGCTCCAAGACACGCTCGCCGATGCCCGGCGGCTCTGCCCGGAGGCCGACGTAGCCCTGCTCGTCGATGCGCAGGGGATGCTCGTCGAGAGCTACGTGGCCGAGAAAACTGGGATCGATGCCGAAGAGGTCGCTGCCGAAGCGTTGGCAGCGACCTCTTCCATGATGAGGCTCGTCGCCGCCAGCAGAATGGGCGGACTGAACGAGTGGCTCCTCTCCGGGGAAGGCGGGGTCATCGTCGCTCGCCGCATCCCGAGCTGCGACCTCCTGCTCATCGTCCGCGCCGACTCGGCCGCCTGGATGGGGCGCCTGCGCTTCGCGGCGCGGGTGACGGCGGGGCGGATCTCCTCGCATCTGGTCTGACGGTCGTCAAGGCGGAAACGCATAGAAAACACGGCGAGAGTGAGCCCGCTCGGGTCTGCTTTCTCGATCGTTCGGTGTGTTTGCCCCGCGTTCCCGGCCGCACTTTCTCGCATTCGGGATCTTTCGCTCCTCCCGTAGCTTGACCCCCCGACATTCGGAACTGAAGTTTGATCGAGGAGGACCCCGGGGAGTCCGGTTCGCCCCCATGGCGGCGGGGTGCGCCGGTGCAGACCGGATTCGACGCGGGATCCAATGGGAGCAGGTGCGGA
>NPIG01000678.1_pt1 | contig 23439 bp, 21 predicted proteins | sample 8637441 | NCBI WGS metagenome assembly NPIG01 (sample SAMN07420675, study PRJNA396082) | bioreactor metagenome | isolation source: sample BR6 brine-fed electro-methanogenic bioreactor BR | place: Japan: Kochi | collected 2016-06-14 | reverse complement strand
GCCGGTCCTTCCCGAACCGCACTGCCGTGGTGGGGGAAGACAAGGTCAGCATCATTCCCAAACCGGGATTCGAGACGGACGTGCAGAAGAACCCCTACATCGCTTACAACTGCGTGCGCGTGGTCTGCGAAGGTGCCGTGGCGGTGGTCACCAATGGCAGCCAGACCGATTTCATCGCCGAAAAGATGGAATTGGGCATGCCCGCACGCGATGCCATTGTGCTGGCCAGTCTGGCGCTCGATTACGAAAAGGACGCCTACAACACGCCGCGCGTCAGTGCGGTGGTGGACAAGCGCAGCGGCGAAGGCTGGCTCGCCGCGGTGCGCGACGACGGCCTCGAAGTGCGGCGCATGCCGCTCGAGCCCGGCCGGTTCTTCTATGTCGCCACCTATGAGGAGAACCGCCCGCTTGACGCGCAAGGCGGCGATTTCGCTGCGTCGTCTCCCGAAGACGCCTGCGAATTTATTCTGGGCGGAGGTGTATTCCAGGAGCGCACAAACCCGGTCACCGCGGTGGCCGCCGTGGCCGCCGACGCGGGCTTCGGGCTGTATGCCGCAGATGCAGCCTTGCCAAGCTGATGTCACAGGCATTTCTTGAACAGATAGACGAGCTGATTCGCGCGCGCTACACGTTGCTCTACGTGGTCACGTGGGAGGAGCAGCGCGCCCGCGCACTGCTGGCCCAGGTCGCCTCGCAGCAGCGGAAGACGCTCTACGAGTGGAGCATCACGGACGGCCTGCGCTCCGTNNTAGCGGGCCCGCCGAGGCCGCCGCCACGGGACGCCAGCGCGACCCCATGCACATGCTCAACACCATCCTGCAGGCCGCCGACCCCGCCATATACCTGCTAAAAGACTTCCACAAGTACCTCGAGGCCAACGAGGTCGTGCGCCAGTTGCGCGACCTCGAGCACGGCCTGCGCCACACCCAGAAGACCGTCGTCCTCCTCTCGCCCCAAGCCAGGATTCCCGATGAACTCGACAAGGCGGTCACCCTGGTGGACCTGCCGCTTCCGTCATACACCGAATTGCGCCAGCTTCTCGAGAGCAAACTCGAGAAGACATCGCGGCCGCGCTTCCGCGTGCATCTCAACGGGGACGAGCGCGACGCGCTCATCAAGGCCGCCCAGGGGCTGACCCTGCAGGAAGCCGAGAACGCTTTCGCCAAGGCGATTATCCGCGATGGCGTGCTCGACGCCAATGACATCCAGGCGATCATCGAGGAAAAAAAGCAGGTCATTCGCAAGTCCGGGCTGCTTGAGTACTACGAGAATTCCGAGGGCCTGGGCGCGGTCGGCGGCATGAACATTCTCAAAGACTGGCTGAACAAGCGTGTCCGCGCATTTACCGAGGAGGCGCGCGCCTACGGCCTGCCTTCCCCGCGCGGCATGCTGCTGCTCGGCGTGCAGGGGTGCGGCAAGAGCCTTGTCGCGAAATCGGTCGCCGCCTCCTGGAAGCTGCCGCTGCTCCGCATGGACGTCAGCCGCATCTTCCAGGGCTACATCGGCAGCTCGGAAGACAATATGCGCCGCGCCCTGGCCATGGCCGAGACGCTGGCCCCCGTGATTCTCTGGATTGACGAAATTGAAAAGGCGCTTGCCGGTGTCGAGGGCTCCAGTTCGACCGATGCCGGGACCACCGCGCGCGTGGTCGGGCAGTTTCTCACCTGGCTCCAGGAAAAGACCGCGCCGGTTTTCGTCGTGGCCACCGCGAACAGCATCCGCAACCTGCCGCCGGAACTGCTGCGCAAGGGGCGGCTCGACGAGATCTTCTTTGTCGACCTGCCGCGCACGCGCGAGCGCGCGGAGATCTTCGAGATTCACCTGCGCAGGATGGGCCGCAAACCCCAGAAGTTCGACCTGCGCGCATTGGCCGGGGCGACCCGCGGCCTGAGCGGCTCGGAGATTGAGCAGGCCATCGTCAGCGCCATGCACGACAGTTTCTTCGAGCGCCGCGAAGTGGAGACGCGGGACATTCTCGCGGTCCTGGAAGACACCATTCCCCTGTCGCGCACCATGCAGGAGGACATCGAGGCGCTGCGCACCTGGGCCGCAAGCCGCGCGCGGCCCGTCTCGTCGCTGCAACGGCGCAACCTCGCGGACACCCAGACATGAGCGGCTTCGACCACCTGGAGATACCCCCGCGCGACACCGCCGCCTCCGCTCCCACGCGCACCATCACAAGCGCCGAAGACGCTTACCGCGCCGCCCGGCAGATGCGCGAGGCCGGATACTTCCAATCCGCGGCGGCGCTGTACCAGCGCGCCATCGGCCTGGAGGAGCGCCGCTATGCCGCCTGGGTCGAACTGGTGGATTCGCTGGTGCGCGCGGGCGACCTGGAAGCGGCCGACCAACAGGCGCAGTCCGCGCTCGAAAACTACCGGCAGGTGCGCGCCTTCTACGCGGCGCGCGCGCTGGCGTTGCTGCACAAGGGCGCCATCCACGCGGCCATCCCGCTGTCGGACGTCAGCCTGGAAGGCAGTCCCGACCCCTTTGCCATGACAGTGCGCGCCGAGCTGCTGCTGAAGCAATCCTGGCGCAACCGCAAGCCCGCGCTCGAACTGCTGTCGGATGCGCTGCGCATTGCCGAAGACCCCTGGGAGGTCTGCTTCACCGCCGGTTCGACGTTGCTTGAAGCCGGCTGGCCGCCCCTTGCCGCAGGCTTCTTCAGCGAAGCCATACACGCCCGGCCGTCCGCCGCCGCCGCGTTTATCGGACTTGGCGACTGCTTCCTCCAGTTGCGCCTCTACGACCAGGCCACCTTCTACTACCAGCAGGTGACCCGCATGCACCCCAAGCATGACCTCGCGCTCGCCCGGCAGCGCGCCGCCGCCCCGAAGATTTTCGGGTTGATGCGCGTTTTCCGGCGGCACGACCTGCAGGCCATTTGGAACAAGCGATTGGAACGACTGACCCAGGATGAGGAGCTGGACGCACATGACTTCTGAATACGTCACCCCGCTGGTTGAACGCGTGGCCACCCGCGAGATGGCCCGACTGTGGAGCGCGCAGAAAAAGTTCAGCACGTGGCGCCGCTGCTGGCTCGCCCTGGCGGAGGCAGAGCGCGAGTTGGGCCTCGACATCAGCGAAGCGCAACTCGAGGAGATGCGCGCCCACCTCGAAGACATCGATTTCGACAAGGCCAACGCCTATGAGCGCGAAACGCGCCACGACGTGATGGCGCACATCCACACCTTCGGCGAGGCCGCGCCGCTCGCCCGCCCCATCATCCATCTCGGCGCGACTAGCTGCTTCGTGGGCGACAATACCGATCTCATTCTCATCCGCGAGGGGCTCGATATCCTGCTCACCAAAGCGGTCGGCGTCTTGGCGCGGCTGAAGGATTTCGCGGCCGCCTGGAGGGACCTGCCCACCCTCGGCTACACGCATTACCAACCCGCCCAACTGGTCACTGTCGGCAAACGCGCCTGCCTCTGGGCCCAGGACGTGCTGCTCGACATTGAAAACCTCGAGGCCGTCCGGGCGCGGCTGCGCTGCCGCGGCGTCAAGGGCACCACCGGCACGCAGGCCTCCTTCCTCGCGCTCTTCGATGGTGACGGCGAGAAGGTGAGGCGGCTTGACCAGCTCGTCGCGGAGAAACTCGGCTTCGAGCAATCCTATCCCGTCACCGGGCAAACCTATCCGCGCAAGGTCGACACCATGGTGCTGCAGACGCTTGCGGGCATCGGCGAGTCGATACACAAGTTCGGCACCGACCTGCGGCTGCTGCAGAACCTCAAGGAAATCGAGGAGCCCTTCGCCAAGTCGCAGGTCGGCAGTTCCGCCATGGCCTACAAGCGCAACCCCATGCGCTGTGAACGGGCCTGCGCCCTCGGCCGGTTCCTCATGACCGCCCCGCTGCACGGCAGTTTCACTACCGCCACCCAATGGTTCGAACGCACCCTCGACGACTCCGCCATTCGCAGGCTGAGCCTGCCCGAGGCGTTCCTCGCGGCCGACGGCGCGCTCAACCTCTATCTCAACGTGATGGAGAACCCGAAGGTCTATCCCAAGGTCATCGAGAAGCACCTGCTCGCGGAACTGCCGTTCATGGCCACGGAGAACATCATCATGGCGGGCGTCAAGCGCGGCGGCGACCGCCAGACCCTGCATGAGGTCATCCGCACCCATTCCCACGCCGCCGCCGCGCGCGTCAAGGAGGAAGGGGGCGACAACGACCTGCTCGACCGGCTCGCCGCCGACCCGGCCATCGGCATGTCCCGCGAGGAACTCGACGCGGTGCTCGACGTGAGACAGTTCATCGGCCGCGCCCCCCAGCAGGTGGACGAGTTCATCGCCGGTTACGTCAACCCCGTGCTCGAACGCCATACGGACCGCCTCGGCGTCAGTTCGGACGTGCAGGTGTAGTCCGCTGGACTGGTCCCGGGCCATCGTTTAGAGTGGAACCTGTCGCGAACAAACGAACAACCACGGGAAGAGGTGATATGAATCTCCGAATACCGAGCGTCATTGCCGCCGTCTGCCTGACCTGCGCCGCGGCCCTGGGCGCGCCCATCACCACGGGCACGCTGGTCCGCGAAATGGTGGACCTTCATCGCCTCGGCGACATGCCGGACCCGTTCTACCACACCGTCCAGTTTTCCTCTTACGACCATCGCAGCACGTTGCCCGGAGGTCCGGAGTGGTTTGCCAACTCGGACGGATTCGGCAGTGAGCCCGTTCCGAATTTCGAAGCCGTCCTGGAGGAACAGCCCGATGAGGATACGCCCGGCAAGTATCTCGTCTGTGACGTGCAGGGCCCGGGTGCGCTGGTTCGCCAATGGACGGCGCGCATAGGCGGCACCCTTGCCGTGTATCTTGACGGCAGTGACACCCCTGTGTGGGACGGACCCGCGGAAAAGTTCTTCACGCGGCCTTATGACCCCTACCTGGAGGCCGCGGCATTCGAGCCCGAGCTGCTCGAAGGCACCTTCTACCAGCGGCAGGCCGCATACTGCCCCTTTCCCTTCGCCCGGCGATGCCGCGTCGTGTGGACCGGCAAACTCAAAGACACCCACTTCTATCAACTCCAGGTGCGCAAGTACGAAGACGGCGCCGATGTCCAGACCTTCCGGCCCGAGGACCTCAACACCTATGCCGGGGAAATGCGCCGGACCGCCCGCATCCTCGCCGCACCGGACAGCGAATGGCCCTATTCCCCGGACGCAGCGCCGCAGTCTTTCGAAGTCGCGGTCGAACCGCTTGCCGTGCAGCCGGGCATCACACTGGAGGGGCCGGCGGCCATCGAACGCCTGACGCTGGAGGTGGAGGCCGGTGACACGGAACTTGCGCTGCGGCAGACCATTTTGCACATCAAGTGCGACGGATTCCCTTGGGGCCAGGTGCAGGCGCCTGTCGGCGATTTCTTCGGCGCGGCCCCCGGCGTCAACCCCTACGAAAGCGTGCCGTTCACCGTCCATCCCGACGGGCGAATGACCTGCCGTTACGTCATGCCGTTTGCGAAGAACATGGAAATCCGTCTCGAAAACCTCGGTGAACAGCCGGTAACCGTGCGCGGCGAAGTGCTCGCAGCGGGCTATGAATGGGTCGACGACCGCTCGATGCATTTCCGCGCCCGCTGGCGCATTGACCACGACCTGCACGCGCACCCGGTGCAGGACATGCCTTACCTCTGCGCGGACGGCACCGGTGTCTACGTCGGCTCGGTGACTTATGTGCTCAACCCGAACGAGGTGCCTTCTTCCGGGGGAAGCTGGTGGGGTGAAGGCGATGAGAAAATCTTCGTCGATGACGACGTGCAGCCTTCAACTTTCGGTACCGGCTCCGAGGACTATTACAACTACGCTTGGTCCAGTGTTGACATCTTCGTGTTCCCCTACTGCGGCCAGCCGCGCAACGACGGCCCCGCCAACCGCGGCTTCGTCACCAACAACCGCTGGCACATTCTGGACCCGCTGCCTTTCCGCAAGCGTCTCGACTTCTACATGGAGCTTTTCCCCCACGAAGAAAACCGGGGCATGGCCTACGGACGCATCGGCTACCACTACGGCCGGCCCGGCATCATCGACGACCACGTGCCCATCACCGCGGAAGACGTGCGCAAGCAGGTGTTGCCGCCGGAGTGGACCCCGCAGGCGCGGGGCGGCGCGCGCGATTCCGTATTCTTCGAAACCGAGGAAATCGTGCAGGGCGAGCCCCGGTTCCGCATGGTCAAGGACCCGCTATATACGCGCGGCGGCCTCTTCGCGTGGCAACCGTCCCAGGACGGCGAAACGCTGCGCCTGAAGATGCCCGTTAAGAAGAAAGGCCACTACATCCTGCGCTTCTGTTGCGCCGTCAGACCGGGCTCCGGCAAGTTCCGGGTTCGCGTCGACGAATGGGAAACGGGACTCGTGCGCATCGACCTCAACGACCCCCATCGCAGCATGCTTCGATGCTTCACTTCGCGCGAACTCGCCCTGGATGCGGGCAACCACGAAGTTACCGTGCAACACAAGGGCGGCCCGGAAGACGCCGTAATCGGCATCGACTTCCTCTGGCTGCAGGAGCGCTAGTCAGCCATGGCCGGGACCGAACTCAACGTGCTTGTCATCGCCGTGGGCGGCAATGTCAGCCAGGGCATCCTCAAGTGCCTGGCGCGCTCCTCCCTCAAGTGCCGCGTGGTCGGCGCGGATATCAGCCCGCCCCAACTCGGGCTCTACACCGTGGACAAGGCGTACGTCGGCCCCTGGGCCAATGACCCGGGCTTCTGCGAATGGCTGCTGCGCGTCTGCCGCGATGAGCACATCGATGCCGTCCTTTCGGGTGCGGAACTGGTGCTGAAAACACTGTCGCGGCGCAAACAGGAAATCGAATCGGAAACGGGCGCGGTGTGCCTCGTGAGCGGCCCGGAAATCATGGCCATCGGCGACGACAAGCTGGCAACCTGCCGCTGGCTCGAGGACGCGGGCATGAACTGTCCGCGCTACGCCGCCAGCGAAGACCTGCCTGCACTGGATGCGCTCAGGAAGGCGTGCGGCTATCCGCTCATCGCAAAGCCGCGCGATGCCGGCGGCGCAAGGGGCCTCCTCGATGTCTGCAGCGACAACGACCTCGAATACGTTGCGCGCAAAGCCGGCTACATCGTGCAGGAGTGCCTCGGCAACCCGGACACGGAGTACACCGCGGGCTGTTTCGTCGCACGGGACGGCAGCCTGCGGGGCGCCTGCGTCATGCGTCGCGAACTGCTCTGCGGAACCACCTATCGCGCGGTGCTCGGCGCTTTCCCCGAGGTGCGCGCCGAGGCCGAGCGCATTGCCGCCGCCCTGAGGCCGCTCGGACCCTGCAACATCCAGTTGCGCATGACCCCGCGCGGCCCCGTGTGCTTCGNNCAGATCAATCCGCGTTTCTCGGGCACGGGGCCTATCCGCGCCTACTATGGCTTCAACGAAGTCGAGGCCGCCCTCCGCCACTTCGTGCTTGGCGAGGCCGACATTGTGCTGACATGCGCCATGGAAGGGGTGGCCTTGCGCTACTGGAATGAAATGTATGTTGCCCCCGAAGCGTTGACTACGATGGCGGCCGATGGCGTGCTTGACACACCGCGCCGCTTTCTCCGCGATGTCGAAACATATGGAGTGGACAACGCATGACCCTTCGCGCGCGCACGGGGCTGCTCGCCGCAGCGGCTCTGCTGATGGCGGGCTGCCCCCCACCGGTGCCCCAGGCCGATTTCTCCGCCTCCCCGCGGAAGGGCGCGGTGCCGCTTCGGGTGCGTTTCGCGGACACCATGGACACAACCGCGAACGACCTTGCCAACTGGCGCTGGGATTTCGGAGATGGGGTCACGAGCATGTCGCCCACGCCCGAGCACCGCTTCACGGAGCGCGGCCTGTATACCGTTTCGCTCGAAGTCGACACGCGCGGCCGGACGCTTTCCCGGGTGAAAACCGACTACATCGCGGCGCTGGGCGAGTTCGCGGTGGTCTGCACAAATACGGGAAGCTATCCGCTTACCCAAGTCTACATCACTCCCGCGGAATCGCTTGAATGGGGGCCCAACCGGCTCGCCGAACCCGTTGCGGCCGGACAAGCGCACACGCTTCCTCATCGTTTTCTGCAGGGACAGCACATCGTTTCCGTGGTGTTCGGCGTGGACGGCCATGCGCAGAGCGTGACGCTGCCCGGCAATCTGCACAGTGTCGGCTTGAAAGAAGAGACGGTAACGCTGGAAGCCTTCTGGCACAGTCCGAACGACACGGGCATTGCCTTTTCCTGGCATTGACTGCGAAGGAGGGCACATGGTTATCGAAGGCACAGTTTGTACGTTGCGCTCATGGCGCCCGGAAGACGCCCCCAGACTCGCTGAACTCGCGGACAACCCGAAAATCGGCCGCAATATGACCGAAGAATTTCCCAGCCCCTACACCCTCGACGATGCGCACGCGTGGCTTGCCCACTGTGACGACCCCCTGTTCCACGAACGCATGTTCGCCATCGCGCTTGCCGGTGAACTCGCGGGCGGCATCGGCTATACGCCGCAGAAAAGCATGAACAGATACACCGCGGACGTGGGCTACTGGCTGGGCGAGGCCTTCTGGGGAAGAGGCGTCGCCACCGATGCCATGCGCGCCTTCGTGCCGTGGATCTTCGGCCGGAGTGAACTCCGGCGACTCGAGGCCCGGGTATTCGCCTGGAACCCCGCTTCCGCGCGTGTGCTCGAGAAAACCGGGTTTACCCTCGAAGGGCGGCTGCGCAACGCGGTGTATCGCTTTGACCAGTTCACGGACGCCCTCATCTATGGCATGCTGCGCGAGGACCTGGACCGGAAACGGAATGCCCGTTGAACCAGACGTCTATTGGAACCGTAGCGACACGTTCCGCCCCACGGCACGCTGCACCTCGAGCTTTCTGCCTTCATAAGGCGCGGCGGTGATCGCGTCGACAAACGGTCCCATCGGGCCTTCGTACTCCACCCGCAAGCGCGACAAGTCCGGAGAGAAGAAGAGCACTTCTGCCCCGTTCGTTCCGGGGAGGACGGCGATGCCGCCCGCGAGCAAATCAATCCTGGACTCGGTGCCGGCGTCTTCCACGGTCAACAGGACTGTGCCGCCCGCATTGGCGCCCAGCACCGTCATCACCGCGGCCACTACCACATCGCCGACCACCTTCGCGGCAGCGTCGCGCACCGCCTGCGCGCCGCCCTCCATCGGGTCCACAGCCAGCACCGCGGCTGAGGCCTTCAGTTCGTCGCTCATCTTCCCGTCGTAACCGCGAAACACGCGCAGTTCCACGGTGGCCCGATGACGAAGCAGATTCGTCCCGGCCGCGTTCAGTTCCATCTCGGTGCGTGCCACGCCGATGATCGCCACGTCCGCCTGGTTCTCAATCGCGAAGCGGCGCCCCCGCGCCACGCCGCCGGTCACCACCTCAATCAGTTCCGCCTGGCTGTACACCGTGTCCAGCGAGTCCGCCCCCCGCACGTCCAGACCCAATTCCTCGGTCTTCTTGCGTATCTCCGTCTCCGCCACGCCGAAATCGGGAACCGCGACTATCTTGTCGTGCCCGATGCGCTCCCCCACGAGCACCAGCACTGTGGGCGGCTGCTGCAAACGGGGCAGCATCAGCGCGGCCACGTCCCGCTGCAGCATCCGTTCGCGCACCCGCGCGTCTATCTCGACGCGGGTGTAGTGTTCCTCCTCGTCGTGGCGAAGAACGTCGTAGCTGTGGATGTACCGCTCCGCATTCCTGAGCACGGGCCGCAGCGTGCTTTCCGCGTCCTGCGCGACCAACGCATCGACCACGCTGCGCAACACCTCTTCCTGCGCCTGCGCAATGGCCGCCTTTCGCGCGGAAAAGCCCGCCCCTTCGGCATGGCCCTCCGCGCGCACCGTGAAAAGCTCTTCCTCGGCCGTGGTCGTCGCCGACACAAAAAGAAATGCCGCGGCCAGGAGAGGGATGCGTCTGTGAGAACTCACTAAAGACATGATGCCGCCGTTCGCCTGCGCTGGACAGGGGGCCGCGCGGGCTATGACTTATTCTTGTTCGGTTCCGACGCCTGCTGCGGCGGTTGCTGGCCGGACTGCGGCTGCCTGGCCTTCTCGCGCTGTGCGGGCGCGCGCATCGAGCACGTCCCGTTGAGCGTCGCGCCTTCGTCCATCGCCAGCCGGCGGGCGCGAATGTCCCCTGTCACCTGTGAAGAGTCAACCAGATGCAGTTTGCCCGGGGTGACGACATTGCCGCAGACTTGCCCCGCCACGGTAATGCGTTTTTCGGCGAGCACATCCGCGTTCAGCCGCCCCGTCTTGCCGAGTTCCACCTCGTTCGAGCACTCGACCTTGCCTTCAACGAGGCCTTCTATCCGGCACGAATCCGCGCGCACATTGCCCGTGACCAGCGCGCTGGCGCTCAGGTGCAGCCACCCGTCCACTGTGATGTTGCCCTCGATGCGGCCCGATATCTCCGTGTCCGAACCGCCCGTGAGATGGCCCTCGATAATCACCCCTTCGGGAATGACCATCTTCTGCGCGGACACCGTGCGCGCGCGCCGAATGGCGAGGTCGTCCGCCGTGGTCTCCGGGTGGCGGGCGGTCTCCTGCACGGCATCGCGCTGCCGTTCCGGGCCCCGGCCCGACTGGAGCGCGTCGTTGAAGCGCGTGTTGAGCCGGCCGAAGAGGCCCTTGCTCCCCGCGCGCTCCATCGCGTCGAAGTCCTCGTCGAAGTTCAGTTCACCGGGCCCGGCGGCGTCACGATTCTGTTTGTCGTCTGCCATGATTAGAAGTACCCCAGTCGATTGGCGATATCTTTCACGCACCCCGACACTTTGCGCCTTGGCTGGCTCACAATAAACGGCACCCCCGAGTTTACCGCTTGGGAAACGCACCGGTCAAAGTACAGAAATCCCAGATTCTCCGGCTCAATACGAAGCAGGGACCGGGCGTATTTCGACAGGATGTTGGCGGCAATCTTGGCCTCATAACCGTTCGTCGCCTTGTTCACCACGATGCGCGGGCGAATGCTGCGGGCCAGCGAGAGAATCTCCTTCTGCACCTGGCGCCGCGTCGACGGCGGAAAACACGTGGCATGCTCAACGCTTCCCAGAAAGTCATTCAGGCTCTCGTTCCGCTTCAGCAGCAGGCCCACCTCACGGGACTGATAAAACCGCTCAATGCGCCGGAACAGCGCCGCCCGCAGAAACTTGAACGCGTTGTCAATGCTCGTGCGCTCCGGGGTGATAACCAGCACCCCGTTCGTCTTGGTGAGCAGGAAAAAGTCGAGGGTATTGAGGTGGGCGCCCGCGTCCAAGTCCACGATGATCAGGTCCGCCTCGAGCCGCCCAAGCTCACGGATCAGCGCCGCCTTCTGTTGAAACCGGGGATTCGCCACATCGAGCAGGCCCGTTGTGCCCGGTATCAGGCGTAGATTGTCGAAGGGCGTGTCGCACAGAATGTGCTCCAGCGACTTCGCGCCTTCCTGATGGAAAAAGTCGTCAAGCCGCTTCTCAGGCCGGAAACCCATGACCGTCTCGATGTTCGAGCAACTCAGGTCGGCGTCGAGAAGGATGACGCGCCAGCCGCGCCGCGCCACCTCCACCCCCACATTCACAGAGAAACAGGTCTTCCCCACCCCCCCTTTGCCGCCGCCCACCACCATGATTTCGGGTGTGTCACGCGGCACATGCTGTTCTTCGCTCAGATGCACAACCAGCCCTCGCCCCTCTGAAAACTCACCTATCCCCTTGGAATCGATAATGTTAGCAGCATAGCCCGCAGTCTGTCAATGCCGGTGCGGGCCATCAAACGGCGTTCATTGGCAGCCGTTCCCTGCACACTCTCTCGCTGGTGGTCCCCCCTCCCGGTCAGCCCTTTGCCACAAAACCCGCCCGTATCTGTCGCAGCCAGGCAGGCTTTGCTATAATTCGGAAGCAGCCGCAGCGCTGCTGTGCTTTCCCGCAGTACCGGCTTGCCCCGCCGAGCCAAGGAAATCTCTATCATGCCTGTCAGGAAATTCCCCCATTGGATACGCAGAGAGTGGCCCAGCGGCGGCCCGGCCGAAGAGGTCAAGGCCCTGCTCGGCGGTCTCAGACTGCACACGGTCTGCCAAAGCGCCCACTGCCCCAACCAGGCTGAATGCTGGGGCCGGCGCACCGCCACACTCATGGTGCTCGGCAATATCTGCACCCGCCATTGCGCGTTCTGCGCGGTGAACAGCGGCCGGCCCGCACCGCCCGACCCGGAGGAACCCGACCACGTGGCCGAGGCCGTGGCGCGGCTCGGGCTCGCCCACGTCGTCATCACCTCGGTCACACGCGACGACCTGGTGGACGGCGGCGCGGACCATTTCGCGCGCACCGTCGAGGCGGTGAAAGCACGCACGCCCGGAACCACGGTCGAAGTGCTGACCCCCGATTTCCGCGCGGAACCCGGCCCCATTCAGCACGTGCTCGATTCCGGTGCGGAGGTATTCAGCCACAATATCGAAACCGTGAAACGCCTGCACCCGCGGCTGCGGGACCGGCGGTTCACTTACGGGCTTTCGCTGAAGGCACTTGGCGTCGCGGCCGCGCGCGCCGCGGCCGGCCAGTACATCAAGTCGGCCTTCATGCTGGGCTGCGGCGAGACCGCAGAGGACATCCGCGCCACGCTGGCGGACCTGCTCGAAACCGGCGTGACTGTGGTGAGCATGGGCCAGTACCTGCGTCCTTCCGCGAAACACCACCCCGTGGAAAGGTATGTCACCCCGGAAGAGTTCCAATCCTACGAGCAAATGGCGTATGATATGGGCTTCGCGTTTGCGGTGGCGGGGCCCTTTGTGCGCAGTTCTTATCGCTCGGAAGAGCTGTTCCGGCGCGGCGCCGCCGCACCGGGCGCGAATGACGGCAATGAAAGAACGGGGTGAACGATGCGGTACGAAGTGCGGCTCCCCAGCCTGGGTGAAGAAGATGACGCCGTAACCGGTGGCACGGTAACTGCATGGCTCGCCGAAGTCGGCGACACGCTCGTGCAGGACGATGACCTGCTCGAACTGACGACCGACAAGGCCGCCTTCGTGGTGCCGGCCCCCCGCGCGGGGCGGCTGGTCGAACTCTGTGTCGCGCCTGACGATGAGATTTCCGTGGGCGACGTCATTTGTGTCTTGGAGACGGCCGGCTGATTCGGGCAGCCTGCCGGAGCGCGCGGGCGCCGGCCCGACAAGAACCAGCGGAAGGATTGTGCAGTATGACCTGTAGAGTAGGTGTGATTGGTGCGGGCACCGTGGGCGGCGGCGTCATCGAAACGCTGCTTTCCAACACCCAGGTAATCCAGGACAAGTCAGGCGCCGAGGTCGCTCTCGTGCACGTTGCCGAACTGAACCAGGACCTGCTCGCCGATTTCGAATTGGGCGACGTCAAAGTCAGTTCCGACGCCGCCGCCCTGATTCAGGACCCGGACGTGGACGTCGTCTGTGAACTCATCGGCGGCGAGGAACCCGCGAGAACCTTTATCCGGCAGGCGCTCGAGGCGGGCAAGCATGTCGTCACCGCGAACAAATTGTTGCTCGCCAAGCACGGCCGCGAACTGGCGGAGGTCGCCGTCGCGCACGGCGTTGAACTGCGCTATGAAGCCGCCGTGGCCGGCACCATCCCGATCATCAAGACCATCCGCGAAAGCCTGGCCGCGAACCACATCCATGCCGTCTACGGCATACTCAACGGCACCTGCAACTACATTCTCACGCGCATGGCCTTCGAAGGGCGCGAATTTGACGACGTGCTTCAGCAGGCCATTGAGCGCGGGTTCGCGGAGCAACCGCCCGACCTCGACATCGAGGGGCACGACACGGCCCACAAGTGCCAGATTCTTGCTTCCCTGTGCTACAGCACGCCAGTGCCGCTGGAAGAGATTTTCGTCGAAGGGATCACGGGGATAACCCATCTCGACGTCGCCTACGCCCAGCAGATGGGCTATCAGGTCAAACTGCTCGCCGTCATCCGCAAAGTGGAAGGCGAAGTCGAGGCGCGCGTGCACCCCACACTGGTTCCCGACGACCACTTGCTCGCTTCGGTGCGCTACGAGTTCAACGCCGTCTACGTCGAGGCCGACGTGGCGGATGCAACGCTCTACTACGGCCGCGGCGCCGGGCGGTTCCCCACAGCAAGCGCGGTGGTGAGCGACATTGTGGACATCGCCCTGCGCGGAGAAGGGCAGGCGCAACCGCCTTTCCGCTACTCCCACCATCTCGACGTGCGCGACATCGGACTGCTGCGCGGCCGCTACTACCTGCGCCTGGTGACGGAAGACCGGCCCGGCGTGCTCGGCGAAGTCTGCACCATTCTTGGCAGACACGGCGTCAGCATCGCCTCCTGTGTGCAGCAGGACGTCGAAGTCTCCCCGGTGAACGTGGTGCTCATGACCCACGAAACGGTCGAGTCGAGCGTGATGGCGGCGCTGGCCGAGATCAACAGCCTGGACTACATTGATGAACCCGTGCACGTGATCCGCGTGCTCGATTGAATTGCGCGCGCCCGCCGGGCAAGGAGAGAGAAGCCATGCGAAACGCCGGCATCATCGAACGCTACCGTGAACACCTGCCGGTAAGCAAAGACACGTGTATCATCACACTGCACGAGGGCAGCACGCCGATGGTGCCCGCCTACAAACTCAGCGCCGCCATACACCCCCGACTCGAGGTCTGGCTCAAGTACGAAGGCCTCAACCCCACCGGCTCGTTCAAGGACCGCGGCATGACCATGGCCGTGACCAAGGCGGTCGAGGACGATTTCAAGGTGGTCATGTGCGCCTCGACCGGCAATACCTCCGCTTCCGCGGCGGCCTACGCCGCCCGCGCGGGCATTCAATGCGCCGTCATCATCCCCGAAGGCAAGATCGCGCTCGGCAAACTCTCGCAGGCCATGATACACGGTGCAAAGGTGATCCAAATCCGGGGCAATTTCGATGACGCCCTGAAACTGGTGCGCAAGATCACGCGGGAACAGCCCATCGCACTGGTCAACTCCGTCAATCCCTACCGCATTGAAGGCCAGAAAACCGGCGCTTTCGAAATCATCGACGATTTCTGCGGCCAGGCGCCCGATTTCCAGGCGATGCCCGTCGGCAATGCGGGGAATATCACCGCGTACTGGAAGGGCTACAAGGAGTACTTTGAGGCGGGCAAGTCGGACGGCCTCCCCCGCATGCTCGGATTCCAGGCCGCGGGCTCGGCCCCCATTGTGCTGGGCCACCCCGTGGAACACCCGCAGACCTTCGCCACCGCCATCCGCATCGGCAACCCGGCCAGCTGGAAAACCGCCGAGGCGGCGCGCGACGAATCCGGCGGGGTCATCGGCATGGTCACCGACCACCAGATTCGCGAAGCCTACAAACTGCTGGCCGCCACGGAAGGCATCTTCGCCGAACCCACCAGCGCCGCCAGTATCGCCGGTCTCGTAAAGCTGGCGCAGAACGGCTACTTCGACAACGAGAAGCCGCGCCATGGTGAGTTCATGCGGGTCGTGTGCATCCTCACGGGCCACGGCCTCAAGGACCCCGACAGCGCGATTTCCGCCGCCGAGGAACCCATCACCATAGAATCCCGGGAAGAAGAAGTGCTCGAGGCGCTCGGCCTGCTCGACGCGGCAATGACCTGAGCATCAACCCGAGCAGGAAGACCCTTCAATGCACGCGCTTGTGTTTGATATGGACGGCGTCATCGCCGACACGGAGCCCATCATCGCCGAGGCGACCATCCAGGTCTACCGTGACCTCTACGGCATCAAACTCACCCCCGAGGATTTTCACCCGTATATCGGCACAGGCGCGGTCCGCTATACCGTGGGTCCGGCAGAAGAACGCGGACTAGAGATGGACGTGGACCGTGCGGTAAAAATGCGCCACGACAATTTCGTGGCCATGCTCGCGTCCGGCAATGACATCTCTTTCCCCGGCGTGCACGCGCTCATCGACGCCGCCGCTGCCGACTCCGGCTGGAAACTCGCCATCGCGACGTCCAGCCCCGGCGAGAAGTCGATGGCCACGTTGCGCGCCGCGCGCGTCTCGCCCGAGCGTTTTGATGTCTATGTGCACGGCGACATGATCACACACAAGAAACCCGACCCGGAGATCTACCACCGGGCGGCCTCCGAACTTGGCATTGCTCCGGAGAACTGCGTGGTGGTCGAAGATGCCGTTACCGGCGTTGAGGCGGGAAAGCGCGCGGGCATGAAGGTCCTCGGCGTCACCAATTCTTTCCCCGAAGACAAGCTCAGCAAAGCCGACCTCATCGTCGCCTCGCTCGAAGCGGTGAATCTTGAGCTGCTTGCCGCCCTCCTGGAAGACTAGCTTCTCATGCCTTCGCGTGCCCGGGATATAGAAACCGTTCGCATGCCCGGGCCCGTGGCATACACCGAAATGCTCGAGCAGCAGCGTCTTCGCCGCGAAGCGGTGGAGAGCGGCCACGCGCCCAATACCCTCTATCTCCTGGAGCACACCCCCGTGATTACCCTCGGCCGCAAGGCCGACCGCAACAATGTGCTCCACACCCCGGAACGGCTGCGCGAAATGGGCGTTGAACTGGTCGACACCGACTNNCGGCGACGCCACCTATCACGGCCCCGGACAACTGGTCGCCTATCCCATCCTCGCGCTCGAAGCGTGGCGCTGTTCAGTCAGTTGGTATTTACGCTCGCTGGAACGGGTCGTGATTGACGTGCTCGGCGAATACGGGCTGCGAGGCGAGCGGCTGCCGGGATTCACGGGGGTTTGGGTGAACGGTGCGAAAGCCGCGGCCATCGGCGTCGGCATCCACCGCTGGGTAACCTTTCATGGCATCGCGCTGAATGTTCAGCCCGACATGGAGCACTTTCGACTGATCATTCCCTGCGGCATTGCCGACAAGCCGGTCATCTCCATGGCCGAGCTGCTGAACGAGGCGCCGACCTTGAGCGAGGTCATGGACGTGTTTGAGCGGCGGTTCCGCGCTCAGTTCTCCTGCCCCGCCGCGGGCGCCGGGGACTGACCGGGGGCCTGCTGGGCCGCGGCCGCTTCTACCTGCGCCTGTACCCGCTCCATCTGCTCGCGCACCCGGGGCTGCTCCGGGTTGGCCTGCAGTGACTTGCGGTACGCCTCGACCGCTTGCGGCAGATTCCCCAGCTGCAGTTGCACGGCAGCCAGGAAATTCAGTGTGTCAGAATCCTCCGGGGCAAGCTTTGTCGCGCGGCGCGCGGCAAGCACCGCTTCCGCAAAGCGGCCCGCCCGGTAGAGCAATCGCGCGTAGGCGCCGTGGTTCTGCGCCGTGTCCGCGAAAGTTCGCTGAAGCAGCTCGAAATCCGCCAGCGCCTCGCGAAGCAGCACACGCGTGTCGGCATCGTAGGCCATTGCGGCTTTGCCCAGGGCCGCGATATCCGCCTCGGCCTCCGCCACCGCGCCGTCGCGGAGTTTGAGGCCCGCAAGCGCGATGCCGGCCGGTGCATGGCCGGGGTTCACTTCCACGCTCCGCACGTAGGCGTCGCGGGCGAAGCCGTAAAGGTGCTGGAGGTAGTAAATGCGTCCGAGCTGATATTCGGCATCCGCCGCCCGAGTCGGTTCCAGACCCAGTTCAAGGGCGCGGCGCAGCGCCGCGAAAGCGTCTTCCCGACCGTAGGGGCCCGCTTTCAGCAGGCTGGCCCCAAGCGCATGCCACAGCGCGCCGTCTTCCGGGGCCAGTTCCACCGCGCGCTGCAGGGTTTCCGCCGCGAGGTCGTAGTCGAACGCGGCCTGTTGCGCCTGCGCGTACTCTGACAACAGTCCAACATCTGTTGCCGCGGGCGCACCGGCCGCTTCATACAGCGCGACCGCCTCGCCAATCAGACTCTGGGCTGCCGCGCGTATCTGTGCGGCGCGCCCGGGCTCTACGGTGTCCGCACGGGCCAGTTCCTGCGCGGCCTCCTCCATCTTCGCCCGCGCCGCCTCCAGCGAGCCGGCCCCGGCCATCGAAGGCGCCAGCAACAGCGACAATACGGCAATCAGTCTACCTTTCCACGGAAACATGCTCACGAGACCACAATTCCTCTTCCATGCGTTCGAGCAGCGGCCCGAACGTGTCCCGGTCCAGGGCGCACACCGGCACACCGCCATACTGTTCTTCCAAACCGCGCAGCGTGTGGGCGTCACACTTGTCCGCTTTGTTCAGCACACGGAGGGTCGGCTTCTCATCCAGTTCAAGCCGCCGCAGCAGGTCCATGACCGCCTCACATTTCTCTTCAAAATCATGGGCGGAAGCGTCCATCACATGCAACAAAAGGTCCGCCTCATGCAACTCTTCGAAAGTTGTGCGAAACGCGGCCATGAGGTCCTTGGGCAGATTGCGGATGAATCCAACCGTGTCCGTGACAACCACCTCGCGTTCGCGCGGGAAACGGAGCCGGCGCGACACCGGGTTCAGAGTGGCGAACAGGGCGTCTTCCGCGGTGACGCTGCTCTCGGTCAGATTGTTGAGCAGTGTGGACTTGCCCGCATTGGTGTACCCGACCACCGCAACCACGGGCACCCCCTTCGTGCTCCGCACGTTGCGCCGCAGGCTGCGCCGCTCGCCCAGTTTGTTGACCTCGCGTTCCAGCCGCGCGATGCGGTCGCGCGCCCGGCGCCGGTTGATCTCCAATGTCGTTTCACCGGGACCGCGCCCGCCGATACCGCCCGTGAGGCGTGACAGGGCGGTCTGTTTCAGCCCGAGCAGCGGCAGCAGGTAGCGCAACTGCGCCAGTTCGACCTGCAGCTTGCCTTCGCGGGTGACGGCGTGCTGCGCGAAGATATCGAGAATGACCTGGGTGCGGTCGAGAATCTTCAGGTCGGTGAAGTCCGACATGGCCTTGACCTGCGACGGACTCAGGTTCTGGTCGAAGACCAACACCTCGGCCCCCAGTTGCATCGCCTTGATAATGGCGTCCTTCAGCCTGCCCTTGCCCATCACGTATTTCGGGTCCGGCGGACGCCGCTGCATCAGCGAATCCACCACGACAATCCCCGCGCTGCGCGCCAGTTCGGCCAGTTCCTCCACCGAATCCTCGGCCACCGAGGGGGGCAGCTTGGACACGTGTATCAGAATGGCCCGGTCCCGCTGGTCGCCCGCGCGGCGGGGTTTGCGCATGCGCGCAAACTCCTCCTCGAGCGCCCCGATCATCTCCGGAAAATCATCCGCAAGGTCGTGCACGGATGCGGGCGGCAGTATCTCCCAGGGTGCGCCGTCTTCATTCGCCGGACGCAGGTGCGCCATGTGCACCAGCCCGGGCAATCCGTCTTCGCGCACCTCGATGGCCGCCACCAGGTCGAGCCGCAAGAGCGCCAGGTCGGTCAGGTCGTCCTCGTCGAGCGGTGCCGGGTGCAGATGCGTGTGGACCAAGCGCAGCCCGCAAAACCGGTCACGCCCCCGCCGGTTGATGTCGGGCAGGAAGACCTGCCGGGCATCGCCGACGACCACCGCTTCCACCGAGCCGCGCCGGTTGAGCAGCAACCCTATTTGCCGCTGAATCTCGGCGGAGAGTTCGGTGAGAGCGCGGGCGAGTTCCGGTGTGATGACTTTGTCGGAACGGGCCTTCCGGTGGGCAAGGCGTTCCAGCGCCTTGTGTTGTGATGCCCTGAGCCCGCCTGTGTTACCGCTGAGCAGGTGATGCCTCCTTATTCTCCGGGCCGCGTCCGGAATTCAATGCCATTCCTCTTCTTAAGGATATCATGCCCATGGCCCCGCCCCGAAAAACGCAAACGCCGGACGGTGGTCTGTCCTTCCGTCCGGCGTCTGTGGCAAAGCGAATGACAAAGGGCTCAGCCCTGCAGCATTACGCGCCGGATAATGCGCTGGCTTTCCGTGGCNNCCGCTGCGCCTTGCGCATTTCCGACGTATCCAGTTTCTCCAGCTTCTTGTACAGTATAGACAAGTTGCCGACGGCAACCTGGAGCGCGTGGGTCGGCTCCATGCGCTGCGGCAGTATGTCGATATTGATAAAGCCCTTGTATTTGGCCGTCTTGAGGTAGAACAGGGCCTCGAGCGTCTCCCACAAGTGCAGACTGCCGGGCATCATCATGTCGTCCCACATGCGGTACGAATCACTGAAATACACTTGAAACAGTTTGCCCGACCGCGACAGAAACGCGATCGACTCGGCCGGGTTCTCACCCGCCATCAGCGCGTGGCTGAAGTTGAGCGCCACGCCCACGTTCTTCATCGCGATTTCCTGGCACATGGACAGCGCTTTGCCCACGCTCGCAATCGTGAGATGCTTGCGCGGCTCACGCGGCTTGTAGGCTATCGCCACATTAATATCGGGCGACGCGTACTTGGCGATGGTCTTGATGGACGAAATCACGGTGTTCCAGTGGGAAGTGTAGTCCACGTGGAACGGATAGTCGAAGCCGTCCGTGTACAGGCGCAACGTGACTTCCGTGGCGCCCAGATTCCTGGCGATATCAACCGCTTTCCTGCCCTCGTCAATAGCGGCGTTGCGCGTCTTCTGATGCTGATGGCCGAAAGCGGCCAGAGCGAAGCGCCGCGCATGGCTGAGATTTGCCGCAACGCCCGAACAGGCCAGGCCATATTCCTTCAGTAATCGCTTCAGTTCTTTCACCGGCATTTCAGGCGTTACGTCGGTCTGACGCACCTCAACACCCTTGATCAATTTGATCTTCGCGGTGGCCGCCAGTGCCTCCTGCAATTTCGGGGTCTCCCGGTAACCGTCAGTGCAATACCGGTCGGGGGCGCTGGAAAACACCCACAAACCCGTTGAGAATTTCAAGGTCATCTACCTTCTCCTAAAGCTGTCCCGTGCGCCATGGGTCGCCCAATGCTTCCATATAAGGACTCGCGGCCGCTCCTTTCGGATTCGCACCGCCGTATTTCACGCGTGCAAGCGAGAATTCCGGGTTTCGTCGTATTGCCCGAATTTCGAGCTTGTTCGGCCTTATGCACAATTCAGTATCTTCAGATACTGTGCACACCCGTTTGGCTCCTTCTCCTTCACTCAAGAAAGCCGCAAAAACCGACGAAAGCCTCTGCGCCGCAGAGCGGGCAAGCCTGGGTGCCATACGACATGCCTCAGCAACAGGCAAAGCCCGCATGCACCGGACAATGAACCTTGCAACCTGCGGCCACGTGGGATGGTCAGTCAGCGCCACGGTCCTGATGCCCGCCGTTGTTCTGTCGCTCCATTCCGGAGCATACCCCCTTGGCTTACCGGCGAACTTCACCCGGTACTGCAGGGTACATACAAGTTGCGGTGACCAGGATCTTGGTCGCAGGTGTGTGCTACTGGGCGTCTTCCGTCGCGCATATTCTACGGGACAAACGCTGAATTGTCAATAGCTTCCCGGAACGGTCGCCACACTGCCCGCCAGACTTGCGCGGGGAACGCGGTGCGAGAAACTGCCAGAAAGTCCAGAAAATGCAGGGGTGCAGGAGAGGTGTGTCCATTGCCCGATGTGGCCAGGACCTTGCGCCCACTCATCCCGAACGTCGTCGCTGTGCTCCGGCTCCATAAAACAGTAATTTCTTATAATTCTCATAATAAGCACCCGCCACCAAAGAGAAGAAAGAAGGCGAGTGCAAGCAGCGGGGGGACTGCGGTCTGCACTCGCCAGTGGTGGGATCAGCCATTGCTGACTGAAACCGACGGAAAGCCGGGGGATTGACTCCCCGTCAGCTACTCAAAGAACGGCAGCCGGGGGCGGGTTTATTCCCTGTCGGCTTGCAGCGGGAGAATGCGCGGCCGTGCAAGACCCGGGCATTATGCATTGCAGATGGCATGCAAGTGGCCCTCGGTTGCTTTGCAGGCAGACCACATAGTAAGAATAGGCGTGTTCGGTATCCTGATGTATTCGCAGATGGTCCCCTTTACGTTGACGCGCGAGGCTGAATGATCCTCTGGCTCACCATTGTATGCATCCTGGCCCAAGCTGGGCTTGACGCGGCAGACGTGGACCTTACGGGCCCGGAAGCCGCCCCGAGTCCGGCAGTTCAGAGCTTGGAAGAGGCGCGGCTCCAGGATGCGGTAGTGCGCGGGCTTGACCTGCTTGGAGGACCGGCTCAAAGCCGTACAGGCGGCGGCCTCAGCGCTTTGGACACCGTCCCCCGGGACGCGGCGCCCAGGCTGGCCGGGCGCATGGAGACATCCAGCGACCCGGAAACACGGGTGCGTGCGGTCGAAACCCTCGACACGACCGGCGGCGAATTGGTCGATGACTTGTTTCGCGCCCTGGCCGACCCCGTGCCGCGCGTGAGCGAGACCGCCGCGCTGCGGTTGGCCAAAGCGGACCCGGAAACCGTTGCAGCGCGTGTCCTCGAGGTTTTCGACACGGGCGGGGCCACGGAGGTGCATGCGCTCGACACTCAATTGCACCTGTTGCGCGGTGTGCTGGAAGCGCGGATGCTGGCTTTGCTGGAAGACACGGATGCTCCGGTACGCCGCCGGCGTATCGCGGCCTACACGCTTGGGCGCATGGGGGTTGCGGACGCGGCCGGGCTTCTCGCCCGGGCCGCGTGGGAAGAGAATGACGACTTGGCATTGACCTGCTGCCGCGCGCTTGCCCAACTGCGCGGGCCCCAATCCACGAGTCTCTGGATCGAATTGCTCGCCCATGGCCTGGGGGCCGTCCGCGCCATGGCCGTGGACGCACTCGCGGCCTACGGTGGACCCGAGGCGATGAATGCCCTGGTGGCCTGCGCGCAAGGCTCCAGCGATGCCTATCAGGCCCGCCAGGCCGCGCGCGCGCTGACCGTGTGGCCTCTGGAGCAGGCGGCCCCGGCACTGCTCCAACTGCTGCACGCCGGCAATCCGGAGTTGGCGGGTGTTGCCGGCCAGCAGCTTCGCAGCATGACCGGGCTCCAACTGCCCAACGACCCGGAGGCGTGGGCGCGCTGGTATGCGGATTTCCGAGAAGGGCGTTGGCCGCCGGCGCCACCGCCCCCGGACCCTGCCGGACCGCCGATTGGCCTGGAGTTCATGGAATGAGACGCCCATGATGAGCGATTTTCCCGGGCGGGCCGGTATGTAGTATGGTAGCGCGGTAACCCTTACCTGGGAGGAGAAATTGGCCATGAAGAGACGGTTGAGCATTCTCGTGTGTGTCGCCATAGCGCTGTCCTTGGGCGGACTGCTCATACAGGCGTGCGTCCATGCCGAAGAGGAGCAGCGCCTGCCCGAGGGCAAGGCCACGCCGCGCCCCGAAGGGGAAGGCTGGATTGACCTGCTGACGGAAGAGAACGCCGCGCTCTGGAAAAATGTCACCGACCCGCGCGCGGAACGGGTTGAAATCAAGGACGGCGTTTTCCATGTCTTCGGCGAAAAGCCGACCCACTATATCGCCTGGACCGGGCAGTCCTTCGCGGATTTCGAATTGCACGCCGAGGTCAAGGTGACGCCGGGCGCCAACAGCGGGGTGTTCTTCCGCACGGACCCGGACAACCCAGTGCAGGGCGGCATGGAAATTCAGGTGTACGACGACCACCGCAAGCCGCCCAGTACCCAGGGTACGGGCGCGCTCTATGACGTGGCCACACCCATGT
>NPIG01000676.1_pt1 | contig 23514 bp, 22 predicted proteins | sample 8637441 | NCBI WGS metagenome assembly NPIG01 (sample SAMN07420675, study PRJNA396082) | bioreactor metagenome | isolation source: sample BR6 brine-fed electro-methanogenic bioreactor BR | place: Japan: Kochi | collected 2016-06-14 | reverse complement strand
TGAGCTGCCCCTGCTTTCACGGACACGGGGTTAGGCAACATTCGCCAACGCTTCGTAGGCCACCGGGGTTTTGAAGCCCAGCGACTGATGGAGACGTTGTCGATTATAGAACACCTCCATATAAGCGAAGATCGCCGTACGTGCTGCCTCTCGGTCGTCAAAGACCTCGTGGTGGACGAGCTCGTTCTTCAGGTTGCTGAAGAAACTCTCGGCGACCGCATTGTCCAGGCAGTTCCCTTTCCGGCTCATGCTCTGCACCATGTCGTGCTCATTGAGCATCGCTCGATAGGCAGCCCCTGCGTACTGCTGGCCCTGGTCGCTGTGATGAATCAGCCCTGGCACCGGCCTGCGCTGCCGGATCGCCATTTGCAGTGCGTCCATGACGAGCCGCTGGTCGATTCGGTCGCTCATCGACCAGCCGACAATGCGCCGGGAATACAGGTCGATCATCACGGCCAGATAGAGCCAGCCCCGGCGGGTCGGCACGAAGGTGATATCCGTTACCCACACCCGGTTGGGCCGCTCGGCCGTGAAGTCACGGGCAAGCAGATTCGGTGCCGGTGGAGCGCTGTTGCGTGCTGCGTATGCTTTCCGGAAACGCCGCACCCGCTTGGCAATGATTCCGTGTATCCGCCGCAGGCGCGCCACGCGGTGGCGGCCACAGGATTCACCAGCGGCCCGCAACGCCTCCCAGGTCTTGCGCTCACCGTAGTTCTCCCGCGAGGCGCTGTGGATCTGCTCAATCCGTCTGAGCAAACGCTGATTGTCCTGTATCCGCGCGCTGGGCGGGCGGCCTCTCCAATCGTAGTAGCCGCTGCGGCTCACTCCGAGCGCCGCACACATGGCTTCGATACGGAACAGGCCCCGGTGGTCCTCCATGAACTGGTACTTCACCCGGACTCCTTGGCAAAGTACTGCGCGGCTTTTTTTAAAATGTCGCGCTCCTCCTTGACCCGCTCCAACTCGCGCTTCAGACGGGCAATCTCGGCATCACGGTCCTGCGCGGCACGACCGCGCCCGGGGAAGGCGGCCTCGCCCTTGTCCGCAAGTTGTTCCTGCCACTTGTACAGCTGGTTGCGCCGGATACCCAGTTCCCGGGCAATCTCAGCCGCAGGCCGGTCGCCTCGCTCCAGCAGCCGTACCGCTTCCAGCTTGAACTCCCGGCTGTATGTCGCTCGCTTTTGCATCGGACACCTCCTCAGGACATTATTCCCTTATCTGGGTGTCCGTGAAATCGGGGGCGCCTCAGAATTGTTTTTTGCTCTCGCCAAGACGCCAAGAACGCCAAGGGAATGGGGGAATACAGGAATACAGAATGACCAGGGAATCACTCGCATCGTTAATCGGCTGGAAGAGCGTTGTTGATTCCTTGGCGACCCTGGCGTCTTGGCGAGAGGAAACTTCTTCTCTCTCCACCCACGAATTCTGCTGACGAGCCCTTTTTACCTGTGTCCCGGTTGGTTCCCGGGCACTGGGTCTGGGGCATCCCGCCTGCTGTCATGGCGGACGGTCCTCTCACCCTGCCGCTGCGATATCGTCCATACTTTCCCGGTTGAGGGCGTCCCTGGGGGGCGCCGTGATGTGCGGGGTTGCAGCATTAGAATTATCTAATATACAATTTCGCATCCATTTGATAAAGAATTCTGATTCCCGGCAGACGACCATGTTGAAATCGAATCCCTTCCCTCTCATCGCTCTCGCACTGCTCGGGCTGCTGCCGGCCGCGGCCCAGTCACAGGAGCTGCCCTTTCCGGTCGGTGAGGCAAGCACGAGCATCGTTCCCCTTGAGCGCACCGTGGATGCTGTCATCGAGGCGGTGAACCAGTCCACCGTTTCCGCCCAGACCTCGGGCCGGATCGTGGAGATCAACTTCGATGTGGACGACCTCGTGCCCAAGGACAGCATCATCCTGCGGCTGCGTGACACCGAGCAGCGGGCCGCCCTGGAGCAGGCCAAGGCCGCGCTGAAGGAGGCCCAGGCCCGGCTGCGGGAGGCCGGGGAGGAGTACACCCGCATCAAGGGTGTCTACGAGAAGAAGCTGGTGGCCAAGGCGGAGATGGATCGCGCCAGCGCCAACCTGGAGGCGGCACGGGCCAAGCTGGCATCCGCCGAGGCGGCCGTGCGCGGCGCCGAGGAGCAGCTGGGCTATACCGTCGTGCGGGCACCCTACGCGGGGGTGGTGCTGGAGCGCCACGTGGAGCTGGGCGAGATGGCCAGCCCCGGCCAGCCGCTGATGACCGGATTCTCCTTCGAGCAGCTGCGGGCCATCGCCAACGTGCCCCAGGTGCTGGTGGAACAGGTGCGCAAGTTCGGCCAGGCCCGGGTGCTGCTGTCCGGCCCGGAAGGGCGCAGCCTGGCGGCGGAGCGCATCAACGTGCTCCCCTATGCCGACAGCCTGTCGCACACCTTCAAGACCCGGGTCCTCCTGCCCCGGGAGGTGGAAGGCATCTATCCGGGCATGTTCGTGAAAGTGGCGTTCCGCGTCGGTGAACAGCAGCGCCTGCTGGTGCCCGCCAAGGCAGTGGTCCACCGCAGCGAGGTTCAGGGTGTCTACGTGATCGGGCAGGACGGCCGGGTGGTCCTGCGCCAGGTTCGCCTCGGCCGCACTCTCGATGATGGCCAGGTGGAGATCCTGGCCGGGCTCGAGGACGGCGAGCGTATCGCGCTCGATCCCATCCGGGCCGGTCTGTACCTGAAGGAGCAGCAGGTGGGCGCTCGGTCATGAAGGAGAAGCTCGGCATCTCCGGCGTCACCGCCAGGGCCTTCCTGACCTCGGAGATAACACCGCTGCTGGCCCTGGCCGGCCTGTTGCTGGGGTTGTTCGCGGTGCTGGTCACGCCCCGTGAGGAGGAGCCCCAGATCAACGTGACCTTCGCCAACGTCTTCATCCCCTTCCCCGGCGCCTCGGTGGAGGAGGTGGAGAACCTGGTGAGCCAGCCGGCCGCGCAGGTGCTCTCGGAGATCACCGGGGTCAAGCACGTCTATACCGTTTCCCAGCCGGGGATGGCGGTGCTCACCGTGCGCTACAAGGTGGGCGAGGATCGCATCGGCGCCATCGTCCGGCTCTACAACCAGCTCATGTCCAAGCGTGACTGGCTGCCCCAGAACCTGGGGGTGCTGGAACCCATCGTGAAGCCCAAGGGGATCGATGATGTGCCCATCGTGACCCTGACGCTGTGGACCGACGACGGGCACCGCGGCGGCTATGAGCTGCAGAAGGTGGCCCATGCCATCGAGACGGAGCTCAAGCGGGTCAAGGGCACGCGCGACATCTACACCATCGGCGGTCCCGACTCGGTGGTGCATGTGCAGATCGATCCCGTGAAGATGGCCGGCTACGGCCTGGCGGTGGACGATTTGCGCATGGCCCTGCAGGCCAGCAACAGCTCCCTGCCCGCCGGCGCGCTGGTGGCCGACAACCACGAGGTGCTGGTCCAGGCCGGGCGCTTCCTGAGCAACGCCGAGGATATCCGCAACCTGGTGGTGGGCGTGCACGGCGGGGCCCCCGTCTACCTGGGCGACGTGGCCGCGGTGAGCACCGGTCCCGATCAGCCCGAGCAGTATGTGTGGCTGGGCACCGGTCCGGCCGCCGGGGAGCGGGGAATAGGGCGCCAGGGCGAGTATCCGGCGGTGACCATCGCCATCGCCAAGCAGCCGGGCACCAACGCGGTGGACATCGCCAACCAGGTGATCCAGCGCTTCGAGGGACTCAAGGGCACCTTCGTTCCCGAGGGCGTCAACGCCTATGTCACCCGCAACTATGGCCAGACCGCCGACGACAAGGCCAAGACGCTGATCAAGAAGCTCGTCTTCGCCACCCTGTCGGTGGTGGCCCTGGTGCTCTTCACCCTGGGCCGCCGCGAGGCCATCATCGTCGGCGCGGCGGTGGTGGTGACGCTGGCCATCACCCTGTTCGCCTCCTGGGCCTACGGCTTCACTCTCAACCGGGTGTCGCTGTTCGCACTGATCTTCTCCATCGGCATCCTGGTGGATGACGCCATCGTGGTGGTGGAGAACATCCACCGTCACATGCAGATGGGCGGGAAAAGCCTCCTCGAGGCGATCCCGGTGGCGGTGGACGAGGTGGGCGGCCCCACCATCCTGGCCACCTTCACGGTCATCGCCGCACTGCTGCCGATGGCCTTCGTCACCGGGCTCATGGGGCCCTACATGGCCCCCATCCCCATCAACGCCAGCATGGGCATGCTCATCTCCCTGGCGGTGGCGTTCATCTTCACGCCCTGGCTGAGCAACAGGCTGCTGGGCGGAAAGGGGCATGCTCACGGCGAGTCCGGCGAGACGCAGGACGAGGGCGGGCTCTACGGCGTGTTCAAGCGTTTCGTGGGGCCGTTCCTGCAGCGCGAACAGGGCCGCGGCAAGCGCCGCCTGCTCGGCGCGGGCATCCTGGCGCTCATCCTGGTCTCGGTCAGCCTGGCGGCAGTGAAGGTGGTCGTCCTCAAGATGCTGCCCTTCGACAACAAGTCGGAGTTCCAGGTGGTGGTGGACATGCCCGAGGGCACCAGCGTGGAGCAGACCGCGCGGGTGCTGGCCGAACTGGGCCGCTATCTCGCCACCGTGCCGGAGGTGACCGACTACCAGGCCTATGCCGGGGCCGCCTCGCCCATCAATTTCAACGGCCTGGTGCGCCAGTACTACCTGCGCAGCGGCCCCAACGTGGGCGACATCCAGGTGAACCTGGTGGACAAGAAGCACCGGGACCGGCGCAGCCACGACATCGCCCTGTCCATGCGCGAACCGTTGCAGGCCATCGGCAGCCGCTACGATGCCAACGTCAAGATCGTCGAGGTGCCGCCCGGGCCGCCGGTCCAGGCGCCGCTGGTGGCCGAGATCTACGGCCTCGACTACGACGGGCAGGTCCGGGTCGCCAAGCAGGTGCGCAAGGTGCTGGAGAATACCGCCGACATCGTGGACGTGGACGATTCGGTGGAGTCGCCGCAGCCGAAGCTGATCCTCGACGTGGACCAGGAGAAGGCGGCCCTGCTGGGCGTCTCCCAGCAGGCGGTGGTCTCGGCCGTGCGCACGGCCCTGGAGGGGGAGGACATGAGCTATCTCCATGGCGGCCGGGTGAAGTACCCCACGCCCATCCGGGTGGAGCTGCCGGTATCCATGAAGGACGAGGCGCGCTCGCTGCTGGATCTGCGCGTGCGCGCCCAGGACGGTGGGCTGGTGCCCCTGTCGGATCTGGTGCGGGTGGAGGAGAGCCGGCGCGAGCTGTCCATCTACTCCAAGGACCTGCTCCCGGTGGTCTATGTCACCGCCGACATGGCCGGCGAGACCGACAGCCCCCTGTACGGCATGTTCGATGCCTACTTCCAGCTGGGCGAGGAGCGCGTGGAGGGGGGACGGCCGCTCAACCAGCACCTGCTGAGCCAGCCCGACGATCCCTACTTCTACGGCCTGAAGTGGGACGGGGAGTGGCAGATCACCTACGAGACCTTCCGCGACATGGGCATCGCCTACTCGGTGGGCCTCATCCTGATCTACCTGCTGGTGGTGGCCCAGTTCCGCTCCTACATGGTGCCGCTGATCATCATGACCCCCATCCCGCTGACCATTATCGGCGTGATGCCGGGCCACGCCCTGCTGGGGGCCCAGTTCACCGCCACCTCCATGATCGGCATGATCGCCCTGGCGGGCATCATCGTGCGCAACTCGATCCTGCTGGTGGACTTCATCAACCAGCAGGTGACGGAGGGGCTGCCGTTCCAGGAGGCGGTGATCCGGGCCGGCGCCGTGCGCGCCAAGCCCATCATGCTCACCGGCCTCGCGGCCATGCTGGGCGCGCTGTTCATTCTCGATGACCCCATCTTCAGCGGGCTGGCGGTGTCGCTGCTGTTCGGCATCTTCGTCTCCACCCTGCTGACCCTGGTGGTGATCCCGGTGATGTACTACGCCTTCAACTGGCGCCGTCTCGAGCGGGCCTGAGCGGTTGCTGTGAGGGTGCGCCACGAAGGCGCATAGGGGGATGTAAAGACGTCAATCGACAGGATTAACAGGATAGACAGGATGGAAAGTCGGCCGGAGAGGTACCAGCGGATTGACTGCCACATCGACCGGGTGACCTGAGCCTCGTTCTGCATATGCCTATCCAGAAATCCTGTTAATCCTGTCTATTCAATAGTTTTTCTTTGTGCCTTCGTGCTGATGAACAGGTACCTCCGCCTCTCCCATCCGGTCAGGTGCCAGAAGGCCGAAAGCCTGCTAACATGCCTTGATAAATTGATTTAATATCAGACTCTGCGAATAAAGAGAGAGCGGGGGGGAGAGGCAGCAGACATGGCCGATCGCAGACTACAGGTCTTCCACACCGTGGCGCGGCTCCTGAGCTTCACCAAGGCCGCCGAGGCGCTGCACATGACTCAACCGGCGGTCACCTTCCAGGTGCGCCAGCTGGAGGAGTATTTCAACACGCGGCTGTTCGACCGCACCCACAACCGCATCAGTCTCACCGAGGCCGGCAAGCGGGCCTACGAGTACGCCGACCGCATCTTCAGCCTCTACGGCGAGATGGAGAACGCGGTACGGGAGCTCACCGGCGAGATCAGCGGCGTGCTCATGATCGGCGCCAGCACCACCATCGCCGAGTACATGCTTCCGGCCCTGCTGGGGGACTTCAAGGAGAAGTACCCCGACGTCCACGTGCGCCTCAAGGTTTCCAACACCGATGGCATCGTCTCCATGGTGGAGAACAACGTCATCGACCTGGGAGTGGTCGAGGCGCCGGTGAGCAACAAGAATCTCGTGGTTGAAGTGTGCCAGATGGACGAGATGGTGATGGTGGTCCAGCCGGGCCACTCGCTGGCCAGGAAGGCCAGGCTCCAGGTGAAGGACATCGGTCAGAATCCCTGGATCTGCCGCGAAGAGGGCTCCGGTACCCGCGAGGTCATTCTGGAATACATCAGCCAGAACGGGGTCAACAGCAACGACCTCAACGTGGTGATGGAACTGGGCAGCCCCGAGTCCATCAAGGGGGCCATCGAGACCGGGATGGGAATCTCCATCCTCTCGCGCGCCACCATCCAGAAGGAGCTGCAGCTGGGCATGCTCGCGGCGGTCCCCCTGGAGCCGCCCCTCCTGCGCCCGTTCTCGTTCGTGCACCAGAAGCAGAAGTTCCGTCTGCGGGCAATGGACGAGCTGCTGACCTTCGCCCGCCACTACTGCAGCGAGCTGCGCAGCAACGCCGAGGCGGCCCTGGCGTCGCAGAAGTAGCCACCGGGCGCCGGACGGCGCCCGGTATGGCATCCATCCGGCGGTCGCGGTTACCCTTGATCCTGGTGCGTCACTGATTGCCGAGCCGTACACTACCGCCCTCATGACACCCGAGCAGAAGAAGCTGCTGCGTTACTTCTCCGAGCTGCAGTCCGGCGATCGGGAGACCCTGCTGGCATTCGCCGAATTCCTGGCCGGGCGCGGCGGCGTGAAGGCCGAGCAGCCCCCCGCCGAACCGAAAATCATTCCCCGCCCCGAGCATGAGAGCGTGGTGGCGGCCATCCGCCGTCTGTCGGCCTCCTATGCCATGCTGGACAAGGCCAAGGTGCTCAACGACGCCTCGGCGCTGATGGCGCAGCACGTGCTGCACGGGCGCGAGGCGGTGTCGGTCATCGACGAGCTCGAGGTGCTGTTCGAGCGCCACTACCGGCGCATGCTCGAGCAGCGGGAGCAGGCCAGGTGATCCGGATCTTCTCCGGCTGGTTCCGGCGCTATTTCTCCGACCCCCAGGCGGTCATCCTGGTGGTCCTGCTGGTGGTGGGCTTCTCGGTGGTGCTCACCCTCGGCTATACCATCGCGCCGGTCCTCGCCGCCATCGTCATCGCCTACCTGCTCGAAGGGGCGGTGGAGATGCTGCTGCGCTGGCATGTGCCGCGCATGCCGGCAGCGTTCCTGGTGTTCGTGGCCTTCCTGGGGCTGCTGCTGTTCATCTTCTTCGGGCTGATGCCGCTGCTGTGGCAGCAGGTCACCACTTTCGTCAATGAACTGCCGAGCATGCTCACCCTCGGGCAGAAGGCCCTGTTGCGGCTGCCGCAGATGTACCCCGATTTCGTCACCGGGGAGCAGATTCTCGAGTTCATCGCCACCATCCGCGCCCAGCTGGGCGAGTGGGGCTCCAGCATCCTCTCCTACTCGCTGTCCTCGATCCCCGATCTCATCTCGCTGGTGGTCTACCTGATCCTGGTGCCGCTGCTGGTGTTCTTCTTCCTCAAGGATCGGGATCTGATCCTGGACTGGATTACCAGCCGCCTGCCCCGTGATCGCGCGCTGGCCAATCAGGTATGGCGGGAGATGGACAGCCAGATCGGCAACTACGTGCGCGGCAAGATCCTGGAGATCATCATCGTGGGCGTGACCACCTACGTGGTGTTCCTGCTCCTCGGGCTGCGCTACGCCATGCTGCTGGGGCTGATCACCGGCCTGTCGGTGGTGATTCCCTACATCGGCGCGGCGGTGGTGACCATCCCCGTGGTCATGGCCGGCTTCTTCCAGTGGGGGTGGGGGGCGGACTTCGCCTGGCTGGTGGCCGCCTACCTGGTGATCCAGGCCCTGGACGGCAATGTGCTGGTGCCGCTGCTGTTCTCGGAGGCGGTCAAGCTCCACCCGGTGGCCATCATCGTGGCGGTGCTGGTGTTCGGCGGCATCTGGGGCTTCTGGGGCGTGTTCTTCGCCATCCCGCTGGCCACCCTCGTCAAGGCCGTCCTCAACGCCTGGCCCCGCACCGAGGAGGAGCCGGCCCCGCGGCCCCCCGCCGAGACCGCCTGAGCCTTCCCGCCACCCACGAGGGTTCTTTTCACCACGAAGGCACGAAGGACACGAAGAAAAGCGAAAAGACGTTTTTATCCGCAGATTACGCAGATTACGCAGATTACGCAGATTTCCTGTTTGGGGCGTGAGTGCTTCTGTTCATGGCCCGGGCAGATTCCTGTCCGCTGCGTCAGCGGAACAGCTGGAGTGGCCGGGATTGTCAACGGGACATCCCGGCATCAAAGAACCTAATCTGTGTAATCGGCGTAATCTGCGGATAGTTCCTTTCTTCGTGTCCTTCGTGCCTTCGTGGTGAACAGGCGGTTTCAGCACACGAGACCTCACAATACCTCGGTGGCGTAGTCGGCCAGGCGCGAGCGCTCGCCGCGGCGCAGGGTGACATGGCCGCTGTGCTCCCAGCGCTTGAAGCGGTCCACCACGAAGGTGAGGCCGGAGCTGGTCTCGGTGAGGTAGGGGGTGTCGATCTGGCTCACGTTGCCGAGGCAGACGATCTTGGAGCCCGGCCCGGCCCGGGTGACCAGGGTCCGCATCTGCTTGGCGGTGAGGTTCTGGGCCTCGTCGATGATGATGAACTTGTTGAGGAAGGTGCGCCCGCGCATGAAGTTGAGCGAGCGGACCTTGATCCGGCTCTGGAGCAGGTCGTTGGTGGCGGCGCGGCCCCAGTCGCCGCCCTCCTGGGGCTGGGTCAGCACCTCCAGGTTATCCATCAGCGCGCCCATCCAGGGCGTCATCTTCTCCTCCTCGGTGCCCGGCAGGAAGCCGATGTCCTCGCCCAGCGGCACGGTGGCGCGGGTCATGATGATCTCCCGGTAGCGGCGCTCGTCCAGGGTCTGGGTCAGGGCCGCGGCCAGGGTCAGCAGGGTCTTGCCGGTGCCGGCCACGCCGAGCAGGCTGACGAAGTCGATCTCCGGGTCCATCAGCAGGTTCAGGGCGAAGTTCTGCTCCCGGTTGCGGGCGCTGATGCCCCAGACCTTGCGGCTCTGGGCGCGGTAGTCGGTCACCAGCTCGATGATGGCGGCGCCCGACTCCAGCCGGCGAACCACGCTCTCGAAGCCCTGCTCATCCGGCGTGAACAGAAACTGGTTCGGGTACCAGTCGGCCACATCCGGCCCCGTGACGCGGTAGTAGGTGCGTCCGCTCTCCTGCCATGACTCCAGGTCCCGCCCGTGGCTGTCCCAGAAGTCGCCCGGGAGCTCCAGCGCGCCGGTGAACAGCAGGTTGACGTCATCCAGGACCTGGTCGTTGTAGTAGTCCTCCGCATGGATGCCCACCACGGAGGCCTTGATGCGCAGGTTGATATCCTTGGAAACCAGGGTGACGCGATTTCCGCCGCGCTCCTCCTGCAGCTTCAGCGCGGTGGCCAGGATGCTGTTGTCCGGGGTGTTGCCCGGGAGCGTGTTGGGCAGGTTGGAGGGCAGGTTCTCGGTCTGGAAGAACAGGCGCCCGCGGCCGTTGTTCTCGCCCAGCTTGAGATTGGTCTCCAGCTGCAGTCCGGCATGGATCTCATCCATGGACACGCGCGTGAGCAGCTCATCCAGGAACCGGGTGGCCTGGCGCACGTTGCGGGAGACCTCGGACACCCCCTTCTTGGCCCGGTCGAGCTCCTCGAGCACCACCATGGGCAGGTAGATGTCATGTTCCTTGAAGCGGAAGATGGCGGTGGGATCGTGCATCAGCACGTTGGTGTCGAGGACGAACAGGCGCTTGCCTTCGATACTCGCTTTGCTCATGGGCGTCGGGCTCTCGGGGCGCACGGGGCGCCCGGCTGGTTCCTGGTCAGGGGGGAGTTCGACAACGGTCGCGGCGGGACGGGCTACAGGCTCTGCAGCGCCTGCAGCACTTCGTCCACGTGGCCTTTCACCTTCACCTTGCGCCATTCCCGGCGCAGCACGCCGTCGGCGTCGACGAGAAAGGTGCTGCGCTCGATGCCGCGCACCTGCTTGCCGTACATGTTCTTGAGCCTGATCACGTCGTAGAGGGCGCAGACCTGCTCTTCGGTGTCGGCGAGGAGGGGGAAGGGGAAGCCGTGCTTAGCGGAGAAGTTCTCGTGGGTCCTGGCGCTGTCCCGGGAAATGCCCAGCACTTCCGCATCCAGCGCCTGCAGCTCCGCGTAGTGATCGCGGAAGTCCTGTCCTTCCTGGGTGCAGCCCGGCGTGTTGTCCTTGGGGTAGAAGTAGATCACCACGTTGCGTCCCCGCAGTGCGGAGAGGCGGACGCTGCCGCCGCCGGTCGCCGGCAGCTCGAAATCGGGGGCAGGCCGATCGATGACAGGCTGGTTCATGCCTCGGAATTCTCCTTGTGGGTCAGCGTCGCGGAATCCTTCATGCCTTGGCCGGTTCGAGGACCCCGTCCAGGTTGAGCTCGTCGCAGAAGATCAGGAACTGTTCGCGCAGGGTGGCGATGTGGATGTTGGCGGGCACGTCCACGGTCATGCTCAGGGAGAACATGGGGGTTCCGGTGTGCGGCGCGAAGTAGGTGTCGGTGTAGAGGTCGCGGATGTTGATGTTCTGCACCGAGAAGAAATTGGCGATCTGGTGCACGATGCCCGGATGGTCCAGGGCCACCACGTTGACCGAGTAGGGCAGCAGTCGCAGATCATGGCTTCCGGAACCGGTGCGGCGGCTGATGATGGTCAGCTCGAGCTGTTTTTCCAGCGCCTGGATGGAGCTCTCCATCTTGGCGATGGCGTTCCAGTTGCCGGACAGCAGCATCAGGATGGCGAACTCGCCGCCGAGCACCGTCATGCGGCTGTCGACGATATTGCATTCGTTGTCCAGGACGGCCTTGCTCAGGCGGTCCACGATGCCGGGCCGGTCATGGCCCAGGGCGGAGAGGACAAGGAGGTTCTGCGCGGGTTGCTTGGGGCTGGAGTCAGTACGCACGTTGGCTGGTCGGGCTTGGCGCGGCCGCACCCCGCCGCCGGGTCGTTCCGGGAGGGTCCGCGTCGGTCCGCCGGACTTGCCCCCCTGTCCGGCAGTTTATCACGCCTGCCGACGCCTGCCGCAAGCGTGCGGGCCAGTCCGGTCCGTATCCTTGCTTCATTCACCGCCAGGACGCCAAGTGCGCCAGGGTTCCATCGATGCCGGGTGATGTGGAACCGTGACCTGCGGTGCTCCGTGGCAGGCGCAGGCTCACCTGCCTGGCGGCGGTTGCGCCGCTACCGGATCGGGCCGGATGAATCCGGCCCTGCATCTTGTCGGATTTGGCGTCCTTGGCGTCCTTGGCGTCTTGGCGGTGATTGCCCGCGGTCAGGCGTTGAAGACGGGAAGCTCAGAGCTTGACGGCGCGGAGCTGCTCGGCGGCTATCTCGGGGCTGATGGTGCTCACGAACAGGCCCGAACCCAGCTCGAAGCCGGTCGGAATGCTGGTGCGCGGGCAGATCTCCAGGTGCCAGTGGTAGCTGGGGGCGCAGTCCGCATACTCCGGCCCGTGGGGCTGGGTGTGGAGGAAGTAGTTGAACTGGGCGCCGCCGATGACCGCGTCCAGCCGCGCCATGGTGCGCCGGAGCACCCGGGCGAAGTCGGCCAGGTCGGCCTCGTCGAGCCGGGTGTAGTCGCTCTGGTGCTCCAGGGGCAGGATGTGCACCTCCCACTCGAAGCGGCTCGCGAAGGGCTTGATGGCGATGAACCGCTCCCCCCGTTCCACCACGTACTGGCCCACGTTGATGCGCCGGCGGATGCTGCCGGAGCTGCGGTCGTAGATGGTGGCCTCGAAGGTCAGCGCCTCGTCGATGAGCGTGCAGAAGATGCACTGCTGGTGCTTGCGGTAGTGGGCCCGGCTGTTCTCCACCTCGTCGTGGACGTTCTGCGGCACCACCGGCGTGGCGATGATCTGGCTGTGGGTATGGGGGATGCTGGCCCCCGCCGCGGGGCCGAAGTTCTTGAACGCCAGGACATAGCGCAGCCGCTCGTCGGAGGCGTACAGCTCGCGCATGCGGTCGCGGAAGACGCGGAACATCAGCGCGATGTGGGGCTCGGTCATCTCGTGCAGCGCAATCCCGTGCGCGTGGTGGTCGATGACCACCTCGTGGCGGCCGTAGCCGTCGATGGCCTGCTGCAGGCCGAACATCAGCGTGGAACGGCTGCGGTCGTCCCCGAGCACGGGGTAGAGGTTTTCCACGATGCGCACTTCCCAGCTGTCCTCGTCGGGATAGGCGGCGATGGTGGGAGGGGTTTTGTCCTCGTTGCCACGGCAGAAGGGGCAGGTATCCACGTGCTTGCGGGTATCGCGCGGGGCGAGTTCCTCCGCCTTGCGCGGGCGCATCCCGCGGGCGGTGGCCACCAGGACCGACTCGGCCGGAACGATGGGGTTGATGCGGATTTCGCGGATGCTTTCCTGCGATTCTGTCATGGGTTTCCTCCCCGAGGCTGTTGCGGGCCCGGGTGAGCATACCCCAGCCGCCGCCGGGGCGGGGCATAAAGTATCAATACGGGCATAGTCCGACCTTATTGAAATCAATCGGTTCCGGCTCCCGGGCCGAACCCTCCTTGTCACGGGGTTGGCGCCCCATTAACATCTTCAGTTTATCCAACCTCGCTGGAGACCTTCCATGTTTCAAGGCAGTATGGTGGCGCTGGTCACGCCCATGCGCGCGGATGGCGCCGTGGACGAGGATTCGCTGCGCAAGCTGGTCGATTTCCACGTGGAGAACGGCACCGACGCCATCGTCGCGGTCGGAACCACGGGCGAGTCCTCGACCCTGGATGAGCGGGAGCACTGCGAGGTCATCCGCATGGTGGTGGAGCAGGTCGCCGGGAAGCTGCCGGTCATCGCCGGGACCGGGGCCAACTGCACCCGCGAGGCCATCGCGCTGACACGCTGCGCCATGGAGGCGGGGGCCGATGCCTGCCTGCTGGTCACGCCCTACTACAACAAGCCCACCCAGGAAGGTCTCTATCTCCACTACAAGGCCATCGCCGAGGCCGTGCCGATCCCGCAGATTCTCTACAACGTGCCCGGGCGCACCGCCTGCGACATGCTGCCGGAGACGGTGGAGCGGCTGTCCCACATCTCCAACATCGTGGGCATCAAGGAAGCCACCGGCAACCTGGACCGGGGCCGGCGCATCCTCGAGCTCTGCGGCGAGCGGCTCGATCTCTACAGCGGTGACGATGCCACGGCGATGGAGCTCATTCTGCTGGGCGCCAAGGGCAACGTCTCGGTCACCGCCAACGTGGCCCCGAAGCAGATGCATGAGCTCTGCGCCGCGGCCACTGCCGGCGACCGGGAGACGGCGACCGCCATCAACGACCGGCTCATGCCTCTGCACAAGAAGCTGTTCGTGGAGGCGAACCCCATCCCGGTCAAGTGGGCCCTGTACGAGATGGGCCTGATTCCTCCCGGCATCCGCCTGCCGCTCACCTTCCTCTCCGAGCCGAACCGGCCGGTGGTGCGCGAGGCGATGCAGGCAGCTGGTATCCTTTAAGCGACTGAATGACAGGGAAGGGCGCAAGTTGACTATGAATACGAGACTGAACAAGTGGGTGGGGCCGCTCGCGGCGGCTGCGCTCGCCCTGGCACTGAGCGGTTGCGGCAGTTCGTTCTCCGTCTTCGGGGAGAACGGCATCGTCAAGGACCGTGGGGCGGACTACAAGCAGGCCCGCACCGAATCCTCGCTGGAGATCCCGCCCGACCTCTCCAGCTCCAGCATCGACGATGCGATGGTGGTGCCGGACATCAATCCGCGCAGCACCGCCACCTACTCCCAGTACGCCGCCGAGCGCAGCGGGCCGCGCGCGGTCCAGGCCCAGACCGCCGTGCTGCCGGAGAATCCCAATATCCGCGTGGTGCGTGACGCCGACCGGCGCTGGCTGGTGGTGGATGCCGCACCGGAGGCCGTCTGGCCGCGCATCCGGGAGTTCTGGCTCCAGGCCGGGTTCCTGCTCAAGATCGACGATCCCCAGACCGGCATCCTGGAGACCGACTGGGCGGAGAATCGCGCCGATATCCCCAAGGGCTTCATCCGCGACATGCTGGGCAAGGTGTTCGAGCAACTCTACTCCTCGGCCACCCGGGACAAGTTCCGCGTGCGCCTGGAGCGGGGCCAGCGCGACGGCACCACCGAGATCTACCTGACCCACTTCGGCGTCGAGGAGGTGGTCACCGGCGGCGCCACACCGGCCTCGGAAACCGGTACCGTCTGGAAACGGCGGCCCCGTGAGCCCGAGCTGGAAGCCGAGATGCTCAACCGCCTGATGGTCTACCTCGGCACCGAGGAGCGTCAGGCCCGGGCCCTGCTCGCCGCCGGCCAGGGCCAGGCGGACCGGGCCCAGCAGCCCCGCGCCGCACTGTCCCGCGGCGCTGACGGACTGGCCGTGCTGGCGATGGAGGACGATTTCTCCCGTGCCTGGCGCCGGGTGGGCATCGCCCTGGATCGCACCGGCTTCACGGTGGATGACCGTGACCGCTCCCGCGGCGTCTACTACGTGCGCTACAACGATCCGCTCGCCGACACCAAGAAGAAGGAGGGGCTGCTGTCCAAGCTCGCCTTCTGGCAGGACGACGAAACCGGCACCAAGGGCACCAGCTACCTGGTGCGGCTGGTCACCGGGGACGGGGCCGGCACCCGCGTCGTGGTCCTCGACGAGGCGGGTCAGCCGGAGCGCAGCGACACCGCCTATCGCATCCTGAGCCTGCTGGAAGAACAGCTCAAGTAGTGCGCTTCGCCTCGCTGGGCAGCGGCAGCCGCGGCAATGGAACCCTCGTGGAAGAGGGTTCCACCTGCCTGCTGATCGACTGCGGCTTCTCGGCGCGGGAAACCGAACGGCGCCTGGCCCGCCTGGGCCGGGCGCCCGGGGAGCTGAACGCAATCCTCGTCACCCACGAGCATGGCGATCACCTGCGGGGTGTCGGCGTGCTGGCCCGGCGCTACCGGCTCCCGGTCTGGATGACGCCCGGGACCCGCGCCGCCTGCGCCGGCGAGGAGATTCCAGGCCTCGAACTGTTCAATGCCCATGAGCCCTTCGCCCTCGGGGCGATCGAGGTCACCCCCTATCCCGTCCCCCACGATGCCCGCGAACCGGCCCAGTTCCGCTTCGGCAACGGCGCCGCCACCCTCGGCCTGCTGACGGACAGCGGCTGGATCACCCCCCACATCGTGGCGACGCTCGCCCGCTGCGACGCCCTGCTGCTGGAGTGCAACCACGACCCGGAACTGCTGGCCCGCGGCCCCTATCCCCGGTTCCTGAAGGAGCGGGTGGGCGGCCAACTCGGCCACCTGAGCAATCAACAGGCCGTGGAACTGCTCTCGGAGGTGGACCGGGGACGGCTGCAGCACGTGGTCGCGGCGCACCTGAGCGAGAAGAACAACACCCCGGCCCATGTACGGTCCGGCCTCGCCGGCGTGCTGGGGTGCCGGCCGGAGGAGATCGACGTGGCCTGCCAGGAACAGGGTTTCGGCTGGCGCGAAGTCCGCTGAGGGGGCGCTTGATTCTCCACAGATTACCCGGAGTGCGCCGATTTCATGGCTGGTTCAGTGCGTAGTGCGGGTCCTCCGGCCCGGTGCGGGATCGCAGGGACCTCCAGGGCCCTGTGCCGACGGGCAATCGCTGGATAATCTGCGAATGGATTCTGTGGCAACCGCCGTGATTCCGGGCCCGTGGCAGGTTGTTGCGCCGGGCGCGACGGGGTATCCTTATGCGCCTTCAGGAGAGGTGCCGGAGCGGCCGAACGGGCTTGACTCGAAATCAAGTGACCCCTCACGGGGTCCGTGGGTTCAAATCCCACCCTCTCCGCCAAACATATTTGTAAATCAATAAGTTATGGATGGATTGATGGTTTGTCCATCAATCCATCCCACTTCCTGAAAACGCTTTGGCTCTCCCTGTTCACCACCCACGACGGAACAGTGCCGGGCAACTGGGTGGCTTCTGCTACCACGCCCTGTTGATCTTCTCGTACCCGGAATTCCTGCTGAGCCAATCCACCAGAGCGTGGTGCGGGATGCGTCGGTGAGCGCCGACAAAGTAGCACTCCAGTCCCCGCGGATCGCGGCCCGGCACCTGCGGGGGCTCCCAGGCATCGCAGTAGGCGCGGAACGTGTGCTCGGAGACATTGAGCAGCTTCTGCACCTGTGACGGCCTGTAGACCGGCGCCGGGGCGACACCAGTTGATTTCAGCATCTGCTCCAGTAGCACCTCGTAGTGCTTGTTTGCGTCCCAAGCAATGCTCATCTTTGCCTGTACCCCCTGCCTGGCTTCTTTCACCCTCTCAAGGGTAGTGCCGGGGCGGCCAGTTTGTACCCATAGCGGTTTGTGCGCCCCGGGACCCTGGTGTGATGGCTTAACGTGTCTGCTCTTCTGATTCACGCTTGGCGTTGAGCTCAGCATAGAAGGCATTGACCCTGGTAACGTCGCTCTGAACGTCAGTCTTCTGAGCTGCGAAGTAGAGCATGCGCTCCAGGTACGAGAAGAATCCAACCCAGTAACCTTTCGTAGCGGTATCGTCCGAGAAGTCGATATCAGCAGCGATGTCGCCGAGGTGTCCACCATCCGGGGAGACAAGCTGCTGAAGGTAGAGCGCTGCATACTCGCGCCCGCGCTCGCAGGCCTCACCGTAGTCATCGACGGGAGGAACGTGCCAGTTGCTGGCATTTTCGATATCACGTCTGCTCCGGTACACAAACGGGAGTTCCATAGAAGAGGGGAGCGGGATGCGCCCATGGCTGTGCTGGCTCTTGGCCTGGTCGGTGTAAGTAGACATATCGGTCTCCTCAATGAGTTTTGCTGATTGCCCACAATGGACAAACTCAGCCTGCCACATGTCGGCAGTAATACCCATGAGCCGCAAGGTAATGTCCTTGGCGGGCCGCAGATTTTCTGCGGCTTACCGTGGATAGGCCTACGGGGTGGGAGGCATCAAGGTGGACAACGCCGGAGTTATTGGTCGGTACTGGCCGTGATAACCAGCTCTGAAATGTAGTTAAGCATAAGAAGAGCGTTCACCCTGCTTCTGAGTTGTGCAATCAAAAGGGCTCGCGCATTCTCTGATGAGAGCGACTCCTCAATTGCTTGCCAATTGGACGCCCGCTCCACATCTGTGTGATATTGCGTGCCATTGAGCCAATCACGAATGAGCCCGCCGTCGAATAAGGGTTGCTCTCCGACGTAGAACTGCATATACATTCTCAGTTCCCCGTGTTCAAACTCTGTCCTTAAGGTTCTCGCGTAGCTCCTAAACCCTCTGCTTTTGAATCGACGTGAGAGCAGCGCAAGCACGTTGTAGAAAGAGGATGCTTCACCCTGAAGCATCACCGGTCTCAGAACGTGAAGCAGTTCGTAGAGCTCAGCGTCACGGTATGGTTCGCACTCGAACGCAAGACCTGCGCTTGCACTCCATTTGATGTTTTTTATCCCTGGCATTCCCCGTTGAACAAGTGTGCAGGAACAGACGCGTGCCATGAGGTTTACGAACTGGCGCAATCGAGCTAGTTCCTCCTCAGTAAATGTTGCTGAGAGTACCTCAGTGAGGTTGCCAGAGTCATCACGAACCTCAAGGCGTACATTAGTCATGGCGTTCCTGGCTGGATGCCCTCAATTTAAATCCCAATCGGTCAGGAGAACGGCGCCACATGGCTAGCCAAACGCCCGGCTTCTCCCGAACAACAGTATTTTTTTGATTATGCAAGTGTGTGGGAGCTTCGAGAACTCGATGACTACTACGTGCTCCGCTCGTAATGACTCAGAGCAAAGCCGCGGTTGTCTACAAGCCAAATCGGAACTGTGTTTCGGAAGCGTCTGCCTCGCAGATCCCGGTAAGTAATCGTCACGTCAATAACAGATTTGTATCGCCAAGTTGGCTTTTCCCCAGCTACGAGCCCAAAGGAGTTCTTTACGCATTTCGCATTTGCCAATACAGGGATAAACGTCTTGGAATCGAAACAGCGTTCGATAGAGCGCCTTTGAGGGTGGTCATCTCCGACTGCCAAGGCACTATCGAGTTGCTGGTGGTCAACGCTGAGCCGTACATTCACCGCTGGCCGGTTCCCTGTGTTTTCGATCACCAGTTCCGCGGGCGTGGCGACGTTGCCGCCCAAGTCGGATGAGATGCGGGCCGTAACGATAGGGCGATGACTCTCCCTCCACGAGAGCACGGCGAAGATGAATGAGGCAATAGAAATGATAAGCGCACCGGCACTCGCGGTGGCAGTGATAATGCTTTCGTCCATGACGAGCCCCCAATGTTGAGAACATGCTGTACGCATCCGATGGCGCGCAGCTTCCACTGTCTCCGCTAGAGCATACCGCCATAGGCATGGCTGAATCACTTGGCAGTCGTGGTCACGCCTTCGACGCACTGCTAGCACAGCCCCTTCGGGTTGCGTTGGGTGGTGGGGTTGGGGTGCTTCTGAGGACCTGGAACGGTCGTGCCACAGCCCCAAATGTCAGCCCAGCAACTCCAAATAGCGACTTCGGTACTGGTTCCCGTGTAGCGCGCGACCGGATTCGAGCGTCCTCGCGCTACAGCAGAATTTCAGCGCAGCGGGCCAAAGCCGGCGCCTGGAAGACGTGGCGGACTGTGCCGTCAGCTATCATCACCGCCGGAGGGGTTCGGCCGTCCTGCTGTTGATGCTTTTGGTTCCCGGGACCAGTCCATGGAGGGAACGGCTACTTTTCATAGTGAAGTGGCTCGAAATGGAGCCAACTATGGATGGAGGTGTTACCGATGAAACGGATTCTGATGGTGGTGTTCTTGCTCCCCTTGCTGGTCGATGCGCAGGCCAATGCGGCGACCACGAAAGGCGGTCATGCGGCCTGCCTCACAAAGCAGTGGTATGAGGACATGATCCAGTTCGTAGCCCAAGGCGACCGGGCCAGCTTTAACGCTTACATCGAGGCGCGGCGCTGTGTCGTGGTCAAGGCAGGGCTACGAGTGTCAGTCGTTGAGTGGCCCGGAATGTTCGGCGGCACGGCCGCCTTTGTCTACCAGGGCGTCAAACTGTGGACTGCGCGCGAGGCGCTAGATTATCTGGACGCCGGCAACAACGAAGAAAGGAAACCGAGTAAGGTGCCTGTGAATGAGGATGTGGACAGGAAACACCAAGACTTTCTTTGCAACTGGAACAAGGGGTACGCGGAACAATACCAGGAGCGGCTTGTAATGGGGTGCAAGAATCCAGAGACGTGCAAACGCTATGTGGAAAAAAAGCGAAAATATGATGCCGAGGTGGCCAAGTACTGCGGCCAGTAGCCAACTCCTGCAGACCGGTCACTTCAAACTTGATGGGCATTGCTGATTCCTCGCGTGTGTCGTTATCCGCGGAGGTCGATCAGGAGAGCCCCAGCAGGAAATCGGATTGGTCTTCAACGGCGCGGATCTGGATCCGCTCCAGCAGCTTGAACATGAACGCCTCCAGTTCGGGCTCCAGCCCGTCGGCCTCGATCTTCCACACCGTGCCGCCGTTGCGCAGTATGTCGGTCTGCGCCTGCAGCTTATCCGCCTCGGCCTCGATCAGCGCTACCTGCGCATCGGTGAGCGCCTGCGCGCGATCCTCGGCCGCCTCGATCTGCTGCTGCGTTTCAAACCCGAATCGATCCCAGTCGGGCGCATCATGCGAGAACAGATCTCCGATCAGCGCATTGGTGCTCTCAACGCTGGCGGCGATGGAATCAATGGCGGCAACGGCTATCGCCGCATTCGCCTCCACGTGCGCAATATTCAGATCGATCTTGTTCTCGATCAGCGCGATCCGCTCGTTGCTGGCCAACTCCTCCATCTTCAGCCGGTACTCGTCGGTCTCCTTCTTCGCTTCCTTGGTCGCCTCGGTGCTCTTTTTGTAGCTGGTGGTAATACCATTAAGCGCATCCCGGTACCCGATCACGTTGCCCTCGGCATCCTTGATCGCGATCACCTGCGCCGCCTGCGCCTCCGCCATTTCCTTTGTAGGGCCCAAGCTGTCGCGCGTGGCGATGGCGAGATCCACAAGCCCATCCTTCGTGATCTGGATCGCTGCGCCCTGCTCGCGCGCCTTGCTGTTGAACTCATCGATCAGCGCATTGTGCTCCTCCTCCGTATCGATCACGTCCGCAGTAGTGATCATCAGCGCGCGGTTCGCATCGTCGATCTCCGACACCCGCGTTTGGTACTCGGCACTCGCCCGCTCAAACCGCTCCAACTCCTCGCGTTGCCGCGCAAACGCCTCGGCGGTTTCGTCTACCGGGTGCAGCAGGTCATACAGCTTGGTTCCCAGCGTGTCCGCGCCAGGCACCAGCACATCGTTCAGGTACGATCCGATCCCGGTGGTTTTTTCCAGCAGTACCCCGAGCGCAACGCCAGCGGCCGTCACCACTGCGGCGAGCCCCAGGGCGGCCAGTGCGGAGCCGGCGGCGGCGATTGCAGTCATTGCCCCCGCCGCCCCTGTGCCGGTGGCGGCCATCAACTGCAGGGCCCCGCCCGTGGTCTGCAGCACGCCGGCCAGCACGCCGAGCCCGGGCACCAGCTTGTCCACAATGCCCGACCATTGCAGGAACTGCCCGACGAGGTTTCCCGTGGAACCCTCCATTTCGTTGATCTTGGCAATGCCCGGGACAACTACGTTGTAGATGAAATCCTTCAGTGCCCCGATCTGCCCGGCCAGCACGTTCGCCAGCACCGTGCCGCTATCGACGATCCCCTGTATGGCCGCCGCCAATTTCTCCGGGGTGCTCACGTCCACACCTTCAAACAGGCTGGCCACCGCCTCGGCCACATCACCAATCGCCGCCGTGAACCCGCTCCAATCCACCCCCTGCAGCGCCGGGCCCAGGTTCTGCGCCAGGTCGTTGAACCATGCCTGCAGATCGTCAGCAAAGCCGCCGAGCTGGTCGAACAGCGGATCAAATGCGCCATCGGCCACGCTGAAGGTGAGTGAGTTGAACACCCCGGCCAGCGCCTGTGCCGTGTCTTTGTACTCCGGCAGGATTCGCTCACCGACGACAATGAGGGTCGCTTTCAGGTTGTTGAGTACTTGCTGGTTTATCAGATCGAAGTTCTCGATCATCTTCTGGAAGGCGGCATTCGTGGCCCCAGCGCTTTTCAGGATCTGCTCCAGCTTGTCGTGGAACGCCGTGCCGCCGTCTGTGGCCACAAGCCCGAGCACAGCATTCAGGCCGCGGATGTTCCCGAACAGCGTCGCCACCTGCTCGGTGTTGCCCTCGGTTGCCGTGTAAACGTCCTGCAACACACCCTCAAGGCCCTTGCTCTCCAGGGCCGCCACGTTGAACTCGATCCCCAGCTCGGCGGCAAGATCGGCCGCCTCTTTCGTTGGCGTGAGGATCGCGCCGATCGCACCCTTGATCGCCGTCACCGCCTCGGCCGTTGGCAAGCCCTTCGCGGTAAGTGCGGCAATAGCAGCCACCAAGGTTTCAAACTCAACCCCGGCATTCGCCGCAATGCCCGTCACCTGCGCCATGCTCTGCGCCAGCTCCGGGATCGTGGTCTGGCCGAGGCGCACCGTGGTGAAATAGCCGTCGCTTACCCGGGTAGCCTCCTCCATCCCCAGGTTGTAAGCGTTCATCGTCGAGGCCAGCAGGATCGTCGTGCTGTTGAGATCGGCCTTACCGGCAACGGCCAGTTTCTCGGCAGTGCGTACCGCATTGATGCTGTCCTGGTACGCAACGCCAGCGGAGATCGCGCTGTAGACTGCGCCGTTGATCGCCTCGATGCTCTGCGTGCTATCGCCCGCATAGGCCAGGATGTCGCCGCGGAACTGATCGAACTGCTCCGGGGTGATGCTGAGCAGGGTGTTGATCTCGTTCACCGCCGTCTCAAATTTGCCGGCCTCGTTGACGCTGAAGCCGATCAGGGCGGCGCCGGCCGCAGCCAGGGCGGTGTCGATCTTGTACAGCCAGCCGTTCAGGTCAGCGAGCGGCCCGGTAACGTCGTGGATCCGCCCCTCCAGCGTGTCCAGCCCGCTGCCGAAACTGGCCAGCGCCCCGCCCGTGCTGTCGGTGGCACCGAAAAGAATTTCTACAGTCTTGCGGACATCAGCCATGGCGGTTGCCTCCTCGTGAATCTGTTGGCGATGATTTCAATGGGCATGCGTCCCTGTACTCGGCTCCAATCCCTGCGATCATCGCGTCGAGTTGGGGGCGCGCTTCCACGCTCATCCTGTCGAGGGAGTCCCACACCGCCTTTTCGTCCCATACGGCATCCAGCAGAACGTCAATGAATGCGCGTTGGTTCCTCGGTTTCCTCATCGGCACCGGCCTCCAGTTCAGCCGCAACACTGTGCAGCCAATTTGCAATCGCTACCCGCTGCATGTAGCGCTCAGCTACGATCACGAAGGTGCTGAGCATGGCACCGGCCGCGGTGTGCAGGTCTACCGTGCCGCTGGCTGACCAGCGATCCGCCAGCGACACCAGGCACCTGCATACATGTTCAGCGAGCCGACGCTTTTGCCACTTTTCCATTTCATCCGCCTGTTTTGTTCCTGCTGCTTTCATGGGTTCCGCACCGCGAACGTCACTGCCGATAATCATCACCAACGGGATCGGTGAACTGGGTAAATTCATGTTTGAAATCGAGCTTGAGCACCCCGAATGGGCCATGGCGATTTTTTGCCACATCCGCCTCGGCAAGCCCCAGCAATGTCGCGTTGTTCGGCTGGTAGACTTCCGGTCGGTGAAGAAGAATGACCGCGTCGGCCTCCTGCTCGATCTGTCCCGAGTCCCGAAGGTCTGAGAGACGTGGGCGCCCATCGGCACGACTTTCCGATGCGCGGTTGAGTTGCGCCAGAGCGATCACAGGGATGCCCAGGG
>NPIG01000672.1_pt1 | contig 23615 bp, 26 predicted proteins | sample 8637441 | NCBI WGS metagenome assembly NPIG01 (sample SAMN07420675, study PRJNA396082) | bioreactor metagenome | isolation source: sample BR6 brine-fed electro-methanogenic bioreactor BR | place: Japan: Kochi | collected 2016-06-14 | reverse complement strand
CTTTGCCGGAGGTACTTGACTTACGACTTCGGTTGGTTACATGAAACCCTGATATCGGCGGGGTTCCAGGGTCTGGAACACATAATTGATCATCGTGATGTAGTCAAATACCGGCAGGCCGGAGGCCAGATGCACGGCCCGGGCATAGGGCGGCAGCACGCTGCATTCCAGCAGGATGGCCCCGGCGCCCAGGTCTTTCAGGGTAAGGGCCGCCGTTGTCACCTCGTTTTGAATCAACTCCGCATCCAGGGTGCCTTTTTCTTCCAGAACGGCAGAGGCGAACTCCGGGCAGTTTTCCATGCCCTGGATCAGCAGGTCCGGACCTGGAGAAATGTGGATTTGTTCAAGAAAACCCGGTGTCAGGCTTCGGCTGTCGGCGGTGATAATTCCGATGCCGGTGCCGGCCGGGATCAGGTGCCGGATAAAGGGAATCTGAAGCAAAGAGGACAGACACACCGGCAGCCCCAGATCCTGCTGGAGTTTTCTCTGGTGCAGGGCCATGAACCCGCAGTCTCCGGTGACGGCCCGGACCCCGCTGGCAGCCAGATGCCGGGCAGCCGCCAGAAGATCGTTATAAACCGTGTCATCTTTACTCATGGCCCTTGCCACGGTAAACCCGGGCACTTTCTTGAACCGCACCGGAAAATCATAAGAGGTGGCATTGGCCACATCCCCGGGGATGAACGGGATGACCGAATCCAGCAGCAGAATGCCGATGGCCTCTCCATAGGATACCTGCTGGTTCTTGATAGTGTATCTCATTGCATTTCCAGCATATTCCCGGTTTCCGGTTACCCGCCCATGGCCATGTTGGGTAGAAACAGAGCGATCTGGGGGAATGTGATCAGCAGAATGGTGGCCAGGATCAGTATGAGCAGAAAGGGCAGGGCATGGCCGATCACTTCCAGATAGGGACGCCGGAAAATCAGCTGGGCCGTGAAGATGTCGCACCCGAAGGGCGGGGTGGCCGAGCCGATGGCCGCCTGAAGGGTGACCAGGGTCCCCAGGAGGATGGGGTCTACGCCCGCGCCCACCACATAGGGCTGGAACACCGGGCTCAAAATAAAGATCGCCACAATGGGGTCCACGAACATGCAGGCCACAAAATACACCACCACCACAATGGTGATCACCCGCAGCATGGAAGGATCCGTGCCGAACAATGGCGGCAGCAGCTGGTCCGGCAGCTGGAGAAATCCGATGAGAAAGGAAAACGCCTGTCCGGCCCCCACCAGGATGAACACCACCCCTGTGATCACCCCGGTCTGGAGAAATGCATCGACAATGCGTTCAAAAGTAAGGCTTTTAAATATGACGGTTTCCAGGATCAGGGCGTAGAACACGGCCGCGGCCGCCGCTTCCGTGGGGCTGAAAATCCCGGTGTAGATCCCGCCCACGATGATGACGGGAAATCCCATCACCGGCATTCCTGCTTTGACGGCATCGATCCGTTCGGCTGCGGAGGCCTTGGGCAGGGTGCCCACGTGGGTGACCTTGGAATACACATAACAGTAAATGGAGAACATCACCAGGATCATGAGTCCCGGCAGGATCCCCGCCAGAAACAGCATGCCGATGGAGGTGGAGGTGGCCACCCCGTAAACGATGAACCCGATGCTGGGGGGGATGAGAAACGCGATGTCGCTGGAGTTGATGATCAGCCCCAGGGTGAACGGGCTTTTATACCCGGCTTCCAGGAGCATGGGCCGCATGGTGCCGCCGATGGCCGCCACCGTGGCCTGGGTGGAACCGGATACGGCACCGAACAGGGTGCAGGAGGCATTGGTGGTAATGGGCAGCCCGCCGGGCAGATGGCCCACAAACACCTTGATCATGCGGATGAGCCGGGCCGCGGATTCACCGGAGGTGATGATGGAGGCGGACAGGATGAACATGGGCACGCACACCAGGGCCGGCGGGGTGACACCGGCGATCACCTGCTGTACCATGGTGACCAGCATTCTGGGGGCAAAATCCGGCATGTACACGGCAATGTAAAGGATCAACGATCCCAGCAGGGTCACCATAAAGGGAAACCCCAGCAGGAGCATGACCAGAAGACTGATTCCGAACATCATCATGGCCGGGGCCCTCCTGTGATTTCATCCTCATATTCACTCTGCTGGTCCGGCGACTGCCAGGGGTCGGGTTCGGTGAAATTCTTGAGGATGGTGCGGAAGTACTGGATGGCGGCCAGGCCGAACCCGATGGGCATGATCACGTAAAAGGTCCATTTGGGAACCCGCAGGGCCGGGGTCATGTGTCCCTTGGCCATGGCGTTGGTCAGGTATTCCCAGGACGCGATGCACATGATGCCCATGACCACGGCGGAGATCAGGCAGATGATCATGATAAAGGTTTTTTCCATTTTCGGGGGCATGGCATCCAGGAACGCGCCCATGCGGATGTGCCGGGCCTTTCTCACGCCGTAGCTCACCCCGGTGAAGGTGATGAGCATCACCAGGAACCGGGAGATCTCTTCGGCAAAATAGATGCTGGAGAAAAAGGTGCGGGCAAACACGTTGGCGATGAGTAGAACGGCCAGGGCAGCCACGCAGATCACGAGAATTGAGACCTCCAGGCCGTTGACCACCATCCCGATATTGTGATTGAGCTGCTGAAGGGGATTACGGGTTTTCTGCTTTGGGTCCATAGGGTTCCTTTCCAACGGTGATGAACGATGCGTTCCGGGGCTGAAAAAAGCACCGGGCTGTTGTCAGATAAGTCCCGGACGTATTGCCCGGGACTTATCTGTCTTTAGCCTTTAGCAAACGGTTACTTTAAAGCGGCTTTGGCCGCTTCGATATCCGCCAGCAGGGCTTCCAGAATTTCGTCGGCCCCGTCACCACCGATTTCGGTGAATTTGGGATATACGGTTTCCGCGGCCGCTTTGAACTCAGCGATAGACGCATCATCCAGTTCGTGGAACACCAGGTCCGGTTTTTCAGCCAGCATTTTTTCCTTGTCAGAGGCGTTCCGCTCCATGATCCAGTTGCCGGCCGGAATGATGGCATCCACCCAGAACCGTTTCATTTCTTCCTGTACGTTTCCGGGCAAGCCGTCAAAAAACGCCTTGTTGACCGTGGGAATTCCCAGAAACGGTTCGCTCTTGAGCTGGGTGACATATTTCTGTACTTCAAAGAACTTCATGCTGTAGATGGCGAACAGCGGATTGACCTGGCCGTCGATAAGTCCCATCTGGAGGCCGGAGTAGACCTCGCCGTAATCCATGGGGGTCGGCACCGCACCATAGGCTTTGTAATCCTCCACCAGCAGTTTGGAAGACATCACCCGCAGCTTCTGGCCCTTGATGTCGGCCAGGGAGGTGATTTTTTTGTTGGAGGAGACCCATTGCCATCCTTCAAACATCACGGCCAGCGGCACCAGGTCGTTGGCACGGAACGCTTTTTCCAGCAGCGGGAAAAATTTGCCGTTGCGCACGATCCAGTCAATGGTTTCCGGCACCTTTTCCGTGGGAAAGATATAGTTCAGGGCCAGGACCTGGGCCTGGGGGACAAACGCGCTGATCCAGGCGTAATCGGAAAACACATATTCCACCACCCCCATCTGGGCCAGCTCGTTGATATCGCCCAGGGCCCCCAGGGTGCCGTAAGGGTAAACGGTAATGTTGATCTTACCGTCAGACCATTCTTTCATGTGATCGGAAAAATTGTTCGCCCATACGGTCATGAAATCGCCTTCGATCTCTTCAGATGCCAGTTTGGCCAGGATGGGTTTGCCGGTGTAGTTCTGGGCAAAGGCAGGGGCCGCGGTCAGGCAGAAAATCCCTGCAAAGATGATGATTGCCAGTCGGGTGAGTGTCTGTTTCATGGCGTTCTCCTTTTTGGATTAGGGTAAAATATATCTGGTGTTCACGGACCGGTCCGCGTTTCATGTCTGATTCAGAAACGTCAGCGCCCCATGAACATGTAAGGCCACTCCTTTCGTCAATACGGTTTCGTCAATGGCAAATGCCGGGTGATGATGGGACACGTCCGTGCCCTTTGCCGGGTCGGCGCATCCCAGAAACAGGAACACGCCGGGCACCCGGGCTGAAAATTCACTGAAATCCTCGCCGGCGATATACCGGGATTCCACCACCGCATCCGGCGATCCGAACACGCGGACGGCGGTCCGCCTTGCCATCTGCACCATCTGCTCATCATTGACCAGGGGAATGTTTTCATGGTCGATGTCTATGGTACAGGTGCACCGGTGGGCCTCGCAGATGTGCCGGCAGATGCGGATGAATTTCTGCGTTGGATTGTCCGGGCTGTCTTCCGGCAGGGCGGTCAGGAACCGGATGGTGCCTTCCAGGTCCGCGTGAGTGGGGATGATATTGGCTTTTTCCCCGGCACGCAGTCTGCCGAACATGATGATGACAGGGTCTTTGGCATCCATCTCCCTTGTCTGGACGGCCTGGACCGCCTGGATCACCCCGGCGGCGGCGATCACCGGGTCCACGGCCTGGTGGGGATAGCCGGTATGGCCCCCTTTTCCGGTGATCCTGAGTTTGAACACATCCAGCCCCCCCATGACCGTGCCCGAAGAGATGCCTACCTGTCCCGAAGGGATCCCGCTCCAGATGTGGATGCCCAAGGCCGCGTCCACCTTGGGATTTTCCATGATGCCTTGTTCGATCATGTAAATGGCGCCGGCCGCTTCCTCGTTGGGCTGGAACACCAGTTTGATTTTCCCCCTGAGTTCGGTACGGCGGGTTACCAGAACCTTTGCCGCAGTCAGCAGCATGGCCATGTGGGCATCGTGCCCGCAGGCGTGCATTACTCCGGGACAGGTGGAAGCAAAATCCAGGCCGGTGTCTTCGGTGACGGGCAGGGCATCCATATCGGCTCTGAGCATGAGCGTGGGGCCGGGATTGCCTGAATCCAGCACCGCCGCCACCCCGGTGCCGGCGCACCGGAACGGAGCAAGTCCCAGATCCGTCAGACAGGTTTCAATGAATTCCGCTGTTTTGAACTCTTTGAATCCCAGTTCCGGGTGCCGGTGAAAATGCCGGTACAGCCGGATCACTTCCGGTTCCAGATCCGTGATCTGCCTGTCTATTTCTGACTGATTGGCCGGGGCTGGGGTCATGGATTCACCTTTCAATCGATGACAAACAGTTTGCGGTCAAAGGTGGCAAAGGTTTTGGCTCCGGTGTCCGTGACCTGGAACGATTCCGAGCATTCAAACCCGAAGTTGTCCATCCACATGCCCAATATCATGTGAAAGGTCATGCCCGGCGCCAGTTCGGTTCTGTCCCCGGGTCGAAGGCTGGCGGTGTGCTCCCCCCAGTCCGGCGGATAGTTCAGGCCCATGGAATACCCGATGCGCGATTCTTTTTCAAACCCTTTTTTCGCGATGTGTTCCCGCCACACCCGTTCCACATCTTCGCCGGTCATGCCCGGCTTGATGGAGTCCAGGGTCAGGTTCAGGCCCTCCACAGTGATATCGGCCAGGTCTGACAGCTTCTGCGGGGGGATGCCCCCCAGAAATGCGGTGCGCGCAATGGGGCAGTGGTACCGGTGCCGGCACCCGGCCAGCTCCAGGTTCACGGCCTGGTTGGCCTGGTAAGGATCGTCAGTCCAGGTCAGGTGCGGGGCTGAGGTTTTTTCGCCCGTGGGCATCATGGGCACGATGGCCGGGTAATCCCCGCCGAAATCCGGGGTCCCGGATGCCTGGGCCTGAAGCACCGCTGCCACGGCATCGCATTCCCGTTTTCCCGGCACCAGGTTGTCAAGGGCTGTGGCCATCACTTTTTCCGCGATTTTTCCAGCCTGGCGCATCAACGCGATTTCCGCATCCGACTTGATGATGCGCACCCAGTTCACCAGCAGGTTGCCGTTGGCGAACGAGTCTTTTCCCAGGGTTTTTTTGAGTTCTGCATCACTTCGGGCCGTGTAGTAGTAGGCATCGGTTTCCACGCCGACGGTCTTGTTTCCCCAGCCTTTTTCTTTGATCAGATCTCCCATGAAGTTCATGGGATGCTTGACATCGGACTGGACATAGTCGTCCGGATACCCGATCATGTGGTCCGGCTGGATGAAGGCCGTGTGAAGTGCCCCGTTTTTGTCCATGTTCCGGCCGATCCATACCGGTTCCTCCTGGTCGTCGATCACCAGGACCGCCTGGGGCACATAAAAGGACCATCCGTCATACCCGGTGAGGTAGTTCATGTTGGCCGGGTCACACACCACCAGCAGTTCGATCCCCCGGTCTGCCATGGCGGCCTTGGTCCGTTGGATGCGGTCCAGGTATTCCTCGCGGGTGAACAGGGTCATCTGGGCACTCCTTTTTCTATGCGTTTCAATGCCTCTTGCAGGTTTTCCGAACGGGTGGCAAAGGAGATTCTCACATACCCTTCGCCGTTCTCCCCGAAAATGGACCCCGGCACCATGGCCACTTTGTGTTTTTCCACCATGTACCTTGCAAACTCCCAGGAGGACATGCCGAATGAGGAGATGTTGGGAAAAGCGTAGAATGTGGATTCCGGTCTGATGCAGGAGATGCCCGGGATACGGTTCAATCCGTCAATAAGAAGATCTCTTCGTTCAGCATATCTTTCCACCATCTGCCGCACACACTCCTGAGGGCCTTGAATGGCGGCCATTGCTGCCCGCTGTAGCATGCTGGGGACTCCGGACACCATGTGTTCCATGAGTTTTTCCATTTCCGATATAATGGCCTTGTGGGCCGCAACATATCCCACCCGCCAGCCGGTCATGGCATAGGATTTGGAAAGGGTGTAGATGGAAACGGTCAGATCCTGCATCCCGTCCAGGCTGCCCATGGACACATGCTGGTTGCCGTCGAACAGAATGTGCTCATACGGTTCGTCGGAAATCACCATGATGCCGTGCTTCTGGCACAGGGCCGCCACCTGTTCCAGGATATCTTTGTCAAACACGGCACCGGTGGGGTTGGACGGGGTGTTGAGGATAAACGCCTTGGTTTTCGGGGTGATGGCGTGGGCCACCTCATCCGGATCGATCTTGAACCGGTTTTCCTCTCTGGCCGGGATCCGCACGGGCACGCCGCCGAACAACCGTATCTGGGAGTAGTAATCATACCCGGGATCCACCACCAGGACTTCGTCACCTTTGTCCAGCAGGTGTAGCATGATGTTGAAGATTCCCTGCATGGCACCAACGGAGATAAAAATTTCCGATTCCGGATCCGCCTGGATCCGGTTTTCCCGGGCCAGTTTTTTCGCCACAGCAATCCTCAAGTCCGCAAACCCGCTGGCCGGGGGATACCGGGTGTATCCCTGGTCCAGGGCGGTTTTGGCCGCTTCCCGGATATGGTCCGGGGTGTCGAAATCCGGCTGGCCGATACCCAGGTTCACCACGCCGTCGATCTTGTCGGCCAGGGCGAACATGATGCGGATGCCGGACCATTCCACGCCCTGGTTTCTTTTCGCCAATAATGTTTCAATATCCATGACAGGTGCCTCGATCCGTGGTTAGGGTTTGGGCAGGACCAGGTCTGCCGCGCCTTTGGGAGAGGTTTTCATCTCCGGTGCGTGCCGTTCCATGATCTCCATGACAATGGAAGCGATCTTCACTTTTTCCCTGATAAATCCCGCCTGCCATTCTTCGGTGACCCAGGGCATGTAAATTTCTGCTTCCGAGGTGCCGGGCTCGAATTTAAAATAGCATGGAGAGGCCACTTTTGCAATTTCCGGACATTCATAGGCCCGGAAGTTGCCGCCAAAGGAGTTCACCACAATGGTGTAGATGTCCAAAGGAATGTCCACGGCTTTACGGATAGACGCCAGGATGGGCCGGGACACGTCGGAAAGGGGATTCAGGGAGTTGGCCCCCATGCTTTCCACCACTTTGGCACCGGCGGCGGAACAGTATCCGCCGAACACGGAAAATTTGAAGATGGTTTCTCTGGGAATCAGGCCCTGTTCCCGCATTTTGTTGAGCAGGAACAGCACCCCTTCGTCATACACCAGAAATCCCCGGAATCCCGCTTCGATGTTGCGCATGATGTCGGCGATGTGAAACGAGATGTTGTCCGAGCCTCTCAGGCGGAACCCCTGCATCTGGCCTTCACTGGTGGCGGCTTCCTTGGCGCCGGGGTCCCACCCTTTGCGGTGTCCCACGGTCATGACCACTTCGATTTCGGCGTCTTTTGCCATCTGGGCCATGTCCTTGAGTTCCTGAAAATCGCAGTAGGTGGACCCGCCCACCGCGGCAATGGCCCGGTGGATCACGATATCCCTTTTTTCCGCTTCCCGGATCATGGCCTCCATGGTGGAGGCCCGTTCCGCACCCGCGATTTCGATCCGGAAATTGGCGCCGTCCGGAAACGCTTTGCCTGAAGGGGCCAGATCATATCCGTCCCGTCCCGGGATTCCCTGTTTTTCCATGAAGTCTCTGATTTTGTTCAACACGTCGCTCATTGGTATGGTCCTTATTTTAAAAGTGTTCTGAGTTTGTCCAGTTCGCCCTCTTTCATTTTGTAGGTGTGCTCGGGTGCGGGAAATCTGCCCTCCAGCACATCGCTGCGATAGGCGGCAAACGCCTGGACGGTTTTTTCGCCCAGGTTTTCATATTTTTTCACGAATTTGGGGGTGAATGCCTGGAACACACCGGCCACGTCCGCACTGATCATGAGCTGCCCGTCCGCCTCGATGCCGGCCCCGATGCTGTAGACCGGGATGGTCAATGTGTCACGGATGATGCCGCACACCTCCGGGGGCACCGCTTCCACCAGCAGGGCGAACGCCCCGGATTCCTGGATCGCTCTGGCATCCTCGATCAGCTCCCTGGCCGCTTCAGCGGTCCGGCCCTGGGCCTTGAATCCCCCCAGCTGGCCGGAACTCTGGGGGGTGAGCCCGATATGACCCATCACCAGCATGCCGCCGTCGGCAATGGCCTGGATCTGGGGACACACCCGTTTGCCGCCCTCCAGTTTGATGGCATCCACACCGGCTTCCTTGTGGAACCGGCCCGCGTTTCGCACCGCCTCAGGCACGCTGACCTGGTAGGACAGAAACGGCATGTCGCCGATCACAAAGGTCTTGGGCGCGCCCCGGCGCACCGCTTCGCTGTGCACGATGCACTGGTCCATGGTCACCGGCACCGTGCCTTCGTATCCATACACGCACATGCCTAATGAATCTCCCACCAGGATCATGTCCATGCCCGCAGCCTGGGCAAAGGTGGCAGTCCAGTAATCATAGGCCGTGATCCAGACGACTTTTTCGCCGGCCTGTTTTTTGGACTGAAGGTCCCATCGGGTGAGTTTTTTGGGTGTCATTTCGCCTCCCCTGTTTATGGATCCGTAAATTGTCACAAATTATGTGACATATGTTTTTATGGTGTGACAGTTATGTGATAAAAAAAATCCCTGACGATTGTCAAGGATTTTTTTACATTTTTTTAAAAAAGATGGAAAAGGAGGTCAGGCGCTTCCCATTTTGCGGGACAGGTCGTCGGAAACCTTGAGGATTTCCGGCTTCATCTCTTCCAGTGCCCGGTGGGTTAGCCGCATGGCCGGTCCTGAAATGCTGACGGCATAGGCCGGATACTGGTTGTGGTCAAATATGGGGGCAGCAATACAGCGCAGCCCGATGCTCATCTCTTCGTCGTCAATGGCATACCGGTTGTGACGGATTCTGGACAGTTCCCTGAGGAAATCGTCCTTGTCCGTGATGGTGTTGGGTGCCAGTGGCCGCCGTTCCACTGTGTTGAGATAATGTTCCAGCTCATGGTCCGGCAGAAACGCCAGGATCGATTTTCCCAGTCCGGTGCAGTAGGCCGGGGCCTTGTCCCCCAGAGCCGAGTCCATCCGGAGCACTTCCAGGCTGTCGATTTTGTCGATGTGGATGATCTCCTGGTTCTTGAACAGCCCCAGGTTGATGGTCTCTTTGTACATCATGGACAGCCGGTGCATATACGGTTTTGCCAGACGACGGATCTCGAACCGGTCCGCCACCTTCTGGGCCAGGGTCATGATCTTGAGGGTGGGCTGATACTTGTTGCCGCTGTTTTTCTCCACATATCCCAGGTCCCTGAGGGTGGCGATAAACCGGTGGCTGCCGGCCCGGTTGGTGTCCATGAGCCGGGCCGCCTCGCTGACGCTCAATTCGCCGTGGGCCGCCAGCAGCTCCAGCATCCGGATCCCTTTTTCCAGGGAGGCGATGTTGTAGTATTTTTTTTCCGCCATGGGTTTTTTCACCTGTTGCCGTTGGTTAAAAACGATATGTCACACATTGAAAGACGGGTGTTTCAATGCGTGACACTCATTATGGCAGGAAGGCGGGCCTTGTCAAGGATAAACCGTTATCATCCTTCCAGGGCCTGTTTCAGGTCCGTGATCAGGTCCCGGACATCCTCGATGCCGGTGGAATAACGGATCAGGCCTTCGGGAATCCCCATGGCGGCCCGTTCCTGTGCCGTGCATTCCACATGACTGGTGGTGGCCGGCATGCCCACGATGGTTTCCACGGCGCCCAGGTTGGCGGCGGCATGGGCAAACTTGAGCCGTGGCAGGAACCGCTTGGCCGCATCCAGGGTGTTTTCCCTGAGTTCAAAACTGAGCATGCCCCCGAAGCCGCGCATCTGCCGGCAGGCGATCTCATAATTGTCATGGGTTTCCAGGCCCGGATAATGGACCCGGCCCACGGCCGGATGTTCAAAAAGGAACCGGGCGATTTCCAGGGCGCTCTCGTTCTGACGGGCCACGCGGAGATGCAGGGTTTTCATGCCCCGTAACAGCAGATAGGCTGCCATGGGGTGCAGGGTGGCGCCGTTGATTTCCCGGAAATGGTAGATCTGTTTCACCAGGTCCCGGCTGCCGCAGATCACCCCGCCCAGGGCATCGGCGTGCCCGCCTAAAAATTTGGTGGCGCTGTGAAGGACCAGGTCCGCCCCCAGTTGCAGAGGATTCTGGTTGATGGGCGTGGCAAAGGTGTTGTCCACGACCACAATGGCACCGACGGCTTTGGCTGCGGCTGCCAGCCGTTCCAGATCCAGGATCTTGATGGTGGGGTTGGTGGGGGTTTCCAGATACACCAGGCGGCAGCCTTTGGCAATCTCCGCTTCAATGGCGGCATGGTCGGAGGTGTCGCACAGAACGGCTTCCACGTTGAACCGGGGCAGAAATTCAAAAAACAGCTTGCTGGTTCCGCCATAACTGTCCTTGATGGACACCACCCGGTCTCCGGCGCGCAACAGGACAAACAGGGTGCTGCTGATGATGCCCATGCCTGTGGCGGCACTGGTGGCGGCCTCTCCCCCTTCCAGGAGCCGCACTTTTTCCTCGAACGCCTGGACTGTGGGGTTGGTGTTTCTGCCGTAGATGTGGCCGGGTTTTTCTCCGTTTGCCACCTGGAGCCATTCATCCATGTCCTGGTACCCGAAGGACACGCTGTGCACCACCGGTACCTGGGTGGCGCCCTGCATCCATGGTTTTCCTTCTCCGCCCCAGACCGCCTGGGTGCCGGTATGTATGGGATCGTTCATCGATTCTCCTCACTGTCATCTTGAAATAATGTTTTTCATGAAAGAACCACAGATGCCCGGCTCTTTCATGGGTTGTCACTGTTTTGCCGGCATGACCGGTATGGCCTGCCGGCAAAGCAATCCGGGTTATACTGTGTTTGGGGGGCAAAGTCCAGAAGATCCGGAACCGGGATCCGGTGTGCCGGCCCGTTCTGCCGGGATGCCTACCCGTGCCGCCGGTGCCGCCGGTGCCGCAGGTACCGACCCGTGCCGGGGGGTGGCTGTGGGCCTCACCCTCTGCCGTGTTCACACAGGCTGTAGGGCATGCTGCGCTAAACGTCAAAAACTGCGGGCAGGTATGTCCTCATACAGTTTGACGTTCTTGACGCTTCGCATGCCCAACAGCCTGTAGTAAACACGTCAGAATGGGATTCGACCCACAGCCACCCCCCGGCACTGGCCGCTGAGAGCACGGGATCACCTGTTCCTGTTTTTGAACGGGTCCTGAATCTGCCGGGCATTGAATCGTGGGTTGCTCAATGGTATAGTGGCGGCCGTTGATAAACTGCTGCTGACGACTGTTTCCGAAAGGGCGGAATGAAGATGACTGACATGACCGATGATCTGGTGATCGCTGCTGGTAAAAACGCATATGACCATATCCGGAAGAACGGGCTGTCGCCGGGGGATATTCGCCTGGTGCTGGGAGCGTCGGGGGCGGCCAAATGGCTGGTGCTGTATGGGCTGGATACGGCCGTCTTCTCTACCTGGTTCCGGGATCGAAAAGAACCGCTGCCTTTGTGGGGCACCTCCATCGGGGCCTGGAAATTTGCCGCTGCAGCCCAGGATGATCCGGCCCGGGCCTTTGATGCCCTGAAACATGCGTACATTCATCAATATTATTCCGGGCGCGTGACCCCGGCCCGTATCAGTAAAGAATCGGACCGGATCATGGCCGCGTTTCTTCACCAGACCCGGGTGAGTGAGGTGCTGTCCCACCCGTTTCTGAGAATCGCCGTCGGAACGGTCCGGTGCCGGCATCTGCTGGCATCCAGGCACCGGGGGGTCCAGGTGCTGGGCATCGGGACCGGGGCCGTGCTGAACAGAATTTCCCGGAACCTTCAAAGACTGATACTGGAGCGGGTGGTGTTTCATCACCCGGGATTCGATCCGGAAAGCGTGGATTTTTCCGGGTTTCCCACCCGGTTTGTGCCCCTGGACGCTCACAATTTTCAACCCGCCCTGACCGCATCCGGTGCCATTCCCTATGTCATGGAAGGAGTGCCGGACATTGCCGGAGCACCTGAAGGCATGTACAGAGACGGCGGGATCCTGGATTACCACCCGGCCGTGTCCCTGTCTTCACAACGGAACGGGCTGATCCTGTATCCCCATTTTTATCCCTGGATCGTTCCGGGGTGGTTTGACAAAAACAATCCCGGCCGCCGGGTGACCGGGCCGGTCACGGACCGGATGGTGCTGGTGGCCCCGTCCAAAACCTTTGTGTCACGCCTTCCTTTCGGCCGTATCCCGGACCGCAGGGATTTTGTCCGCTTTAAAGGAAATGATGCGGATCGTGTGGCGGCCTGGGAAACAGCCGCCGACATGAGCCGGCATCTGGGAGATCTGTTTCTGGAGATCACGCGGACCGGGCGGATTCAACAGATGGTCCGGCCCCTGGGTGAGTTGTCCCCGGCCGGCTGTCTCTGACCGGGCTATTCCTGACCGGGTTGCTTCCGGCCTGACAGGGCCGCCAGGATAGCCCGGCAGGCCGTGTCCGTGCCGCCGGACCGGGATTGCACATAGGCCCGGGCTTTCTGCCGCCGCTTTTCACGGTTTTCATCCTGTGCCAGACACACGGCCATGGCATGGGCCGCAGTCCGCCAGTCCGGTTTTCTGATCACCAGACCTTTGTCAAACACCTGGTTTCCCACCCAGAAGAAATCATCCCAGAACGGCCCGGTCACCACCGGGGCGCCCTGGAGCAGGGGTTCCAGAAAATTCTGGCCTCCTAAGGGCGCAAGGCTGCCGCCCATGAAAACGGTCCGGGCATAGGCAAACACCTGCCGCATTTCACCGAAGCGGTCCCACAGGAGGATGCCCGGCACAGCAGGGGGGCAGGACAATGCCGAGCGCAGGAAAAACGGGATCCCGGATTTTTTCAGGCGGCGTTTCCAGGCCTCGATCCGGTGCATGTGCCGGGGAAACAGGGCGATCACCTGTTTCGGGTGCTGATCAAAGAGCGAATGAATCATTTTCAATACCTGGCGTTCTTCCTGGCGCCGGATGGATGCAAACACAGACAGGGGCAGGGGACCCTGAACAATATCTGCCAGAGCGGTGGATACGGTTTTCGTCGTCCCGGTATCAGACACCCCGGTTTCAGACGTTCCGTGGCTGGATGTCCCAGGTTCCGTTGCCCCGGGGTGAGCCGTCAGGGATTCCAGGGTCTCGAATTTCATGTTGGGCATCACCGCCACCTGTGCCTGGGCAAATACCCGGCTGAACCGTCGGGCATCTATTCCGGAAACCGCCAGAACCTCATGGGGAGCGATCCGGTTCCACAACCATTTGGTTGTCCGGTAATGGCGGCTGCTTTTGGCGGACATCCGGCCGTTCACCACCAGGATCCGGGTGCGGTTTTGCCTGAGATGGTGCAGCAGGGCCGGCCACAGTTCGGTTTCCAGCAGCACCATCACCTTGGGGTTCACCCGTTTGACCGCTCTGGCGGCCACGGCCGGGCAGTCAAAGGGAAACCAGCCCAGAGACAAAGAAATCTGGGAAAAAACCGGTTTTTTTTTGAAAGCGTCCCGCAGAATGCCCATGCCCTGGTCCGTGGTGGTGGTCACCAGAATCTGCACCGGGTTTTGAAAAGAAAGCCCCTGAACCAGGCGGACCGCCAGAAGGGCTTCCCCGGCGGATGCCGCCTGGATCCAGATGTCGGCGGTTGTGAGATGTGCCGCTGTATCCGTGCGCTGAACAAAAGAACGGGCCAGCCGGGGGTGGTGCCGCAAAAAAGGCAGGACAACCGCCCACACCAGGTTGTAAAATCCCATGAAATTGGTTATAAAGGCAGACTTTTTCATGGGAACGCATGGTCTCATGTTTTAAACGGATTGACAATAGGCTGACAACCAAAGATAACAGGTTTATGGACAAGACACTCATCGGTTTGCCCCGATCCCGCCGCGGAAAAATTGTGGACCTGGTGCTGCAGTACCGGGCCCAGCTGATCATTGCATCGGTGTGTATGATCGTGGTGGCGGTTGCCAACGGGGCCATGGCTTTCCTGGTCAAACCGGTGATCGACGACATTTTCGTGGCAAAGGACCGGGACATGCTCATGCTGATCCCGGCCCTGGCCGTGCTGGTGTTTCTGCTCAAGGGCGCGGGCACCTTCGGCTCGGAATACCTGATGAATTTCATTGGCGAGCGCATTATCCGGTATTTCAGGGAAGCCCTGTACGACCGGATCACGGACCTGCCCCTGGCCTTTATCCATAAGGAAAAAACAGGGGCGCTGATGTCCCGGATCACCAATGATGTCAACATTGTCAAGGGCATGGTGTCCACGGCCGTGGTCAATATTTTCAGGGATTTCTTTTCCGTGATCGCGTTTCTGTTCGTGATTTTTTACCGGGACTGGCAGCTGGCCCTGGGAGCCTTTATTGTCCTGCCCCTGGCGTTTTATCCGATCCTGATTTTCGGCAGACGGGTGAGGCGGTTTTCCACGGGCACCCAGGAAACCATGGCGGAACTGAATTCGTTTCTGCATGAGACCTTTACCGGCAGCAAGATCATCAAGATTTTCAATCTCCAGGATTTCGAGAAAGACCGGTTCAAAGAAAAAGCCCGGCACCTGTTTGACCTGGAGATGAAAAAAGTGATTGCCAAGGCCCTGTCGTCTCCGGTCATGGAGTTTTTAGGAGGGCTTGGGATCGCGTTCATCATCTGGTTCGGCGGGATGCGGGTGATCAACGGCACCTCCACGCCCGGGGTGTTTTTCTCGTTTCTGACCGCCGTGATGATGCTGTATGACCCGGTGAAAAAAATATCCAAGCTCAACAACACCATCCAGGAAGGGGTGGCGGCCGCCTCCCGGATTTTTGACGTGCTGGAGGAGGATCAGACCATTGAAGAAGCTGAAGATCCCAAAACCCTGTCCGGCCGGGCTCTGTCCGTGACTTTTGAAAATGTAGGGTTCCGTTACGGCCCGGAGGAGGCCCCGGCCCTCAAAAACATCAACCTGACGGCCGCGCCGGGCGAGGTGGTGGCCCTGGTGGGCATGAGCGGGGGCGGCAAAACCAGCCTGGTGAATCTGATCCCAAGGCTGTATGACGTGACGGACGGCCGGGTGACCGTGGGCGGCATCGATGTCCGGGACCTGTCCATCCGGTCCCTGAGAGACCATATTTCCATTGTGACCCAGGAACCGATCCTGTTCAATGAAACCGTGCGGGACAATATCCGGTACGGCCGCATGGACGCCACGGACCGGGAGATCGAAGCCGCTGCCAAAGCCGCCTATGCCCATGAGTTCATTACAGGATTCCCCAGAGGCTATGACACCCTGATCGGGGAACTGGGGTCCCGGCTGTCCGGCGGGGAAAAACAGCGCATCTGCATTGCCAGGGCCCTGATCAAGGATGCGCCCGTTCTGATTCTGGACGAAGCCACATCGGCTTTGGATTCCCAGGCGGAGCAGGTGGTGCAGAAGGCCCTGGAAAACCTGATGAAGGGCCGGACCACCTTTGTCATTGCCCACCGGCTGTCCACCATTGACCATGCGTCAAAGATCGTGCTGCTCAAAAACGGCACCATTGTGGAGCAGGGGACCCGGGAACAGCTCATGGCGTGTGAGGGGGAATTCCACAAACTGGTGGTGCTGCAGATGACCTCCGGAAGCAAGAATGACAACGGCACTGTCCTGTCAGACGAACCGGCCCGGACCGTTGCCGGCCGGGACCAGGACGGCAGAAACAAACACACATAGTGACGGAAAAGGAGTGACAACATGGGTATTTCCAAGGAACTGCTGGACATTCTGGTGTGCCCCAAATGCAAGAAGGAGATCCGGCTCACGGAAAAGGAAGACGGGTTGATCTGTGACCACTGTCACCTGCTGTATGAGATCAAAGATGACATTCCCATCATGCTGGTGGACGAGGCCAAACCGCTGAACCCATGAGCGTGCCCAGGCTTCCGGATCCGGCCAAGCTGGTGATGTCCGTGTTCATGAAGGAAAAACCGCTGTTTGAAACGGTGTTTCCGCTGCTGGAAACCATCGGCGGGCCCGTGGACCTGGTGTCCCGGTGGATGGATTTTGATTTCACGGACTATTACCACAAGGAGATGGGCCATCCCCTTTTCCGGCGGATTCTGGCGTTCAAGCCCCTGGTGAACCAGGCGGACCTGCCGGACATCAAACTGGCCGCCAATGAGGTGGAGCAGCGCTTTGTCCGGGACGGTCACCGCCGGATCAACATCGATCCCGGATATCTCCTGCCCTCCCGGTTTGTCCTGGCCACGGGCAAGGATTTCGCCCACCGGATCTATATCGGAAAACATCTGTACGCGGACCTGACACTGATGTATATTCACAAACAGTTCAAGCCCCTGGAATGGACCTATCCGGACTACCGGTCCCCGGAGATTCTCCGGTTTCTGGAACAGGTCCGGGACAAATACCAGCTGGATTTGAAAGCCCGGAAAGATCAGAAAGCCATGAAAATTCAGCAAGAACCGAACACAAGGAACCAGCCATGATCAAAAGCATGACCGCGTTTGCCAAAGCGGTCTTCACAAAAGAAACCGTCACGGTGGAAGCGGTGATCCGGTCCTATAATTCCCGGCACCTGGATTTTGCCGTTTACCTGCCCGATGCCTGCCAGGGGCTGGAAGAGGAGATCAAAAAGATCGTATCCCGGTATCACCACCGGGGGCGCATGGAAATCCGGATCACGCTTCAGGACGACCGGGAGCAGGAAACCGGGTTTGATGTGGACGAGGCAAAAGCCCTGGCCTATTTTAAGGCGTTGAAACAGATCACGGACCATCTCGGGCTTTCCCGGGAACCGGATCTGGCCGATGTGCTGTCGGCCAAAAACCTGATCGTGCCGGCGGTCAGCGAGCCGGATCAGCCCCTGGTGGCATCGGTGGTGTCCGAAGCCGTGGACCGGGCGGCCCGGGACCTGGACCAGATGCGCAGAACCGAAGGCCGCCACCTGTACCAGGACCTGACGGCAAGGATCGATGCCATTGAAGTGCAAATGGATCAGGTCCGGGAACTGGCCCGGGACATTCCCGTGCTGTACAGAAAACGGCTGGAAGAACGGCTGGCCAGGCTCACCGCCGGCCAGGGCGAGATCGATCCGGTGCGCCTGGCCCAGGAGGTGGCGATCCTGGCGGACAAAAGTGACGTGTCCGAGGAGATCGTCCGGATTGCCAGCCATATCGATCAGTTCCGAAACACCATGGACGCGGAATCCTCCCAGGGACAGACCCTGAACTTTCTGATCCAGGAGTTCAACCGGGAGTTCAACACCATCGGGTCCAAGGCCGGCCAGGCCGCTCTGTCCCACCGGGTGGTGGATCTGAAATCACAACTGGAAAAAATCCGGGAACAGGTACAGAACATTGAGTGATACCAAAAAGAGTGATACCGGGAAAAAAAAATCCGTTACGATGGACCGCACCGGCCTGCGCCTGGAACAGCTGCTGCTGAACGTCGGGTTCGGCAACACCGTGCCGGCGGACCGGGTGGTGGCGATTCTGACCCCCAATTCCAGCCCCATGAAGCGGCTCAAGGACGAGGCCAGGGATGACAACCGTCTCATCGATGCCACCCACGGCAGAAAAACCCGGGCCATCATCGTCACCAACAGCAACCACGTGATTCTGTCGGCCATCCAGGCGGAAACCGTGTCGGCCCGGTATGAGGCCCTGGCAGCCAGAGACGGGGAAAAGGACGGGGAGACGTGACATGACACAGAACGCCCGGTTGTTTGTGATCTCCGCGCCCTCCGGGGCCGGCAAGACCACCCTGATCAGACAGGTCATGGCCCGGTTTCCCGGGTTGTCGTATTCCGTGTCCCACACCACGCGCCCGCCCAGGCCCGGAGAGGTCCACGGCAAAGATTATTTCTTTGTGAGCGAAGAGACTTTTAAAGAGATGATCGATGCCGATGCCTGGCTGGAATGGGCCAGGGTGCATGCGCATTTTTACGGCACCTCAAAGGCATTTGTCAAAGAGCAGCTGGAAGCCGGCCGGAACCTGCTGCTGGATATCGATGTCCAGGGGGCGGGACAAATCATGGACTCCGGCCTGGACCCGGTCACGGTGTTCATCATGCCCCCGTCCCTGGACGTGCTGCGGCAACGGCTGACATCCCGGGGCACGGACAGTGCGGACACCATTGAACTCCGCCTGGCAAACGCCGAAAAAGAGATGGCATTGACACACCTGTATCAATACGTGGTGGTCAATGATGACCTGGATACGGCCGCCGCGCAGTTGTGCGCCGTTTTTGAAAAAGAGATGGGGACCGGGCCGGAGGCGCCGGATACGGATAATGGCTGAGCCGTCAATGGATATCCTGTTCGGGTTTCACAGTGTGTCGGAAGCCCTGAAAGCCGGCCGCCGCCGGTTCAAGACCCTGTACCTGTCCAAGCGCCTGTCCGGCCGGCGCAAAGACACTCTGGTGTCCCTGGCGGACCAGGCAAAGATCCCGGTTTCCATTGCCGGGAACCAGACACTGGACGAGTTTGCCAACGGCGGAGTCCACCAGGGCATCGCGGCCCTGGCCTCCCCGTTTCCGGCATTCCGGGAACCGGACCTCATCTCACGGATCCAGCAGCGGCAGACCCCGTTTCAGGCCCTGGTGCTGGACCAGATCGAAGACCCCCAGAACCTGGGGGCCCTGATCCGCACGGCTGTGTGCACGGGAATCGATTATATCGTGATTCCCAAGGACCGGTCGGCCCTGCCGGGTCCGGCTGTCTCCCGGGCATCGGCCGGGGCCATGGAGCATGCCGACATTTTCGTGGTCACCAATACCGCGGCCGTGATCCGGACCCTGAAGACCCACAACGCCTGGGTGGCGGGCCTGGATGCCGGCGGCGGCACCCTTTTGCACCAGGCGGATCTCACGGGCAACCTGGTCCTGGTGGTGGGCGGGGAACACAAGGGCATCCGCCCGGGCGTCCTCAAGGTGTGCGATTTTGCGGTGTCCATTCCCATTAAAAGCCCGGTCACCTCGCTGAACGCATCGGTGGCCGGGGCCATGGCCATGTATGAGGCCCTGCGTCAGAAAATGAGCAGGTAAAGCAACTCAATTATTACAAATCCAGTTAATACAAAACAAGGAAAGCAAACTATTCATATGAAGGAATCAATTTCAATTACCTCCTGCGGCACCTGGCAGGTGCCGGATCACCCGTCCGTGGCGTGTATCCAGGGAGACGGCATTGGTGAAGACATCTGGCCGGGGGCTATGAATGTGCTGGATGCGGCCGTGAATGCCGTGTACGGCGATGACAGAAAAATCGACTGGGTCCCGGTGCCGGCAGGGGAATCCAGTTTCACCCAGACCGGGCAGTGGCTTCCGGACCAGACGCTCGACACCATCCGGGATTTGAAAGTCGCCATCAAAGGGCCTCTGGCAACACCCGTGGGAAAGGGCATTCGGAGCCTGAACGTGCGGCTGCGCAAAGACCTGGACCTGTACGCCTGTATCCGGCCCGTCCGGTATTATCCCCCCGTGCCCAGTCCCATGAAGCACCCGGAAAAAGTGGACATGGTGGTGTTCCGGGAAAACACGGAAGATGTGTATGCCGGCATGGAATGGGACAGCCGGTCCCCGGAATGCCGGCAGCTGATGGGCATGCTCAAAACCCATCTCAACTGCGACCTGCCCGAATCCAGCGCTCTGGGGCTCAAGCCCATGTCGCCTGAAAACACCCGGCGCCTGGTGAAAAAAGCGTGTGAATATGCCATTGAAAACCACCGCCAAAGCGTGACCCTGATGCACAAGGGCAATATCATGAAGTTCACGGAAGGGGGATTCCGCAAATGGGGATACGAGGCCGCAATTGAGTGTTTCGGTGACCGGATGATCACGGAGCAGGACCTGTATGCCAGATACGAAGGCGTGGTGCCGGACGGGCATGTGGTGATCCGGGACCGGATCGCGGACATGGTGTTTGCCGATGTGTTGCTCAAGCCGGAACAGTATGATATCATTGCCTGTCCCAATCTGAACGGGGATTATATTTCCGATGCCCTGGCGGCCCAGGTGGGCGGGTTGGGCATGGCGCCCGGCGCCAACATCGGGGATGAATGCGCCGTGTTCGAGGCCACCCACGGCACGGCCCCGGACATTGCCGGCAAAGACATGGCCAATCCCTGCTCCCTGATTCTGTCCGGGGCCATGATGCTGGACCATTTCGGGTGGCAGGCAGCCGGGGACGCCGTGCGCCGGGCCGTGGGCCGGGCCCTGGCAGGGGAATTTCTCACACCGGATCTGGCAGATCAGATCCCGGGGGCAAAGGCGGTTTCATGTTCCAGATTTTCACAGATCGTGGCAGACAGCCTGTTCGTGAATGCCTGAAAACCACCGCAAAAACCATGGAGGCACTGGTGTTTCCGGACCAGTGCCTCAGCTGCCGGGCCCTGCTGCCCCGGGCCGGTGAAACCGATCCGTCTGAGCAGCTTTTTTTCTGTGCCCCCTGCCGGGCCAGAGGCATCCCGGAATTTGGTCCACCGTTCTGTGATAAGTGCGGGCAAAAGTTTGACACCGGAGAAACCCATCTTTGCGAAACCTGCCTGACCGATCCTTCAGCCATTCACCAGGTCCGGGCGGCCCTGGTGTACCAGGGGCTGGTGCCGGACATTCTGGCCCTGTTCAAATACCACGCCAGACTGTCGCTGACCCGATATTTCGATGCCTTGATGTTCCATGCCTTTGACCGCTATTACAGTGCCGCAAAGATCCACTGGATTGTGCCCGTGCCCCTGCACCCGAAAAAGCTGCGGCAGCGGGGATTCAACCAGTCGGCCCTGCTGGTGAGGCGGCTGGCGGACCGGTATATTGCAGAATATGGGACCCGCCCCGGATGGCAGGTAAATCCCACCCTGTTGAAGCGGGTTCGGTATACGGCGACCCAGACCGGGCTGGACAATGCTTCCCGGAAAACCAATTTGAAAAACGCGTTTCAGGTCACGGACGACACCCGGATTCAGGGGGCCAATGTCCTGTTGGTGGATGATGTATTCACGACTGGCGCCACCTGCGGCGAAGCCGCCAGAACCCTTGCGGCGGCAGGAGCCAGTCAGGTGGATGTCCTGGTCCTGGCCCGGGCGTAACCAAAAAAGGAGAGACCCATGCACAGATGCGACTGGTGTTTGAAAGACCCCGTATATATGGAATACCATGACACGGAGTGGGGCGTGCCCGTGCATGATGACAACAAAATCTTTGAATTCCTGATCCTGGAAGGGGCCCAGGCCGGGCTGTCCTGGCTGACCATTCTCAAGCGAAGGGAAGGATACCGAAACGCGTTTGCCGGTTTCGATCCGGCACAGGTAGCCCGGTTCACGCCGGAACAGATCGCTGAACTGCTCCAGAACAAGGCCATCATCCGCAACAAACTCAAGGTGACGTCTGCTGTGAGCAACGCCCGGGTGTTCCTGGACATCCAGACCAAGTTCGGGTCTTTTGACCAGTATGCCTGGCAGTTTGTGGACGGCCGGCCCAAGGTCAACACCTTTACCTCGGTGGACCAGATACCGGCCACCTCCAGGGAATCGGATGCGTTTTCCAAAGACCTGAAGCAGCGGGGCTTCAAGTTTGTGGGCTCCACCATCATCTATGCCCATATGCAGGCCACGGGCATGGTGAACGATCACCTGGTGTCGTGTTTCCGGCATCAGGAGGTGAAAAAGCTGGGGTGAGAAGACAGGGACGTCGGGTACAGGTATGCCGTCTCCGGCGGGGACTTGCTGCCGGCCTGGAATCCACAGGCTCCGACAGTCCGTCAGCAAGCCCCCGCCGGAGGCTCCGCTGTGCAGTAGATGCGCGGAACCGCTTTGAATGATGCTTGCCGACCGCGATATATTTATGTATTGTTATAAAGTGGTTAGACCTGTTTTCAGGAGGTGTTGACGATTCTTAAAGAGGTGTCAAATGATTGATGATTTACGAGAACTGCCAATAACAGAAAGAATACAAATCGTTGAAGACCTCTGGGACAGCATTGCAGCAGATCAAAATGCTTTGCCTATTACCAAAGAAAAGCGTGCAGAACTTGATGGACGGCTTGCCGCCTATAAAGCAGATGGTATTAAGGGCCGTGTCGCCAATGATGTGATTGCAGATATCCGGAAGCGTCTGTGAGTTTAATAATCTCTCGCGTTGTTTGGTTTTCTAAACTGCTTTACGTGAGAGGCTTTGTTTGATAATGAAAACAGTGGTGTCAATCAGGTCATTCAAATGAGGTCATAAAATGAAAGTCTATGCATATGAACACACGATTAAAGAAAGCGGGGCATTGACGATAAAGAACCTTCCGTTTAATGCCGGCGAAAAAATCGAAGTGATCATTATTCCCCGCTCTAAATTCAAAACCGATAAAAAAAAATATCCTTTCTGGGGGAAGCCGATTAAATATCCGAACCCTACTGACCCCGTTGCGGAGGCAGATTGGGATGTATACAAATGATTTTACTGGATACACATATCTGGGTGTGGTGGATTCACAATGACGATCGATTGACCGAAAGCGTCCGGGAACACATCAAACACAATGAAGATGAAGGGCTTGGCGTAAGTGTTTTCTCATGCTGGGAAGTTGCCAAACTTGTGGAATTGAAAAAACTCACCTTACACTGTCCGATTGACGAATGGATGGACACCGCCCTTGAGTATCCGGGTATTCAACTTGTTGAACTGACGCCCGAGACAGTGATTGAATCTACCCGGCTTCCAGGGGAATTTCATCGTGACCCGGCGGATCAAATCATTGTTGCCACTGCCCGCATTCACAACTGTCCATTATTAACAGCTGACGATAAGATTCTCAACTATCCGCATGTTAAGCTGTTAAAATAATATTTCCCGCCCATAGACTATAGTTGTGTAGTTTATATGAAACACCGTTATC
>NPIG01000667.1_pt1 | contig 23774 bp, 22 predicted proteins | sample 8637441 | NCBI WGS metagenome assembly NPIG01 (sample SAMN07420675, study PRJNA396082) | bioreactor metagenome | isolation source: sample BR6 brine-fed electro-methanogenic bioreactor BR | place: Japan: Kochi | collected 2016-06-14 | reverse complement strand
ATAAAAAAAGAGATGAAAATCTTACTATAAATTTATCTCTTTTTATTTTTACTAATTTTTCAGTGTCTTCAAAAAACCTATCTTTTTTTGTTTTAATTATCTTTTCTTTTTTTGAGCTCTTCTCATAGCTCTTGATTGTTTTGGTTGGAAAGGATTTTGTCCTGGTAATGGCTGTGTCATGCGATCTGCAGTCCCTTGCATAGCTTCAGGTGACATTCCACCAAATCTTTTCATCATTTTCTTTTGTTTTTCTAATGTAGAAACTAAACGATTAACATCCGTTGTTGATCGACCAGATCCTCTTGCGATTCGGCTCCTTCTTGAAGAAGAACGTTCAATGAGTTCTGGGTTTTTTCTTTCTTCCTTTGTCATCGATCCAATAATAGCTTCGATATAAACTAATTGTTTATCATCCACTTTATCTACGTTAGCCATTTGTGACATACCAGGAATCATTTTCATAAGTCCAGAAAATTTACCCATTCTTTTAACCATCTTCATTTGTTTTAACAAATCATTATAGTTAAACTTACCAGACATCATTTTTTCCATCATGTTCATTGCTTCATCTTCATCAATCTCGGCAGTCGCTTTTTCGACAAGGCTCATAACGTCACCCATACCTAAGATTCTTGAAGCCATTCTTTCTGGATGGAATACTTCGATTTCTGTAAGCTTTTCTCCTGTACCGGAGAATTTGATTGGAACATTCGTTATTTTTCTAATTGATAAAGCTGCTCCACCTCTCGTATCACCATCTAACTTAGTTAGAATACACCCAGTGATACTTAATGCTTCATTAAAAGCTTTCGCAACGTTAACAGCATCTTGACCAGTCATTGCATCGACTGTAAGTAATACTTCATGTGGAGATGCAATCTTTTCAATGTTTTGTATTTCATCCATCATTGTATCATCAATATGTAAACGACCTGCCGTATCGATGATTACTAAATCATGGTCATTTTCTTTTGCATATTTTAAAGCTTCTTTAACGATAGTTTCTGGTTTAGTTTTTCCCATTTCAAAAACCGGAATATCTAAACTAGACCCTACAGTTTGTAACTGCTCAATAGCTGCTGGACGATAGATATCAGCAGCAACTAGTAATGGTGTCTTATGATTGTTCTTTCTAATATAGTTTGCAAGTTTACCCGTAGTCGTTGTTTTACCTGCACCTTGTAAACCTACCATTAGCATAACAGTTAACCCATCAGGATTAAAGTTTAGCTCTTCGGCTTTCTCACCCATTAACTTAGTTAATTCATCATTAACAATTTTAACAACTTGTTGTCCTGGATTTAATCCTTTTAAAATTTTTTCACCATAGGCTTGTTGTTTTACTTCTTCAGTAAACTCTTTTACAACTTTATAGTTAACATCCGCTTCTAACAAAGAGAGTCTTACCTCTCTCATCATTGCATCGATATCTTGTTCTGTTAATCTTGATTTACCAGTTAATCTTCTTAAAGCCATTTGGAAACGGCTTGATAAATTTTCAAATGCCATATATTACACCTTTTCTAATTCTTTCACTACACTTTTTAAGTCAATTTTATTTTCATTGATATCCTTAATCAGTTTATGTATGGTTTGTTTGTTCTTTAAAACATTTAATTTTGTTTCATAATTTTCTAAATGACTCACAACACTTTTTAATTGCATATGTACAGCGTTTCTACTGACAGACAGCAATTCAGAGATCTCTGAAAGTGAATAGTCTTTTAAATAATAATATTCAAAATATGTTTGTTGCTTCTCTGTTAATAACTCACCATAAATATCAAATAACTCATTTAATCTAATTTTCTCTTTTAAATCCATATAAACCTCTATTCAAAGAAATCAGCGAATAGACCATAGATATAATCTTCAATATCGAAATAGTCTAAGTCTGTTATTTTTTCTCCCATTCCTACAAAAGAAATTGGAATACCTAACTGGTTTCTAATCGCTAATACAATACCACCTTTTGCAGTACCATCTAACTTCGTTAAGATAATACCAGTGATTTCAGTAACTTCGGAAAATATCTTTGCTTGAGATAATCCGTTTTGTCCAGTCGTTGCATCAATGACAAGAAATGTTTCAAATTCATCATTGTTTGTTTCTCTTTTAATGATTCTATTAATCTTACTTAACTCGTTCATTAAGTTTACTTTATTTTGTAATCTACCAGCTGTGTCGATAAGTAATACGTCTGTTTTAGACTCTTTCGCTTCTTTAATTGCTTCAAAGATAACACTTGAAGGATCAGAGCCTTCCTTTTTTGACACAACAGGAACATTGACTCTTTCACCCCATTGTTTTAATTGGTTGATTGCACCTGCTCTAAATGTATCTCCAGCAGCTAGCATGACTGTTTTGCCATCCGCTTTAATCTTGTGAGCGAGTTTACCAATAGAGGTTGTTTTACCGGTCCCATTAACACCTACAAATAAAATAACAGTAAGTCCATCTTTGTTATATTTGATGTTTGTATTGATGATTTCATCCTTTAGATAGAGTTCAAACATTTTATCAACTATGATATTTTCTAAATCTTTAGGATTGGTTATATTTTGACTGTTAACAGATTCTCTTAATTCCTCAATAAACTCGATTACAGTATCCACACCGATATCTGCCATGATAAATATTTCTTCTAATTTAGAGAATAAATCTTCATCTATTTTCTTTGCACTATACAAAACATCTTTGAGTGATGATAAAGATCCATTTCTAGTTTTCATCATTCCTATTTTATATTTTTGTGCTTGTTTCTTTTTTTCTTTGCTTTGAAATAATTTTTGAAATAATCCCATTTATATACACCTTTTTTTCCTTCAATATTATATCATATTTTTGCTTTCCTTAAAAAAATTCGCTCCATTTAAGAAGCGAATTCAGGAAGGGTAAGTGTTATAATAACACTTTCAGGGAAATGCAACTTATGTTGCAATCAAATAATACCATATTTACAAGAAAGTGTCAATTGATGTTTACGTCTTTATTATTTTTTATACCCACAAGATTCATCAATACAATAAGTGCTTCCCTCTTCATTTGTAACTAGTATATTTTCACAATTAGGACATCTTTCTGATTCCACTTTTAACGGAGAGATATATTTACATTTCGGGAAATTAGAACAAGCTAAAAATTGTTTTCCTTTGTTTTTACCTTTTTTCGCTGTTCTTAAAACTAGTGTTCCCTTGTTACATTCTGGACATTTTACTTTTGTATCAAATACTTCAGGTTTTTCAACGTTATCATTTTGTTTAATATATTTACATTTTGGGAAATTCGAGCAAGCTTCAAACTCTCCATATTTACCTGTTTTATAAACCATTGGTGAGCCACATTTAGGACATGATTCACCCGTTTCCTTAGGTGCTATTTTCACCATGTTTTTATTTGCGTTATCTACTAAAGGCATAAAGTATGTATAGAACTCAGATAACACATTAAGTCTTTCTTTCTTACCATGAGCAATTTCATCAAGTGTTTCTTCCATCCCTTTTGAATAGTTTGATGAAATGAATTCATGGAAATATTCATCTAGATTATCAATCGTTAATCTTCCTTGTTCAGATGGGAAAAATTTCTTTTCTTTTATATCTGCATATTTACGAGTTTTAATAGTTTGTATTGTTTGTGCATATGTTGATGGTCGACCAATTCCTAAATCTTCCATTTCTTTAATTAGTTTAGCTTCTGTAAATCTAGCTGGTGGATTTGTGAATAATTGTTTGTCATACACTTCGTCTGCCTTAAGAACATCGTTAACTTTGTATACTGATAAATCTAATTCATCTGCACCATTTTCTTTATCTAATTGTTTATATAATTTTAAGTATCCATCAAATAATTGTTTTGTAGAACTTACTCTAAATAATGCGTCATTATTTTTTAATAGCATTGATGTAGTCATTGTTTTCTTTGGTTTCATTAAAGAAGCAATAGCTCTAATATATATTAATTGATATACTTTATACTCTTGAGAAGATAAATATTTTTTAACTTTTGCAGGTGTTCTTAAAACGCTCGTAGGTCTGATAGCTTCATGAGCATCTTGAACGTTTTGTTTTTTTGATTTCTTTCTCGTATTTCCATAGTAATTTTGACCAAATGTGTCAATGATATAAGCTTTTGCATCATTAATAAATGAATCTGATAATCTAATTGAGTCGGTTCTCATGTAAGTAATTAAACCAACTAATTCATTGTCTATCTCAATCCCTTCATATAATTTTTGAGTTATCCTCATAGTCTTTGTAGGCGTATATCCATACTTGCTTGAAGCCATTTGTTGTAATGTGGATGTAATAAATGGTGCTTTTGCATTTATTGTGTTAGGTTTTTGGTTGATTGTATCAACGATGAAATCTTCTCCTAATGATTCTAATATTTTATTTGATTCTTCTTTTGAAGGTATTTTGGGATCTTTATCTTTATACTTATATAGTTTAGATTCTATATCTCCAAATTTAGCAAAGATTTCATAATATTCTTCAATGACAAAAGCTTCAATATCTTTTTCTCTATCAACTATAAGTTTTAATGCTGCAGATTGAACTCTACCTGCAGATTTTGATTTTATTTTTGATTGAAGTAGTTTTGATAATTTAAAACCTATGATTCTATCTAAAATTCTTCTTGTTTCTTGTGAGTTTACTAAGTCTCTATTTATTTCACCAGGGTTGTCAAATGCTTTAGTAATGGCATCTCTAGTTATCTCATTAAATATAACTCTATATATAGGTTGATCTTTGTTAATGTTTAAAGTTTCTGATAAATGCCAAGAAATTGCTTCTCCCTCTCTATCGGGGTCAGTTGCTAAATAGACTTCATCAACTTTAGCTAATGATTTGTTTAATTTCTTTATAACTTGCTTTTTATCTTTTAAAACTTCATATGTAGGTTTAAATTCATTTTCAACATCTACACCTAATCCACCAGGTCCTACAACAGCTAAATCTCTGATATGACCAACAGAGGATTCCACAATATAATTGTCCCCTAAGTATTGATTTATTGTTTTTGATTTAGCAGGTGATTCCACTATCACTAATTTTTTTGACATATAAATACCTCCAGCACCTTTATTAATATAACTGTTTTTTAAAAATTGTCAACTGTTTTTAATTGAAAAAATTGTGAGCTTTTTCCTTAATAATATATATATTATTATAAGAAGAAAAAAAATAATCACTTTTTGTGATTATTCTTATAATTTTCAATTTCCTTTAAAATCCTTTTACAACAAACGTCATTCGATCCTTACTTTGCATATCTTTTAAAGTAAAGATTTTTGCATTTGGAAAATTTTGTTTTGCAATCTCTCTTAATTTTTCTGCAGTATCATACCCATGTTCAAAAGCAATGATTGCTTGTTCGTTTAATATATGATTAGCATTTTCTAATATTTGTCTGTAAAACTTTAATCCATCGTTCCCACCAAATAAAGCTACATGCGGTTCATTATCATATATAAGTTTGTCTACTTCTTCATCTGTAGGTATATATGGTGGATTACTGACTAAGATATCAAAAGTCATATGTTTTACAGGGTCTAACATATCTCCAATTAAAAATTCAACATCCGCATGATTGAGTTTAGCATTTTCTTTAGCGACGTCTATTGCGTCATTTGATATATCAGTCGCTAAAACTGTGAAGTTAGATTCCTCTTCTTTTTTTAAAGAAATTGCCAAACATCCAGATCCTGTTCCAATATCAACTAAATTGACTTTCTTACCTTGAAAGTGCTCATCATATAACATGAGTACATTGGCAACTAATTCTTCTGTTTCAAAACGAGGAATTAAGACTCTATCATCTACTAAAAATTTATATCCATAAAAGTATACAAATCCAATAATTTGTTGGACAGGTTTATTTTCTTCTAAGTATAAATTTAATGCTTCAAAGAATTTATGATAATGGTCTTGTGGCATTTCAGTTTCATATTTTATATATAAATCGGTTGGCTCTAAACCAGAAAAGTGCAACATCAATAACTTCGTTGCACTTGTTTCTTTATGTTTTCTTCTCGTTAGTTTGTTCGCTAATTCTAAAGCTTCTTTATATGAAGACATTATTGTGACTCTAACTTTCTTTTTTGTTCTTCTGTAATTAGAGCTTCAACGATTGGGTCTAATCTACCATCAATGATTCGATCTAATTGTTGAATCGTAAAGTTGATTCTATGATCAGTGATTCTGTTTTGAGGATAGTTATAAGTTCTAATTTTTTCAGAACGATCTCCTACACCAATCTTAGATTTTCTTTCTGCACCCTCTTTGTCTAATTTCTCTTGTAAGATTTTGTCATATAATCTTGCTCTTAAGATTTTTAAAGCTGATGCTTTGTTCTCATGTTGGTCTTTCCCATCTTGACATTGAGCAACTGTATTGGTTGGAACATGTGTTACTCTAACGGCAGAACGGGTTGTATTAACGGATTGTCCTCCTGGTCCTGATGAGTTAAATGTATCGACTCTAACGTCTTGCATATCTAAATCAAAGTCGATTTCTTCTGCTTCAGGTAATACTAATACTGTCGCTGTTGATGTGTGAATTCTACCACTTGATTCTGTTTGAGGAACTCTTTGGACACGATGAACCCCAGATTCATATTTTAATAAAGAATAAACTGAATCTCCTTTTACCATGAATTCTATTTGGCTGAAGCCTCCAGCTTCTTTTGTTTCAGCATTTAAAACTTCAATTTTCCAATTTTTTGATTCGGCAAACTTATTATACATTCTAAATAAATCACCTGCGAATATATTCGCTTCATCTCCTCCTGCAGCCCCTCTTATTTCAACGATAACATTTTTTTCATCGTTAGGATCTTTAGGGATTAATAATAACTCTAATTCATGTTCAAGAATAGGAATTCTATCGTGGACATCTGCCAATTCCATTTCTGCCAATTCTTTGATTTCTGGATCGTTATCTCTCGCCATGACTTTTAAATCTTCATACTGATTTTGTAAATCCTTATACTCTCTATATTTCTTTACAATTTTTTCTAATCCAGAAAATTCTTTAGCCAGTTCCGTTACTTTTTTTATATCCGTCGCTACGGCTGGATCTGACATTAATTTTTCTACTTCTTCATATCTTGCTTCTATTTGATCTAGTCTATCTGTGATCATTTTAACACCTCATAAATTAAGGACATTTGAATGTCCTTATTTTTTTATCTTTGAATTTTTACGTTATTAAACTTCGACATGTTTTTATTGAAAAGTAATGAAAACTCATCTACAACCCCTGAACGGTTTTTAGCGATGTCAAATTTAACATGATTACGATTTGATTCGTCCATTTCCTCTTCGCCAGGTCTGTATAAGAATATAATGATGTCTGCATCCTGTTCAATCGATCCAGACTCTCTTAAATCGGCCATCACTGGTTTTTTATTTTGTCTACGTTCTAAGTCCCTTGATAACTGAGAAAGAGCGACTACAGGAACTTTGAGCTCACGCGCCATTTCTTTCAGTACACGAGAAATTTCAGATACTTCTTGTACACGATTTCCTTTATATTCACCAGAACCACTTAATAATTGTAAGTAGTCAATAATAATTAAGTCTAGTTTGTCTTCTTGTTTTAATTTACGACATTTACTTCTCAATTCTGTTACTTTTACAGTTCCTGAATCATCAAAATATATATTTGTATTGCTAAGCGTCTTAGCAGCAAACTGTAAATTCTCCCAGTCTTGAGGAGATAAATCACCTTTTCTTAATGCTGTATTATCAACATGTCCTTGACATGATAATAAACGCATAACTAATTGTTCATTTCCCATTTCCAGTGAGAAGAATGCAACATGTGGTTTTTCTTTAGCACCTGCGACATTTAAAGCTAAATTTAGAGCAAATGCTGTTTTCCCTACAGATGGTCTAGCAGCAACGATAATTAAATCAGATGGTTGAAGTCCTAATGTTAACTTATTTAACATATGGAATTTAGTATCTAATCCAGTAATATCTCTTATGTCTGTAGAATTTTCTGCGATAGCATTCATTGTACTTCCAGCAACTTTATCAATCCCAATAAAATCAGAAGACCTTCTTTCATGGGTTACGGCTAAAAACTTTTTCTCCGCAGAGTCTATAAAATCACTTGTGTTATCAACACTTTTTGAATCTTCGATGATATCGTTACATGTCGATTGAAGTTTTCTAAGTACAGCTTTATCCTTAACGATATCGATATAATGAATAAAATTAGCTGTCGATGGAACTGCATTAGCTAATTGAATAATATAGTCTTGTCCACCGACTTTGGTGAGTTGATTTGTGCTTTCTAATTGATCAGTAACTGTTAAATAGTCTATTTTTATTTCTTGCAGAAAGAGCGATTTCATAGCTTTAAAAACCGCTTTATGTGCAGGATAATAAAAATCTGATTCAACCAATTTATCGGTTATGGTTTTCATCATGTAATTTTCAAAAAATATAGTACCTAAAACAGCTTGTTCCGCTTCTATGTTTGCAGGTATTGATATATTTTCCATATGGTTCCTCCGATTGATTAGTCTTCTATTACTTGTAAATTAATTTTAGCTGTTACATCTTTGTGTAATCTAATAAGAACTTCATAAGCTCCTAATGAATTAATGTTTTCTGTTAAGTCTATTTTCCTTTTATCCACATTAATCTTATATGATTTTTTTAATTCATCTGCAATTTGTTTTGTATTAATTGAACCAAATAATTTTCCTGATTCACCAATTTTAACAGATAATTTAATTGGACTGCTTTCAATTTGTTTTTTTAATGCTTTTGCTCTTTCCAATTCTTTATTCGCTTCAATGTTTTGTTTTTCTTTTTCCGCTTCTAAAGCTTTTATATTTGCAGCGTTTGCTGCAATAGCATTTTTAGATGTTAATAGGAAGTTTCCGTAGCCAGTCGCCACTTCAATTATATCACCTTTTCTCCCTTTACCTCTAACATCTTTTACTAAAATTACTTTCATATGTGTTTCCTCCTTATAAGTTTCACTAATAATTTCTTCAATCTTAGCTGAAACCTCCTTGATAGACATATTTTTAACTTGTGCAGCAGCATTGTTTAAATGCCCACCTCCACCGAGTTGTTCCATGATAACTGATACATTAAAATTATCAATAGATCGTGCTGATACAGCAATGATTTCGTCTCCGACATTTCCTATCGCAAAAGACCCAATGATTTCATCTACTTTAAGTAATTCATCAGCTGTTTTAGCTAAAGACACTCTATCTGTAATTTTTTCTTCTGGCACAGAAGTTATTGCAAAATGATTAGAAATAATTCTTGCTTGATTGACTAAGTCTGATTTTGTTTTGATGTCATCAAGTGATTCTCTTAACATTAATCGAGCTTTAAATGGATCCGCTCCAAAACGTTTAAGTCTAGCAGCTGCTTCAAAGGTTCTAGCCCCAGTTCTATAGGAGAAATTATTCGTATCTATAAGCATACCAGCTAACATAATTGTCGCTTCAAATGGATCTATTGTTACTTTTTCTTCATAGAGATCAATCATCTCAGTGACTAACTCAACCGAACTAGATGCATACGGTTCAACATAGTTGATTAATACATCTGATAAGACATTATCTATTCTTCTATGATGATCAATAATAATAACATGTTTTGTTCTATCAATTAACTTTGGTTCAATTGTTTGTGCTGTTGAATGATGATCAACGATGATTAGTAATGATTCATCACTCATGTCAAATAATGCATCTTCAGGATCAATTAAGTATTCTAATAATTTAATATACTCTTGATTTAACATATCAATCACTTTCTGCGTTGTTCGATCAATATGGTCAAAATCTAAAACGATTTTAGCTTTTTTATTTTTTGCTAAAGCCATTTCTAATACACCGATAGCTGCACCTAACGCATCCACATCAGTTTCAATATGTGGTGTAATATAAATATCTTTTGCACTTTCAATAAAGTCTTCTAAAGCATTTGAATTAACTTTCGCTGTAATTTTACTTCTTTTTTCAGCTGTGTTTGTTTTTCCACCGAAGAATTTCAATGGTTGATTTTTAAGATTTACAACCGCTTGGTCTCCACCTCGTTCTTCAGCTAAATTTAAAGCTTCTTCTGCAGCATCTCCAAGTTCTTTAGCTTGTCCTTCAAAACACGCTATCCCAATTGATAATGTAATTCTTAACTCATTTGATTGTGAAATGTCACTAATTGTATTCATGATACTAAATTTATCTTTAATCAAGGCTTCTAGATTAACTTTATTTGTGAAAATAATTGTTTTTTCTGGTCTTAAGTTATTAAAATAAATATCATATTTAGAACACCATGTATCGATAGCCCCTAGTAGCAATCCTTGAATATTTGCTTTTTCTTGGTAATCTAAATCTTGCGTAGCATCATTAAAATTATCTAATTTTAAGATTCCTAAGGCATCTATATTGTTTAGATATTTTTCTTTTGTGTTTTCTCTATCAGTCACTTCAAACATATAAATTGTTTGGTTTTTTGGATAATGAATAATATCATATTTTTTATCATAAACTTCTAAGATAAACTTCCCAATACGTTTTGATATGTATTCATGTAAATCTTTACTTATGAATTGTAACGTTCTACCGACTAAAACATTAGAATAGTAATCCTTAGCCTGTTGGTTCGCAAATGTTACGTTGTATGCTTCATCATACAACATAATTCCTACAGGTAAGTAATTTAACGCTATATCTTCACTGTTTGTTTTATATTTACTGACTGAATTAATTTCTCTTATTCTATTTTCTAGTTCATTGATTCTTGAATCTTTTCCCTTAGTAAAGTATTTAGCAAATATATGTGATGCTAATATAAGTACTAAAGCAATTAAATAAAACCAAAAAACAAGACTACCCAATTGAGGCAATACAACTAATAAACCAATAATTATCAATAATATATATGTAACTGATATTATAATAATTTGATTTCTATCCGTTTTTTTCATATTCTTCCCTCTTTTATTTTGCTAGAACAATTATAACATAAATGGACCTATTTTGAAACGTTATGCAATGTATTTTTCTGTTGTTTTTTTTACATATTCAAAATAAAAAAGCCTTATAAAGGCTTTAATAATTATTCTTTTACGTATGGTAATAAAGCCATAAATCTAGCACGTTTAATTGCAGCTGCTAAATGTTTTTGGTAATAAGCTTTAGTTCCAGTCACACGTCTTGGTAAGATTTTTCCTCTGTCTGAAATGAATCTTCTTAACATTTCATACTCTTTAAAATCTATGTAATCAATTTTATTTTCTGTAAAATAACATCTTTTACGACTTCTTCTACGTCCTTTGTATTGTGGTCTTGGCATTATAATCCTCCTTAATTAGAATGGTAAATCATCTTCGACATTGTTAAAATTACCTTTTGGTAACTCTTCTTCTTTTGTAGGTTCACTAGGTTTAGGAGCGTTATAATCGCTATTATTTCTTGTGTCAAGGAATACAACTGAGTCACAAACTACTTCAGTAATATATCTTCTTGTTTGTGTTTTTTCATCCATATAGTCTCTCGTTTGAATTTTACCTTCAACCGCAACCATGCTTCCTTTTGAAACATATCTATGAATGTTTTCTGCTTGTTTTCTCCATGCAGTACAGTTAATAAAGTCTGCATTTCTATCATTGCCTTGAACTTGATAAGGGCGATTTACCGCTAATGTAAATGAACATACTGGAAGGTTGTTTGTACTTGTGAATCTTAACTCAGGATCTTTTGTTAATCTTCCGATTAACACGACTTTGTTAAACATACTTTCCTCCTATTTTTCGTCTCTAGCGATAACGATGTGGCGAATAATGTTTTCTCTAATCTTCATTACTCTGTCTAGCTCATTAACACATTCTGCAGTTGTGTTTACGTCTAAAACAACGTAGTAACCTTTTTTGCAGTCTTTGATTTCATAAGCTAAATCTCTCATACCCCATTCATTAACCTTTAAGTCTTGTGATTCGAAGTTTCCAATGATTCCATTGATTTCTTCGATTTGAGCATTTCTAACTCCATCTTCAAGGTTAGGGCGAATGATGTACATGATTTCATATCTTTTCATATCATTTCCTCCTTCTGGTCTATTGGCTACTTGCGTAGCAAGGTGATTTAATCACGCTGGATTATTATATCATAATAAAAAGTGTTTGTCCATATAAAAACATTGACAAACACTTAGTTTATTAATTTTTTAAAATCTTGATTATTCAGCTTCTGTAGTTGTCGTTTCTTCAACAACGATTGGCTCTAAATTCCCTTGGAATATATCTATGAAATATTCATATTCACTTGCATATGCACTGATTAAAACTAACAAACAGTTTCCATTGACATAATCATCTTGATTAACTACAATTGCTTCTTCGATTTCACCTTCGGCTAATAAATTATCAAAATATAATTGTAACAAAACGAAATGTGCTTGTATTGCTTCACTTGTTTCTAACTTTTCTTGTAGTAATTCTTCAGAGTCAAATTCCATCACAACAACAGCAAAGTCATCATTAGAAAATAAATATGACGTAAATCCAAAATATAGGTCAGATACATCTGATGTAACAACTGCTTCTCCTGAAGTGTCTGTTGTATCACCAGTTGTTTGTGTTGTTCCACCTTCAACTTCTTGGTTTTCTAATTCATCTTTAAATAATGCATCATGTAAAACAAATGTTAAAGAGTTCCCTTTATTGTTATATGTATATCTTACATATCCTTGATCTTCGAAATATCCAGTTATTTCATTGGTTTTTGTACAAGCTGTTAATCCTCCGGCTAAGATAACTAAAACTAAAACAGCTAATAATCTTTTTAAATTCTTCATCAAATCTCCTCTTTCGGCAATATATTAATATATATATTAATCTCTCTAAAGAATTATATATCAAATAAGCCACAATGTCAACATGTCATTACGACTCTGACACGTTTTCAGAAGACTTTTCTTTTGGTAAGATAAAATTAAGTATGATTCCAACAATTGCTGCTAAAGACATACCATAAATCTTAAATGTTCCTATAGCTATTGTGGCTCCACCGATACCTAACACTAACATTGTAGCTACTATAACTAAATTTCTTAAGTTTGCCATATCTACTTTATTAACGATTAGTATTCTTAATCCATTAGAAGCAATGAAACCATAAAGAATAATTGATATTCCTCCCATTACAGGTGTAGGAATTGTAGAAATTAATGTTGTAAAAACATTAACAAAAGAAAGAATTATAGCGATTACTGCAGCACCACCTATAACCCATACAGAAGCAACTTTTGTCATCCCTACGACAGACGTATTTTCTCCATAAGTTGTATTTGCTGGACCACCGATTAAAGCAGCGAATGAAGTCGCTAAACCATCCCCTAATAATGTTCTATCTAATCCAGGATCTTTTAGGAAATCTTTTCCAACAATCTCACTTAGAACAGCATGGTCACCGATGTGTTCAGCAGCTGTAACAAATGCAAGTGGAGCTATTGTTAATACAGCTGTCAAATTCATTTGATAGAATGTAATTTGTGTACCTAACACTTCAGTTGAACCATCTGCCCAACCTAAGAACATAAATTCAGGTATTTTAAACCACTCAGATGGTGTTTGAATAACAGCTACTAAGTTCGTAAAATCAACATTACCAATCACTGCGGCAAATATATATCCACCCACAATACCAAGCAAGAATGGAATGACTTTAAAGAATCCTTTTCCTTTTAGAGCGAATACTATGACGATCCCTAAAGAAACAACTGCGGTTAATATATTCTTCCAGTTACCGCCTTCAACGAATCCTGCATTGCTAACACCAACACCAGCTAATCCTAGACCGATAATCATAATCATTGGACCAATAATGACAGGCGGTAAGACTTTGTGAATCCATTCTTTACCAACAAATCTTATTAATAAAGAGATAATTACATAAATAATACCTACAACAAATAAACCTGTTAAAGCTGGTCCATAGTTACCAACAACATCTGGGTTTGCTGGGTTATATCCAGATACAGCTTGAATGACTGCGATATAAGCAAATGAACTTCCTAAGTACACTGGAACTTTTGCTTTTGTACATAAAATATATATTAGTGTTCCGACACCTGATGCAAATAACGCAACTGATATTGGTAAACCTGTTAAGAATGGAACTAGAATCGTAGCCCCAAACATTGCAAATACATGTTGGAAGCTTAACGCAAACCAACGCCCTGTCTTGGGTTTTTCATTAACCCCTAAAATCATTTTCTCACTCATAAATTTAATGCCCTCCTATTTTTAAAAAGATGGGCTAAAAAAGCCCATCTTAATTTATGATATTTAAAGTAAAATTGTAAATTTTAAAACGTAATAAACTAAGAAGAAAATACTTAGTATATACATCATCGGCTTAACTTCTTTTGCTCTACCAGATGCTAGCATTAAGATTACATAGAATATAAATCCAAATCCAATACCTTCTGAAATAGAGAAAGCTAAAACCATCATTATGATAACGATAAATGTAACTGATACAGATACTTTATCTTCCCAATTGATATTTTTAAGTTGACCAATCATTAATGTTCCAACATAAACTAACGCTAATGACGTTGCTGGAGAAACAAAGACAGTAACTTCTGTAAATACTCCACCATATGTTGTTCCAAACGTTACTGGAATAGAACCAACAAATGAGAATGCAGGATAGAATAATAAAGCAACTAAGAATAAGATACCAACCACTGTAGCTGAAAGACCTGTTCTAGCTCCTTGTTTAATACCTGTAGTTGATTCAATATATGATGTGACTGTTGAAGTCCCTAAGATAGATCCAACAATTGTACCAGTAGCATCAGCTACTAATGCTCTTTCACCACGAATTAATTCACCATTTTCATCCATTAAATTAGCATCTTGACCAACAGCAACTAAAGTACCTGTTGTATCAAAGAAGTCAACGAATAGGAATGCAAAGATGACTGCGTATGAAACAGGATTTGAAAGTAAACTAGGAAGTGCCTCGAAAGCTTGTCCGAATGTTTCACTAAGCGATGCAATAACTCCTGGGTTATCTCCAGAGAATGAAGGCATAGCTCCTGCTAAGTTAGGATCTAAAGCTCCAATTAAAACTCCTAATAATCCAGTAACTAAGATTGAAATAATAATTGCAAATTTACTCCAACCAACTTTTAATGAACTAATAACTAGTACTAAAACAATTCCAAATAATGATAATAAGACTGTTGGATTATTTAGAACACCTAAAGTTACATAAGTTCCATCTGGATCCATAACAACTAAACCACCATTTTTAAATCCAATAAATGCGATAAAGAAACCTATACCAGCACCTACTGCGATTTTTAAATCTTTAGGAATAGCGTTAATAACCATTTTTCTTAAACCAGTCAATGAAATGATTAAGAATAAGACACCTGAAACAAATACTGCTGCTAATGCTTCTTGCCAAGTAAATCCTAAACCAAATACAACTGTGAATGTGAAGAATGCATTAACTCCCATACCAGAAGCTAATCCGATTGGATAGTTCGCATATAATCCCATAATCAAACTTGCTAATGCAGCTGCAATTGCAGTTGCTGCAAATACTGCTGCGAAACTCATTCCTGTGTATTCTAGCATACCAGCATTTACAGGTAATACGTAAACCATTGCTAAGAAAATTGTTAAACCACCAAGTAATTCCTTAGAAATAGTACTTCCTCTTTCTTCAATCTTAAAGAAAGAATTCAAAGCGTTTTTCATTAAAATTGTACCCCCATACAAATAGATTTTTTGTCAATAAAAGCCATAAGAAAAGCCTTAGAATGAACTATGATTCTAAGGCTAGACATAACAAAATTACATAACTAATAACCAGTTAAATTTGTAATGAGTAGCCGTAGTCTTATCATTTACGGTGATAAGGTAGAAACTTTCGAACCATATTTTCGAATATATACGACTTTTATTAACTTAATAAAGATTATACCTTAATTTATACTTACATGCAATAGGATAAACCAATTGAAAGCGGTTTACAAAAAAAATAAAGCGAGCTATATACTCGCTTCAATCATTAACTTAATTTTATTAAAATATCATTTATTATATATTCAACTGTTGCGTTTATTATTCCTAACCTATCTCCAGTGAAGTTTCTTTCATATACATATTCTTTATCTCCAATAATTAAACCAATACAAACAGTCCCTACAGAAACTAAATCACTACTAGGCGTCGGTCCCGCTTCTCCTGTAGTGGCTATACAAACATCTGAATTTGTAATTTTTCTTAGGTTTCTAACCATATCCAAAGCAACCTCTTTGGAAATGACTCCAAATGATTCTATAACTGACTCATTGACGCCTAAAACATTAATTTTAGCTTTGTTTGAATAAACTATGTAACTTTGTTCAGTAACATTAGAAGCTCCAGATACTTCAATCAGTTTACTAATGATTTTTCCTCCAGTGATGGATTCGGCGGTTGATAATTTAAAATTTTTATTTTTTAATAATTCAACTAACTTTTTATTAGAGTCCATATTATATCCTTATATATTAAATCTGAAATGGAATACATCTCCGTCTTTTGCAATGTATTCTTTACCTTCTAATCTAAATTTTCCTTTTTCTTTAGCTGCTGCTTCTGATCCTGCTTCGATTAAGTCCTGATAGCTTATAGTTTCCGCTCTAATGAATCCTTTTTGAAAATCGGTGTGAATGACGCCAGCACACTCAGGAGCCTTCATACCGTCTTTAAACGTCCAAGCACGAACTTCTTGAGGTCCAGCAGTTAAGAATGTTTTTAATCCTAAGACTTCATAGCTTTCTGCAATCAATTCATCAAGTCCGGATCTAGTAATTCCTAAATCTTCCATGAACATTGCTTTTTCATCAGGTTCTAATTCGCCAAGTTCTTGTTCTATTTTTGCTGATATAACAACAACTTTAGCATGTTCTTCATCAGCTATTTTTTGAATAGATTTAACCCATTCATTATTTGAATAATCCATTAACTCTTCATCTGAAACATTACATACGTAAAGCATTGGTTTAGCTGTTAAGAATGAGAAATTCTTTATAAACTTCAGCTCATCTTTTGATAGACCCATTGAATTGATTGTTTTTTGATCTTGTAATACAGCTAATAATTTAGTCAGTATTTCATACTCATATACAGAATCTTTATCTGTTTTTAATTCTGCTTTTTTTCTAATTTTAGGTATTCTTTTTTCAATCACTTCAATATCTGCAAAGATTAGTTCTAACATAATCGTTTCAATGTCTCTTAATGGATCAACTGTATCATCTACATGCGTTACATTTTCGTCTTCAAAACATCTTACAACTTGAACGATTGCATCACAAGTTCTAATATGTGATAAGAATTGATTCCCTAACCCTTCACCTTTTGAAGCACCTCTTACGAGTCCTGCAATATCTCTAAACTCGAATGTTGTTTTAATCGTTTTTTTAGGGTTGTACATCTCTGTTAGTTTGTCAACTCTTTCATCAGGCACTTCGACAACACCAATATTTGGTTCTATCGTTGCGAATGGATAATTCGCAGCTAATACTTTAGCTTTTGTTATTGCATTAAATAGAGTTGATTTACCAACGTTAGGTAACCCAACAATTCCGGCTGTTAATCCCATTTATTCTTCCTCTTTCATTTCGATATTATACAATTCACATGTATTCTTGTATGTATGTTTCATAATTGTTTCTAAATCTGTTTCTTTAAGTGTAGCAATCTCTTTCGCTACATATAAAACATTCTTTGGCTCATTCGTTTTTCCTCTATAAGGTGTTGGTGCTAAATAAGGGCAATCAGTTTCAACTAAAAGTTTATCCAAACTAATTGCTTTAGCGACTTCTTTAGGAACTTTTGCATTTTTAAAAGTAACAGGACCTGCTAAAGATATATACATTCCTAAATCTAAAAATTGATACATAGCTTCCTTAGATGAAGAGTAACAATGCATAACGCCTTTAGTTGAAGGATGTTTGTGTTCCTTTAAAATATCATATGTATCTTTCGTTGCATCCCTCATATGAATGATAATAGGCATATTATGTTTATTAGCTAATTCAACTTGTCTAACAAAAGCTTGTTTTTGTTGTTCTACAAATGTCTTATCCCAATAATAGTCTAAACCAATTTCACCGATTGCTTTGACTTTAGGATGAGATAGATGATCTTCAATCCATGTTAAGTCTTCATCAAAGGATTTAACATCTGAAGGGTGAAGTCCAATCGCTGCATAAATTTCATCATATTGATTAGCTAACTCTATCGCTAACATGCTAGATGTCTTATCATATCCAACACACATGATTTTATTAACTTTATTTTGTTTAGCATTTTCTAATATTTCTTCTACTCTATCTATAAGTTTAACATCATTTAGATGTGCATGTGAATCAAATAACATAAGCGCTCCTTTTTGTAAAATCTACACAAAGTATTATACCATATTAACCCTTATTAAAACATAAAAAAACCTTGTTTAATTTGACTTAAACAAGGGTTTTTATTTTAAATGTAATTATTCAATAATTGTAACTACTGAACCAGCACCTACTGTATGTCCACCTTCACGGATTGAGAATTTAGTCCCTTGCTCTAGAGCAATTGGATGAATTAATTCTACAATCATTTCAGTGTTATCACCAGGCATTACCATTTCAGTTCCAGCTTGTAATTGGATAACTCCAGTGATATCTGTAGTTCTGAAATAGAATTGAGGTCTATAGTTTGAGAAGAATGGAGTATGACGTCCACCTTCTTCATGAGATAATACGTATACTTGTGCAGTAAATTTAGTGTGTGGTGTAACTGATTTAGGTTTAGCTACTACTTGTCCACGTTGTACGTCTTCTCTTGAGATTCCACGTAATAATAATCCTACGTTGTCTCCTGCTTGTGCGAAGTCTAATAATTTACGGAACATTTCAACACCAGTACATACTGTAGTTTGTGTTTCTTTGATACCGATAATTTCTACTTGTTCACCAACTTTAATAGTACCACGGTCTACTCTACCAGTAACAACAGTACCACGTCCAGTAATTGTGAAAACATCTTCGATAGGCATTAAGAAAGGTTTGTCAGTTGGTCTGTCTGGTAATGGGATATACTCATCAACAGCAGCCATAAGTTCTAAAATTTTAGCTTCATATACTGGGTCACCTTCTAATGCTTTTAATGCAGAACCAGAGATGATAGGAGTTTCGTCACCAGGGAATTGATATTCATCTAATAATTCTCTGATTTCCATATCTACTAATTCAATTAATTCATCGTCATCTACCATGTCAGCTTTGTTTAAGAATACAACGATTTTTGGAACACCAACTTGGCGAGATAATAAGATATGCTCTCTAGTTTGAGGCATAGCTCCATCAGCTGCAGAAACTACTAAGATAGCTCCATCCATTTGTGCAGCACCAGTAATCATGTTTTTAACGTAGTCAGCATGTCCTGGGCAGTCAACATGTGCGTAGTGTCTAGTGTCAGTTTCATACTCGATATGAGCAGTGTTAATAGTGATTCCTCTTGCTTTTTCTTCAGGTGCAGAGTCAATTGAAGCATAATCTTTTACTTCGATATTTGAGTTACCTTGTTTAGCAAGTACTGTAGTAATAGCCGCTGTTAAAGTAGTTTTACCATGGTCAACGTGTCCGATTGTACCGATGTTAACATGCGGTTTAGTACGTTCAAATTTAGCTTTAGCCATTTTTATTTCTCCTTTTAAAATTTAATTTTTTTTAATGTTTTTGCTTTATTAGCATAGTTTATCGTTAATATTATATAAAAATCTCGTGTATTTTGCAATAATTAAATACTATGAAATTCGATGTGAAATTGACGATTAACTATTACGTTTTGTAATGATTTCCTCAGAAATTGATTTTGGACAAGCTGCATACTCAGCAAATTGCATTGTGAATGTTGCTCTACCTTGCGTATTAGAACGTAAGCTAGTTGCATATCCGAACATTTCTGATAATGGTACTTTTGATGATACCTTTTGTGCATTCCCTTGCATTTCTTGGCTGTCAATTCTACCTCTACGTGAAGTAATATCCCCAATCACATTACCAATGTAATCGTCTGGAGTAACAACATCAACGCTCATGATAGGCTCTAATAAAGCTGGTTTACATTTGTCTTTTGCAGCTTTTAATGCCATTGAAGCAGCAATTTTGAATGCCATTTCATTTGAATCGACTTCATGGTATGAACCATCAAATAATGTGGCTTTTATATCTAATACAGGGTATCCTGCGATAATACCACCAGATAATGATTCCTCAATACCTTTGTTAATAACATTAATGTATTCTCTAGGTACTGATCCACCGACGATTTTATCCACGAATTCATATCCTTTTCCAGGGTTTGGTTCAAAGTTAACCCAAACATGTCCGTATTGTCCACGTCCACCTGATTGTCTAACAAATTTCCCTTCGCAGTCAGCTGCTTTAGAAATTGTTTCACGGTAAGATACTTGTGGATTACCAACAGTCGCTTCTACTTTAAATTCTCTTTTCATTCTATCAACAATGATATCTAAGTGTAATTCACCCATACCAGAGATGATAGTTTGTCCAGTTTCTTTATCAGTATATGTTTTGAAAGTTGGATCTTCTTCAGCCAACTTAACAAGTGCAACTGTCATTTTTTCTTGGTCTTTCTTAGTTTTTGGTTCGATTGCAACAGAGATTACTGGTTCTGGGAATTTCATATTTTCTAATACAACATGTTTACCAGTAGCACATAAAGTGTCTCCAGTAATTGTATCTTTGAAACCAACTGCAGCAGCGATATCTCCTGAATAAACCTCGTCTATTTCAGTTCTTGAGTTCGCGTGCATTTGTAGGATTCTTCCTAGTCTTTCTTTTTTACCTTTTGATGAGTTGTAAATATATGAACCTTTTTTAGCAACTCCTGAGTAAACTCTAAAGAAAGTAACTCTACCAACGAATGGGTCTGTCATAACTTTGAAAGCTAATGCTACAAAGTCATTATCATCGCTATGAACGATTTCGATTTCTTCGTCTTTTGAATTGTAACCTTTAATCATTGCTACTTCGATTGGTGATGGTAAGTAATCAATTACTGCATCTAACATTAGTTTTACACCTTTGTTTTTAAATGCTGTTCCACAAATTACTGGGAAGAACTCTACTGATAATGTAGCAGCTCTAACCGCTCTTTTAAGCATTTCCACAGAAATTTCTTCACCTTCTAAGTAAGTCATCATTAATTCTTCATCATAATCAGCAACAGCGTCAATTAATCTTTCTCTTCTAGAATTAGCTTCATCAACTAAATCTGCAGGAATATCAATAATTTTTGCTTCTTCATCTTGTAATCCGTCATAATGATAAGCTTTCATTTCGACCAAATCTATAATTCCAGAGAATTGATCCTCAGCACCAATAGGCCATTGAATTGCTTCTGCTTTTTCTCCAAGTCTTTTATGAATAGTATCTACTGAATAAGCAAAGTCTGCACCCGTTTTGTCCATTTTATTTGCAAAAACGATTCTAGGTACTTTATATTCGTTAGCTTGTCTCCAAACTGTTTCAGTTTGAGGTTCTACTCCTGCCTGAGCATCTAATACCGTTACAGCACCATCTAGTACACGTAAAGATCTTGACACTTCAACAGTGAAGTCAACATGACCTGGGGTATCGATAATATTTACTCTATGATTTTTCCAGAAAGCTGTAGTTGCAGCGGCAGTAATTGTAATACCACGCTCTTGTTCTTGAGCCATCCAGTCCATTTGAGAAGCACCATCGTGTGTTTCCCCGATTCTATGAATCTTTCCTGTGTGATATAAAATTCTTTCTGTTGTTGTGGTTTTACCGGCATCAATATGAGCCATGATTCCGATATTACGTGTCTTTTCTAAACTATATTCACGTGCCATAACTTATTTCCCTTCTCTTTCCTAATTAAAATCTATAATGTGCGAAAGCTTTATTAGCTTCTGCCATTCTATGCATATCTTCTTTTTTCTTGATTGATGAACCAACGTTATTTGATGCATCAACGATTTCTTTTGCTAATCTCTCATCCATTGTTCTTTCATTTCTTGAACGAGAATATTGAACTAACCATCTAAGTCCTAAAGTGACTCTTCTATCTTGTCTAACTTCACTTGGAACTTGATAGTTTTGACCTCCAATACGGCGGCTTCTAACTTCAAGTACTGGCATAATGTTATTTAATGCTTCATTAAAAACTTCAAGTGGTTCCTTTCCAGTAATTTCTCTAATTTTCTCGAAAGCTCCGTATAAAATTCCTTGAGCCGTACTCTTCTTTCCATCTAACATGATATTGTTAATTAATTTTGTTACTAATTTTGAATTGTATATTGGATCTGGTAAAACATCTCTTTTTACAATATTTCCCTTACGAGGCATAAGTATTCCTCCTTTCAAATCTTAATGTGTATTTTTTAATAATTTATTTAGGTCTTTTTGCTCCGTATTTAGAACGGCTTTGTCTTCTACCATCTACAGCTGTTGTATCTAATGTTCCTCTAACGATATGGTAACGTACACCAGGTAAGTCCTTAACACGTCCACCACGAATTAATACAACACTATGTTCTTGTAATGAGTGTCCAATACCAGGAATATAAGCATTAACTTCTCCACCATTTGATAAACGAACACGAGCATATTTTCTTAATGCTGAATTTGGTTTTTTAGGTGTCATAGTTGCAACTCTAACACATACTCCACGTTTTTGAGGGCTACTTACTTTTGTATAAATTTTTTTCTTGCTGTTGTAACCAATGTTTAACTGTGGTGCAGTTGACTTTTTAACTTTGTCTTGACGACCTTTTTTAATTAATTGATTAATCGTAGGCATTTTGTTTTCCTCCTCTCCTCTTTTTGCACACACACCCGGGAGGTGCGGTTTTTTCATTTTTATAAGGCTGCTGGGCAACCTTACGTCTTTTTATATATCTTAAAGCGTAATAATTATACACTACATACCTAGGTGTGTCAAGTTTTTTCTTTTAACTTTTTTTGACCTGTATTATTATACACAACTTGATAGAAAAAAGCCAGTAAAATTTTTGTAAATTTTACAATTATTCTAGATAAAAAAAGGCCACTAATAAGTGGCCAATTATTGCTTAAAAATTATAGCATGCACTGTGGTGGTTGAGTTCCTATTGCATAAATATATAGTTGTTCGGAATTATTAATATTTGAATCAAAATCGCTTGTAATTGTAATCATAATATAGCCAACAGTTCCTTGGTCCATATATGATGGTTCTCCAATGACCTCTATTTGCAAATTATTGCTTCCTGGGACAAACTGAACGACATTTTGTTCAGAAAATGAAATTGTGTAATTTAAATTTGTAGCATTGGTTGGTGTAAAAAATGGGTTAAGTGTAATAATAGCTCCTTGACAAACTTCATTTTTATCCAGTTCAATTCCAATATGTTCTAATGGTATTGTTGATTGTGTGATATTAGTATTTAAAGACACATTTTGTGTTGTTGGATTAGGATCACATGCACTGGCACTAACCGATAGAATAAATACTATGATAATTAATAAAATTTTTTTCATTTCTCCTCCTTAAATAAAAAAACACTCGATTCTTATGTCGAGCATTTCCACTTATTGTATGTAGGTATTATATCAAATTTTTTAAATAAATGTAATTTTTGCATAAAAAAAATCTCTAATTTTCATCAGAGATTAGATATCAAAATTGAAATTAGCCTGGCAA
>NPIG01000665.1_pt1 | contig 23809 bp, 29 predicted proteins | sample 8637441 | NCBI WGS metagenome assembly NPIG01 (sample SAMN07420675, study PRJNA396082) | bioreactor metagenome | isolation source: sample BR6 brine-fed electro-methanogenic bioreactor BR | place: Japan: Kochi | collected 2016-06-14 | reverse complement strand
TCCTTTAAAGGTATTATAATCATTAAGCCTTTTTTTTATTTGATAAATTGAGTATATAAATCATTTAAAATCTGGTCATTTACGAGTTTTGGTAACTCACCATCAAATTTACTTAATGTCCACACTTCCTTAATGATTTGTGATTCATTCGGTTTTAGTGTTTTTAAAGGACTTAAGGTTTCAACTTCTAAAAATAAATCTTTTGTATATGTCTCAAAATTAACATTATTATCGGGATACATCATATCATCATTTCTCTCAAATGAAGTTATGAATGCATAGTTATTATTTAAATATAAAACTTTCCCTGGTTTTAATCGCAACCCAATTTTATATGCTTCTTGATTACCAGGTTCCATTTTCAAAGAAAAATAATCATTTCCATAAAATGCTCTTGGATCATTATTTTTAGCTCCAAATCCCCAAATCGAGTATTGGACTCTTGGAGCAAATCCTAAGGCATCTTTTGGTAATTGAAGAATTTCTATTCCTGGTCCTTTACACATAGAAAGAGACCAAGCAGATAATGTTTTTTCTTTAATTGATTTATTTTCTATTGCTCCCAAAAATTCAACTGAATTATCTGATACAAATGATAATGTGAAAGATAATTGAACTTCATTATGAATTTGTGTGTTTTGTATAAATTTAAACGTATTATTTTTAATTACGTATTGAGCAGGTTTATCTTCTGGATAGTATGTACTATATGATTCAGGTGCTCTCCATAATCTATGGCCACCCAATCCTTGCCAAGTTGCACCTTCTCCAAAGAATTTATCCATATCGGGATGTTTTGTATATAGTTCTCTATCAATATCCTCAAAGAAAATATTCTCATCGTTTAGCATTCTGAAACTAATGACTCTTGGTCCTATATCTAAAGTTATGATTAATTCTATAGTTCCATTGTTTATACTTAAACACTTACCAAAGTTTTTATACTCAATTTCTTTATAATTAATATTCATGTTTATTCTCCTTCTATCGTTAGTCTGTATGTTTTATATATTATATTTTGATCTGAATAATGGGCTTTTTCTATGCAGTCTCCTGTATATTTAAAGTTGAGTTTTTCTGGTATACTCAATGATTTTATATTTCTAGAATCAGTCCAAATGTCAAAATTGTAGATTTTGTTTTCATTCTTTATAAAATCAATGGCAGCTTGGATTGCTTCTATCATATAACCGTTTCCTCTATGTTTTGGATATAATGCATAGCCAAATTCAATGGTTCTTTCTTTCAAATCTAAATTCCAAGCTGATAACGTCCCTATTGGTTCTGATGTACTTTTTAATGAGATAATCCAGTAAATGGACTTATCTAAAAAACTATTTAGCATCCTTTTAAAATAATCATTAACATCTTCCATAGATTGAGCAACTTGATAATCAGCATATGGAAAATTATCATGATTTGATAAAAACTCATATTGAGCTTGATAATCTGATTTTTTAGGTAGTCTTAACAACAATCTATTTGTTATTAACTCCTTGTATACTAAATTTGACATATTATCACCATAATTATTATACACTAAAAAGAAAAAGTGTTAACTAGTAATTCTAGGCAACACTTTAATTTTTCTTATAATTCGTTTCTATCTAATCTGTTAATTAAGTCAATAACTTTTTCTTTAATTAAGTTACGTGTATTTTCAAAATCAGATTTAGGGCCTCCACTTGGATCATCTAATCCCCAATCTTCTTCATGTTTATTAGGTATAAAAGGACATACCACACCACATCCCATAGTAATTAATACATCTAAGTTATTCGGAATATCAAATATGAGTTTTGAAGAAGCTCCTGACATATCTATGCCTAAGTCAGTCATAACTTCTAAGGCTAAAGGTTTTGGTCCTGGATATTTTTCAGTACCCGCTGAATATACCTCATATTTATCATTACTTAAATGCTTCATCCAACCTTCGGCCATGATTGAACGACAACTATTGTGTGTACAAACAAATGCAATTTTCTTTTTCATATTTATAATCCTCCTAAATATATAGTAAATACTAAAGCCGCTAATGTACCCCCAATAATTGGACCAATAACAGGAACGATAGCGTATTTCCAATCTGAGTGACCAAGCCTTAAAATTGAATATGTAATTCTTGGCCCTAAATCTCTAGCTGGATTCATTGTGTGCTTTAGTATTTTTTAATAACACATTGGCGACAACACCATTATTGATGAGTACAAGTACCATTGTGCCCATGAATTCAGCAATATATTTTTCCATCGTTTTTCCTAATTCCTTATATAGATATTTGTCTATATATATAAACGATTTTATTCTATAATATTAAGTTCATTCTGGCAAGTAAAAAGGGTTGATTTTACATAAACTTAACAAAAAGAGGGGAATCCCCTCTTATTTTGATAATACAACATGAAATGTTGTGATTCCATCATTTGAATCAAATGATATCTCACCTTTTAACTTATCTATAATTTTTTTAGTTAATGTGAGTCCAACACCAGTTGATTGATTATTGTGTTCTTTATTTGCTACATAGAAAAGATTGAATATTTTATCAAAATCTTCTTTTGGTATTTGTTGGCCTTTATTTGTAATAGAAAACGTAAATGTATTTTCTTGATTAGTTAAAGAGATTTTTATTTCTTCCTTTAGATTTGAATATTTTACTGCATTACTTAATAAGTTAAGTAATATTTGATATGTTAATTCCTTATTGTTTTTTATGATAATTTCTTCCATATCTAAGTTGAATGTTAATTGCTTTTCTTCCCATTTTAGTTGTGTCATTTGAATAACATTTCTGATTTGTTCAGTAAATGAGTACTCATCTTCTTTTTTTATAATTGCTTTACTATCAATTAATGATATTTGAAGCATATTGTTTGTTAAATGAGAAAGTCTTTCTGATTCAGAGATAATGATGTTTAAGTATTCTGCTTGTTCTACTTTTGTTAAATCACCCGATTCAATAAGTTCTGCATATCCTCTAATGACTGATAGAGGTGTTTTAAACTCGTGCGAGAAATTTCTTACAAATTCTTTATTTAGATATTCGTTTGACTTTAATTCTTGTAACATAAGATTAAAATTCTCTGATAAGTTTGATATTTCATCATTTCCTTTTACTTCAAGTGAAAAGTCGTAGTCCCCATCCTTAATTTTTAATGTTGCGTTATCAACATTTTTTATTCTTCTAACCAAAAATTTATTAACTAAGATTGCAAACAATGAAAGGCTTATAAACATGATGATAATCATAACCCAAAACATATTATCTTCGTTAAATGGAATTGTGTGAGCTGAACCTGTGATTATAAACATAGATATTCTAGTTAATATACCTGAAACAAACAGAGTAAATAAACTGGTAAATATCATTTTAATGATTAAACTTCTTTTATTATTTTTCATTTAATTACCGCCTTATACCCAAGCCCTCTTACAGTTACGATGTCGAACTTTCCTGTTTGCACTTTGTTTCTAAGTCTTTTTATATGAGTATCTACTGTTCTTTCATAGCTTTCATTGTCATATCCCCATATTTCATCCATTAATTGATCACGAGTGAATATTTGATTTGGAGTAGATAGTAGTTTATATAATAAATCAAATTCTTTTATTGTCAGATTTATTGTGTTGTTTCCAATTTTACAAGTTTTTTCTTTATAGTCTAAGTGAAGTTCTCCTAAATTAAAGACAGATTCACTCACGATTTTATATCTTCTTAATAAGGCTTTTATTCTTAAAAGTAATTCCTTCATGTTAACAGGTTTTACCATATAGTCATCAGCTCCTGATGTATAACTTTTTTCTTTGTCATAATATGATTCTAGAGCTGTTAACATGATGATAGGAATGTCTTTATTGATATATCTTATTCTTTTTACGAGTGTTACTCCATCTGTATTTGGCATCATGATATCTGATATAATGAGGTCTATGTAATTATCTTCAAATATTTCATATCCTTCAGATCCATCTTTTGCTTGTAAGACTACATAACCTTGTTTTTCTAAATTCTTTTTAATGATGGTTCTTAGATTATTGTCATCTTCAACTACGAGAATTTTTAACATGTAATCACTCCTTTTGTATTACTCAGTTCTTAACGCGATCACAGGATCTTTATTCGCTGCAATTCTACTTGGAATTAATCCAGATATGAGTGTTAATACTGATGATAATAGAATCAATCCTATTGCATATGTAGTTCCTAATTGTGAAAATCCTTCTACGCCAATTAGATTCCCTAATATTGCATTTACAGGCAATGATAGTATACCATAGAACACTATACCAAGTATACCAGCTGTTAAACCAATTAATAATGTTTCTGCATTAAAGATTCTTGAGATATCTTTTTTTCTAGCTCCTAAAGATCTCATAATTCCAATTTCTTTAGTTCTTTCAATTACCGACACATATGTGATAACACCAATCATGATAGATGATACTACTAAACTAATAGCTGCGAAAGCTGTTAGAACGATTGTAATCGTGCTTACCATTGATGAGATTGTATCAGATACTTGTTCAGCAAGGTCAGTAAAGATTACCATGTCTCCATCTGTATCTACAGTGTCATTGTACGCGTCTAAGTATTCTTTGATTGCGTCTTTTGATTCAAAATCTACAGGATATATTTGAATAGCAGTTGGAGTTGAATCTCCACCGATTGTTTTTAGAATTGCATCATAAGTAAGTAACTCATTGAATGGTTGATTTGATAATACATTTATTTCTGGTGAAGCGATTTGAGCTAATACTATATCTGAGTTAGCTGAATCGTCTAACATGTATTCTGTTAGCATTGTTGTATATGCAATACCAGGGTTTAATACTTCCGATGAAGCATCTTCGTTAACTCTTAAGATACCTACGACTGTTAATGTGATTGCATCATCAGATTGATACATTGTTTCATAGTTTGAGTTAGCAACGTATTTTTCACCATCATATGAGTAGTATACATTATTTGGTATAATCTTGTATTCTTGATTTAAGAAGTCATCAAATGTATATTCTTCTTCTAGATCAAAACCTAGTGCCTCTAAGATATCAACATCTAATTGATTCATACTATCTACTACTAATACAATTTCATTGTATGCAGTAGGGTATTCCCCTGCAAGAATGTCATATTGCGATTCTACAAATTCTTGACTTTCAGGTAATTCACCGTAAGCTGATGCGTTTCCAAAGAACATACTTGTTCCAGAGTTATCAACTTCAACAAGTTGATATGATCCATTTTCAGTTTCAGTTACTAATTGTAATGAAATTGAACTTGTGTATGATATAGAGTTATATAATGATTCATCCATATCACCAATATATTCTAATACATCTTCAGTGAAGACATTTGTATGCAAAATAGTTGATTCATCTTCATTATATGAATATATGATACTTTCTTCAGGAAATTCTAATGCTTCAGTATCTCCAACTCCCATGATTGCATTTCTGTTATCTGCGTTTCCAAATGTATCTGCTTGTACTTGTGAATTTATTGTAATTGGGAATCCTGCAAGTGAATCACTTTCTAGTTCTCCAACATAACTTGTCATACCATTAGAAATAGCTAATACTAAAGCGACGCCTACGATACCAATACTCCCTGCGATAGCAGTGATGATTGTTCTACCTCTTTTAGTAATTAAGTTTTTAAAACTTGATTTTAAAGCAGTCCAGAAATTCATAGATGTTTTTTTATTTGTTAGATTCCCACCAACTAAAACATCACCATTAGCTGGATTTGAGTCGGCGACTACTTCTCCATCTAATAGATTAATAATTCTATCTGAATACTCTTCTGCAATTTTTTGATTATGAGTAACCATAATTACTAATCTGTTTTTAGATATTTCTTTGATTAACTTCATAATTTGTCTTGAAGTTTTTGAGTCTAATGCACCTGTTGGTTCATCAGCTAGTAAGATTTTTGGGTCATTCACTAACGCTCTTGCGATGGCAACCCTTTGCATTTGACCGCCTGATAATTGATTCGGCCTTTTCTTTAACTCATTTTTTAGTCCTACTTCTTCTAAGACTTTAGTTGATCTTTCTTTTCTTTCACTCGCTGAAATACCAGATAACGATAATGCCATTTCAACATTTTCTAAAACAGATAAATGACTAATTAAATTATAGTTTTGAAATACAAATCCAATCGTTGTGTTTCTATATGCATCCCAATCACTGTCTTTATATTGTTTCGTAGATAATCCATCAATCAACAAATCACCAGACGTGTATTTATCTAATCCACCTACGATGTTTAGCATTGTAGTTTTCCCACAACCTGATGGTCCTAAGATAGAAACAAATTCGTTTTTTCTAAACTTTAGGTTAACTCCTTTTAGGGCTTTTACTGTTGTGTCTCCCATGACATAATTCTTTTTTATATTTTTTAATTCTAACATGTTTTATGTTCTCCTTTTTTAGTTTGCATGAGTAGTATACAAAACTTATTTGAACTGAATGTGAACATTTAATGAATATTAATTTTTTCTCTTCGTAACATAAGTGTATAATATATATGGAGGTAAGTTATGAAAAGAGAAAGCAGAATAAAAACAATCATTACAGTTATCATCATAGTTATTTCACTTGGATTTTCGGGTTATATATTGCTTCAAGGTTCTTTAGAATCAACATATTATATAAATGAAGAAAACTCTCAATTAGAGATAACAGGTGGATTTTATAGTAAAACAATTGATTTAGATATGAATACTCAAATTAATATAGTAAGTCCAAAAGAAATTATTAGAAGAACAAATGGTTCTGCAGTAGGGGATACTTTAAAAGGAAGTTTTACGATTGAGGGTGATTTAAGTGTTTACTTAAATCTTTCTGATAAAACAACAGATTGGATTGAAATCGTTAATGGTGATGACTATTTTTATTTGAATCTTAAGACAAATGAATCGACACAAAATCTATACAATAATATCTTAGATTTTCTTAATTCTTAACAAAGATATTAACTAAATCTTAAATTTGAGTTAATATTGTTGAGGATTTCGTATGCCTAATCTATAATAACAGTACGCAAAAGCAAAGCTATCGCAAGGTAGTGACGCAAAGCTATAGGGCCCTAAAAGGGCAGCCAGTTGCCGTATCTATTTATAGATAAGGCATTTTTTATTGCAAAGGAGGCAAATCAAATGATTAAAAAACTAATAACATCTTTAATATTAGTCATAATATTATTTGGTGGAACTTCAGTTGCGTTCTCTTATTGGGATAACCTTCAACAAACTGAAAATATATCGAATGTTTCAGTTGGTGAGGGTGTAACCCTAGAATTAGATATATTAGCAACAGTACCTAATGGAAAAGTATTAGTTCCTGTTGGTAAAGCTCAAACATCAGATTCAGTTGAAGAGATTGTATTAACATATAATATATATTTAGATAAGCAAACAAATAGTGATCTAGACTTAACAGTTATAAGCTCTAATATATTAATTGGTGGATCAAGTAATCATTCTGATCTTGTTAATATAGACATTAGTCAAGCTTCTGATTTTGTCAATGATTCTGAAGTATTAATTATCGTAACTATAAGTGTAGACGCACCTACGTCACAAGAGCAATATGATGCAATCAAGAATCAAGCAATAACTTTCACATTAACATTTGAAGCATCAGTTTAATAAGATTATTTACTCAAATGAGTTAATAGAATATATAGAAAAAGGAGAAATTATTATGAAGAAAAAATTATTAGCATTAATCGCATTACTACTACTATTTGGAGGTACAACTGTTGCCTTTTCATATTGGGATAGTTTATCACAAAACTCAACTGGAGAATATGAAATTGGATATGGTGTTAGATTAGAAGTTCCAACTCATGTTGAAGACGACAGAGCTTTAGTACCTAGTGGATCTTTCTACTCAGCATATGAAGCAGACTATACAACATCGTTAGAATTCGTATACACATTGTCTTTAGAAGATGTTTTACAAGCTGGTATGGAAGCCGATTTATCAGTAGATATTACTGATTTTGATATCAATGGTATATTAGCCGAGTTTAACCAAGTTAATTCATTGTTTACAGTATTAGTAGGTACTGACGCAGCTGCAGCTTCTTCATCAGCAACTGGTGAATGGTCATTCACTGATGCTTTTGATGAAAACACTAATACAGTACTTGTCTATGTAACAATTGAATTAGCACCAAATGGATCTGCTGGATTTGATGCATCTGATTACAATCTAGTAGCTGGTCAAAGTGCAGATTTTGATATTGCATTTGAATTAACAAATAGTTCTAGCTCAACGAACCAACCTGCTGTATAATATATATGTAACAAAGTAACATATTTATATATAAGGAGTGGTCATTATGGCTAATGAGATACCTCATCAAGATAAAGTAAATAAAGAGGATAAAAACCAAACTATGGTAAGAAAAACAATTCGTTTTTTCATTAGTCTAGCTATCATTTTAATATTAGGGTATGTAGTTTTTAATTACGTCCCTTTTATTGCTAAATACAGCAACCATGTGATTGTTACCGATAGTATGGTTCCTGTCATCAATGTAAATGATGTTGTCATTATTGATAATTCATACGAGATAGATGATTTAGATATTGGTGAAATCATAGCATTCAACGTAGATATAAATAATGATGGTAATGATGAAATTGTCGTCCATTACTTATATTCAGTAGAAGAAATTGAAGGGGAAGTTATAATCAAAAGTATTGCTCATGGTCAAAACTCTCCAGATCCTTGGGAATTATCTCCTGATGATATATTAGGAAAGCATGTTGCTACAATCAAAACCATAGGGTCCTTTTTAAGATTTGCTTCTTCTACTTTTGGGAAAATCGTTTTAATATTTGATGTCATTATCATTTACTTCATCATTGAACTTTTCTCAGAAAATGATAAAAAGAAAAAATTAAAAAAATTAGAAGATACAGAATCTAATGATGAACTTAAAGAAGACATAGATTTAAACACAGATCAGCTACAATCAGATTCAGTTAATGATAATCAGAATAATATAGATTAAATAATCTCTTAAATGAAAGCGAGGTGTTAGTATGAAAAATGGAATAACTAAAAAAGTATTACTCATGGCTATTGTTTTGTTTATACTTACATCAACAAATGTATTTGCCTATGCTTTCTTCAATGATCTAACTAGAGAAGATCAAGTAACTGTCTATTTAGGAGATTGGATAGGTGAAGCCATACCGATTTCAACTGCACAAGAGTTTTATGATTTTGTGACAAGTGATAATAGCATGGAAAGTGATTATTACTATTTAACGAATGACCTTGATTTTACTAATTTTACATGGGTTTATTCTGATGATGTTATATTTAGAGGTGCAATTGATGGAAATAACCATACAATTAATAATCTAACTATATCAACATCGGATTCATCGACTAACTATTTTGGATTATTTCCAAGCATAGATGGAGCAACCATAAAAAATATTAAATTTAATAACCTAAACGTAACCACTGATAGTACGACACTATCTCAATCAAACATGATTTCTGGATTAATTACAGGAAGAGTAATCGATGGTGTAAACAACGTTTTCAATATTGAAATTTTAAACTCTTCTGTTATCGGAAGCAACACAAATGGGACAGGTGGAATCATAGGTCAGGTCTATGGACAAACATGCACAGTAAATATCGATTCAATAAAAGCTACAAACTTAAAAGTGTTTAGTTCAAAATCTAGTGTGGGTGGAATTATAGGATATGTGTATGGAAACCAATCAACTGTAAATGTTTCTAATATTGATTTACAAGTAGAGTTGTTTGGCGCTTATTCAAATGTTTATATTGGCGGAATTATAGGTGAGATTAATTATGGTTCAACAGCAACTATAGATAATGTAGTATTAGATATTACTACTTATAACTCCTTCGTGGATTATGCCATTTATTTCAACAATTATCCAAAGAGATATATTGGCGGAATTATAGGCTATAACCAAACTTCAAATTTATCTATTAGCAATGTATTTATAACTGGAGAAATGATTACATACAGCAAAAGTTATGTAAGATACGTTAGTACATTAATCGCAAGAAATACTGGTTCTTATACATCAACAAATTCTTATTACTCAAAAATATTATTCTTACAAACAGATGGTACGACGGATTATATTGCATCTAGCAGTTATCGTGGTGTAATGGCGGAGCTCGTTAATCAAAGTACTCTACCAGATTCATATTGGTGGAATGACTTCTATCAAAATTTTGATCAATCAATTTGGACTCAAGATAATAGTGGCTATCTATTATTAAACATTTAAACTATATATTTTGCTTATATACGACATATAGTGTCATGTATAAGCAAAATGTTTGACTATAATCTATTAATATACTATAATCATATCGTAAAATAGCAAAACTAGCGAAAGCTAGTGACGCAAAGCTATAGGGCCTCGAAAGTGGTAGCCAGTTGCCGTTATCTTATTTAGTAAAGATAAGGGCTTTTTTTATTAAAATTTTTACTAAAGCAGACATACAAAAAAATTACATGGAGGATAAAATTATGAAAAAGAAAATCTTAGCATTAATCGCATTACTACTATTGTTTGGTGGAACTACAGTTGCATTCGCATATTGGGATAACCTAGAACAAACTCAAAACGAAACGTTAATTATCGGTGAAGGAGTAACTTTAGAGGTTGCTGCAGTAGCTACAGCTCCAGTTGGAAAAGTTTTAGTACCATCTGAAGCATTATTAAAAGCTAATGACGTTACTGAAATTGTTTTAACTTATAATGTGAAATTAGACCAAGCTGTTGTTACAGCACCTAACTTAAGTGTTGTTGCAAGCAATGTTGAAATCAATAGCGTTAATACTTATGCTAGCTTAGTTAATATCGATATCGTACTAGGTACACCAACTGTGAATGATGCAGACGTATTAGTAACTGTAACAGTGTCTTTAGACGACGTTCCTGATGCAGCTACTTATTTAGCAATTGCAAATCAAGCAATAACTTTTGATTTAACTTTCACAGCTACAGCAGCATAATTAACTTATTTAAGAACAAACATAAAATTAAGACAGAAGGCTTGTTCTTCTGTCTTAGTTGTTTCATTGGGGGTGAAAAATATGAAAAAACCTTTTTCAAAAGTATTGATACTTTTGGTTTTTGTCATGATTTTCGCTTCAACAACTTCAATAGCATTTTCATACTTTGATAATATTAATCATGAGGAAGATGAAACTATCCCTGTTGGTGAATGGTTTGTAGGAATATCTACACCTCAAGAGTTTTTTAACTTAGCGACAAGTGGTTCAAGTACAGTTGATGATAGGTATTATTTAACACAAGATATTGATTTTACTGGTTTTAATTGGGTTATTGATTCTTCTAATGTAGGGAATACTTTCACGGGTTCTTTAGATGGGAATAATTATAAGATTACAAACCTTACAATGTATACCGAACTAACTTCTAGTAGTTACTTAGGATTGTTTGGCACTGTTATAAATGCTTCTTTTCAAAACATCGTTTTTGAAAATGTTCATATTGACTTTCCAGATAGTGCTTTAAGTGGAGGTAATTATCGTTCGGGACTCTTAGCCGGTCTGGCACAAGGAATAATAAATGTTGAGAATATCACAATTATAGACTCCTCTGTAAAAGCTACTAGAAATGGTGGAGCTGGCGGTTTATTTGGTTTAGTTGACGCTGCAGGAACCGCAGTTTCAATTAATAAAGTAAAGGCTAGAAATTTTAAAATTTTTAATACAGACAATAACGTTGGAGGTTTAGTTGGTTTAGTAGAGAACGAAATCACTTCTTTGTCTATTTCGAATTTTGATTTTATAGGTGAAATTTTTTCAGATGGAAATAACTCTCATGTTGGAGGAGTCATTGGTAAATTAAAAAATGGCGGTTCAATCAGCATAGATCATGTAATCGTAGAATTTATATCAATTAATACAATAGAAGATCATGTTGATTATTTCAATAAATATACCAATAAACATTTAGGGGGTATCATTGGGTATAATCTAGCAACCAATACCAATCTTACTATTAATAATACTTTCTTAACTGGTGGTTTAATTCATGAAACTGCTAGTTATAGCAAGAACGTTGGTACTATGTTTGGCAGAAATAGTGGAGATTATACCGGAACGAATAACTATTATGCAGCAGTTCAGTTCAGACAAGCTGATGGAACTATAGGCTATGATCCGAATCCAAACGCTGTTGGTGTATTCTCAATTGAGATTAATAATGGTACTTTACCTTCATTAGCTCAATGGAACATTATGAGTTCAAATTTCAACACAACTATTTGGGTTCAAGATGTAACAGGAAGGTTATACTTATATTAAAACAGTTAAAACAACACGTCTTATAAGTGTTGTTTTTTTTATTTGTTCAAAAATACTACTTGTAGTATTTTTTAAAATGTGATATTTTATGTGTATAGGGATATAACATTTTGTTTCAAAATATTATATCAGTACTAGTTTTCTTTACTCCAGAGCAATCTGGCGACAAAACTATACATTCAATTTAAACATTAGATCGCCGTTATCTTATTAAGATAGTGGCTTTTTTTTATCCAAAATGAAGAGAAATTGATTAAGTTTTGGAGGTGATGTATGTGAGAAAATTAATTTCAAAAGTCATTATACTTTTGCTTTTTATGCTTGTCTTATTTTTTACTACTTCTATTGCTTTTTCAAGCTTTGATGACTTAAATCAAACGAAAAGTCAATCTTTACAATTAGGTGAGTGGTGGTCACCCATTTCAACCCCACAAGAATTTTACAATATGGTTACAACATGTAATTGTGAGTTATCTTATGATAGATACTATTTAACTCAAGATCTTGATTTTTCTGAATTTGATTGGACGATTGATTCCTCTAATGCTAATACAATATTTTGTGGTTACTTTGATGGGAACAATCATAAAATATCTAATCTAACCGTATATACAGAACTCACAACAGATACTTACTTAGGTATATTTAGTATCATACAAAATGCAACGATTAAAAACATAACATTTGAAAATGTTCATATCAACTTCTTTAAGTATGCATTGTACTTCTCTAATTACCGCTCAGGATTACTTGCAGGTCAAGCTACAGGCACTAATACAATTGATAACGTATCCATCATAAATTCATCAGTAAAAGGTACAAAATACAGTGGTGTAGGAGGACTTATAGGTAGAGTTTCAGAATTAGAAACCAGCCTTACTATTAATCGTATTAAAGCGACAAACTTAAAAATATTCAGTAAAAATTTCTATGTTGGTGGTTTAATTGGATACATTGAAGACAAGGTTAATTCCATCTCTATTTCAAATATAGACTTTGAAGGAGAAATTTTTTCTTCCAATAAATATTCCTTTGTTGGTGGTCTCATTGGAAAAGTAAATAACGGACCTATTATTTCGATAAATCAAGTGATATTGGAATTCAAAAGTATAAACACCATTGAAACAAGTTGTTGCTTTTTTAATGATTATAGCAAAAAATATATTGGAGGATTGATTGCTTATAACCAATCCGTTGATAAATTAAGTATAAACAATACATTCTTAACTGGTGAATTAATTACTCAATGTTCATATAGTAGTATTTATGTTGGGACATTACTAGCAAAAAATACTGGTGATTATATTGGTTCAAATAATTTTTATGCTGCTGTACTATTTAGACAAGCTGATGGCTCAATTAATTTTGATCCAAATCCAGATGCTGTAGGTGTCTTCTCAAATGAAATTAATGATGGTGCATTACCTACATTAGCACAATGGAATATAATGAGCACTTATTTTGATATGACTATATGGTCACAAGCTGATACTGGTAGACTTTTCTTAAATTTAATCACGTAAAAAGCAATATTTCTAAAAAATATTGCTTTTTTTGAAAAATAATTGAAAACTCACTTGTAATATATGACTAAATATGATATTTTAATTGTATCAAGACAAACACGTACTATTTCTTGGGAAACTAGTATGAGTGTTTGGTTTGATAAAGCTAAACCCGGAGCAATCCGGCGACAGAAAACTATAGGGTCCCCCTGGGATAGCCAGTTGCCTAACTAAAACATTCATATAGGAGCGTTTCACATGAAAGCAAAAGTGATGTCTTTTTTTGTTTTGCTAAGCATGGTAGTTACTGGTCTAGCGTTTAATTATTACGTTGATCAACCAGTTGAGAATCAGTTCGGTAATGTAATAGCAATGAGTAGTGATTCTACTCCAATTACAGTTGAAACTGTTTCAACACCAAGTGGCAAAACACTAGTACCGGAAGGTGCACTTTTAGGTCAAAACGATGTGACTGCTCTAGATTACACTTATTTAATTACAGCTGATGAAGGAGAAAATCTAGAAGTAGCAGTTAAAGACGTTGTTTTCTTAAAAGACAATTTAGAATTTGACGATGAGTATGGTTTATTAGTAATTGAATACAGTTTTGAGACTATTAGTAATAATGAGGTTCTTTTACATGTTACAATGTCTTTGAATATGCCAGAAAATGAAGTTCAATATAATTCTATAGCTGGTCACACTTTATCTTTTAATTTAAAATTAGATAGACTTTAAAATAGATTAAACCACTATTTCCTCTTAAACAGATATCCCAAGATATCTGTTTTTTTTATGGATTATTTATAATAACAAAAAAAGCAACTAAATTAGTTGCTTTTAATATATTTAATTAAAAAGGTAATTCAATTTTTAGATTAAACATTTCATTTACTTCTCTTAAATCATTTTTAACAGCTTCTGTTAGTGGTACACCTTTTTCTTTTCTAACTTGCCAAATATCATATTCTTTTTCTCCAGCTGTATAGATTCTAGCTTCACCTGGAGCCTTTTGAGAGTTTCTTAATTCTCTTAAAATATCTCCAGCTGTTTTCTTGAATTGTTCTAATCCCATGAAAGCTGCTGTATCAATAGCTATAAAGAAATGTCCTAAGTGATATGGTACTAGTTTTCCATCTTTATCTCTTCCTGATAACATTTTTAAGAAATTACCGGCTTGTAAAGCTGCTGAAAGGATTTCTACGATAGTTGCATAACCATATCCCTTATACCCTGCTAATTCTTCACCAATACCACCAAGAGGTGCTAGTGCTGCTTCTTGATTCACTAAATCTTTAAGGATTTGTTCAGAGTCAGTTTTTGGTAAACCATCTCTACCAACGACCATTCCTGCAGGAGTATCTTTTCCAACCTTAGCATAATATTCTATTTTACCTCTTTGAGTTATTGACGTAGCACAGTCTAAAACAAATGGAAATTCCTCATCTGTTGGTAATCCAAAAGTTAACGGATTTGTTCCTAGCATGTTTTCAACACCAAATGTAGGAGCTATAGACGGTCTAGCATTTGTTCCTGTAATTCCAATCATTCCAGCTTTTGAAGCCATAGTTGCATAATATCCTGCAATACCATAATGGGTTGAATTTCTTACAGCAACCATTCCCATTCCATACTTTTTAGCCTTTTCTATTGCCATATTCATAGCTTTTTTACTGACAACCATTCCCATTCCATCATTAGCATCTAACACAGCTGTCGTAGGCGTTTCCTTTAAAACATCAATTTTAGTTACTGGTTTTTGAATTCCGGCATTAATTCTATCAATATATATTGGTTTAAATCTATTAACACCATGAGATTCAATCCCTCTTCGATCGCTTTCCATCAATACATCAGCACATGTATGTGCATCTTCTTCTGGAATTCCAATTTTTTTAAAAGCTTCAACCATAAAATTTTCTATAAAATCCCAACTTACATACGTTCTTTTGTCTTCCATTATAAATCCTCCTATTTATCCTTACTGTAATAATATCCTACGATATTCATATCTCTATACTCTTTGAATCCTAACGGCTCATAAAAGCCTCTTAAAGAGTCTTTTTTATCAGCACTTAGAATGATTTGCCGAACGTCTTTATATTTCTCTAAAATTAATCTAACTAATTCTGAGCCGATTCCTTGACCTTGATATGCTTTCAAGATGATAACATCTTGAATATATATAATTGTGTTTTTATCACCTATGGTTCTTAATAATCCAATAAGCTTACCATCTTCATAGGCGGCATATACATCTAATGAATTTTTAATTCCCTCAAATAAACGTTCTTTATTATTTGTATATGCATACCACTCGTTATCTAAGTATAAATCAAGTATTTTTTGCTCATCAAAAACTAAGTCTTTAATCTTCACAATTATCTCCTAAACTTATTTTTTAAAATTAAAATTGATTAAAACTAACGTCACATTTTTATTATAACACTTATATTTATATCATAAATTGTTTTTTAAATAAAATAAAAAAATCATGATATAATAAATATAACTTTTATCAGGGAAATGAAGGGGTATTATGAAAATATTTACACAGTACAAAGGTTTATCAAAATCTGCTTACGTTTTATTTTTTTCAAGATTAGTAACTCAAATGGGAGCTTTTATATGGCCTATGCTAACATTAATTTTGAGTATTAAGTTGGGTTATTCTGAAACAGAGATCGCAATGCTTTTCTTAGTGATTTCGATTATATTCTTACCCGCTCAAATTGTTGGGGGTAAATTGGCTGACAAATTTAATAAGAAAAAAATAATCATTATTTTTGATGTTATTAGTATTTTATTTTTTTGGGCATGTGCGTTTGTAGAGCCAGGAACATTGCTTATTGTATTTTTTAGTATTGCTGGATTATTTGCGACAATGGAAGGTCCTGCGCATGAAGCTTTAGTGATCGAGTCGTCGTTACCAAAAGAAAGAGATAAGGTTTTCTCATTAACATATTTAGGATTTAATATTGGTTTTATTGTAGGTGCTACATTAGGTGGGATTTTGTTATCAGCGGATTTACTAAGTCTTGCATTTATAATTGATGGTTTTACAACATTATCAGCTACAATCTTAATTGTTTTATTTGTAAAACCTATTAACGATGAAGATATCGAAGAAGAAGACAAAAATATTTACGAAGAGGAGAAATCAGGATCTACTGCTGTCCATATATTGAGAGAAAGAAAATCAATTCTTTATCAAATTTTATTGGTTGTCTTTGCGGCATTTATCTACGATCAATGGTCATTCACGATACCACTTCATATGGAACATTTGTTTGGAGAGGTTAATGGCCCATTGTTCTTCGGTTTCTTAGCTAGTTTTAATGGAGTTGTCGTCATTATATTTACACCATTATTAACTCTTTGGTTAAGAAAAAGGTTTGAATTACCAAAAGTTATTATGGCATACATAATATATGCAATTTCTTTTAGTCTATTAATAGAAGTTAAAGCATTACCTATTTTCTTCGTATTTATATTCTTATTTACTTTGGGTGAAATTCTTAATTCGATTTCATTTTATCCTTACTTATCAAGACGAATACCAAATACACATCGAGGAAGAATTAATTCCTATATAGGGATAACCGGTTTTATCGGATCGATATTAGGTAAATTAGTCATTGCCAAAATTATTGAGGTTTCAGGATTCAATGCAGCTTATGTATCAATAGCTGGTCTTGCTTTGTTTTGTGCATTATTAACTTATATTAACTATTTATATGATAAGAAATTATTCCCTGATTTGTATTTATTAAGTTCTTTAGAAGAACCTAAACAATAAAAAAAGCCCATTGGGCTTTTTTTTAGTTATGTCTTTCAACTTCAAAACGTTCCATTCTAAAATCATCAGAGTCGTTAATTCCGGCTTTTCTTTTTGCAATTTGAAGTTGATGATATTCATCTTCTATCCCATCAATATTAGGTAATAGCAAACCTGATTTATTTCCACTGATTACAATCAAACCGTATTTGGTAATATCTAGTTCATCAATACTTGAAATTGATTCACTTGGTTTTAATACATCAACACTATATTCCATACGTTCTAATTCATTTGGCCTTACCTTTAAAAAACGATAATCTCTTGAACCAGCAGAAATTGCATTTTGAATAATTTCCTCTGCAATGGAATTTTGTATAGGTGTTATAGTTCCTATACATCCTCGAAGCTTATTATCTATATGCAAAGATACAAATACTCCGGCTTTTTTCTTTAAAAGATTTCTTGACAAATCCTTAGGTAACTCTAATTCATGATGATTATTTATATAATACTCTAATGATTCTCTTGCTAGTTTTACATATTCATCTTCATCTAAACGTTTATTTCTAAACTGTCTATCTTTCCTTGATTTATATCTTTTAGCAAATTCTCTTTCATCCGAATAGTTCGTAGGTTCAAATCTAGCAGCACAGTACCCTACACCAAAAGGGGATTCATAAGATAGTAACTCTGATTCAACATTATATCCATCCATTGTACCTGCCATCATGCAAAAGGATCCTAAACCACACTCAGCTGCTTTATTTCTTAAGTCTTGTTCGACTCTTAACAATTCGTAAAAATTTCCGATTGATAGCGCGTTAACTACTGTTCTATCATACTCGGGTCCTTCGATTGCAAATCCATATGGTCCATCCTCAGCTAATTTATGACTTAAATCGCCACTTGCTATCCATACGACGTTTTTCTTTCGATCAATGACTGAACGAATTAGTTTCCCAAATTTATAATGCTCAATGAGAGATAAGGCACTCGAACTAATCCTTACAATTTTGAAGTCTTTATAATAGTGTGTAACATAATATAAAGCAATCATCGTTGGATAGTCTAATTCAGGATTTCTTTCACCATGAGTACTTGCAGGAAAATCTAGACTTGAAGCTTCTCTAATAATATCATCAACAAGTTCAAAATCGTATTCAACATCAAATTTAATTTCAGGATGATGAAAACGTTCAAAACTACCAGATGCTGATTCACCTGATGAAATATGAAAATATGAGTCGCTATAAGAAGCGTGAGGTGTAGAAATAATAATCGTGTCAGGCTTAAGCTCTGCAATTTCTCTACCTATCTTTCTATAAGCATTAATTGTTTTCTTAATATCCTTTTCTAATCCTTCTCCTATTTGTGGAATGATTAGAGGTGGATGTGGTACAACATAACCTTTAATAACAGACATATTTATACTTCTCCTTAAACATTACCCAAATAAATACTTTTTATCCCAGCTTTTTCTCCTAATGCTTTCGCATTATTCAACGTATTCATTTTAGTAATTGGTTTAGTTTTCATTTTATAATGAGGATAAAACTTTGTTAAATGCCAAACAAAATCAGTCCCTAAAGCATTTATCAAATCTTTGATCATTGTCTTTATTTGTTTTTTTGAGTCATTGACTCCTGGAATTAATAAGGTCGTTACTTCAATGTGAATTTTTGATTCTTTGAATCTAGTTAAATTATCTAATACAACTTGATTATTAGCGTTCAAATATTCTTTGTACACTTCCTTTGTGCCTTTATAATCAACATTAACAGCATCTAAAAAGGGAAGTATCAAATCTAAAGTTTCTGAAGACATATACCCATTTGTTACCCAAATATTCTTTAAACCATTTCTTTTTGCGATTTTCATTGTTTCATATGCATATTCTAAAAAAATTGTAGGTTCCGTATATGTGTATGAAACACTAGGACATCCCATAGAAATAGCTTGTTGAACATGTACTTCTGGTAATATATCATACCCTTCTAAATCAGATTCACGATTTGTTACCTGAGATATGTTTTTATTTTGACACCATGGACAATCTAAGTTACACCCTACAGTAGCAAATGAGTATGTAAACGTATTTGGTAAATATTCATATAGTGGTTTTTTTTCAATTGGATCAATGCTCGTCGCGATGGTTTTACCATAATTCAAAGCTAAAAGCTCTCCAAATTGATTTTGTCTTACACCACATAATCCTCTTTTACCTACTTTAATTAAGCAATGGTGTGCACATACATTACATTGAACTGTATCTCCTGAAACTACTTCAAAAAGCATTGCTTTCATATTTAACTCCTTTAATCATATACTATATTTTAACATTTTTAAGCGTTAAAAAATTGTGTTTACTCAAAAAAGTGACTTAAAGTTTGCAAATTATATTTTTTGAATTGATATTTTTCTTGTGTTAAGAGCTCTTCATAATACTTATATATTCTTAAAAGCTTACCTTTTTTTAGATTAGGGTACGTATCTATCATTCTGATGTATGTATAAAACCATAATTGATAATCTTCAAATTTACCATATGATTTGATGCTTTTATTTTTAATAGACCAAGGTTTTAATCCTGCATAGTGAATTCCATATAAAATATCAATTTTTGGATATCCATTAAATGATGAATATTTTAAATCTACGTTTGTCCATTTACCACTTAATTTTACTGTGATATATTGCATTTCTGGCCAGTTATATTTTGATATTTCTTTCTGAACATCAATTTGTGCCAAATCATCCATAATTGACTGGTACAAATCCATAGAAGGATTAAATAGCATTAATGACGCATTTACCCCCATATTATCTTTATCTTCTTTTATCCTATCTGTTATTTCTTTAGGAATTTTCGTGCCATGAGGATAGTCTTTATAATGTTTGTGCCATATCCATTCACCAGACTCATCAACGGACTTCGGAATTATGTATTTTCCATCTGAATATTCCATGCAGAATTCTTTTTTCTCATTAATAATACCTGCAGGAGCTGGTAAATCAAATAACTCATCATACTTCATTAAAGGTAAAATATCACAATCTGCTATAATTATCTTTTCATATTTTTTTAATAAATCGCCATCTTTACCTAATCTAAATGCATTAAAACGTGAAAATAAGAAAGGCCTATCTTGTCTTTCTTGACGTCTTTCATGAGGTACATATACTTCATCTATGACTAATACATCATCATATATTTCTTTTAGTTCATCGATTGCTTTTTCAGATATATTATTAGAAACAATACATATTAAATCATTTTTAGTTTTCTGTAATTTTAATCCAAAAGCAAATACTAAGGCACCTGGTAAATAAGAATCGTTTCTTATTATAAAGGTCACAAATGCATTCTTACTCATTAAATCATTCCTTTATTCTATTACTTTAATTATATCATAAAAAAGAAGAGTTTTTTCAAACTCTTCTTATTTAACTTTCTAATAAATCATTATAATATATTACCTATAATACAATATTGATTTAATGACTAAATTATCTGTTTTTACTTCTAATTAATTCAATTTGAAATAAATTGTCAAATCCTACAAACCCATCAGGAATAGATGATTTTGTAACTTCAGTTTTTGTTTTTTTCATAATATCACTCCTTCTAGAGAACACCTCAAAATTTGATCTTACACTTGATATAAGAGAAAGTTTAAGCAACCTATTTTTGGTTGAATGAAAATACCGACTAAAAAATTATTTATATATCTATTATAACAATTAAGAAAGCACTTTCAAAAGAAAGTGCTTCTATATTTTTTATTCCTCCGAATCTTCGTCAGTATTAGATTCGGCTTCTTTAACTAATATATCGAACATTTCTTTAATCTTTTCTTTTCCTAAAAATGGATAGAACGAATATTCTTTAATATTAGTTATTTCCCCTGCTTTTACACCTTCATAAATTCTATTAAATGTTTCCTTTGAAACAAACGGTAATGCGTATGTTAATTCTTTACCTGCACCTTTTTCAATCAACAGATTAATAATCTCATCTAAATCCTTTTCTGATAAGAATGGAAATACCCTTAACAATTTAATCCCTTTAACTTCTTCATTGATAATTTTTATTGCCAATTCCTTTAAATCTTTACTTTCTAAGAATGGCATCATATTTTCAAGTTTCATCTTACCCCTCCTATTGGTCATTTTCTAAGTTACAGATTATCATCACTTCTGTATAAAATAAAGTGTCTAATCCATACTGATTTGTTTTCATCACTTGATTTAACTGTTTTGATTCTGATTGTTTCATAATATCACTCCTTTATAATTAGGGAGTTTGTCAGTGCCTTCCATTACTCACATGAGATTCTACAAGCTTTTTTTCTGTCGTTGAAAGTTTGTCATATAATTCTGATAAATCATATGTCATTTTTTTAGATAGAATAATGGCTAATATATATTGTTTTTCGTCCGGACTAAATATATGCCATATAATATCTATATCAATGCTCACCTTTTTACTTACTATTAAATCTATAATTGTTTTTCTTTCTTCTTTTGTTAATAAATAAAATAATTTTTCTATTTCATTATTAATCGCTTTTGAATTTAAAACTGATTTAATTATTGCTTCTCGAGGATAATTCCTAAGCTTAGTTTCATAATCATCTTCTTGAATATCAAGATCATTAAGCAAGTAATCAATGGATACATTGAAGAGTTTTGTAAGGTCATAAAGAATTTCAATGGATGGTATGCTTTTTCCGTTCTCCCATTTACTGACAGCTTGGTGAGTAACAAATAAAGCTTCAGCCAACTCATTTTGTTTTAGATTCTTTTGTTTTCTTAGTTCTGAGATTTTATTCCCTATTTTCTCTAAATTGAGCATGTCCCCCTCCTTACATTTATATTATATTCTAACTTATTTTTACTTTCAAGCAACTCATAGTTGAATCAAAACACTTTAAATAATTATATATATTCCTTAACAGAAAAAAACACCTTAATTAGGTGTTTTAATTGTTGTCTATTTTTTGTTTAATAGCTTCAACTTTCGTTGGATCAGCAGCTTCTTCAACAACTTCTACTTCATCTTCTTCTGGTTCTTCGTACTTAGCTGGTTCAGCAACTGAAATTAATAATTTATCCAAATCGTCAATAACTTTTAGTCCTTCAGGAATTTCTAAATCACTAACATGTACTGTATCATTTTCTTTTAATTCGCTCACATCAATGTCGATATGTGATACACCTTTACCTACACCATATTCTACTTCAACGCTATCAGCTACAATGTGTAATACAAGTCTTGCTTTTTCAATAGCTTCTTTACCTAGAATATTCAATGATACATTTGCTGATAATGTATCTCCTTTTGAAACTTTTTGCAATTTTACATTTAAGATATGATATGGATTCATAACATCTCTTTGTACGTCTTTAAGTAATACTGTGTGAGTTGTTTTCTGAACTTTCATTTTAAAGGTCTTACTAAACCCAAATTCTCTTACAGCTTGTGTCAATTCTTTTTCATCGACTTGAAGTGAAATCGGTTCAATATCCTTACCAAAAAGAACTCCTGGAACAAGTCCCTTACCTCTAACGACTCTCAAAGGTTCTAATCTTATTTCTGCTTTCATGAATCTTACCTCCTCTTTACATATGTAGTGCATATACTTATTATAACACATCAAAAAGTAATGACCAAAAGTACAGCTTTTTTGTGTTATATGTCAATTAATATGTTATAATAATTTTGAAAGAGAGGATAATTACATGAAATTAATTCACACAGACAAAGCCCCAGCAGCTGTTGGACCTTATTCTCAAGCAGTTATGGCTGGAAACACTTTGTACGTTTCAGGGCAAATTCCTTTTGTCCCAGAAACAATGACTAAAGCCGGAGATGATATCAAATCTCAAACAAAACAAAGTTTAAGTAATGTTTTAGCAATCGTTGAAAAAGCAGGACTAAAAAAAGAAAACATCGTGAAATGTGGAGTATTTCTTAAAGATTTAAGCATGTTTAAAGACATGAATGAAGTGTACGCTGAATTCTTTGGAGAGCACAAACCAGCAAGATTCGCTGTAGAAGTTAGTAGACTACCATTAGATGTCTTAGTTGAAATTGACGCTATTGTCGTAAAAGAATAAAACAAAAGCACTCATCGAGTGCTTTTATTTTTTTTATTTAATAGGAAA